>Ga0209550_10003673_pt1 | contig 14620 bp, 14 predicted proteins | sample LauGreSuBDMM15SN_2_FD_187567 | JGI IMG/M metagenome (GOLD analysis project Ga0209550, IMG submission 187567) | Freshwater lake microbial communities from Lake Michigan, USA - Su13.BD.MM15.SN (SPAdes) (version 5) | ecosystem: Environmental > Aquatic > Freshwater > Lake | place: Lake Michigan...
AACCGGACGTCTCGGCTGCAGTCACTGCTACGAGGTTTTTGCCGAAGGCATCGAGCCGATGCTCAAAAACATGCACAAAGGGACGACTCACACAGGCAAGGCCCCCGTCGCCTACCGCGCAGCAAGAGTCCATGGGGAAAAAATCAAGTCTCTTCAGGCCAATCTCAGCAAAGCAATCGAATCCGAAGAATTCGAACTCGCGGCCAACCTGCGCGACCAAATCAAACAAGTGGAGACCGAGTTGCCCAAATGAAGTTTTCCCGCATCATCGCAAATAGCGGCGAGTGGCTCTCCGGAGACGGACCTAACCGCCACATTGTCGTCAGTAGTCGCGTTCGCCTTGCTCGGAATCTGAGCAAAAAACCCTTTCCAGGATGGGCCAAAAAAGCAGAGCGCCTTGAGGTGGTGAAGTTGGTCAAGGATGCCGTCGAGCATTTACCCGAGATGGCGGAATCCTACTCCGAGAATCTGGAAACTCTTTCCTCTTTGGAAAAGCAGGTGCTCGTCGAGCGGCATTTGATCAGTCGCGAGCATGCTGCAAAAGGCGTTGGCAGCGCCGTGGTGATGAATGCGCCACAATCCCTCAGCGTCATGATCAACGAAGAGGATCACCTTCGTATGCAAGCGATCTGTTGCGGACTCCAGTTGGATAAAGTTTACGAAATGATCAACCGCGTGGATAGCGAGTTGGAAGAGGTTTTGGACTTTGCCTTCGACGCCCGCCTTGGCTACCTCACCGCTTGCCCGTCTAATGTGGGTACGGGAATGCGGGCGTCCGCGATGCTTCACCTTCCGGGGTTGGTGATGAGTGACCAAATCAACAAAATCATCAATTCTGTCAATAAGATCGGCCTCGCTGTTCGCGGATTGCATGGGGAGGGGACTGAAGCCATGGGCAACCTTTTCCAAGTTTCCAACCAAACGACCCTAGGTGAAGCTGAGGATGAGATTATTGGAAGGTTGAATCGCGTGATTGAGCAGATCATCGAGCACGAGCAAAATGCCCGCGCCCTTCTGGCGCAGCGTAAACCCATCACTCTTCACGATCAAGTCGGCCGCGCTTACGGGTTACTCTCGCAAGCCTATTCGATGAGTTCCAAGGAAGCCCTCAATCTGCTTTCGATTATCAAGCTGGGCATTGATCTTTGCGTTTTTCCTGATGCCCACCGCTTTCCGATTGATGAGCTTTTCATAGAAACCCAGCCCGCTCACTTGCAAAAAGGGGCGCAAACGCAAAAAATGTCCTCCGAAGAAAGGGACGCCTTGCGCGCAACAATAATCCGCGCCAAGTTGCTCCAAGTTCCGCAGCCGGATATCGACAGACTCAAAATTCCAACTCCTGCCACCAACGAAAAAAAATGATGAACAACTTCACTCCACGGGCACAGCAAGTGCTCGCTCTGGCTCGCAAAGAAGCGGATAGGTTCAACCACAACTACGTGGGAACCGAGCATCTGCTTCTGGGTCTCATTAAACTCGGCCAAGGTGTGGCTGTTAATGTCCTCCAAAAGATGGGTCTCGACCTTGAGACCGTTCGCATGGAGGTCGAAAAACAGGTCGGCTCCGGCCCAGAGACGAAGATGGTTGGGAATATTCCCTACACCCCTCGAGTGAAAAAAGTCCTCGCCCTTGCCGGGAAGGAAGCCAAAAGCCTCCAGCATTCCTACGTGGGCACCGAACACGTTCTATTAGGTCTTTTGCGCGAAGGTGAGGGAGTTGCGGCCAAAGTTCTTAAAACCTTGGAAGTCGACATTGAGCGGACCCGCAACGAGATCCTTCGTGAACTTGATCCTAATTTTGCGCCAGAAGAAGAGGGCGATACCCTGCCAGCGGATGGAGCTCCATCGAGCCGCCGCGAAGGGAAAACGCCCGCTCTCAAATCCTTTGGCCGCGACCTCACCGAACAGGCTCGCAAAGGTGAACTAGACCCCGTCATCGGCCGCGCCGACGAGATCGAGCGCATCATTCAAATCCTCTGCCGCCGCACAAAGAACAACCCTGTCCTCATAGGTGAAGCCGGTGTGGGCAAAACAGCGATTGCCGAGGGCCTCGCTCAAGAAATCGTCTCTGGCAATGTCCCTGAGCTTCTCCATGAAAAAAAGGTCATCACGCTCGACCTCGCTCTTATGGTCGCGGGAACCAAGTATCGTGGTCAGTTTGAAGAACGCATCAAGGCCGTGATGGACGAGATACGTCGCAATAAAAATGTGATCCTTTTCATTGATGAGCTTCACACCATCGTGGGTGCGGGTTCCGCCGAGGGAGCCATGGACGCCTCGAATATCATCAAGCCTGCCCTCAGTCGCGGGGAGTTGCAATGCATCGGCGCCACCACCCTCAATGAGTATCGCAAATACATCGAGAAGGATTCCGCCTTGGAGCGCCGCTTCCAACAGGTGAAAGTCGAGGCTCCAAGTGTTGATCAAACGATCCAGATTCTCATGGGGATCCGTCCGAAGTACGAATCCCATCACAAGGCTCGATTCCTCGATGAAGCCCTTGAAGCTGCGGCGAAGCTCTCGGACCGCTACCTCACCGGTCGATTCTTGCCCGACAAGGCGATTGACCTCATGGATGAGGCTGGTTCGCGCGCTCGCATTGGAGCCATGACCCGTCCGCCGGATATCAAAGTGATCGAGGCCGAAATTGAGTCCATCCGATTGGAGAAGGAAGGGGCTATCAAATCCCAAGATTTCGAGAAAGCTGCCGCCCTCCGCGATTCCGAGAAGCAAGCCAAGGACAAGCTCGATAGCGTTCTCGCCACATGGCGTACGAATAAAGAAGAGAAGGAAGTCATCGTCAGCGCCGACGAGATCATGCACGTCCTATCGAAGTGGACTGGTGTGCCGCTCTCCCGCATCGAGCAACAAGAGACAGCGAAGCTCCTCGCCATGGAGAGCGAGCTCGAGACCAAGGTCATCGGACAAAACGAAGCTGTCGTTGCCATCAGCAAGGCCCTCCGCCGCTCCCGCGCCGATCTCAAAGATCCCAAACGCCCGATTGGTTCCTTCATTTTCCTCGGACCGACAGGTGTTGGAAAAACATTTCTCGCCCGCGCGCTTGCGGAGTTCATGTTCGGCACGGCCGACTCGCTCATTCAGATCGACATGAGCGAATACATGGAGAAGTTCACGGCTTCTCGTCTCATCGGATCACCTCCCGGTTACATCGGCTACGAAGAGGGCGGTCAGTTGAGCGAAGCCGTTCGCCGCAAACCTTACTCGGTTGTCCTTTTTGATGAGATCGAAAAGGCTCACCCCGACGTCATGCACCTTCTCCTTCAGATCTTGGAAGAAGGAAAAATCACCGATTCCCTCGGTCGCAAAATTGATTTCCGCAATACGATCATCATCATGACCTCGAATGTCGGGGCGGAATTGATTAAAAAGCAAACATCACTCGGTTTCGGCGCTCCTGCCCTCTCCGAAAACTACGACGTCATGCGCGATAAAATCCTTGAGGAATCCAAGCGTGTCTTTAAACCCGAGTTCCTCAATCGCCTCGACGACCTCATCGTCTTCCATACCCTCAAAAAAGACGACCTCGTCAAAATTGTGGATCTCGAAATGAAAAAGGTCATCGAGCGCGTCAAGCTCAAGGACATCCACCTTACGCTGGATGCCACCGCGATGGAATTTCTTATCGCCAAGGGATATGATCCAACGTATGGAGCCCGTCCGATGCGCCGTGCGGTCGAGCGTTACATCGAGGACCCCTTGGCTGAGGAAGTTCTTCGTGGTCATATCAAGCCAGGTGATACAGTTGCTGTCCAGAAGGATGGTGAGAAGCTAGGCTTCGTCATCACTCACTCCAAGCAAGAGGAAGCTCCTACCGAGACGACAGCAGGATGATATGAAGATTGTGATGTTCCTAAAATGGGAAGCGATAGACATCGTGTCCACACTTGAGAATGTTCTGATTCTGGATTAGATAATTAATATTATGTTCAAAAATAACCTATTCCTCAGCGGTTGTGTTACTTTCCTCATAGGATCAGCCCTTTCGACCAGCGTCTTTGCTGGGGCGGCTGGGTCTGTGGTATTGGCATTTCAAACAATCCAATCCCAACCTTATGCCAAGGACGCGCGCCTTGTGGAGATCAAGGGTGAAAAAGGCGACCCCTTTCCTAACGAATGGGCGATGTTACTTGCTGATCCCACCGCCCGTGGTGGCGTGCGTGAAGTTGGTATTTCAAATGGCCTCATCACAGCCGAGCGGACGCCCTTGCGTGGATTCACCGATGTTGCGAATTCCCCAGTGATCGACAGTTCGAGGTTGCTTGTCGATGCGCCAGCACTTTTTCAAGCCGTCCAAGCGGAGTCTGTTGCGGCCCGCGTTAGTTTTCATTGGCTTGATTACACCTTGCAAGTGCCATTGAATTCTCTATCGCCGGTTTGGACGGTCAAGCTCTACGACAGCTTGGGTGGGTTGGTCGGAACCATGGGGATTTTCGCTGATACCGGTGTTCTTGCTTTTCCTATGCAGTTGCCTGAAGGGATTAAAAGTGAGAGTGAATCCAAGAAGGTGGGAGGTCTGGTTGGAAAAGTCTCCGACCTCGCCACGGACACTGCTGAGAAAACCCAAGATACTACCCTTCGCTTTATCGGGGACGTGCAGGAGTTTTTGATCGGGGAACGGACCATTGGTCCGGGAGCTGACAAGTAGTTTTCGTGCCGCCATCCGCGATCGGCAGCGTTATCCCAAAATGAACACGCTGGCAGAACGCGCACGGAGGGGAAGGCGAATCCTTTTGACGGGTCTTTTTCTTAATGCCCTGTTGGCAGTCATCAAGATCACGGCTGGCTGGCTCGGGCACGCGGACGCGCTCATTGCTGACGGAGTGGAATCCTCTCTGGATGTATTCAGCTCAATGATGATCTGGCTCGCGCTCAAATACGCCGAGCGCCCCCCGGATGAAACCCATCCCTACGGTCATGGGAAAGTGGAATCCCTCGCTGGCGTTGCTGGTGCCCTTGTTTTGCTGGGAGCCGGTCTTGCCGTGGCCATGAATAGTCTCAAGGAGATTCTCTACGGATCCGCCGATCGTGCCATGCCTGCCGGATATACTCTCGGTATCCTGTTATTTGTCGTGCTCGTCAAGGAGATGCTCTTTCGCGTCTCGCACGCGCGAAGTCAGGAAGTGAAAAGTCGTGCCATTGAAGCTGACGCTTGGCACCACAGGTCTGATGCGCTGACTTCACTTTCCGCCGCTGCGGGCATAACGATTTGTTTTTTTGGTGGAGCGGCTTTTGTGAGTGCGGACGATTGGGCGGCCCTCTTTTCCTGCGGCATCATTGCTTGGAATGGCATTCTCATGCTCAAAGGCTCTCTGGGTGAACTCATGGACGAGCAAGCTCCGCAAGCCGTGATCCATAAAATCCTCGCGTCAGCTGGGGCAGTCAAAGGTGTGGTGAGCGTCGAAAAGTGCCGCGTGCGCAAAAGCGGTCTCACCTTCATCGCGGATCTTCATGTTCGAGTGCTAGGGGACATGAGCGTCGCTTGCGGGCACCAAATCTCTCATCTCGTCAAAGACGCCCTCATGTCCGGGGGACATCACCTCAGCGACGTCACCGTCCACATCGAGCCATCGAGCGAAATTTAACGCAAGGTGAACGTTTGCGGACTGTGTTTCGGTAACGAAAAAAACAATGCCGTTTTTCAACGACATTATTTTAAAAGGAAAGACCGAATCTGGAGGTTATCCGAGGGCGAGCTGGGCCGTGGAAATCTCAAGAATCTCGTTCGTGATACTGGCCTGTCGGGCCGTGTTGTATTCGAGGGTGAGATCCTTGACCAAATTCTTTGCGTTGTCTGTGGCGCTCTTCATTGCGACCATTCGAGCACTTTGCTCCGAGGCACGCGAGGTGAGTTGCGCCTGATAGACGATGTAGTGGAGATAGGCGGGGATGATCCCATCCAAAACAGCTGCTGCTGACGGTTCAAACTCGATGCCGCTTTCGATGGGTTCGGATGGCTCGTAGTTGCTTTTGATGCCGACTTCTTCAAGGCATGTGAGTGGAAGGATCGGGAGTGCGGTCGGCACTTGCGATAGCGTATTGACGAAACGAGAGAACAGGATTGTCACCTTATCCACACTGCCATCGAGGAATTTCTGACGACAGAAACGGGAGATTTGTTTGGATTTTGCAAACGTCGGGCGTTCTTCCAACGGAAAATCAGCGATCATGTTGCGGCCAGTGCGGGCAAGGAACTGAACCCCTTTGCGGCCAATGGCTACAAATTGCGTCGTCTTGGCGTTAAACGTACCCACTTCGCGCAGGACGTTCGTGTTGAGACCACCGCAAAGTCCTTTATCGCTCGTCATGAGAATGACGAGTTCGTTTTTGACTTCCCGCTGCTCGAGGAGCGGGTGGGAAGATGGGTCGATGTTATCGCGAAGGGAAACGATCACGCGATTTAAAAGCATCGCGTAGTCGCGACCATTGAGCGCGGCCTGTTGGGCTTTGCGCATTTTGGATGCCGCCACCATCTGCATGGCTTTGGTGATCTGCGAAGTGTTTTTGACCGACTTGATGCGTCGGCGGATTTCTCTAAGGTTGGCCATGGTAGATCAACGATTAAAGGATTTGAAGTCTTCGAGTGCGGCTGCGAGTTCTTTTTCTACTTCCTCATCAAACTGGCGTTTCTTGCCAAGTTTTTCAAGGATGCTGGATTTGCGAGTGGAAATGAATTCCACAAATTTGTTCTGGGTGGCCTTGACCTTATCGACTGCGACGGAATCAAAGAGGCCTTTTTGCATAGCCCAGAGAACGATCGCCTGCATCTCGACCGCAATCGGGTTGTATTGAGCCTGCTTGAAGAGTTCCACGATACGGGCACCACGCTCCAGTGTGGACTTCGTCCGCGCATCGAGGTCAGATCCGAACTGGGCGAATGCAGCCAACTCACGGTATTGAGCAAGGTCACCCTTGATCTTGCCTGCAACTTGCTTCATGGCCTTGATTTGAGCGGCGGAACCCACACGGGAAACCGAGAGACCCACCGAAATAGCGGGTCGTATGCCTTGGTAGAACAAATCGGTTTCCAAGTAAATCTGACCGTCCGTGATCGAAATGACGTTCGTTGGAATGTAAGCGGACACGTCGCCGGCTTGGGTCTCAATGATCGGCAGGGCCGTGAGCGAGCCATTCCCACAATCCTCAGCAAGACGAGCGGAGCGTTCGAGCAAGCGGCTGTGGAGATAGAATACGTCGCCAGGATAGGCTTCACGTCCGGATGGGCGCTTGAGCAAGAGCGAGATTTGGCGGTAAGCAAACGCATGCTTCGTGAGATCGTCAAATACGATAAGGGCATCCATGCCATTATCCATGAACCATTCCCCCATAGCTGCTCCTGAGAACGGAGCGATGTATTGGTCCGCGGCGGAATCTGACGCCGTTGCGGCAACAATGATAGTGTATTTGAGGGCGTCGTTCTTTTCGAGCGCGGTCACTACACGGGAAATATTCGCGTTCTTTTGGCCAATGCCGACGTAGATTGAATAAATCGGGCGGAAATTGGGATCACCACTTTCTTCTGCAGCGCGATTAATTTTCGCTTGGTTGATGATCGTGTCGAGAGCGATCGTGGTTTTGCCAGTTGCACGGTCACCAATGATGAGTTCACGTTGGCCGCGACCCACAGGAATCATTGCGTCGATGCTCATGATGCCAGTTTGAACGGGCTGGCTTACGCTGCGGCGTTTGATGATGCCGGGGGCGATTTTTTCAACGGGGTAACTTGTGGTGCCACTGATTGGGCCCTTGCCGTCGATCGGGCGACCGAGGGAATCCATCACGCGACCAAGGAGTCCTTTTCCAACGGGAACTTGCAAGAGGCGGCCGGTAGTTTTGACTTCGTCGCCTTCACGGATCTGAGTGAAATCACCCAAGATGATTGCACCAATTTCGGTTTCTTCCAAGTTGAGCGCGATGCCAGTGATTCCGCCTGGGAATTCTAACATCTCGTTAAGTTTTACCTCACTCAAGCCTTCAATGCGGGCGATGCCGTCGCCGATTTCACGGACGATGCCGACATTGGTTTGCTTGGCTGAGTTGCTTTTGATGGCGCTGATTTTTGATTCGAGTTCGAGGACGATATTGCTCATGAGTCTTAGGAATTAGGATTGTTTGATTGCTTCGAGACGGGATTTGATACTGCCGTCCCAGACATTGCTGCCGAGTTGGATGCGAAGTCCGCCGATGAGATCGGGGGTATGATGAAATTCCGCTGTGATGCGGCCGAATTTTTCTGTGAGGTTGGCTTGGATCTCACGGGCTTTGATTTCAGTGAGTGGGGAGGCGCTTTGAATTTTGGCGTGATATTTGGATACCTCCAAGCGCACCAAGCGAGCCAGAAACTTCAGCATCTGAATGTAGTTTCTTGGTTTTTTAGCGGCGATTTCGTCAAAGATGGATCTCAAACGGTTCTCGTCAAGGCGACCATCGACATGGGCCATGTCGAAAAGGTCTTTGGATTGGCGGCGTGCTTCCCGGCTCAGTTTCATGTTAGGATATTAGGCGGCGAGTTGATTGGTCGTCTCGCTGGCGAGGCGTTCTTGGTCGGCTGGAGTGAGGATCTTGCCGACAACTTTCGATGTGGTATTCACGACCAAGTTCACCATTTCTTTTTTCACTTCGGCGACCATGCGAGCCTGATCGAGTTCCACAGTCTCACGGGCTTTGACGAGAATGTTCTCTGCATCGCGAACGGCTTGTTGGATGTTTTTCTGAGTTTGAGATTCGCTAGCGAGACGGCCTTCGTCAATGATGCGCTGGGCGTCAGCATTCGCTTTGCGAAGAATCTCTTGGCAGCGGGCTTCGGACTCCGCAAGTTGCTTTTTGATCTTCGCTGCGTTCGCTTGCCCTTCCTCGATGGTTTTTTTGCGCTCTTCAAAAATCGCAATAATAGGTCCAAAAGCAAATTTCTTTAGAACGATATAAACAGTAAGAAAAAGGATAACCTGGGCGATAAATTTCGGCCATGTGACTCCGAAAGTTATTAAAAGTTGAGTAACGGATTCCATTTTGATTGGTGATTGAGATTGGTCACGATTGTGCAATCTGAGGCCGGAAGGGTTTGCACCTATCCGGCCTCAGATGCAATTTGATTAACGTCCTTGGAAGGCGAGAATCAGGGCGTAAATGGCAATAGCCTCTGCGAGAGCCATGCCGATAATGCCAAGAGTCATCACTTTTCCGAAAGCGCCAGGGTTGCGACCCACTGCGGATACGGCGCCGAATCCGATAAGACCGATGCCGATGCCAGCTCCTGCGCCGGCTAATCCGAGTGTGAAACTTCCTGTGATCCCGCCTGCAACTGAAGCGGCTTCTGCGATGAGTTGTGGTAACATTATTTTTTTGGTTTGGTTTTTTTTCTAGCGCCCGCAGTCATGCCACGGTCCCGCCAGAAAAAGGGTTAGTGGCTCTCTTCCTCGTCATGAGAGGTGGAAAGCTGGATGTACACTGCGCAAAGGAGCATGAATACAGCGGCCTGAAGGAGGCCAACAAGAAGTTCTAGAAAGTAAAATGGGATAGGGATTGATACGGACATCAAATAACTTGCCCAATCGGGAAGCTGTAATTGCTTTCCTAGAGTGATCATGGATGTGAGGAGGGTTTCACCGGCAAACACATTTCCAAATAGACGTAATGACAAGGAAACAGGGCGAAAGGCCATGGAAATGATTTCAATGAGGCCTACAAATAGAAAGATCGGGATTAATACCAATGCCATTATACCCGACAGACCGCCTTTAACTCCAAAAATGTGGACAAAGAAATTCTTCACTCCCACTTCGGTGAGTGACCAGTAAAGCCAAAACACCATGAACACAGCTGACATCGCGAGCGTCATGTTGAGATCGGCGGTGGCGGGACGGAGGAGAGGGGCTGAAACCTCAAAACCATGTTCGCCCATGTGCCCCCAACCAATGGAGCCTACGCCAGGAAGAAGCCCAAACCAGTTTGATACGATAATGAATATGAAAAGAGTCGAAAGAAGGGAAAACACTCGAGCGATCATGTGTGTGCCGACGATTCCTTCGAGCATCTCATAGAGTCCGTGAACAAGAGCCTCAAAGAAGTTTTGAGTCGGACCTGGCACGATCGTCATTTGACGGGTTGCTTTTCGTGCAAACCAAATGATCAAACCAGCTACAATAGAACTTACGAAAATCGAATTAGAAAACCAATCAAAGAAGGGGATTCCTTTCTCGTCCGTAAAAATGGATGGAGCATCGAGCGAAAGTGCAGAAGCGATAAAATAAATGGAAGGCATGAAACTATGTCAAAAAATGGATTTCTTCCCCTATATGAAATGACCTGAAAGTAGGATTGTCAGATTATCTATAGGTTGCGGAGGCAAACTTCATATCAGAATGGAGAACGAACGCAACTCAAAAGACAATAATCGCATCTGAATGGAGGGTCATTTACTGGGGCGACGTTGAATAAGAACGCGAAAGGCTTCGCCCGCCTCGAGGAAATGCATGGGGAGTGATCCAGCAGCCCCTTGTTCTTTCAAAAAGGCGAGGAGCGTACTGCTGGTCTCGGTAGACCATCCGAGATCGGTCCCCCATTTTTCGAGGTCAGTGAAATTCACGTCAGCGGTCATGTCGCAGAAGCCGGGGTTTTGAAAAACATCGTTGCCGCTTAGGCGTTGCTGGACAGCGTATCCACGTAGTGAGCCTGCAGGTCGTCGATGATAAAGCGTCCGCGACAGGTCACCATAATCAATCGTCAGGATGGCCCCCGACATCCAATGAGGGGCCCAGGCTTCCTGCCAACGGCGATAGCTTTGGTGGATCTCGACCCGCTGACCAATCGGGTGGGGATAGTCGAAAACACTTGATTCCGGAAGGGTGGCGGTGACGAGTTGCTCAGAGATTTTTCCATCGGCGATACGGAGATGGAGCTCCATCCAGCCATGCTCTGTTTTCTGAAAAATGTGACAAGGGAAGGCGTCGGGGAGTTCGTTTGAGAAGATGTGGGCGTGGCCACGCGATGACTGGAGGGCGGCCTCCACGTTGTCATGCCAGACGACACGGAATCCGCGAAGGCATTCCATTTGCTTCGCGCGTAGTGGGGCTGAGATTTCTACGATGTGGTAGGTCGTGCGCAATCGTGTCCACCAGCCAAGGCGGCGAAGGATGTCCTTGGCGAGTTCGCCGTTGCCAGCACCAATCTCGATCACATGCCGTGGGTTTTCTTTTTTGATCCAAGCCGCTACTCCGAGCGAGAGCGAGGAGTCGAGTGTCGCCCAAGTCGAGAAGTCACCACGGCGGCCGACGGTGCGAATCCGGGAACTATAGTATCCGAATGAGGGATGGTAGAGGGCCTCTTGCATGAAGCGCTCCGATGGAATCGAGCCGCCGAGTTTCTCCTGCAAATCGAGCAGGTATGCCCCGGCGTTGCTCAAGGCGCAGTGAGGCGCTCCTCCTCGGTGACGAAATCTTGCCACTTCGCTTTGAAGTCAGGTTCGTATCGTTGATCCTGAAAATCCGTCATCATCTCGCGGTGCTGCACGATCTTCGTTAAGCGCGGTAGTATTTCTTGATAGACCTCGCGAAGGATGCGCAGTGCTCCTGGTTCCCGATCCCAGAGCAACGCGTAGCTCTGCGTGAATTCCGAAGCGTAGTTCGGTTCGGCTCGATCGCCTGGGAACCACGTGCTGCGGGAGGGTTCATCCAACTCTAGCAGCATCGGCGCGATGTAGATATTACGAAGGGTGCCCTCGATATATTTCTCGCGAGCCAAGGCCTCCTGTCCTTCGAGTGAGGCGGTGATAGCCCATCCAAAAAGGAACGAGGGTTCCTTGAAATCGCGCGGATAGGTCTCCGCGTAGTTTTTGAAATAGAGGGAGGCTTTTTCTGGCGATTCGGCCAGAAGGTGAAGCATGGGAATCAAAAATCGGGTTCCTTGGTTGTCGGAGGGATTGCAAATCAAGAGGTCCTCCAGCCCAGTCGCGGCCTCAGCGAATCGCGAGAGATGCCAATCCGTCATGGCTCGGCCATAGATGGCCCTCAAGTAAGGACGTGTGTCTTTATCGATCCACCAAAGTGTCGAGGGATCGTTGCGTCGCTCTCCTTCACGCTGGATGATCTCTTCGTAAGCCTCGCGACACGCTTTCCAATTCGCACTTTGAAATTCCATGTCGGCCAGTTCGATCCTCGCCACCGAGCAGTCGGGATCCTTCGCCAGAGCGAGATTCAAAAGGCTTAGTCGCTTGGATTGCGAGCGGACCCGTAGTGCCGTACGAGTGAGGCCCCATGCGACTTCGCGGGGTGAGGGGGGTGGGTTGTCTCCGCGGTCGGCCTGCAATACCACCATACGAGTGACATGCTTGAGATCATCGGGCGCACTTTTATCACCAGCTTGAAAGCGGATTTCCAGTTTGCATTCGGTGGAGAATTCTTTCCAGGCTTCGTGATCCCAATCGGGGCTTTCGGGGATCGCGAGGTGATCTGGCGGCGGGGTTTTGTCGAAAATCTTGTAGAGCGTGGTCTCGATTCGCGCCTGATCGAGTTCCTCCATGATCTCTGGCGGGGCGACGGGAGTGCCTGTGCGGTCGCAGATGACGACCAGCGTGGGGATAAACCAATCCTTCCCCACTGGCGCGGGAACAGATTCCTCAAGGTCGATCCAATACAGATACCAGATATTTTTGGGGACTTTGAGCGCTTGAATCATGAGCGCCAGTTGATCTCCAGACGTTGCTTGCGGCCGAATCGGTCATGGTAGAAAATCTCTTTATTCTGGGCACCGTATTCGTGGACCATCCGAGTGACCTTGACGTCAAAGCAGCAGTATTTTGCGATCTCGAGCATTTTGCCTTCGCGCCACCAGCGTATGGCCTCCAGACCCTCCGCGGTTTTGCCCACGCCGAGTGTGCCCATGGCAACATCGTCGAGTTTGAGGCGATGGCCCGCGGATTTTTCTATTTCCACCAAAAGATCGAGAGTCACCAAGGCATCGGGAAGCGAGAGGATCGTATAGCCCATGAGAACTTCATAATCGAAGCGAATCACGTTGTATCCGACGACCAGATCAGCGCGCTGGAGACGCTTAATAAGGGCGTCGGCTTGGTTTTCGCCGAAAATCTCATAACGCTCATCTTTCGTGCTGTAGGTCACACCAACGGACATGCCCATCTCGTGCTTTTTGTCCCAACCGCCTACGTCATTCGCGGTCCGCTGGGTCTCAAGGTCAAAGTAAACTATGTCCATTACTCTAGCGGGATCGGGCACACCAATCAGCGTTGAAGCTTACTGTCGAGCATGCCGACGATCTGACGAGTCTTCTCGTCTGCTTCCATCCGCTTTTTCACAAGTTTGCAAGCGTGGATGACCGTGCCGTGATCTTTACCGCCGAAGGCGTCTCCGATATCGCAGAGCGAGGAACTTGTATGCTGGCGGGAGAGAAACATGGCGATCTGTCGAGGGAAGGCGATGTTGGCTTGCCGACGTTTGCTGGTCATATCCGCCAACCGCACGTCGAAGTGCTCGGCCACGCGGCGTTGAATCGCATCGATCGTGATGGTCTTGCGCGCTTGCTCCTGGAAAATGTCCCGCAAGAGATTCTCGATAGCCTCTTGAGTGATGGGTTTATCGCTCAGGGATGTATAGGAGGCCACACGCATGAGAGCACCTTCGAGGCGACGAACATTGTTGCGGATTTTGTCCGCGAGAAATTCAATGATCCAAGGCTCCAGCTTGAGATTAAGGCCTTCGGCCTTGCTGCGCAGAATCGCGATGCGTGTCTCGGTATCCGGCGGTTGGATTTCAGCCGTCATCCCCCACTCGAAGCGGGAAACTAAGCGATGCTCGAGCTTTTCAATCTCACTCGCCGGGCGGTCGCTCGAAAGAATGATCTGCTTACGGCCGTCATGGAGAGCGTTGAAAGTGTGGAAAAACTCTTCCTGCGAACGTTCCTTGCCCGCAAAAAATTGGATATCGTCAATCAGAAGAACGTCGGCCTGACGGTATTTTTTGCGGAATTTGACGAGCGTGGCGTGCTGGATGGCGTCAATGAACTCGTTTGTAAATTGTTCACTGGAAAGGTAAACGATTTTGGCTGACTTGTTGGTTGCCTGCACCTGATGCCCGATCGCATGGAGCAGATGGGTCTTGCCCAATCCGCTCACACCATAAATGAAAAGCGGGTTGTAGGTCGTCGCTGGCGACTTCGCCACTGCCAAAGCGGCCGAGTGGGCGAACTCGTTATTCGAGCCCACTACGAATGCCTCAAAAGTATTTCGCGGATTCATCGCTCCAGCCAACGTGGCAGGAGCTTTCTCTCTTGGAGCCTTGGGGGTCGTTGCCGCTGGACGAGGCGAGATCTCCACCTCGTTCGAAGACGTGAATTCCACGTTGGTCACACCGGGCAAGGTCGCTTGGACAGATTCCTTCACGATCGGAAGATAGTTGCTCTCGATGAAAAATTGGTGAATCGGATTGGGAACACACAATGTCACGGTATCGTTCGACAGCGCTGCGATTCGGACGCCAGAAAACCAACGGTCGAACCCATCGGAGCTCACTCTATCGCGGATCCGTTTGGAGATTTGTTCCCAGCTATCGATTTGTGATTTGATCATTTTTATTTACGCGGGGGATGCGAAG
>Ga0209550_10003674_pt1 | contig 14617 bp, 15 predicted proteins | sample LauGreSuBDMM15SN_2_FD_187567 | JGI IMG/M metagenome (GOLD analysis project Ga0209550, IMG submission 187567) | Freshwater lake microbial communities from Lake Michigan, USA - Su13.BD.MM15.SN (SPAdes) (version 5) | ecosystem: Environmental > Aquatic > Freshwater > Lake | place: Lake Michigan...
CGGCGCCCTGAACAACGGCGCAACCCCGGAAGAGCTGCGCGAAGTCATGCTGCACGCCACCGTGTATTGCGGATTCCCGACGGCGATCGACGCTTTCCGAACCGTGACCGAGGTGGTCGAGTCTTTGGCCTGAGGGCACGGGTGCTGCACAGGGCCTGATATCGCCCGAGCCTGAGACACTTGCTTTAAAAGCGCGATTGGTAGCCTAGTCGCAGCACTTGTGTGTGTCCTTGCAGCGAAACGCCTGAACTTGCACCTGTGCCGGTCAGTGTTCTCTGGGGTGCAGCGTCATAACTGAAGCTGATGTCGGAATTGCCATTGAGTTTCATGGTCGCGCCAAAAGCGATGTGGCTGTTGTCGATGGCTGGCGACAAGATGTTTTGCACCACACGGCTGCTGTCAATTTGTGCTTTGTTTTTGCTATAGCCAGCGCGCAGAGTCCAAGTTGGGTTCAGCTCCCAAGCCGCCCCGATTTTGAAGATCTTTTGATCGCTCCACAAAGGGCCAGCGGGATCTTGATTCGCTTTGACTGCGGCGTAATTGACCTGGGTCCAGTCTGCTGCCAAGGTCACTGCAGGCGTCACTTTCCATGCTGCACCGATCCCGTAATCGGAAGGCAAATCGACTTTGCCTTGGCTGTACATCAGGATGTCCTGAGAATAACCAGACATGGCGCTCATCGATGTTTTGGATCGGTAAGTTGTGCCCAGAGACAGTTCTGGCGTGACGTTCCACAGGGCCCCAATTCGAGCACTCCAGCCTGAGGCCGTTTGGGTGCCGTGGCTTGGGATCACAGCCATGCCGACATTGGGTACGGCAAGCAGCAGACCTTGAGAGTTCAGTTCTTGTTTGGCGTAAATCACGCTCAAACCCAATGCCAAATCGGCGCGTGGTTTCCATGCTGCGGTGTGGGCGATCTCGGCAATTTTGCGTGAGGATTTCAAGTTTTGTGCTGTACCCAGAACGGGGGTGCCCGGAGGCAAAGGCAGTGGCGCACCGTAATCGGATCCCGCGCCTCCTCCGGAGAGCGTCACGCCGACTGTCCATTCAGGATTCAAGACTTTGGCGAAACCGCCTTCGAGTCCCATAACGGTGGTGTCGTCAGGAAGCTTGGCCGGACCGACCGATGCGGTGGTGTTTCCATTGAACGACACCAGATTGACTGCAAAAGAAGTGGGTACAAAGCCCAATCCTGCCGGGTTGTTGACGGGTGCGGAGGCGTCCAGAGGCAGGGCAATCGACGCACCGCCCATACCGGCATTTTTGATGCCATAGCCATTCATCTGGATGCCGTTGACGGCCCAAGCATTGCTCACGAGCAATGCCAGTGCGGTGCCGCTTGCGCTGGTTTTCAGGATGGTTTTCAAGATTTCTTGATTTGTTTTTTTCTGCATGTTTATCTCCAGTGCGTGTTCGGTGTTGAAAGATGACACCTTCTTGGGAAGGCGCAAGTTGATTGAACTCAACTTGATTTAATTATGCTGACTGTAATAAATAAATTGCTAGCTAGGGCTTTTACCTAGACGATTGTGGCCATGGGTCGGATGGTTGCACGCCGTGACTCATCCAGCCTCAAGCGCTTGCCACTGTTGAGTTAAAGTGCACGCCATATGCATGCCAACACAACCGAAACGCCAACGCCTCGCAAGCGCGGACGTCCTTTCAAGAGCGACATCGATGCCGCAGTTGTCATCCGCCAAGCCGCCCTGAAGGCATTTGCTCGTGCTGGTTTTCAGGGGGCCAGCATTGTCGAAATAGCTCAATTGGCAGGCGTCGCCAAGCCCTTGGTGCATTACCACTACGCGTCTAAAGACGTGTTGTGGGAAGCCGCTGTGAGCGGTGCTATGGCTGATCTGATGACAGAGATGGCCAGTTTTCAAAAAGACCTGAGCGCCCTGCCGATCCAAGATATGCTGAGAAAGGCTGCCAAGCAGTTGGTGGTTTTTGCATCACGGCATCCGGCTTTGGTGCACATCGTGATGGATGAAACCGCCAAGGGTGGTGCGCGTGCGCAATGGCTGCAAGAGCATTTTTTGCTGCCCAACTATGCCGTGGCCAAAAACCTGCTCAACGGCATTGCCATGATGCAAAACCCAGCTGCACCACCCTTGCCCGTTGAGCACATCGTGCCCATGGTCTTAGGGGTCATGAACTTCGCTTTCATGGAGGCAGAGGTGATTCGCAAGGCCTTTGGCGTGGATGTCTATTCAGACGCGTACATCGAACGCCATGGGGAACTGCTTTTTCAACTCGTGAGCGGTTTGATTTCCAAAACCTAGGGAAAGTTCTAGGGTGAATTTATTATGCTGACTGGCATAATAAAAACTCATCAAAGATTTCCCATGCCTTCACGCCCTCCCAAATCACTGCATCTGGGCTTTACGCCAACTGAGTTGGCCAGCAGCCCTGACGACATTCATTTCAAATCCGATGTGCCGCCGCTGGCTGCACTCGTCAATGACGCCTTGCTGGTGGGCGCTCAGTCTTGTGAATTATTCCGAGACGTCAAGCAAGCGCGCCCACTTCACATGTTTGAGCAACGCCATGCATGAAGTTGCCATTGTTGGATACGGCCCTGTAGGCGCTACCCTTGCCGCACTGTTGGGCAGACTGGGCGTGGACGTCGTCGTCTTTGATAAGAATTTTGAAATCTATCCCATGCCAAGAGCAGTGGGCTTCGATCACGATGCCATGCGGCTTTTTCAATGTGCAGGTGTCAGCGAGGCGATTCGGCCCTTCATTGAACCGTTCCGTGAAGAAATTTATTTGGGTGCTGATGGGCGTGTGCTGCAACATTTCAAACACATGCCCAAGCCCTATCCATTAACGTGGGATCCGCATTTCACTTGTGATCAACCGGGGATAGAGCGGGAACTTCGCACGCAGATCAGCAACATGCCCAATGTTCAAGTTCACTTGGGCTATGAATTTCAATTTTTTGAGCACCATGCCGATTCGGTCACCCTTCATTTGGAAAATGAAAGTGGTCAGCCTGAAACGGTCATTGCCAAATACTTGGTCGGATGTGACGGCGCTTCCAGCGCCATCAGAAGTCAACTGAAGATTGACTTGGAAAATTTGAACTATGACGAGCCGTGGTTGGTTGTAGACATGAAAGTCAAGGAGGCTTATCTTGATAAATTGCCTCTTACCAACGTTCAGTATTGCAATCCTGCAAGGCCCAGCACCTTGATTTGTTGCCCTGGCAACCATCGCCGCTGGGAATTCATGAAACTGCCGAGTGATTCACCCGATGCGCTTATCCAAGAGGAGCAACTTTGGGAGCTGATGTCGCCGTGGATCAATCCTGGAGAGGCCGACATATGGCGAGCTGCGTCATACCGCTTTCATGCACTCGTTGCTCGCCAATGGCAAGATGGGCGAGTATTCCTTGCCGGAGACAGTGCCCATCAAACACCCCCATTTTTAGGGCAAGGGATGTGCCAAGGCCTTCGTGATGCAGGCAACTTGGCATGGAAACTACATCACGTCGTTTCAGGCAGAGCTCAAGAGAGTTTGTTGACGACGTATTCACAAGAGCGCCGTCCTAACGTCGTCGCCACCACGCAACTTGCAAAAGACTGCGGCCTGATGATCTCAGAACGCGACGTGGCCAAGGCGAGTGCACGTGATGAAAAGATATCTTCGGCAACTGCGGGCCTCGGTCGAATCATCAATCGCCAGGACTTGATTCCGCCATTCGAGGCTGGTTTTCTTGAAACTTCCGCTCCTTTGTCCGGTAGCGTCTTCCCACAGCCGGTCGCGATCACTCAGAGCCGATCTCCTGTATTGATGGATGACCTTTTGCCACCGTGCTTTCACATCGTCCTTTTGGCAGACCAAGTCAACCAGCCTGACTTGGATGAAATCTGCACGGTAGCCAGTCAGTTGGGCATCTTCGTGGTCGCAGTGCAAGAAAAAATCTTGCCTGATGACAGCAGACCCAACCAATTGCTTTACATGCAAGAGACGATCCCGCTGATCAAAACTTATTTGATGAATGGATCCTGTATCGGTGCGATCGTTCGCCCAGATCATTACGTCTACTGCGGCGTGACCGATACACAAAACGCATTGGATGCAATGGCCACCTTGGCGGCAAAGTTGCAATTTCAAAATTGAAACCCGTCGCTATTTAGAAAATTGAAGTTGAAGGAGTCGTTTGAATGAGATTGGTCAGTTACTTGGATCAAGGCGTTGCAACCTGGGGGATTCTGGATGGCTCGCGAGTCATTCCATCGGCTCAACTCGGGAAGAATTTCCCACCAACATTGATGGCACTCATTGCAGACGCAGAGGCTTTCAACCGACTGTCACAGGGTTGGCGTGACCGCTCTTCAGACATGACGGGCAGCTTGCTCACAGACTTGGACATGCTGCCTTGCATCCAGCGCCCCGGTAAGGTGATTTGCCTCGGTGTGAACTACATTGATCACGCCAAGGAGGGCGGAAATCAGATTGGGGACTATCCAGCAGTTTTTTTGCGATGCTCGACCTCATTGCTCGCGCACAGAGCGCCATTGAAGGTGCCCTCCATTTCCGACAAACTTGATTTTGAGGCAGAACTGGCGGTGGTGATCGGACGCGCTGCACGCCATGTTTCGGAGCAAGAGGCCTTGAACGCCGTATTTGGATACGCATGTTTTAACGATGCCACTTTGCGTGACTATCAACGCAAGACCAGCCAATGGACGGTTGGCAAAAATTTTGATGCAACGGGGGCCTTTGGTCCTTGCCTGGTCACCAGCGATGAACTGCCTGCGGGTTGTGTTGGCTTGCATATCGAGTCTCGCTTAAATGGCCAGGTGATGCAAAGCGCAAATACTGCGGACATGGCGTTTGGCGTGGCACGCACTGTTTCACTGCTTTCGGAGTCCATGACCTTGGAGCCTGGCGACGTGGTGGTCATGGGAACGCCAGGAGGCGTTGGTTATGCGCGCACGCCACCTGTATGGATGAAGGCAGGTGACACGATTGAAGTGGAAATCGAAGGTGTCGGTGTTTTATCCAACCCCGTAACACTATGAAAAACATTGACCTGTCCAACATCACAGACGCCGCTGAGCAGAGCTTTTCTGCTTTGCAAAATGACCGGACCAGGCACCTGGTTCAAAAACTTGTTGCATCGTTGCATCAATATGCCAAAGACGTGCAACTGACGCATGATGAGTGGCGAGCTGCGCTGTCGTTCTTGCATGCCTGTTCCGACATCAGCAGCGAATCACGCAGTGAATTCTCGCTTCTATCTGACGTTCTTGGGGTGTCCAGCCTTGTCGACCTTTTGGGTGGCAAGCCTGGTGCAACGCCTGGCAGTGTTTTGGGTCCGTTTCACAGCGCAGGATCACCTTGGTTAAACAACCCCGCTCAATTGATTGGCGCCAATGAAGGCGTACCGGTTTTGTTCAGAGGACGGGTCTGTGATGTTCAAGGCAAACCACTTCCCTTCGCAAGCATAGATTATTGGCAGAACGCCAGAAACGGACTTTACTGGCAGGTTGATCCGCAGCAACCGACGGACAACTTGAGGTGTCAGCTCCAGGTAGATGCTGAAGGCATGTTCGAAATCGCCACGATTCGACCAGTTCCTTATGAAATACCGACGGACGGCCCGGTTTGGCGAGACCTTGTGCAAGCTGCCCAACGCAGTTCCTGGCGTGCGGCTCACGTGCACATCATCGTCACTGCACCCGGCTATGCAAAGCTTGTGACCGAATTGTTTGACTCCGAAGACCCGTATCTGGACACAGACGCAGTGTTTGGGGTTCGTGAAGCGCTTGTGGGCACTTTTAAATCAACACAGGATTCAGCCTTGCTCAGGCGCCATGGCATGGAGGGTGACAACTGCTTGGTCATGGATGTTGAGTTGAGACTGAGCCAGACCGAATACGAATGACACCAGAGTGAAACAAAAGAACATGACACACGCCACGCCTGAATCTGTTCATCTCGGTTACAACGCAACCGAGATGGCAAGCAGCCCTTATGCCCGATTTTTCAAGCCCGACATGGCACCCTTGCCAGAGCATGTGCGTGAGGCCATCGCTGTGGGCTTGCAGACCGAAGAACTAATGCCGCCAGTTTCGAGTGCGCGGGCCTTACAAACCCCGGGCTACTGGCCAGTGGAAAATGGTGTCACCATCAGCCCCGACGGAGCCTTTCGCGTCTTCGTGCGCACCGATATGCCAGTTGTCACGCCAGCGATGTGGGACTGGTGGTTTGCCTGGCATGGCAGCGAAGCGCAACGCTACAAGCTATGGCACCCACGCGCGCACATGCACGTGGCCTGGGCCGATGGCCGCAGCGACCTACAGCACTACGTGGGCCGTACATCGCATGTGGTGGAGTACGTGGGAAACCAAAAGCTCAATTTGGACATTCGTTTCGTGCCCCCGGCCAGCCTAGGCCTGGACGAAGAGCGCCTCAAACGCGACGGTGAGGTTGCCATCTGCGCACGCGGAAGTATGGCCGGGACGCCCATGGAGACCGCTTGGCTGATCCACCATGTGCGCCCCGTGACGGGCGGCTCGGAAATGCGCTCGCGCTTTTGGCTGGCTGGCGCCAACATCCGCCCACGCGGTATGCCTGGCGCTGCTGGCGCACTGCTTGGCCGGGTTGCTGCCAAGTTCGCTCCTTTGACCGCCAACATGGCCATGGAATTGCTGGTGCACTGCGCCCAGGAAATGAACCATCTTGCGGGCATCCTGCCCGATCTCTTCGAAACGTTTGGCCCTGGACAGAAAAGCTGAGGGAACGCACATGCACAAAACACTTACGCAAGGCACCACCTTGCGCCGTGGCGATACCGGTTTTGATCGCGCCGTGCTTGGCACCAGTTTCACGACCCGAGATCCAGGAAGACGCCCAGACATCGTGGTGCAGGCCAATGATTTGGGCGAGGTCATCGCGGCTGTGCGCCAAGCCAACCAGGATGACATGCACATTGGCATGTGTTCGGGTGGGCACAGTTGGGCGCAAAACCACATTCGCGATGGCGGCATGATGCTGGACCTCGCGCGCTTGAAATCAATTGAAATTAACCCCATCCAGATGACGGCCGTCATTGGCCCGGCGGTTCTGGCGGGTGAGCTGAACTTGGCCCTGGTGCCCCACAAGTTGTTCTTCCCGACGGCACACGCCTGGACGGTAGGCATGGGGGGCTTCTTGCTGCAAGGCGGCTTTGGCTGGAACAGCCGCAACTTGGGTGTCGGGTGTCAAAACGTGATCGGTATCGACGTGGTGTTGGCCGACGGCACCCTGGTGCATGCCAGCGAGACAGAAAATGCCGACCTGTTTTGGGCTGCCCGTGGGGCAGGTCCTGGGTTTTTTGGCGTCGTGGTGCGGTTTCACCTGCGCCTGCACAAGCGGGCCAGATTTATCGGCATGAAAATGCAGGTGTTCCGCATCAAGCACTTGGAAGAAGTTTTGGCTTGGGCCGATCGCGTGGGGCCTTCCGTGTCCCCCAATGTGGAGTTTCAAATGGTCATGAACCCCAAGGCCACATTGATCAATTCACATGGCATCGAGGTGGTGGCACCGGTCATGGCCGACAGTTGGAAGGAGGCACGCGAGTTGTTGGCCTTCATGTCAAACAGCCCGGTGCGTTCCAAAGCCAGTTTCACGCTGCCGCTGCTGCCCATGTCGCTGAATTTCATGATGAAGGCGGGCGAAAAAACCTTGTTCTTGTCCAACACCCGCTGGAGTGCTGACAACATGTGGATGGACACCCCCATTGATCCGCTGCTGCCCGCCATTCGCAGCATCGCAGACACACAGCCGCCGCACCCCAGCCATGTCCTCTGGCTCAACTGGAATGGACCTGTGCAGCGCCCCGACATGGCCTTCTCTCAGGAGCACCGCACTTACTTGGCGCTGTATTGCGGTCTTGGCAAAGGCGTGGATGAAGCCAAGCATGTCAACTGGGCAACTGACCACATGAAAGCTTTGGAGCCCTGGAGCAGAGGTATTCAGTTGGCGGACGAAAACCTCGCCCGCAGGCCCTCCAAGTTCGTGTCGGATGCCAACATGGTTCGACTCGATCAAGCCAGAGCCAAGTACGACCCGCAGGGGCGCTTTCATCCGTGGATGGGGCGTATTTCTTAATTCAAAACCAGTTCATGGAGCTCAACTGTGAAAACCCATTTCCTTCAATTTTTCGGTGCCATCATGGTGTGGGGTGCCACCCAAGTGGCGTGGGCGCAAGTGCCTGCTGTGGTGCTCAACCCGGACAAAGGTGGCGAAATCGGTGCGCGTTATCAGGCGTGGCTGAGCCCACATCAGGAGGGCGGCGAAGAGCGCGATACACCGCGTGCTGTACCCAAAGTGTTCCGCTCCACCACGCCGTCGGTCGACCGCGACAAGCGACCCTCGCGTGGCCACGGCATGGTGCGATTCAGCAAAGATTTAAGCCGAGCCTATGTGGATATCCGCATCGAAGGGGTGGACCCCAAAACAATCACCATGTTTCACATTCACTGTGGCAAGCCAGGCATGTTGGGGCCTATTTTGGTGGACTTCGGGCTCAAAAACGACCTGAAGGCGGCGTTCGCCAACAACACATTCAGCGTGCAAGTGCGTAACGAAGACATCACCGCAGTCACGGCACACGCCCATGGGCCAATTGGCTTTGCCACCGCTGGCTGTCCCATTGTGATGGCCAACCCCATAGACAGAGTGAAGACGGTGGCCGGCATGGCCGCCATTGCTCGAGAGGGGGATTTGTATTTCAACCTGCACACCAGCGGGCAGTCCTACTTCGGTGATATCCGCGGTCAGTTGGAGCGGGTCCAAGATTGAATTTTTGCAAAAAAACATCATGCTCAATATGCTTTTCAAACCAACGCCCACCATGCTGAATGACGGCAGGAGGGACCATATCCTGTTCACAACTGTGGCCGTGCTGGCGGCTGTGACCATGTTTTTGTGTGCCACAGGCTCTGGCAATCCGACCACTGCGGAGCCTTTGCCCGATGCTGTGAACATGGCTGCGAATGTGCTGGCGGTTCTCATCGGCATTTTCATCCTCATTCCAAAGACTCGTGCCGTCGCCAGCATCGCAGGCGCAACAAATATGGTGGCATCGATGCTCGTCAATTATTTTGTCGATGGTTACGCCTATTTTTTGCAGGTTCTTGCTTTCGATCTTGTGGCTTTGGGCTTGTCGCTGGTGGTGCTGTGGCATTACCGAAAGGACTTGAAGGGCCATGATTGAGCGCAGTCATGGTGATCAGTTGCGAATGGCTTTTTTAATTGTCTGCATTTGTATAAAAGGTTTTGAACATGTCCTCGATCGTTGATCCGAAACGTCCCTACACCCTCTGGGGCACGCCGCACTCGCTCTACACCGGTAAAGCGCGGTCTTGCCTGATCAAAAAAGGGCTTGCATTCGTCGAGCGCTGTCCTTCGCATCCGGATTACAAAGCGCGCGTTCGGCCCGCGGTCGGGTTGGTGACATTTCCAGTGCTTGAAACGCCTGAGGGTCAGTTCATTCAAGACTCGACGGACATCGTCACGTATTTGGACTCGATCGAGGATCAGGCGTCTGCAGCTTGCATGACCCCTTTTTCACCGGTGCAGCGGGTGGTGGCCAGACTGATCGACGGCTTTGGCCTCGAAGGCATGTTGCAGGCCGCCATGCACTACCGCTGGAGCTATCGCGATGAGCAGGAGCTGTTCTTGCAGACTGAATTTGGACGGGGACTGTATGCAGGCCCAGACCGCGAAGCTCGGCGGGCTGCAGGCAGGCGTGTCATGGATTTCTTTAGCGCCACCTTGCCAGCGCTGGGTATCACCCCGCAGACCCAGCCTGCGATCGAGGCGGCTTACGAAGAACTTCTGGAAGCGCTGGATGTCCACTTTCAGAGTTATCCCTATGTGATGGGCTGGCGCGTCAGCATGGCCGACCTGGGACTGATTGCGCCCATGTACGCGCACCTTGGGCGTGACCCCTACCCGACAGCGCTGATGAAAAAACGCGCACCCAACGTGGCGCGATGGGTGGAGCGCATGCAATTGCCCAACACACCTGATGGCGAATTTGCACCGCACGAAGCCGATTGGTTGCCCGATGACGCCATCCCCACCACGTTGGAGCCGTTGTTGGCCTTGATGTTCAAGGACTGGGGTCCTCAGCTGAGTGCCGACATGGCGAGCTACCAGAAATGGTGCGATGCCCAACCGGATGCGCCATCAGGTCAAGTGATTCACTTCAACAATGACCCCATGGTGCACCCCACTGTGGGCATGGTGCGCTTCACATGGCGTGGTGTGCAGGTGCAACGTGCCAGTGCCGTGCATGGCTTGTGGTTGTTTCAAATGGCCCAGCTTGCTGCACAAACTTTGCCCGGTGAGGCCGCGCAAAACCTGGCGGCGCTGTTGCAGCGCACCGGGGGGCAGGGGGTGATGGCCTTGACTATGCCCCGCCAGATGGAGCGACGCAACAACGTGCTGGTGCTCAAGTAACAGAAGACCCGTTTTCACCCAAGGCGCTTGCTTCACTTCAGCGTCAGGGTAGGCAAGATTTCAATCATCAGGAGATTTCAATGAATGACACAGTGCAGGTGAACGTCGATGAAGGCGTCATGACGGTCACGATCAATCGCCCGCAAGCCATGAATGCGGTCAACCGCGAAGTTGCCGAGGGCATCGCTGCGGCCATGGTGGCGTTGGACAGCAACCCGGCGATTCGCTTGGCGATTCTGACGGGTGCGGGCGGCATGTTTTGCTCAGGCATGGATCTGAAAGCCTATGTCCGCGGCGAGTCGCCCTTCATCGATGGCCGTGGCTTTGGCGGACTTTGCAGCACACCACCTCAAAAGCCGCTGATTGCAGCGGTCGAAGGCTTTGCGCTGGCTGGAGGGTTTGAGCTGGCCATGGCTTGCGACCTCATCGTGGCGGGCGATGGTGCACGCTTTGGCACGCCCGAGGTCAAGGTCGGATTGATTGCCGGTGCTGGTGGGCTGCTGCGCACGCCACGCCAGATTCCGCAACGCGTTGCCATGGAAATGGCCCTGACGGGCGAGATGATCAGCGCAGCGCGCGCCTATGAGTTGGGGCTGGTCAATCGGGTTGTGGCTTCAGGGGGTGCTTTAACTGCCGCCATGACGCTGGCGCGTGTGATCGCAGCCAACGGTCCGCTCGCCGTAGCCGCCAGCAAGAAAGTCATCTGCGAGTCGCAAGACTGGTTGTACAGCGAAATGTTTGCTCGGCAAGAACCCTTGCTCAAAGCGATCGCCAAGAGCAAAGACGCCCTGGAGGGCGCAACCGCTTTCGCTGAAAAGCGCCGTCCGAATTGGCAGGGCTGCTGATCTACGAACAAGCCACACAGCTGTTTTGCACAATTTTCTTTGGAACTGACATGAATACCCTGGTTCGTTACGACTTGAACAACGATGTGGCCACGCTTCGCATGGACGACGGCAAAGCCAACGTCATGAACATCGCCATGCTGGCAGCCCTGAATGAGGCGCTGGATCGCGCAGAAAAAGAAGCCAAGGTGGTGGTCTTGTATGGCCGTGCAGGGTCCTTCTCGGGTGGTTTTGATTTGGGGGTTTTCAAGCGTGGCGGCCCCGACGTGCAGACCATGTTGGAAGCGGGCTTGCGCCTGTGCGCGCGCTTGGTGGACTATCCACTGCCGGTGATCGCCGCTTGCACAGGTCATGCGGTTGCGCTGGGGGCTATTTTGCTGCTTTCATGCGACCTGCGGGTCGGTGTCGATGTGGGCGCCCGATTCCAGATCAATGAGGTACGGTTAGGCATGGTCTTGCCGCGAGTCGCCGTGGAGGTCTGTCGCAGAAAGCTGGCGCCAGCGCAATTGCAAACCGCGACAACGCTGGGTATGCCCTTTACACCGGCATCTGCATTGCTGGCGGGCTTTGTCGACGAACTGGTGCCCGCTTACGCCATGCAAGAAACTGTGCAAAGGCACTGCGCTGATCTTCTCATGCTGGACTCGAAGACTTTTGCCATAAACAAGCGCCGCATCAATGCGCAGGTGACAGAGGCGATGGCCGTCGCCATCCAGGCCGATATGGCGCAATGGCAGGCGCAGGACATGGGCGCGGCGTCAAGCTGAGTTGGGTGCTAGATTTTTGGAGTCACCCTGTCCAGTTCCAAGCAGCGGTGGACTCAATGGTTCCGTTTTTGTGGTGCATGGGTGCCACGTTTTTCTTTCAATTCAAGAGACACACAACATGAGCAATTCCTCGGACATGCTGGCCCTGCAAAGGCTTTACCACTGGGAGGCGACTGCGCCTCACCGCGTGTGCTTCACGCAGCCCATGGGGCAAGGCGTCATCCAGACATTCACTTGGTTCGAGGTTTCGCGTCAAGTGCGGTGCATGGCCAACCATCTGCTGTCTCTGGGCTATCCGCCCGGCAGTCGGATCGCGATTTGGGGCAAAAACACCGCCCATTGGCTCATGGCCGATTGGGCCATCTGGATGGCAGGCCACGTTTCCGTGCCTTTGTATCCCACGCTGGCCACCAAGACGGTGCGGCAAATTCTGGACCACAGTGGCGCATGTCTGATGTTTGTCGGCAAGCTCGATGATCCGGATGCGATGCGGGCAGGGGTTCCTGAACAGCTGCCTTGCATCAACTTGCCATTGAGCCCTCAATGGCCTGGTGCTGACTGGTCAGAGATCGTTCGTTTGCAGGCCCCCCTTGCGGGCCAAGTTGTTCGTCCCGCGCAAGACCTGTGCACGGTGATGTACACCTCGGGCACCACCGGCAATCCCAAAGGCGTGATGCACAGTTTTGGCACATTACAAACGATCATTGCGCAGGGGCTGGAGCGCATTCCTCTGAACGAGAACGACAGGATGTTGTCTTATTTGCCACTGTCGCACATCGCTGAACGGGGCCTGGTTGAGCACATGCTGTTGGCCACTGGCATGCAAGTCTTTTTTGCGGAGTCGCAAGAAACGTTTGCAAAGGACTTGCAACGCGCGCGCCCTACATTTTTCTTTTCTGTGCCCAGGTTATGGCTCAAGTTTCGCGAAGGGGTCAACGCCAAAATGCCGCCTAAAAAGCTGGCCTTGTTGCTCAAAATTCCACTGATCAATCGGATCGTTCAGAAAAAGATATTGACCGCATTGGGTCTGGACCAATGCCGTGTGGCCGCAGGAGGCGCTGCGCCCATGCCGCCAGAATTGTTGCGCTGGTATGGCGCACTGGGTTTGAACCTCATCGAGTTGTATGGCATGACCGAAAACGGGTGCACCCATGCGACCGATGTGCACAGCCCTTTGCCGGGCAGTGTGGGTAAAACACTGAGCGGGGTGAAATGCCGTCTTGACCCTGAGACCAGCGAAGTGCAGGTGCTGTCGCCGGGGTTGATGTTGGGTTATTTTCTGGAACCGGAATTGACCGCCCAAGCCTTTACGTCGGATGGCTGGTTGCATACCGGAGACAAAGGTTCGGTCGATGCGCAGGGCAACCTCAAGCTCACGGGACGGGTGAAAGATTTGTTCAAAACCAGCAAGGGCAAATACGTTGCGCCTGCAGCCATAGAGGCCTTGTTGGCTTTGGTCCCCGGCGTAGAAGCTTGTTGTGTCGTGGGCGCCAATTTGGCTCGACCGCTGGCCATTCTGGCGCTGACACCTGAACAGCTCAAGCAAGCGCTAGAACCTGAAGAGCGGCAACACATGCAAGCTGCCCTCGAACGTGAACTTGTGCGGATCAATCAACAACTCGACCCCCATGAACGCCTGTCTTGCCTGGTGATCGATCACAAGCCCTGGACCGTGGAATCGGGTTTCATCACCCCCACGTTGAAAGTCAAGCGCAACCAGATTGAAGCGGTGTATGGACCATCTTTTGAGGCCTGGTCCGAACTTCAAAAATCCATCGTTTGGCTGAAGGCTTCAGGCACATCCACCCATTTTTAATGACGACACAAGCAAAGGAGAACCCCATGAAAACACGCATCACAGAACTTTTTGGCATTCGCCACCCGATCATGCAAGGGGGCATGCACCATGTCGGCTATGCCGAGCTGGCATCGGCCGTGTCCAACGCTGGGGGTTTAGGCATCATCACGGGCTTGACCCAGAAGACCCCTGAATTGCTGGCCAAAGAAATTGCGCGCTGCCGCGAGATGACCGATCAGCCCTTTGGTGTGAACCTGACTTTTTTGCCTGCTTTCACTGCGCCCCCCTATCCAGAATACATCTGGGCCATCATTGAAGGGGGTGTCAAAGTGGTGGAAACCGCCGGGCGCAACCCGCAGGCCTACATGCCTGCATTGAAGGCGGCGGGTATCAAGGTCATCCACAAATGCACCTCGGTCAGGCATGCCCTGAAGGCTGAAGCGATCGGCTGTGATGCGGTCAGTGTGGACGGGTTTGAGTGCGGCGGTCACCCCGGCGAGGACGATGTGCCCAATTTCATTTTGTTGCCCCGTGCGGCTGAAGAACTCAAGATCCCATTTCTGGCCTCGGGTGGCATGGCCGATGGCCGCAGCCTGGTGGCGGCCCTGGCCATGGGCGCTGACGGCATCAACATGGGCACCCGATTCATTGCCACGCAAGAAGCGCCGGTGCATGAAAAAGTCAAGCAGGCCATTGTGGCCGCCAGCGAGCTGGACACCACGCTCATCATGCGTTCCATCAGGAACACC
>Ga0209550_10003676_pt1 | contig 14612 bp, 12 predicted proteins | sample LauGreSuBDMM15SN_2_FD_187567 | JGI IMG/M metagenome (GOLD analysis project Ga0209550, IMG submission 187567) | Freshwater lake microbial communities from Lake Michigan, USA - Su13.BD.MM15.SN (SPAdes) (version 5) | ecosystem: Environmental > Aquatic > Freshwater > Lake | place: Lake Michigan...
CTGCAGAATTTTTAACCGGTTTAGAAATGCCCGTCGATGGCGGTCGTACGATTTAATAGGAATACACATCATGAAAACCAGAGCAGCTGTTCTCCATACTTTAGATAAACAAGCACCTTTCGCGGAAAGTAAACCGTTAAAGATAGAAGAGATAGAGCTTGATGCACCAGGCTCAGGTGAGGTGTTGGTGAAGATGAAGGCAGCCGGTCTGTGTCATTCTGATTTGTCTGTGATTAATGGTGTGCGTCCTCGCCCTGTGCCTATGGCATTAGGGCATGAGGCATCAGGTCAGATCATGCAAGTGGGTGAAGGTGTCTCGGATTTAAAAGTCGGTGACATGGTTGTGTTGGTGTTTGTGCCTAGTTGTGGTCATTGCATGCCTTGTATGGAAGGTCGTCCCGCTTTATGTGAGCCAGGTGCGGATGCAAATGGCAAAGGTACATTGTTATCAGGTCAGCGTCGAATACATTTAGGTTCACAAGCAGTGCATCATCATGTGGGGGTTTCTGCATTTGCAGAACATGCTGTGGTCTCACGTCGTTCATGTGTGAAGATAGAACAAGATATTGATCCAGTTGAAGCTGCGCTATTTGGTTGTGCAGTCTTAACGGGATTTGGTGCAGTTGTGAATACTGCGAAGATGACGCCAGGTCAAAGTGCTGCTGTGATTGGTTTAGGTGGCGTAGGTTTATGTTCTTTGCTTGGTGCGGTTGCTTCTGGTGCGAAAGATATCGTAGCCATTGATTTGAACGAAAGCAAATTAGAAATCGCAAAATCATTAGGTGCTACCTTCACGATTAATGCGCGGGACCCTGATGTGATTGCGAAAGTGAAAGAAGCGACTAAAGGTGGTGTTGATTTTGCCTTTGAAATGGCAGGCGTGATTCAAGCCATGGAATTATCTTATCGCGTAACAAAACGTGGCGGAACCACAGTCACTGCAAGTTTGCCACATCCTCAACATAACTGGCCATTGCAGCAAGTGAGTTTAGTTGCAGAAGAACGCACGATTAAAGGTAGCTACATAGGTTCTTGTGTACCTTCACGTGATGTGCCACGTTATATCGGTTTGTATTTGGCTGGTAAATTACCAATTAATAAATTAATGGGTGAGCGTTTAAAATTAGACGATATTAATCGTGGCTTTGATAAGTTAGATGCTGGTGAAAGCATGCGTGATTTAGTCGTGTTCTAAAAAAAGATAACCACCACAGTGGTGGTTATTTAGAGCGTTAACGTTTATTTTTGCTTAGGATTGCTTAGGCTTTCCTTGTGCATATGAAAAGCGGTAATTTTTTCTTCTATCTCCCATTAATGCACGTAACTCGCGAATACTCATCTGAGTAACCTCGTGCATACGTATCAATAGTGATGCACCCACTGGCAAGGCGCGATGACGAATTTTGCTGATCACAGGTGGTGCGACTTCCAATAAACGTGACAGCGCAGCATCATTTTTTAGTTGCATGCGTTCTCGTAAAGTATCCAGTAAATGACTAGGGTCATAGGTATCTTGTGAAGAGAGTCCATGTTGCAAATTATTTTCCATATGGTTCCTTGCAACGGTTGATGTTGATCTGATGTTTTATTGTGTCCAACCACCAAATACTTTCGCTGGAAGATCAGGTTCTATTCTTAGATCACCTTGGTCTTTGAATTCTATTGACAATAAAACTGCGGTTTCATGTGGCATGTCAAATAACGCAGTGTGTGGACTCTCAATAGGTCCTCTGGTATCTAACAAGCTTAATGAAGCATCATCACTAGACTGTTCAATAAATTCCACTAAGATGCCGCTGTCTTTGCTGCTAACCAGATAGCGACCTCTGCCACGTCCTCCTTGAATAATTTGCATAGTGACTCCTTAGTGATGTCAGTGTAAATAAATTATCAGCTCGCTTTTTAACTGAATTTCTAGCGGCACATCATCTTTGGCTTAGCAGGTAGGTATTGGCAAATAGATTTACTCTTTACTTGTGCTTTCTCAAGGGAGGTGATGAGCTGCAAGTTTTTCTATTCTTCGATCGCTAAAAAAGAAAGAATAAAAAAACCGTGTAGGCCTTGCGGCGCTACACGGTTAGTTTTTCCAGCATAACTAACTGGATAAAAATATACTTATGCTTTATTTCACCATCAAGGTGAAAGGATAAACATAGGCTTGTAAGCTGACTAATAAACCAACTAAGCAAGCCAAGGCAATCGAGTGGAAGAAGACATAACGCAGGATGTCACCTTCATGGCCATACCATTTAGTTGCAGTCGATGCTACAACGATAGATTGCGCATCAATCATTTTGCCCATCACACCACCGGATGAGTTCGCTGCAGCCATCAACACAGGACTTAAGCCCAGTTGCTCGGCTGAGGTTTTTTGCAAACCACCAAACAAGACATTTGATGCAGTATCAGATCCCGTTAACGCCACGCCTAGCCATCCTAATAACGTACCAAAGAAAGGATAGAGTACGCCGGTATTCGCAAACGCAAGACCCAGTGTGGAATCTACGCCTGAGTAACGGGTGGAGTAACCCAAGGCCAACATCGCTGCGATGGTGATGAGGGAATATTTTAAGAGCTTCAAGGTATCCCAATACACCGCAAGCATTTCACGCAATTTGTAGCCCATTAAAACTGCAGAAGCGATTGATGCGATGAAAATAGCAGTACCGGTAGCAGATAACCAATTGAGTTTGAAAATAGCTTCTTCAACTTTAGCTTCAGCAGAAACTGGTGGCATTTTTTGTACTACTTTATGCAGATGCGACCATTCAAATTTGAACATCGATACGCTGTCTAAGAATTTCTTCCATTCAGGGATACCCCAAATCAGAACAATCACAGACAAAATCAACCAAGGTGTCCATGCACGCATGACTTCTGCGTTGGTGTAATTATGTTTTTCACGTAGTGGTTCTGTATTGCTTTCTTCATCTGATTTGCCAGAAGCAGAAGTCATAATGGTTTTTGGATGCCAGACTTTTAAGAATAAAGTTAGACAAGCCATGGAAATAATCGCTGCACCGACATCCACTAGCCAAGGGCCATGGAAGTTGGAGATGAAATACTGAGGAATCGCAAAAGCTGCACCTGCAACCAATACAGCTGGCCAGATTTCCACCATACGACGCCAACCACAAAATGCCCACACCAACCAGAACGGAACGATGAGCGAGAAAATTGGCAACTGACGACCCACCATGCCGGATAACTCCAACATATCTAAGCCAGTAACTGCTGCCAAAGCAATAATGGGAGTACCGAGGGCACCATAGGCAACTGGTGCGGTGTTGGCAATCAGGGATAAACCAGATGCTGCGAGTGGAGCAAAACCTAGTCCGATCAGCATCGCGCCTGTGACCGCTACTGGAGTACCAAAACCACCGGCACCTTCAAAGAAAGCGCCAAAAGAAAAAGCAATCAGGAGTAACTGTAGACGGCGATCGCCACTAATACCCGCAATGCTTTCACGTAGGACTTTGAATTGTCCTTTACGGTCGGTCAGTTGATATAGGAAGATCACATTCAAAATAATCCAGCCTATAGGAAACAGGCCGTAGCAAGCGCCATATAAGGCGGATGCAACTGCAGCATCTGCAGGCATGGTGAAGCCCCAGACTGCCACCACTAAAGCGGAAACCAGACCCATCAAGGCAGCGATATGCGCTTTGATATGGAAAAAAGCTAGTGCAGCAAGCATGATAACGACTGGGATTGCAGCTGCCAGTGTTGACAATAAGACGTTGTTAAACGGGTCATAAACTTGTGACCACATAATGATATCTCCCCAAAAACCGAACGCGGCGTAAGCTAGCATGATATTGAAGCAGGGAAACCTTGTCCATGCGTTTCGCCTGCGACTCATCAAGCTTTTTACACCTAGCCGGTGAAAATTCTTAGTCTTGTTTTGAAAATTTTTTGCTTGCTTTAGCAAAGCAAGCGCTTTGTTTTGCTGCTTTTAACGCTGTGCAGTGAAAACATCGCCAAAGATTTTTGGTGATCCCGAAGGCAGGCAACGATAAAACTGCTTAGGTGCTGCAACCGTGCCGCCCAAGGCACCGGCTGCTCGCCAAGGCCAGCGTGGGTCATTCAGGAATCCACGTGCTATGGCAATGATGTCAGCTTGCTTTTTTTGCAAAATTTCTTCCGCTTGCTGCGCTCCCGTGATCATGCCGACCGCCATCACAGGAATCGATACCGTTTTTTTGATCGCCTCGGCAAAGGGCACTTGATAGCCAGGGCCAATTACAATTTTCTGCTGTGGTGAAACACCCGCTGATGAAATATCAAGGAAATCTGCACCCAACTCTTGTAAACGTTTAGATAGCGTGATGCTTTGATCTAGATCCCAACCACCGTCTACCCAGTCTGTTGCAGATAGTCTGGCACCGACTGCGATGTCTTTGCCTGCTGCCTCTTTCACTGCTTGGAAAATCTGCAAAGGTAAACGCATACGATTTTCTAATGAGCCACCAAATTCATCAGTACGTTGATTTGCAAGTGGTGATAAAAATTCATGCAGTAAATAACCATGTGCCATGTGTACTTCAATTACATCAAAGCCTAAGGCTTTGGCACGCTTGGTAGTGGCAACATAATCAGCAATGATTTGCTCTATATCTTTTGCTGTCATGGCCAGTGGCGGTACTTCATTTGGCATATGCGGTAGTGCAGAAGGCCCCATGGTTTGCCAACCACCTTGATCGAGTGGCATTAAAGCGCCGCCTTCCCATGGCCTTTGGCTAGACGCTTTACGACCAGCATGACCAAGTTGTATCGCGAGTTTGATGGGGGAGAGTGAGCGTATGGTGTCTACTACTTTTTTCAGAGCAGCCTGATTGTCGTCATTACACAAACTAAGGCAACCTGCTGTGATACGTCCCTCTGGATTAACAGCTGTCGCTTCAACAAATAACAAACCCGCACCAGAGATAGCTAAGGAACTTAAGTGCGTTAAATGCCAGTCAGTTGCATTGCCGTTATCAGCAGAGTATTGGCACATAGGCGAAATCATGATGCGATTTGCCAGCGTGTGCGTGCCAATGTTTAATGGGGAGAAAAGGATAGAAGCAGTCATAGGCTTATTTATTTAATTTAAAAACATTGTGGTTGCACTAGCAGTTAGTGCAATGAGAGGATGAATTCTTGGGTGATTCAAAACTTAAAAAAGATGACCTAATTTTTTCGCTTTGGTGTCGAGATAGTGTGCATTAAAACCGGTACTAGGCATGACGAGTTCAAGCCGTTCTGCTTGTAGTCCTAACTTCGTGAGTGCTTCTATTTTGCGCGGATTGTTAGTCATGAGTTTTATATTGTGCACACCAAAATGCGCAAACATAGGAGCACAAATCGCATAGTCTCTTTGATCATCAGCGAAACCCAGTTGATGATTCGCTTCTACGGTATCTGCGCCTTGCTCTTGTAATTTATAGGCACGGATTTTATTCAACAAACCTATGCCACGACCTTCTTGTCTTAAGTAGAGCAAGATACCGCGTCCTTCTTGCGCAATATTTTTTAAAGCACCTTCTAGTTGCGCGCCACAATCACAACGCTGACTAAACAATGCATCACCAGTCAGGCATTCCGAATGTAAGCGCGCTAACACGGGTGTATCACCACTTAGATCACCCAGTGTTAAGGCAAGATGTTCTTTGCCATTCTCGCTATCGAGAAAGGCATGCAAGGTAAAAGTAGCCCAAGGCGTGGGAAGAGCGCAGCTCGCAACATAGCTGAGTGTGGAGGCGCTGTTTGGTAAAGACATGTGTAAAGCCTAATAATCGTCTGTGTAGCTGACTCAGTAAACAGGCTGAGGGACTCAGAGCAGCAAGATTTATCGTCAATTTTTTAAAACAAAAACGAATTATGCCGCAATCACGGCACAGCCACCCACTTAAGCTAGTTTTGCAAAGCCCTGATCAGGACTTTGCAGGTTTCAGTTGGGCTCAGTAGGACTTAATAAGGCAGATCAAATAACAGCAGTTCTGCATCCTCAGCTTGATTGATGACGATCGTTGTTTCGGATGGATATTTAAGTGCATCGCCGGCATGCAAGACAGTGTCATTTGCAGTGACTGTGCCGCGTATGAGATGCAGGTAAGCGGTACGGCCCTTAGCGAGTGTGTGCGTGATTTCTTGATTGGCTTGAAGAATCGATGCGTAAATCCTAGCATCTTGATGAATGGTGACAGAACCTTGGTCACCATCAGGAGATGCGATTAAACGCAACTTGCCAGATTTAGACTCGGGTTCGAAATGCTTTTCTTCATAGCTAGGAGGAATGCCTTTAACTGCGGGTTCTATCCAAATTTGTAAAAAATGTACTAGCTTATCGGCAGAGTGATTGAATTCACTGTGCATGACGCCGGTACCTGCACTCATGCGCTGCACATCACCATAGCGTATAACGGAGCCATTACCCATACTATCTTTGTGTGCTAACTCACCTTCCAGTACATAGGAAATAATTTCCATATCACGATGACCGTGAGTACCAAAGCCTTTAGCAGGTGTGACTTTATCTTCATTAATGACTAACAAAGGGCCAAAGCCCATATGTCTAGGATCCTGATAATGACCAAATGAAAAGGTATGACGCGAATCTAGCCAACCAAAATTAGCGATACCGCGGTCATCAGCTTTACGTACTTCTATCATGTGTACCTCTGAAATGTAGATTGCGTGGAGTGCTAGTCTGTGCTGTCAATTGAGTAAACAAAATTAAAACTAGCTTAAACATCAAAATGCTGCAATGCCGCTAATTTTATAGCATTCCATGGATCCAGAGGATAAGGCAGTAAATAAGACAAAGAGCGAATAAGATATTCGGGATTTCCGAACGTAGTTAGGTGAGGGTGTAGTCAGCATTTTATAAAACATACGCGCAGTATTGCGCTTGTTCTTGATTGAGTTCGAAATGACTAAATGGACGGCCTTTCGGATAATTCTTACGCTGTCGTAAAGCGTAGCCTTCTTTGTAGATATTAAAAAGACTAAATTCATTACTGGTGAGTGTTTCAATTTTAAAGCGGAGTTGAAACATGGTCACACGTATATTTCTTCCATCTTGTGATCGACCTGTGATTTTGAAAAGTAGGGCAATATCTTCTAAGCTAATCACACTACCGAAATTCCTTAAAAACATTTCTGCCATCACGAGTTCAGTCGGTGTCAGTTCTACTTTTCTTTTTCCAAACCATAGCGTTCTAGTATCGGAAATCAGCGTCAAAATACTAGATGGTGTTTCTGATTCAGTGGTTCTACTACGACGTAAGCTTGTGAATAATCGAGAAACGAGATCAGAGATATTTAAGGGTTCCATCATCCAGTCCGACACAATCTGAGGTAGATCGACTAATTGCAGACTCGGTGCTTCAGCATGAAAAATTAAAACAATAGGAGCTATACCAAATGGAAATGCAGGTGAAGTCTGCATGAATAAGAATTCTCTTTGCTCTAATTTTTTAAGATGATTAATGATGCTGATGTCAGGTGTGTCAATTAATACGATGGATCTTCCTACTTCACTATTCGCAATATCATAGACTTGTAAGTTGTCGCCTAGCGCGACCAATTGCCAATCTATTCTTTGATCAAACATTTTTCTTGGAAAGATAGAATTTTTCGCCGCCATTTCTTTAGTCAGATGTTCAAATAGACGACGTCCTTTTATCTTCAGTGTGATCCGCATACGAAGCCCCCGTTCGTTTAAATTCCTATTGTGATCATTGATCTATTCGTCTCTTATTTTTCATCATGATGTGTAACTACAAACTATCTCTATGCCTTATGCGACTAGTGCGCTGCTTTCTTGTAAGCCCTTTATGTTTTGCCAAAGATTGGGTTTGAGTAAGCGAGCTCGCTCACCGGATACATATATGCGTATCTCTAGATGACATGTCCAAGCCTCACTGCCTGCAAGCATGAGCCGGTTTGCAAGTAGATCTGCTTTCACAGTGCGCTCAGGCAGCCATGCTATGCCTATGCCGTGTAATGCTAAGGAATGCAGTACGCGTGATGAGGAGCTTTGTGCAATCACATTAAATTGAGGATGGTTGCTTGAGAAACGCACAATACCGTTACACAGTCGTCCAAAAAATGTATCGGGTGGGTAGCTGAGCACAGGCAGGTTGCGTGATTTTGCATCGAGTAAAGGAAACCGTAATTCACCATTTTCTGTAGGCGCCACCACAGGCACTAAACGATCACTACCTAAGAAAATAGAGGGGAATGCTTTTTCTTCTAAGGTCATAGGCGCTAATGGACTGGAATAAATCATTAATAAATCACAGCGTGCATTCGATAAATTAAGAATACCTTCATAGGTTTCACCTGTGATTAATTCAAACTTCAAACCATTGACGCGTTGATTGAGTTTTAATATCCAGTCTGAGAAAAAATGTGCAGCTAATGTATGCGAAACAAAAAACTTAGTCCCTGAAAATGCATAATTGCGATGACCTAATGCCATTCGCGTTTCATGCAATTGCTTCACCATTTCTCTTGCCGTATCTCGAAATAAATAACCAGCCATAGTCAGTCTAGGAGGTACGGTATCGCGATCAATTAACGGTATGCCTACCCATTCTTCGAGTGAACGTATGCGACGACTGAAAGCCGATTGAGTGACATTGCGACTTTGTGCTGCTCGTGTGAAGCTAGATAATTCTGAGAGAACGAGAAAATCTTCTAGCCATTCAATATCCATATGTTCTCCTGTGGCCGGTATCGTTTTTAATAGCTTGTTTCAATGGATACTGAAAAAGTTTCTCAAAGATAATTTCTGAAAAAATAATTGAATTAAGAAGAAGAAAAATTTCTTCAACATTAAGAATGTTGTCAAACACTGAATCTAATCAAATTGGTTCCATTCCGATAGTCATTTTGTTGATTAAAAAAATCATAGTTTTGTTATGTGTCATAGGAAATTGTGTTTTTGTATGTCAGAAACAACGGTCTAAGTTTTGAAACTGGTTTAGAGATTTTTTATTTATGTGAAGCAAGACAATTGATATGGGAATTTTTAAATTAATACGACATGCATAAAATGCTTTTTAATTGCTGATTTTTTAAAAAAGATGGGTAAAAAAAACCGCCAGCGAACTGGCGGTTTGAGTTGGAACGAAAAATCTAATTCTTAATCAGAAGCATAGATATCGTTATCTTTGGTTTCCTTTACAAACAGAATACCAATGACTGCAGTGATCAACGCGATGATGATGGGATACCAGAGGCCATAGTAAATATCGCCCTTATACGCAACCAATGCAAACGCAGTAGTTGGTAACAGTCCACCGAACCATCCATTACCGATGTGATACGGCAGTGACATCGATGTATAGCGTATGCGTGTCGGGAACATCTCAACCAACATAGCTGCGATCGGACCGTAAACCATCGTTACATAGATCACCAAAATAAATAACAACAACAAGACCATAGGTTTGTTGATCATGGCAGAGTCAGCTTTAGCTGGATAACCTGCTGATTTGATCATCTCTTTGAGTTTGCCAGTAAATTCATCTTCTTTGGCTTTAGCTTCATCTTTCGGTAAGCCAGCAGAGCTATAAGATTCCAGAACCGTGTCACCTACTTTAATCACTGCAGGTGTACCAGCTGGCGCTTCTTCATTTTTATAGTTAACCGACATAGAAGCTAACTTAGCTTTCGCTATGTCGCACGAAGAAGTAAATTTCTTAGTACCAGTTGGATTGAATTGGAATTGGCATTCATTAGGATCCGCTACAACAATCACTGGCGAATTCTTTTGTGCTGCTTCCAAAGCTGGATTGGCATAGTGCGTCAATGCAGTAAAGATAGGGAAGTAAGTTGCAGCTGCTAACAGACAGCCTGCCATGATGATGTTCTTACGACCGATTCTGTCTGACAGTGAGCCAAAAATAATAAAGAATGGCGTACCGATGAGCAGTGATACCGCAATCAGAATATTCGCAGTAGGACCGTCAACTTTTAGCGTTTGCGTCAAGAAGAACAGAGCATAAAATTGACCGGTGTACCAAACTACGGCTTGACCTGCTGTGAGACCAACTAAAGCCAGGATCACAATTTTCAGGTTTTTCCATTTGCCGAATGCTTCGGATAACGGTGCTTTAGAAACCTTGCCTTCGTCTTTCATGCGCTGGAAAGCAGGCGATTCATTCATAGACAAACGAATCCAAACTGAAATGCCGAGCAAGAAAATCGAAACCAAGAAAGGAATACGCCAGCCCCAGTCAGCAAATGCTTCTTCACCGATTGCAGTACGGGTTCCTAAAATCACCATCAAAGACAAGAACAAACCTAGCGTTGCAGTGGTTTGTATCCACGCAGTGAAGGCACCGCGCTTGTGATCTGGCGCATGTTCAGCAACATAAGTCGCCGCACCACCATATTCACCACCGAGAGCTAAGCCCTGCAAAATACGAAGAATGATCAGGATGATAGGCGCAGCTATACCTATGCTGGCATAGGTAGGTAATAAGCCTACGATAAATGTTGAGCCACCCATAAGCAGAATGGTGACTAAGAAGGTGTACTTACGACCGACCATGTCGCCCAAACGACCGAATACGATGGCGCCAAAAGGACGCACCAAGAAACCTGCAGCAAATGCCAATAGAGCGAAAATAAATGCGGTATTAGGATCAGTGCCTGCGAAAAACTGCTTCGCAATAATAGCGGCAAGTGAGCCATATAAATAGAAGTCGTACCATTCAAATACGGTACCTAGGGACGACGCAAAGATAACCTTGCGTTCTTCCGGCGTGATGACATGCACCGGAGCCTCAGCTGTGGCCATAATATCTCCTTAATATTTTAATAAGTTTGTATTGGGCAAACGCTCCTTGCCTCAATAGCGCAGAGTGTAGGCAGTGTAACTTACGTATTCCTTTCTTGGAACTTACAGAAACTTACAGCACCAACTGGAATTTGCGAACGATCGTGCGGGTAAATATGCTATTCTCATCGGCAATTTTTGGCTCATAGCACTAATAAATAATTAGCCAGACCTCAACGCTCAGTAAATTAAGCTTCATCCCATTTCTTTTATTTAGATATCCATCAGGAGATTGTCATGACCGATGCAGTCATTGTTTCTACCGCTCGCACCCCCTTAGCTAAATCTTGGAAAGGTGCTTTTAATATGACGCATGGTGCCTCCTTGGGCGGGCATGCTTTACAAGCAGCGATACAGCGCGCGGGAATAGATGCAGGTGCTGTTGAAGACGTCATTATCGGCTGCGCTAACCCTGAAGGTGCGACCGGAATGAACATCGCGCGCCAGATTGCTTTACGTGCTGGTTGTCCAGTCACCACTGGTGGCATGACGATTAATCGTTTTTGTTCTTCGGGTTTGCAAACCATCGCCACTGCAGCACAACGTGTAATCGCCGGTGAAGGTGATGTTTATGCAGCTGGTGGTGTGGAATCAATTTCATGCGTACAAAATGAAATGAACATGCATATGATTGGTGATGCATGGTTAAAAGAACATAAGCCAGAAATTTACTGGCCTATGTTGCAAACAGCAGAAACCGTCGCTAAGCGTTACAACATTTCCCGTGAGCGTCAAGATCAATACGGCGCACAAAGTCAACAACGCGCTTCAGCAGCACAAGTAGCAGGCAAGTTCAATGATGAAATCGCGCCCATGACAACCACCATGGCTGTCGCTGATAAAAATACAGGACAAATCGTCACCAAAGAAGTAACTGCTGCTATGGATGAAGGTATACGTGCTGACACGACCTACGAAGGCGTATCACAAATTCGACCCGCTATTCCAGGTGGTGTAATTGCAGCCGGCAATGCTAGTCAGTTTTCTGATGGTGCATCGGTTGCAATTGTGATGAGTGATAAAGCTGCAGCAGCGGCTGGTAAAACTCCTTTAGGTATTTTCCGTGGTTTTGCTGTGGCTGGTTGTGAACCTGATGAAATGGGCATAGGTCCTGTATTCGCCATTCCTAAGCTACTGAAAAAAGCGGGATTAAAAGTGGAAGACATCGGTTTATGGGAATTGAATGAAGCGTTTGCTGTGCAGGTTTTATATTGTGCAGACAAACTCGGCATCCCCATGGATAAACTAAATGTGAATGGTGGTGCTATCGCTTTAGGTCATCCTTATGGTGTATCCGGTGCACGTTTAACTGGCCATGCCTTAATCGAGGGTAAACGTCGCGGTGCAAAATATGTGGTCGTCACGATGTGTATCGGTGGCGGTCAAGGTGCAGCAGGCTTATTTGAAGTTGTCTAAGTGCTGGCATTGATGCGGGCGCGATAATGTCTTCCCTCATATTGTCCAGACGTGATCTGGACTTTTTACTCTACGAATGGCTGGATGCTTTATCGCTCACGCAGCGCGAGCGATTTACTGAGCATAATCGTGAAACATTTGATGCTGTTTTAGATTTATGCGAACGCTTGGCAACGGATGAGTTCGCACCACACAATAAAAAATCAGATCAACACGAGCCTGAGTTTGACGGCAACAGCGTCAGCATGATTCCAGAAGTAGGCGCAGCATTACAGGCATTTTGTGATGCAGGCTTAATGGCTGCCGGCCAAGATTTTGAAATGGGTGGCATGCAGCTACCTTGTTTGATTGAAAAAGCAGGATTCGCGTGGTTTAAAGGCGCCAATGTATCTACCTCAGCCTATCCTTTTCTCACCATCGGTAATGCCAACACCTTACTCAAGTGTGGCTCACCTGAGCAAATAGAACGCTACGTCAAACCGCTGTTAGCTGGTCGTTTTTTTGGCACCATGTGCTTATCTGAACCGCAAGCCGGTTCTAGTTTGTCTGACATCGTTACCCGTGCTGATCCAGAACCAGATGGTAGTTATCGTTTGCGTGGTAACAAAATGTGGATCTCAGGTGGTGAACATGAACTATCTGAAAACATCATTCATTTAGTGCTCGCTAAAGTGCCTGGACCTGATGGCAAATTGATTCCTGGTGTCAAAGGTATTTCACTCTTCATCGTTCCTAAAAAAATCGTACATGCAGATGGCACATTAGGTGAACGTAATGATGTGGTCTTAGCTGGCCTGAATCATAAAATGGGCTATCGCGGTACCACGAATTGCTTATTGAATTTCGGTGAAGGCAAATTCCAACCGAATGGAAAAGCAGGTGCAATAGCTTATTTAGTCGGCAACTTACATCAAGGTCTTGCTGCTATGTTTCATATGATGAATGAAGCACGCATAGGTGTAGGTTTAGGTGCAGTGATGTTAGGTTACACCGGTTATTTACATGCACTCGATTACGCACGCAATCGACCACAAGGAAGACATGCTGCGAACAAAGATCCACTTCAAGCGCAGATTCCTATCATTCAACACGCTGATGTAAAGCGCATGCTGCTTGCGCAAAAAGCTTATGTGGAAGGTGGACTTGCACTGACCTTGTACTGCGCACGTTTAGTCGATGAAGAAAAAACAGCAAGCGAAGAACATGCGCGGACCAATGCAACATCGCTACTCGATATCTTGACGCCGATTACAAAATCATGGCCGTCACAGTGGTGTTTAGAAGCGAATAATCTCGCGATACAAGTACATGGTGGTTATGGCTATACACGCGAATATAACGTTGAACAATTTTATCGTGACAATCGCCTTAATCCTATTCATGAAGGTACGCATGGCATACAAGGCCTAGATCTACTCGGTCGTAAAGTCGTCATGCGTGATGGTGCTGCGCTTGCTTTACTAGGTGAAAAAGTGCGTGCCACGATTACGCAATCCGGCACCACTGAATTATCAGAGCTGGGTGGTGCATTACTACAGCGTTGGCAGCGATTGCTCGATGTCACAACGCAATTACATCAAAGCGGTGATGTGAACACCACACTCGCTAATGCCTCTATTTATCTCGAAGCATTTGGACACATTGTGGTGAGTTGGATTTGGTTGAGTCAGGCTTTAAGTGCACTTGATGCTCAACATAATGATCAAGATTTTTACGCAGGCAAACTTCAAGCCTGTCGTTGGTTTTTCCTTTATGAGTTGCCTAAAGTCGATGCACAATTAGCATTGCTTGTATCGCTCGATACTACAACATTAGCAATGCAAGATAATTGGTTTTAAGAGAAAAATTTATGATTAAACATATCGTTATGTGGCAATTAAAGGATCATGCAGAAGGTGCTGATAAAGCGACGAATGCCATTAAGATGAAAGCATTATTAGATGCTTGTTCAGATATTGTGCCTGGCATAGTGAAATTAGAAGTAGCGATTGCGCAAACAGGCTTAGAAGCCACTTATGATGTGGTCTTGTATTCCGAGTTTGAGTCTGTCGCGGCATTAGATGCGTATCAAAATCATCCGCAACATCTGGCTTTAAAACCTTTTGTAGGTGCTATTAGGTTAGCGCGCCAATGTATGGATTATGAAGTTAAATAAATAGATAAATAAATAAAGATAAAAACGAGACTAGCATGCACACCATTAAAGAGTTATTTGACCTCACAGGAAAAACCGCACTCATCACAGGCGGCTCACGTGGTTTAGGTTTGCAATTAGCTGAAGCTTTAGGTGAGCAAGGCGCGAAACTTGTGATCTCTTCACGTAAACAACATGAATTAGATGAAGCAATTGAACATCTAAAAC
>Ga0209550_10003677_pt1 | contig 14609 bp, 14 predicted proteins | sample LauGreSuBDMM15SN_2_FD_187567 | JGI IMG/M metagenome (GOLD analysis project Ga0209550, IMG submission 187567) | Freshwater lake microbial communities from Lake Michigan, USA - Su13.BD.MM15.SN (SPAdes) (version 5) | ecosystem: Environmental > Aquatic > Freshwater > Lake | place: Lake Michigan...
AGGAGCGCACCCTCTGCGCGATGGTTTTATGGGGGCGTGTGCCACGCCCAATCGCCCGCGGGGTGAGCTCCTACAAGAACTCGCGTTCAGATCACTTCTTCAAGCACTCTGACATGAAGGCCTTGCGCTCGTCGCCTTTTTTGCCAGCGGCTTCGGCGTTACAAGTCTTCATTTTGTTTTGCTGCTTTTCTTGTTTGTTGGCACTCAGGCAGTCTTTCATGAAGGCTTTGCGCTCATCGCCCTTTTTGCCTTCGGCCTCTTTGTTGCAGGTGGCCATTTTGCTTTGCTGAGCTGTTTTGTCGGCTGCAGGGGCAGATGCTGCTGGCGCAGCGGCGGTCGCAGCCGCCGCTGGCTTGACGGGGTCGGCAGCGAAAGCCATGCCAGAAAACAAAGCAAAACCCAAAGCCGCGATAGAAATGGTGTGACGCATGAGTGAACTCCCAAAAAAAGATCAAAGAACAAAAACACCGCACAGGTTTGTGCAGTTCTCAAATTAACGCTTCAAAATGACCACTGGGGGACAACAGTTGTGACCAACTGTAATGGCGGCACATAAAACCACCCATGACGCCTGTCCTGCAGCGCTGACGTGTCCCGGCCCCGTAAAATCGCCCCCTATGCTTTCTGCCAAACAACATTTGCTCTCGGCCCTGGCCGCCGAGCTTGAAAAACTCCAAACCGGCGCAGGTGCGCGCGCGGCCTTTGAATCGCCCAAAGTGGCCGCCCATGGCGACCTGGCCTGCACCGCCGGCATGCAGCTGGCCAAAGCCCTCAAGCAAAACCCCCGGCAGCTGTCCGAAACCCTGCGCAGCGCCTTGCTGGCCACCCCCGCATTCGAGCGCTGGGTGGACGCCATCGAGATCGCCGGGCCCGGCTTTATCAACATCCGCCTCAAAGACGCGGCCAAGCAGGCCGTGGTGCACGAGGTGTTGCAAGCGGCCGAGGGCTTTGGCGATCAACCCGTAAAACCCGACAAGGTGCTGGTCGAGTTCGTCTCGGCCAACCCCACCGGCCCGCTGCATGTGGGCCATGGCCGCCAAGCCGCCTTGGGCGACGCGATTTGCAACCTGCTCGCCACTCAAGGCCAACAGGTGTACCGCGAGTTTTATTACAACGATGCCGGTGTGCAGATCGGCACGCTGGCCAAGAGCACGCACATGCGTGCCATGGGCGTCAAGCCCGGCGATGCCAGCTGGCCCACCGACCCCGAGAACCCCGAAAGCAAAGCCTTTTACAACGGAGACTACATCCATGACATCGCGGGCGATTTTCTAGCAGGCAAAACCGTTCAGTCTGACGACCGCAGCTGCACGGCCAGCGGCGATGTGAATGACCTGGACGGCATGCGTGAGTTCGCCGTGGCCTATTTGCGTCGCGAGCAAGACTTTGACTTGAAAGCCTTTGACGTCAAGTTTGACAACTATTACCTGGAGTCGAGCCTGTACACCAGCGGCAAGGTCGATGCCACCGTGCAAAAGCTCAACGAAGCAGGCAAGACCTACGAACAAGACGGCGCCCTGTGGCTCAAGTCGACCGACTACGGCGACGACAAGGACCGCGTCATGCGCAAGGGCGACGGCACCTACACCTACTTTGTGCCCGATGTGGCCTACCACATTGCCAAATGGGAGCGCGGCTTCACCCGCGTGGTGAACATCCAGGGCACCGACCACCACGGCACGATTGCCCGTGTGCGGGCAGGTCTGCAAGCGGCCAATGTCGGCATTCCCGAAGGCTATCCCGACTATGTGCTGCACACCATGGTGCGCGTGATGCGCGGCGGTGAAGAGGTCAAAATCTCCAAGCGGGCGGGCAGCTATGTCACGCTGCGCGACCTCATCGAGTGGACCAGCAAGGATGCGGTGCGTTTTTTCCTGCTGTCGCGCAAGCCCGACACCGAGTACATCTTCGACATCGATTTGGCGCTGGCGCAAAACAACGACAACCCGGTGTACTACGTGCAATACGCGCACGCACGCATATGCTCGGTGCTGGCGGCCTGGGGAGGCGACAAAGCCACACTGACACAGGCCGACTTGTCGCCCCTGCAAAGCCCACAGGCCCACGCGCTGATGCTGGCCTTGGCCAAGTACCCCGAAATGCTGACGTCGGCCGCCAACGACTTTGCGCCGCACGACGTGACCTTTTATTTGCGCGATCTGGCCTCGCAGTACCACAGCTATTACGACGCCGAGCGCATTTTGGTGGACGACGAAGCGGTCAAAACAGCGCGTCTGGCGCTGGTCGCGGCCACCGCGCAGGTGCTGCGCAACGGCCTCAAAGTGCTGGGCGTGTCAGCCCCGCAAAAAATGTGAACGGATCTTTCATGAACACGCACAGCCAACGCGGCGGTACTTTTCTGGGCTTCATCATCGGCTTGGTGCTGGGCTTGGGCGTGGCCTTGGCCGTGGCCATTTATGTGACCAAGGTGCCCACGCCTTTTTCCAACAAGAACCAGCCCCGCTCGACCGCCCAAGACGTGCAGGAAAACGAAAAGAACAAGGACTGGAACCCCAACAGCGTTTTGCAACCCAAGGCGCCCGCCCAACCGCCCGCGCCACCCGATGCCAGTGCAGCAACAACGCCCCAAACTGCAGACAAAACCCCCGACAAAGCCCCTGCTAACCCCCGACCCGCCGTGACGGCCGACCCATTGGGCGAGTTGGCCAAAGCCAAATCGGGACTGAACACACCTGCCACGCCTGCGGCCCCCGCCGATGCCAGCGACCCGTTTGACTACGTGGTGCAGGTCGGCGCGTACCGCACGGGTGCTGACGCGGATGCCCAAAAAGCCAAGCTCGCGCTATTGGGGCTGGACGCCAAGGTTTCTGAGCGGGATCAAGCCGGACGCGTGGTTTACCGCGTACGCTTGGGACCTTTCAGTGAAAAAAATGCCGCTGAACGCGTTCGCGCCCAGCTCGAAAGCAATGGCATCGACAACACCTTGGTTCGCATGCAACGCTGAACCACCCACTTCGCACCCTGGGGTGCACCGACTACAGGAGTTCAAATGAAACGACGCCTTTTTTCAACCGTCATGCTGTCCGTCACCGCGTGGCTGGGCCATACATCGGCCTGGGCCCAACAAGCCTTTCGCTCAGGCAAGGACTACATCACCCTCGAGCGCCCCGTGGCGACTGAGGCGGGCACCGGCAAGATTGAAGTGCTGGAGTTCTTCTGGTACAGCTGCCCCCACTGCAATCAGTTTGAACCCGCCTTCGAGCAATGGGCCAAAAACGCCCCCAAAGACGTGGTGGTGCGCCGCGTGCCCGTGGCCTTCCGAGATGATTTTGTGCCACAGCAGCGCCTGTATTACACGCTCGAAGCCATGAACCTGGTCGAGAAAATGCACATCCGCGTGTTCACCGCCATCCATGGCGAAAAATTAATGCTCAACTCCGATGCGGCTGTGCTGGCCTGGGCCGAAAAGCAAGGCATCGACAAAACCAAGTTCGAACAGGCCTACAAGTCCTTTGGCGTGGCCACCAAGTCCAAGCGGGCCGTGCAGCTGCAAAACGACTTCAAGATCGAAGGCGTGCCTTCGCTAGGCGTGGCGGGCCGCTTCTACATCGACGGCACCCTGGCAGGCAGCATGCCGCGTGCCCTGCAAGTGGCCGACGCGCTGATTGCCCAGAGCCGCCAGAACCGCTGAGCCCCGGGCATCCGGCCCGGATGTCCACCGCGTCAACCACAGCCAAAGCCCGCCGCAGACACGCGCGGGTTTTTTTTGTACCCGCCCTTTGATTTTTTGCCCGGCTACGGGCGTGAGGCGAGGCGCTTGCACCTACAATGGAATAGATTTACAGCAAGATTCATGCCCCTCAAAACACCTTCCTCACTTCGCTTGAGCTTTTGGCGCCTGTTGGTCCTGTGCGCCAGTTTGCTGGCCCTGCCCAGCCATGCCGAAAAAGCCGACCGCGATCAGCCCATGCAAATCGAAGCCGACAGCATGCGCCATGACCAGGCGCGCCAGTTGACCCAGTTCACCGGCAAGGTGCTGGCGACCAAGGGCACACTGGTCTTGCGCGCCGCCCGCATGGAGGTGCAGCAGGACGCCCAAGGCCGGCAAGTGGCACGTTTGTGGGCCGCCCCCTCCGAGCGGGTGTTTTTCAGGCAAAAGCGCGAGGGCGTGAACGAATTCACCGAGGGCGAGGCCGAACAGGTCACTTATGACAACCAGGCCGATGTCGTCACCCTGAACCAACGAGCCGAGGTGCGCATCTTGCGTGGCAACCAGGTGGCCGACCAGCTCAATGGCCACACCATTGTGTTCAACAACACCAGTGAAGTCATGACCGTCGACGGCCAGGCCACCAGCGGCCCCGGGCAACGCGTGCGCGCCATCCTGACGCCCCGAAACACCCCGCCTGCCCCTGCCTTTGCTACACCCAACGCACCCGCCTTGCGCGTCAGCCCCGGCCCTGTCCCCGCGCAAAAACCATGAGCACTGCCGTTGCCTCCGACAGTCGCCTGCAAGCGCGCCACCTCAAAAAAGCTTATGGCAGCCGAAAGGTGGTGCACGACGTGTCGGTGCAAGTGGACAAGGGTGAAGTGGTGGGTTTGTTAGGCCCCAACGGCGCGGGCAAAACCACTTCGTTTTACATGATCGTGGGCTTGGTGCGGGCCGATGGCGGGCAGATCCTGATTGACGGCGAAGACGTCACCCGAATGCCCATCCACAAGCGCTCACGCATGGGCTTGTCTTATCTGCCGCAAGAAGCCTCCATCTTTCGCAAACTGTCGGTGGCTGACAACGTGCGCGCCATCTTGGAGCTGCAGACCGATGCACAAGGCCGCGCCCTGAGCAGTGCCGAGGTGGAAAAACGCCTAAGCGAGCTGCTGGCCGATTTGCGCGTTGACCACCTGCGCGACTCTCCCTCGTTGGCGCTGTCAGGCGGTGAGCGCCGCCGCGTGGAAATTGCCCGTGCGCTGGCCACCGATCCGCGCTTCATCTTGCTGGACGAACCCTTTGCCGGCATTGACCCGATCGCCGTGATCGAGATCCAGCGCATCATCGCCTTCCTCAAGCAACGCGGCATTGGCGTGCTGATCACCGACCACAACGTGCGCGAAACACTGGGCATTTGCGACCACGCATACATCATCAGCGAAGGCCGTGTGCTGGCCCAAGGCACGCCCGACGAGATCGTGGCCAATGCCGATGTGCGCCGGGTGTACCTGGGCGAACACTTCCGCATGTGATGAAGACAACACGAGTCCACGTCATGAAAGTGCAGCCATGAAACCCGGCCTGTCGCTGCGCATGTCCCAGCACCTGGCGCTCACGCCCCAGTTGCAACAATCGATTCGCCTGCTGCAACTGTCCACCCTGGAGTTGTCACAAGAGGTCGACCAGATGCTGGACGACAATCCCTTTTTGGAGCGCGCCGAAGAAGAAGCGCCCGCCGAAGCCTTTGGCCTGGACCAAGCCGATGCCCACGTCAGCTTGGGTGACCGGGTGAGTGAAAGCGCCAGCACGTCGAGCAGCAGCGACGACAGCCCCAGCGAAACCCGCGACGAAGCCGTGACCGACGTGGCCGAAAGTTGGGACGGCGACGGCAGCGTGGACATGCGCCCCGACGACAGCGAGTGGGGCGGCGACGCCACACCGCGTCAGAACAACGGCGAAGAAACCGCCGACGCCATCGACCTGGCCCGCAGCAGTGGCTCGCTCACCGACCTTTTGCACCGCCAGGCTCTGTCGCTGCGCCTGTCAGAAGTGGACCGCGCCGCGCTGCGTTTTTTGATCGAATCGCTCAACGAAGATGGTTACCTGACCGACACCCTGCCCGAGCTGGCTGCCAGCCTAGCGGGCGGCGACGACTATGAGCAAATCGACGAGCTGGTGCACCGCTTCACCGTGGCGCTGGGCTTGCTGCAATCGCTCGAACCCGTGGGCGTGGGCGCACGCGACCTGGCCGAGTGCCTGCGCATCCAGATCAAGGCCTGGCTGAAAGACGAGCCCGATGATGCGGTGGCCCAAGCGGCACTGGCCATCTGCGCCCAGCCGCTGGAGATGCTGGCCAAACGCGACTTCAAGCGCCTGGCGGTAGCCTGCGGGTTGAGCGAAGCCATGGTCAAGGCCGCCATTCCCTTCATTGCCCGGCTCGAACCCAAACCCGGCCGACCCTTTGCGCTGGCCGAGCAAAACATCATCATTCCCGATGTGCTGGTGGTGAACACCAGCAAGACGGCGACACCCAGGTTCCGCATCCAGCTCAACCCCGATGTGATGCCCAAACTGCGCGTGCACGACATTTACGCCAACGCCCTGCGCGGCGGCAAGGGCGACAACCATGCGGGTCTACAGCAGCGCCTGCAGGAAGCCCGCTGGTTCATCAAGAACATCCAGCAGCGCTTTGACACCATCTTGCGCGTGTCCACCGCCATCGTGGAGCGACAGAAAAACTTTTTCACGCACGGCGCTCTGGCCATGCGCCCACTGGTGCTGCGCGAGATTGCTGACGAGCTGGGCATGCACGAGTCCACCATCAGCCGCGTGACCACGGCCAAATACATGTCCACGCCGCAAGGCACATTTGAGCTGAAGTATTTCTTTGGCTCGGGCCTGGGCACCGACAGTGGCAGTGCGGCGTCGAGCACGGCGGTGCGCGCCCTGATCAAGCAATTTGTAGCGGCCGAAAAGCCCGCCAAACCGCTGTCTGACAACCAGATATCCGAGATGCTGAAAGAGCAAGGCATCGACTGCGCGCGCCGCACGGTGGCCAAATACCGTGAAGCCCTGAAGATCGCGCCTGCGAACCTGCGCAAAACCCTGTGAAAGTATTTGAGTGAATTCATTGAACCTGTTCATGCCCTGCGCCGCGGGCGTTGAGGGCTTTTTGGCCGACGAGGTGCATGCCATCACGGACCTCACGGGCCAAGACCTGATGACGGGCCGCGGCGGCGTGATGGCCCGAGCTTCGTGGCGGGATGCGATGCGCATCAACCTGCACAGTCGCCTGACCCAGCGCGTGCTGGTGCAGTTGTCGGTCACCGATTACCGCAACGAAAACGACCTGTACAACGCCGCCAGCGAGGTGGCTTGGGAAATTTGGTTCACGCCCAAACAAAGCTTCAAGATCGACATCACGGCCCAGCACAGCCCATTGACCAGCCTGAACTTCGCTGCCCTCAAAATCAAAGACGCAGTGGCGGACCGCTTTCGCAACAAACGCGGTGAGCGCCCCAATGTGGACACCACCTGGCCCGACGTGCGCATTTACGCTCACGTCACGCCCGAAACGCTCACGCTGTACATCGACACCTCGGGTGAGCCCCTGTTCAAGCGTGGCTGGCGCACCGACAAGGGCGACGCACCTTTGAAAGAAACCCTGGCCGCGGCCATGATCGCCGCCAGTGGCTGGGACGCCGCAGTGCCTTTGTATGACCCCTGCTGCGGCAGCGGCACCCTCCCGATCGAAGCGGCGCAAATCGCCTGCGGCATCGCGCCTGGTTTGCAGCGGCGCTTTGGTTTTGAGAAATTATTGCCCTTCCAAAATCATGTGTGGCAAGGCCTGATCGAAGAAGCCCACGACCTGGAACACGAACCCACTGCAGCGATTTTTGGCAGCGATGTGGCCTTCCGAATGGTGGACTTTTCGGAGCGCAACGCCGAACGCGCGGGCGTATCGGGCGTGATCGAGTTCCGGGGTGGCGACGCCCTGCAACGCATGCCGCCCAGCGAAACTCCTGGTGTGATGCTGCTCAACCCGCCCTATGGCGAGCGCATTGCAGCGGCCGGTGTGGCAGGGCGAGGACGCGACAGCTTCCAACCTGGTGCCTTGTCTGAAGCACGTTCAAGCGCTCGCGCAGCCGACCAAAGCCACCACCGCGAAACCGCCCAGACAGACGATGGCGGTGACTTCTTTGCCCAACTGGCCAGCCACTGGAAGAAAAACTACAGCGGCTGGAGCGCCTGGATGCTCACGCCCGACCTGAAGCTGCCCAGCAAAATGCGCCTGAAAGAATCGCGCCGCGTGCCCATGTGGAACGGCCCCATCGAATGCCGCTTGTTCCGTTTTGATATGGTCAAAGGCAGCTTGAAGCGCAATGCCACCCCCAGCGCCGACACACCGAGGGCTAACGAAACGCCAGCGCCATGAGCGCAGCCCCGGATGCGCAACTTCCGGTACGACGCGTACTGGACACCAACATCGTGCTCGACCTGTGGGTGTTTGACGAACCCCGGGCAGAGGCCCTGCGCCTGAGCCTAGAGACCGGGAGCACGCTGTGGCTGGCCACCGCCGCCATGCGCGAAGAGCTGGCCCGCGTGCTGGCCTACCCGCAAATCGCAAAGCGCTTGACCGCCCGTGCCCTGCCTGCCGATACCGTGCTGGCGCACTTCGACCGCCATGCGCAGCTGCAGCCCGAAGCACCCAAAGCCCCTTACGTCTGCAAAGACCCAGACGACCAGAAATTCATCGACCTGGCCGTCGCCCACACGGCGGCCCTGCACAGCAAAGACGCTCAAGTGCTGTGCATGAAGAAACGCCTGGAGCGCTGCGGCGTGACCTTGAACCCACCCATTTACTCGATGGTCGCCATGCATGCGGCCTGATTTTTTTAAGAAGCACTCCATGAACACGACCGCTGGCTTGGAAGCCGAAGACTTTGACACCCTGGACAACATCCTGGACGACCTGCGCGAGCGTTTTGAAGAAACGCCGCAGTGGGAGTTTTGCGAGGGCTTCATGGCCGCGCTGGTGTGCTGCCGCCGCGCCATTCCCGATGCCGAATGGCTGCCCATGCTGCTGGGCGTGGATGAGGGTGAGGATGGCGGAAGTTTTGCCGACGACGCCCAACGCCAGCAGTTCATGGCCTTGTGGCAGCGCCGCTTTGACGAAATCAAGCTGGCCCTGGACACCCCGGTGGAAGCACTGGACGACGACAAAGCCTATGCCCCCGAAGTGATGGACGTGCGCGGCGCGATCGCCTCGCTGCCGCCCGAAGAACGCGAAGAAATCGAAGACAGCGAGATCCCTTCTTTTGCGCAGGTGTGGGCGCTGGGCTTCATGTTCGCGGTGGAAAACTGGCCCGAAGAATGGGCCACCCCCAAGGACAAGGAAGCCGCCAAGTGGTACGACCTGTCACTCGAGGCCATCGTGGCCTTGACCGAGGACGACGATGCGGTGGCTACACTGTCGGCCTTGTCAGAAGACGGCCCACCCAGCGTGAGCGAAGAGCGCCTGAACGCCTACGGCGAAGCCCTGTGGGCGGTGTACGACTTACGCGAGATCTGGCGCAACATCGGCCCGCGTGTGGCGCAGGTCGTCAAAACTGCGACACCCGGGCGCAACGATGTGTGTTCGTGCGGGAGCGGGAAAAAGTACAAGAAGTGCTGCGGGGCTTGAGGCGAAACTAGGATGGATCCCGGCTCAAGGCCGGGATGACAAACAAAACTAGGCCTAGATGACAATTAGGGGACGGGATGACTATGTGGGGCTCGGAATAACAAATTACCACTGTCATGCCGGACTTGATCCGGCATCCATCTTCTGACTTCTTGCCTGCAACACTGGGCAACATGGATCCCGGGTCAAGCCCGGGATGACAATTGAGGGCCATGGTGTCAATTGATAGCCGGGATGACAGTCGGAACCGTCAAGCGCACCCCTCACACCATCCACTTGGCCAACGCGTCGCTGGTGGCTTCGGGCAATTCTTCGGGGATGAAGTGGCCTGAGGGCATGACCTGGCCGCTGACGTGTCCTGCGCATTGCGCCTGCCACAGCTCCACCGGTTTGAACATGCGGTTGACCACGCCCCGACTGCCCCACAAGACCAAGGTATCGCAAGCGATTTGCTCACCCTGCTCGCGGCTTTTGCGGTCGTGCTCCAGGTCAATGCCTGCGCTCGCGCGGTAATCTTCGGCAGCGCTGTGAATGGCGGCAGACCAGCCCTTGTCATTGAGCGCCGGGTTGCAAAAGGCGCGTTCGTATTCGGCCAAAGCTTCGGCTTCAATGTAGGCCAAACCCTGACTGCCCCAGCCGCCGAGCTTGGCGTGCAGATAGGCCTTCGGGTTGCCACCGATCATGAACTCGGGCAGTGGTGCGGGCTGGGTCAGGTGGAACCAGTGATAGTAAGCCTGCGCAAACGCAAAGTAAGGATCGGCCACCGGGCCTGAAACCTCGGGTGTTTTGCCCCAGTTGCCGCTGTACATGTCCAAGGTGGGCGCGATGTCGATCACGCACAACTTCTTGACCCGCTTGGTGTGGTCCAGCGCCAGCCGATTCGCCACTCGCCCGCCCCGGTCGTGACCACACAAAAAGAAGTCGCCCACGCCCAAGGCGTCGAGCAGGCCTACCACCTCTTGCGCCATGGCGCGTTTGCTGTAGTGCAGGTGCTGCGCGTCGCCCACAGCGTGCGACGAATCGCCATAACCCCGCAAGTCGGGCATCACAAGCCGATAATGGCCGCGCAAGTTTTGCGCGACGCGGTGCCACATGACATGGGTTTGCGGAAAACCATGCAGCAACACGAGCACCGGCAAATGCGCATACGCCGCCCAATCGGCCGAGCGCCTGAAGCACACGGGCAAGCCCGCTACGGTGAGCGTTTGCCGCTCAAAGCCATCAAACCAGGCCATCAGTCCACCTTGGCACCGGAGGCCTTGACGACTTCGGCCCACTTCTTGTGCTCGCGATCAATGTGCTCGGCAAATTGCGCGGGCGTGTTGCCGCTGGGGATCGCACCCAGCGTCGCCAGGCGCTCTTTCATGGCAGGGCTCGCCAACGATTTGGCAACCTCTTGCTGGATACGGCTGACCACATCGGCAGGCGTGCCGGCAGGGGCCAACAGACCAAACCAGCTGCTGGCCTCAAACCCCTTGAGCCCGGCTGCCTCTTCCACAGTCGGCAGTTCAGGCATAGCCGCAGAACGCTGGCTGCTGGTCACCGCCAGGGCTTTGAGCTTGCCCCCTTTAATCAGCGGAATGGCAGAGGGCAGGTTGTCAAACATCACATCCATGGTGCCGCCTGACAAATCCAGCAGAGCAGGCGCAGAACCCCGATAAGGGATGTGCGCCATGAAAGTGCCGGTCTGGGACTTGAACAACTCTCCCGCCAGATGGATGGAGGTGCCGTTGCCACTGGAGGCCATGTTCAGTTTGCCCGGGTTGGCTTTGGCGTACTTGATGAAGTCGTTGACGGTGTTGATCTTGTTGGCAGCGGCTTTTTCGGCATTGACCACCATGACGTTGGGCACGCCCGCCACCAGAGTGATCGGGGCGAAGTCCTTGAAGGGGTCGTAGGGCAGCTTGGCATACAAGGCGCGGTTGATGCCGTGCGTGCCCACGGTGCCCATGAGCAAGGTGTAGCCGTCACCGGGTGACTTGGACACTTGCTCGGCCCCTAGGTTACCCCCTGCTCCGCCTTTGTTTTCGATGACGAAGGATTGGCCAAAGGCTTTGCTCAGGTCTGGGGCGATGGCACGAGCAAGGATGTCAGTGGTGCCGCCAGCTGCGAAGGGCACGACGATTTTGACCGGTTTGCTGGGCCAGGAGGTTTGCGCCCAAGCTGCAGATGTGGTCAACAAAAGAATAGCGGCAGCCATGCCCAAGACAGGGCGGCGGGTGAGTGCACGTGAAAGTGTGCGGGTGATTTGTCTCATGCTGATCTCCTTGTTTTGATAGATCAAATGATGATGCCATGCAGGTCCGCAAACCTTGGCAGAAAAGCGGAAAAAGCGGCTGTTTTTAAGGGTTTGTCCCGGTCAAAAGGGCCAACAAGCCGGGCTTTTGCACCTTGCCCAAAGCGCTTTTGGGCAGGCTACCCATGAACACCACGCGGCGCGGCAGCTTGAAGCGTGCGATGCGCGACTGCAGGTGTGCCAGCACGGCTTCGGCGCTCAACGCTTGCCCTGCGGCGTCGGGGCTGCGTACCAACACCGCCACGGGCACTTCGCCCCAGCGGGCGTCGGCCACGCCGACCACCGCGATTTCGGCCACACCGGGCAAAGTCACCAGCTGGTTTTCAATTTCGGCAGGGTAGATGTTTTCGCCGCCCGAGATGATCATGTCTTTGCTGCGGCCCACGATGGTGATGCAGCCGTCCTCGGCGCGTTGACCCAAGTCGCCTGAGTGGAACCAGCCGTCTTGCAGGCCCGTGTTGGGCTCACCATCGGCACGCCAGTAACCACGCATCAAGTTGGCAGCGCGGATACAGACCTCGCCCGTTTCACCAGAACCAACTTCTTGGCCTTGTACGTCGATCAGTTTGACCTGCGCTTCAGGGTGCGGCCAGCCGGATGCGCCGACGCGGGCCATGGCCTCGGGCAAGCGCAGTACGATGGACACGGGGCCGGTCTCGGTGGTGCCGTAGACCTGCCCCACCGGCACACCGCGTGCGTGCAGTGTTTCGAGGTACGCCACTGGCACGGTGGACGAGCCGGTCATGATGCCGCGCAGGCAGGCCAGCGAAGTCCCGGCCCAGCGCGGGTGTTCAAACACCGCGCGCATGGTGGCGGGCACCAGCAGCGACAGCGTGGGGCGACTCGTGTTCATTTCATCAAGCCAAGCCGTCGGGTCAAAGCGCGGGTGCAGCACGACCTGGGTCCCGGCCAGCAACGCGGGCAAGGTCTGGATGCACAGGCCGCCCACATGGAACATGGGCAGCGTGGACAGAACCTTGTCGCTCGGCACGAAGTCATGCGCCCAAGCACTGGCGTGGGCGTTGGCCAAAAGCGCCGCTTGCGTGTGCACCGCGCCCTTGGGCACACCCGTGGTGCCTGAGGTGTAGACCAGCAGAAGCGGCATGTCGCTGTGCACATCGGGCAGTGGCAGGCCGCGTGGTGCGGCACTGTCGATCAACGTGTCGTGGTGCGTGTGCTTCAGGCCCTCGGCCTGCAGCGCCAGGGCTGTACCCGCATGGTGGCTGTCGTGCACCAGCAGGCGCGGTTGCGCGTCACTCATGACTTGCTGCAACTCGGGCACCGCGAGCCGAAAGTTGAACGGCAAAAAAATCGCACCCAAACGGGCGCAAGCCACCAGCGTGACCAATTGCAACTCGTGGTTAAAGCCCAGCCAGGCCACGCGGTCACCGGGTTGTAGGCCCCAGTTGAATTGCAGGTGCGCGGTGATGCGCGCCACGCGCCGCCAAAACTTGGCAAAGTCGTATTCAAAGGTCTGATCGGGCTTTCGCTCGTCACCCCTGAAGGTCATGGCAGGTTGCGTGCCGAGCTCGTGCGCGAGCTGGGCAAAGCGCGCCGCGATCAGGCTGGTTTCGTGGCCCAACATCACTCGTCTTTTTCGCCGGGTTCGTACAGGGCTTCGCGGCCAATGCGGTCCATGCACAGCTCGGCTGTCCAGGGCAGCATGAGCGAGCCGCAGCGCGCATCGCGATACAAGCGCTCCAGCGGCAGGCTTTTCAGCATGGACTGACCGCCGCAGGTGCGGATCGCCAAGCGGGCAATGTCTTGCGCGTTTTCCATGATGGTGTACTGCGCGGCATAAGCGCGCAGGCGGGTGGACTTGGCTGGATCGACCTTGGCGTCTTCAATGGCGCGCAAAAACAGGTTCCGGGTTTGTTCGAGCTTGATGAACATCTCGGCCAAGGCGATCTGTTTGGTCGCAAACTGGCGGCGCTTGACGGGGCCAGTGCCCGCAATCTCGCCACGCAAATAGGCCACAGTGAAGTCGTACGCCGCTTGCGCGATGCCCATGTACGTGGGCGAGAGCGTCATGAACATGTGCGGCCAGCGGCTGGCGGCCTGGAAGTAAAGACCCTGCGGCATGAGCGCCGTATCGTCGGGCACGAACACGTCTTTGAAGATCAGATTGCGTGACACGGTGGCGCGCATGCCCAGTGGGTCCCAGTCGCCTTCGATCGTCAGGCCCGGCGCGGTGCGGGGTATGGCCAGGTACAAGGTGTCGCGGCGCGACAGGTCCGCGCCCTCTTTCTTCTCGGTGCACAGCACGCCAAAGTAATCGGCTGCGTCAGACAGCGAAGCGAAGATCTTCTTGCCGTTGACCTTCCAGCCGCCATCGACCTTGACCGCGAGGGTGCCAAAGGGTTGAGCGCCTGAAGCTGCTGCGCCGCCTTCAGAAAACGGCTGCGCGTAAATCGCGCCGTCTTTCACCACGCGGGCGAAGTGCGTGGCCTGGTGCTGGCGGTGGGTGGCGCGCTGCTCGGGCGTCATCTCCAGGTCTTCAGACAGCAAGCCGCTCCAAAGCATGGTGCAGACATGCATGTTGAAAGTGAGCGCCGTGGCGCCGCAGTAACGACCGATCTCGGCCGACACCATCGCATAGGTGGCGTAGTCGGCACCCTGGCCGCCATGCGCTTCGGGCACACACAGCGCCAGCAGGCCCGAGTCGCGCATGTCGTCGTAGTTGGCAAACGGAAACTGCGCGTCACGGTCGAGTTGTGCGGCGCGGGGGGCAAACTTCTCGCGGCCCAGCTGGCGGGCCAGCGCCATCAGCTTTTGCTGTTTTTCGGTCAGAGGGTAGTCGTCGCCACAGATGGGCATGACGGTTCTTTGTACGAGAGCTTGCACGTCGGTCATGGTTGCATGTCCTTCAAGAATTTTTCGAGTTCGGCGTTGAACGCCTCGGGCTGTTCGTAATGCAGCAAATGGCCCGCGTCCGCCAGACAGGCGTAGCGCGCACCAAG
>Ga0209550_10003678_pt1 | contig 14609 bp, 11 predicted proteins | sample LauGreSuBDMM15SN_2_FD_187567 | JGI IMG/M metagenome (GOLD analysis project Ga0209550, IMG submission 187567) | Freshwater lake microbial communities from Lake Michigan, USA - Su13.BD.MM15.SN (SPAdes) (version 5) | ecosystem: Environmental > Aquatic > Freshwater > Lake | place: Lake Michigan...
GTTTGTCGGTAGAGCGCGATGGTTTGTTGGTAGAGCGCGATGGTTTGTTGGTAGAGCGCGATGGTTTGTTGGTAGAGCGCGATGCAGTCCATAATTCGAATATATGGCGAATTACAAAACCTTACAGATTGATGCAATCCAAAAGGTTAAAGCATGGTTGAAAATTTTGATTTCAAGTAGGGCCATTAAATGGCATGATCGTCCATTTATGCTGTGGTCAGCCACGTGAGACACCACCACTTCCCAAAAGCATTCTTGCCGAACTTGTTTAAGGCCGAGGTTTGATTCTTGTTTGAATTAGTAGCTCAGTTTATGGGAGCGAACAACTAAACATTGTAAAGGTGCTAATTCGATCCCGTCCTAATCCTCAGTAGAAAATGATAATCTGACCTTTCAATTGATGAAAAATCATTACAGTTCTGGAATGAATGTCGTAGAACGCCCTTAGGGTAATTACACAGTCCCTCGTAGTGAAGTTTCCTGCCAGGTCAAGAAGTTAGTTGCCCATCCGGGAAAACGGCTCTCGCTTCAAAGTCACAAATTACGTGAAGAACATTGGTTCATAACTTCAGGTCAAGGAACCGCGGAATTAGATGGAAAAGAGATTAAAGTAGGGCCTGGCAATTTAATTGATGTGCCTATTCGTTCGAAACATCGAATTTTATGCCTATGAATCGGACCCACTAGTCTTTATCGAGGTTCAAACAGGTTCGTCCTTCGCTGAAGATGACATTGTCCGGTTTTAAGATGACTTGGGGCGCTTTTGGCCCATTAGCTCTCTTGTCTATAGGGTTTCAAGGATAAACTGAGTTAATGCGGCACTGGGATTCGTACCTTGAATAATTTCCCCAAAATGATTTCAAATTGGTTGGAGAGATTCCCATTTCTTTGGCGATTTTTATTACGAGTTTATGGAATTAATTCGTTTAACCAAAAAAATCTTAAATATACAAAACGGACTAGCATCCTTGAGGATGAGAGGCCTGCACCAAGCAAGTTTGAAGTGATTTTTGATGCTCAATGTCTTCAAACTTTAACGAGACAAAGGGGAATTGGTAAATACTCTTTGTCATTGATTGCTGCAATTTGCAAAGTAGAGCCTGATAAGAAGTTTGCCGCTTATCTAACAAATATCGCGAGTCGCGCCGAACTGGAGATTGCAAAAAATCTTCTCAAATCTTTAAAATGTAATAACTTGACAGTCTTGGTATTGGATCCTTTTGGGGATTCAAGCAAAATAACATTTCAACAAAGTCAGGAATTCTTGCGTACCTCTCTGAAAACCTTTATGCCGAAGGGAGTTATTTCACTGAGTAATTTTGAAAAGCCTAAGACCAGTATTCCACTACCACAGAGTTCGGCATTCCATACAAGTGCGATTTTATACGACCTGATTCCACTCCAATTTGCTAATCAATTGCTAATTTCCAAGCGTCAGGAATCAACATACCGATGGCTACTTTCAAATTTACAAAAATTCGATTACCTGCTTTCAATTTCAAACACCACCCAAAGAATATGGCGAGATTTAGTTTCAAACTCCACACAGATTATAGTTATCGGTGGGGCTGGGTACGCATTAGAGCAGAGAGAAACTCATGCGTTTGGGGATCGAAACGGTGTTTTGTGCATTGGATCAGAACAAGAACATAAGAATCTTGAAAGGCTTATACTTGCTTACAGCATGTTGCCTCTATATATGCGATCGACTCAGAAATTGACAATAGTCGGGATTCGTTCGAGTGGTGCAAGAAAAAAACTGACAAAAATTGCAAAAAAGCATAAATGTAATGTGGTCTTGCCACGATATCTTACAGAAGATGAACTTCGATATCTTTATCATTCAAATAGAATTTTGGTGATGCCTTCCTTATCTGAAGGCTTATCTCTCCCAATCTTGGATGCTTGGGCGCATGGTTTACCTGCAATAGGAAGCTCTGGCACGGTTGCTGATGAGTTGATACAAGAAAGATCGCTTCTATTCAACCCTAGGGATCCTAATTCAATTACGCGAACAATTGAGGTTTTGTTATTTGATCAGGCAGAATGGGAAAGGGCTTTATTACACTGTCAAAAAGTGGCTAAAAATTACTCCTGGGAATTAACGGCACAGTTAGCAATAAAAGTATTTTCAGAGAAGAGTAAACGTGAATAGAAAAAATGTTCTAATAATCGGCACTAAAGTTGCTACAAATGGACTGGAGTCAGGAGGTTCACTCCGCATTAATGGAATAAAAGAATTGCTGATGAGTTTAGGCCTAAACGTTCACGTTGTTTCACGAAGAAACGCAAGAAAATCTTTATCGAAAAAGTGGGACTTGATTGTCTTGGTTTCATTTGCAACCGCTAGATTTTTGCACCGGGCTCGGAAAAGCTCGGATGCCATTTGGTTTGACCCAACCGACTCTTGGCGACTCACGCGTTTTTCATTAATCCGAGGAGGAGGCTTAAAACATTTCCCCCTCTTACTAAGAGACTTGTTTTGGATTTGGACATCACCACGTATTGACTTACTGACGTTCATTACCAAACGGGATTCCGAGTATGAAAAGTTTTGGTGGTCGAAACGATTGAGGCCAATTATCTATCCCATACACGATCTTACCCGTGTCGTACACCCTTCAAGTGAAATTCGTTTAGTTTTTGTTGGGGATGGTAGTTACGGTCCAAACGCTGAGGCAATCACTTTTTTAACCAAAGTTCTCCAACTGTTACCTGTAACGATTCAAATCCACATCTATGGCAGGGGGTTTAGGAACTTAGACGCAAGGTTTGTTTATCATGGATACACTTCTAATCAAGAAATGTACTTTGAAAATGATGTTCATCTGGCACCCATATCTTCTGGTGCGGGTTTAAAACTGAAAGTGGCCTTACCCTTATCAAATGGATTGAGGGTAATTTCTACACCAGAAGGTGCAAATGGTTTAAAACAAAATCCAAAACTATTGATTGCCCCTGATGAAAAGTCTTTTGCCGCTCTAATTCTTCAACTCCAAGTAATTCGACGCATTAATAGAGTTTCGAAATCAAGAAATATTTATGAGGTCCAGGAGCAACCAATGGTGACTGATTGGATAATGAGAAACATCCTTAGTCCACCCTAATATTCCCAGTTTTGAGCATTTTGAAGGGTATAAGTCTCGGCACTTTACTTTTTTCTCAATACTTGCCCTAGAATATCCCTAGCCAACACAATGGAGGACGGGTTAGTTGAAAAAAGCACTGATCACAGGAATAACGGGCCAAGATGGACACCACCTTACCGAACTCCTACTTAGTAAAGGCTACGAAGTCCATGGACTCATCAACGGGCAACGAAATTCCCGCCTGGCTGAGTTCGCTATCCGTTTTCCCGAAGCTAAGTTATCTGGAGGAGACTTAACTGATTTTTCAAGTCTTCTTCAGGTGGTTGATAACGTCGGTCCAGATGAAGTTTACAATCTTGGAGCTATAAGTTTTGTAGGGTTGAGCTTTAAGCAACCAGAATTAACCGCAAACATAACTGGCTTAGGCGCATTAAGGCTATTAGAAGCTATCAGAAAAGCTGGTCTTGAAAAAACATGCCGGTTCTATCAAGCCTCGTCATCAGAAATGTTTGGAAAAGTTCGAGAAACACCACAAACTGAATTAACACCATTTCATCCACGTTCACCATATGGCGTCGCGAAAACGTTTGCTCACTACACAACTATGAACTACCGTGAATCTTACGGAATGCATGCTTCTACTGGCATTTTGTTCAACCACGAAGGTGAATATCGAGGTCATGAATTCGTAACTAGAAAGATAACATCGCATGTTGCAAAGATAAAGTTAGGGAGGATTGACAGATTCTCACTTGGTGATTTAACCCCGAGACGAGATTGGGGTTATGCCAAGGAATATGTAGAAGCAATGTGGCTGATGCTTCAGCAAGACAATCCTGACGATTACGTAATCGCAACGGGTGAAACGCATACGGTTCAAGAATTTGTTGAGGCTTCATTAAGAGCAGCGGGTCTAGATGGGACGATTGAGAATTATGTAGATTTTGACCAAACGATGGTACGACCTGCCGAAGTTGATTTATTGATTGGTGATGCATCTAAAGCAAAAACACTGCTTGGATGGGAGCCGAAGGTAAAGTTTGAAAAACTGGTACAGATTATGGTGGAAAATGATCTCCTTCTCGAAGGAAGATAAGTAGGTATTAGTTGTACGTATCTGAATGTTTTCTTTGCTAGTGAGGTTTTAAGTTGTACCTAGGATTTAAATGTAAGTTAGGTCAAACTGAGTTTTAATTCCACATTGCTACTGCTTACGCTTCTGTAATTTTGTCGATGACTAACTGCGATTGATTTATAATTGTGATTCAACTAATTCGGCTAACAAATGCCCCCAAATTAAGTGAATCTCTTGCGCTCTTGGTGTCGAATTTGATGGTGCTCTCCAGATTCTGACTCCTGGAATTTCTGGAGTTGACGCGCCAGTCCATAACATTGTTTTAACGCCAATTTCTTGAGCAGCCTCTAAAGCTTTTAAGATGTTTGCTGACTTACCTGAAGTTGTGAGTCCAATTAGTAGGTCGTTTTCCCGAAGGTGTGCCTCAACCTGGCGTGAAAAAATATACTCCACTCCATAGTCATTAGCTATAGCGGTCAAAGCGCTTTGGGATTCATTCAAACAAATTACATCTAAAGGCCGATGCTCTAAAACACACTTCCCTGTGAATTCTGCTGCAATATGCATGGCTTCTGCCGCGCTGCCACCATTCCCAACGAAAGCGACTTTGCTCCCATTTGTAAATGTAACTAGTAGCTCATTTGCTAAACTTACAATTTTTTCTTTTGGAAATGCATCAGGGTGCCGCAGGGTATCATTAACACCTTCTAGTAATTTCGTTAACTGACTCTCTATTTCTGCAACCATTGATTAACCTCCCGTAGTTCTGCAAATACCAATTTAATATAGATTACCGAGATTGGGTTCTCACTCTTTTTTGAAGTAAGCAGAATCTAAAATTGAGATAGGGGTCTCAAAGTTCTGGAAAAGATTCGAATGCTTATTATAAACAAAATACTTGACTAAACCTTCAAAAAATGCAAATTTGTACTTAGTGCCGCTCAAAATCTGGCGAAAAGTGCGTGAAAAACGTTTTTTCCTGAATGGGTCAATAGATTCGATCAAAACAACTTTAGGATGATGCACGAGTAACTCAATCCCCTCGAGAACCATCTTCTCAACAGTGAAAAGGGAATTCGGCTTCCAGGATTCGCTAGGTTGGGCACCAGGTTGTAGTCAGTCTTTCTCCACAAAGGACTATCAAAATATCACTTTTCTCTATTTATTCAAAAACTGATTGGTCATAAAAATTTGATGGTTTCCAGAACAGCTAATCAGATAGATATGTGACTGAACTTGACCAGGTTCTTACGAGCGAATCCCGAACAGGATATACTTTCATCGTGAGAGTAGTGGTTGATTCGCGGGTTTTTTCTACAGCCGCATCTAATCGTGGGATGGGAAATTATATCCGTGGGTTAATTCAAGAACTTAAAAATCAAGAATTTGAACTGAGCTTTATTGGATATAAAATATCTAGAAAAGAATTAGAAGCAGAGATAAACCTTTTCTCTATAGGTGAAAGTTCCTTTATAAGTCTAGATCTCGATCCAAACTCCATCTCACAGTCTTACCATGCTTCTTCAATAACAAATATGATTGAGGCAGCGGTCTGGAAACTACAAGGTGATGTTTATCTTGATGGGACGCCATTTATCTCGCCAGCTCGAATTGACATAAGGACCGTGCCGGTCATTAGCGTACTTTACGACTTGATTCCATTGATGATGAGTGAAAGCTATTTGGTTTCTCGAGATATTCAAGAACAGTACATGCTTTCACTAAGATCAGTTAGGAATGCAGATCTAGTCATTGCTATCTCAAAACATGTTTTGACACTTGGTGTCGAGTGGTTGGGAATAGATAAAGAAAAAATTAAAGTGATTTATCCAAGTATATCTCGGCTTGATTCGAACAAAGAAGGAAAGCAATTTGATTTAAAGAATTACGGCTTGCTAATGGGCGGAGCACATCCAACTAAAAATCCAAATCAAATTTATGAATTTTGTAAAAAGATAGCACCTCACATTCTTCCGGGTGAGTTAGTTGTATTATTTCCAAATAAAGGCGATAAAACGCGTTTTGAATCAGAGTATGGGATAGTTTCCCCAAAAATTATTGTCTTAGAATCAGTATCAGAGTTAGAAAAAAATTGGCTTATCGAAAACTGTAAAGTTTTCTTGAACTTTTCACTAATTGAGGGGTTCGGTATTCCGGTACAGGAAGCAATTCAGCTAAATGTTCCAATAATTGCTGTAAAAACTGAACTTAATCAAGAGATGAATCTAGAAAATGAACTTGTTGAAGAGCCCGCTTTGGTTGATCAGTTTGTTGCAAGATATTTAGTAAGACTCAAAATGCCAAAAGTTTTTACGCGTGTAAGAGAGACGGTCACCACCGATCGAATGTATAAGAATGCATTTCAATCAATTTTACAGTTGGCTTCGAATGAATCTCGGTGGCGTGAGGTCGTTAATCTAGTTTCCCCTTTATCGCCGATTCCATGTGGAATATCACAACTGAGTACTGAAATTCTTCAGTTTCTAGATTCACAAAATATTCCTACTGCCTCTTATATTGATGACCAGCCCTTACCGACCCTCGTTAATGCAAAGAATCTAAGATTTTACTCTGCGTCTTCATTTCCATTGCATATGCCTGAAACACCAAGCTGGTTTCAACTAGGTGGCGCAGCATGGTTCACAGAAGTCTTTCGTGTAATACAAGTTAAGAGCCCTGGAATGAAATATGCATTTGTGCATGACTTAAATATATCGGGTGGACTTTTTGATATTTGTCGACTTGGAAATTTGGAGGATTTTTGGGATCATATTTTGAGTTTAGAAAAGCAGAAGAGTGGTAATTCTATATTTTTGAGAAATAGAATTAGTTTTGATGCACCACTTCTCGTCTGGTTTAAAGAGTATTTCGATCAAGTTTTTGTTCACCTTCCACAAGCCGCCTGGCCCGCGGATTTGGACACCGAATTGTGGAGTTACATTCGCCAAGGAAGACAGAATAGTCCCTCTCATCGGGCGTTGTTTAATTCAGTTTCGCAGGACCTTCCGGTTTTTTCTCAATTCAATATTGGTGTTTTCGGCTCGATTCTTTCAAATAAGAGAATTGAAACAGTGGTTGAATCACTCAAATACTTAGATGATCGAGTCGCTCTTCTCATCGTTGGGCGGACCCCTGATTTAGATTACCTAGAACGGTTACGAAATTTGATTTCATCTTTGTCATTAACCGATAGGGTCCACATTATTGCTGACCCCAGTGAGGAGAGATTTTATGGCCTGATGTCAAGAATAGACGTCCTTGTGTCATTGCGAGATAACAAAATTGGTCAAATTAGCGGCCCATTACTTCAAGCATTTAGCATGGGAATTCCTGTCTTGATTGAAACTTCTACCCATTGGTCAGAGCTTGTTATCGGCGCACCATTTTTCTTGCCGAAAAATCCCACCGTGACTAATGTTTCGGAGTTACTCGCTGATTTGTTTAATGACAGATCAAAATTGCGGAGTTTATCTGAATGGTCATCTTACAAATACACGGAAAACTCAGTTTCAGCAATGACATTAGAGGCACTTCATCGTACAATGGTTAAATGGGAACTAAATTAATTGATCGTGAAGATTGGAATGTCGAGCCTTTAGGTAGTCTCATTAGAGAGGCCTACCAGCTCAGTGTCCTGCGGCACCCGAATGGCATAGTTGCGCCATATGATTCAAAATTGTGGGAAAATGCTTTGGCAGTGGAATCACTTTCAAAGTTATCACCGGAAAGTAATGTACTGGGCGTTGGAGCCGGACTTGAAGTTACTTCCTTCATGCTAGCTAATCGCGGGCTAAATGTTTTTGCTTCTGACATTTATCTCGCGGCCGATCAATGGGATGAGCCAGCACTTAAAGCTTTTGCGCTAAACCCAGAGCTTGTTTTTCCTAATTATTCCCGTGAGAGAATTTTTCCCATGCATGTAGATGCGCGGCTTCTCCCCTTCCCAGATGAGTATTTCGATGGAGTCTACTCTTCGGGGTCACTAGAACACTTCGGATCAGAGGAGGACATAGTCCAATCAGTTAAGGAAATTATTCGAGTGATGAAGGTTGGAGCCCGTGCTTCTATTTCAACGGAGTTTCGAGTCTCCGGTCCACAAGGCCAAATTACATGGGACCCATCGGTTTATCTGTTTACAAAAGAATTCCTTAGTGAGATGTTTCTTAATATCCCTGATGCAAAGGTCGTAGGTAGTTTTGATCAGATAAATCCATCACTTGTGGAGTCACAAGAAAAGCCAACTGATCTGCTCGCATTTTTGACGGGTGAAAAATCATATTTGAATGGCGAAATAGATATTTATCCAAATTTACTCATGTCACATCTGGGATTTAAGTTTTGTTCGATTCATTTGGAAATCGAAAAAATTCAACACTCGAAAGCCCCTAGGAGTGAAAAATTCCATAGGAAGGTGAATTCTGCGGATGCTGAAAGATTCAATTCTCTCAGTAACTCCCGAATTTCTACTGAAGAAAAGAGTCAGGTAACGCTAATCGCAACACCAAGATTGAGAACTCGACTTAAAAATGACTATCTCGACACTCTTAATGCTTTCGATCATTACAAAAAGTATTCAAGAAGTCCCCTTAAGAGATTCATCGCTTTGATATTCTCTATGGGCCTAAGACTGGTTGGCAAGTTTGCGCGCCTTGCTATTCGCATAAATTCATGAAAAAGGTCTTAATTACTGGAATTAGTGGGATGGTCGGCTCGCATCTCGTGGATTTCCTCTTATCGAATACCAATTGGGAAATTCATGGACTAATCCGTTGGCGTAGTGACTTAAAGAATCTATCTGAACATTTTGATCGAATTAACCATAAAGATAGAGTTTTCTTGCATTATGGGGACTTGCTCGATCCATTTAGTATCCAAGAAACAGTTAAAGATTCCGCGCCGGATATCGTCTTTCATCTTGCGGCGCAAAGTTTTCCAAAAACTTCTTTCTCCGCCCCTTTAGCTACACTCGACACAAACATTCTGGGAACGTGCACGCTCTTAGAGGTCCTAGCCAATTCACCCTTTGATCCGATTATTCATGTCTGCAGTTCGAGTGAAGTTTTTGGAAGAGTGCCAAAAGAGCTACTCCCCATTTCAGAGAATGTTCCTTTTCACCCGGCAAGTCCGTATGCGATTTCTAAAATTGGAACAGATTTGCTTGGAAAGTATTATGCAGACGCATTTCAAAGTAAGACTTTGATCACTCGCATGTTTACGCACACAGGCCCAAGGCGAGGAGATGTTTTTGCAGAATCAACTTTTGCAAAGCAAATTGCATTGATTGAATCTGGATTAATTCCGCCAGTTGTCGCCGTTGGAAACCTAAGTTCCTTGCGAACAATAGCCGATGTTCGAGATGCAGTGAATGCGTATTTCTTGCTCGTAACCAAGGTCGACACATGGGGTGAAGCGTTTAATATCGGTGGTACAAATGTCAAAACAGTTGGCGAAGTATTGCAGAGTTTGTTAGAGATTAGTACATGCAAATCAATCTCAATCGAAGTTGACCAAGAAAGATTGCGTCCACTAGATGCAGATTTACAAGTTCCTGACACCACTAAATTTGAATCTGCCACTGGATGGCGACCTAAAATCTCCTATGAGAAAACTATTTCTGACTTATTGGATTACTGGCGCCAAAGAGTCAAAGAAGAGGGATCGGGATTAGTTCGGTAATGAACCCACGTATTACCTCACAAAATTGTCCACATCTGCAATTTTTTGGATCTTCTCTCCACTCAGCCCAAAAAATAGCATTCTTTGATCGTGATGGGACTTTAAATCATGACGAAGGTTACACATTTAAAAAAGAGGATCTTCGACTTTTGCCACAAGGTACAGAAGTTTTGAGAATTGCAATCAAAAATGGATGGACTCCAGTAGTTATATCAAATCAATCTGGAATTTCAAGAGGTTTCTACACGTTAGAGAGCGCAAAAGCATTCAACTCTGAACTTAGACAAGCGCTTTTACAAATCGATTTAAGAATAGATTATTTTATTTTTTGCATTCATGACAATTTTTCAAATTGTGACTTTCGGAAACCAGCATCAGGAATGCTGGATTTAGTCTTTAATTCAACTCAGGCTGATTTATTCGTTATGTTTGGGAATTCAATCTCCGATAGTGAGGCAGCGGCAAAGGCAAAAATGGTCTATTCAGACATATCAAAGATCGAAAGCTGTACTTCGATTTTGGACTCCAAATGATTGTTTCACGAGCGCCATTAAGGATCTCCTTTTTAGGAGGTGGAACCGATTACCCCGATTTCTTCCAGCTAAATGGAGGGTTGTGCATAGGTGCTTCCATCAATAAATACGTGTATGTGTTTGCAAACCGATTGCCTGAAATTGCTGAGCAGAAAATTAGGTTTACTTATAGGAAGGTTGAGTCTGTTGCACATTCGAGTGAACTTGAGCATCCAGTACTAAAGGCTGCGATTCCTTTTACCGAATATACAGATTCACTCAATATTGCAACAATGTCGGATATCCCTGGGCGCTCAGGTTTGGGAAGTTCGTCAGCTTTCACTGTGGCAACTTTGAATGCTCTCTACCGGTTAAAAGGCGTTCTGAGAAATAGCACTTTAATCGCTGAAGAAGCGGTCATTCTCGAAAGAAAAATTATAGGCGAGTCTGGTGGTTGGCAGGATCAATATATCTCCTCAATCGGAGGACTTCGGAGTTATAGTTTTTCAGACCATGGAGTACGAGTAAGCGATCAATTGATTTCCCAGGAAATACTAGATGAGCTGTCAGATTCAATTCTGCTCATTCCTGTGGGTTTACTCAGAGATTCTTCATTGATTGCCTCAAAAACTGCGGAGGCAGCAAGTACGACAAAGGGTCAAAGAATTTTAACTGAGATGCTTCAATTGACAAGACATTTTGAACAGAATATCGGAAGTATCAGGTCGTCAGATGCGTTGTTGATGGAATTGGCCTTCGCTGTAAACAAGGCCTGGAGTCTAAAAGCTTCACTCGCCGATCAAATTTCAAATAAAGAGGTGCAAGATTTGATTGACTACTCATTAGGTAAGGGGTGTCTTGGAGCCAAACTATGTGGTGCTGGCGGTTCAGGATTTGTCCTTGCGTTCACTCCGCTGGGAATGGCGGCCGAATTCAATAAGCTCTATTTTTCGGAAAAAGGAATCGACATTCGATGCACTCGAGTCGGCGCAAGTGCAGAGATTGTCGAATAAGAATGCTTCTGACAGATGACAACACCATTACCATGGAAGCCTTGATATCAATATGAACACAGATTGGTAGATAGCTCGACATTGACTAACCGAAATTTCGAATTAATCTGTAGAGTTGCGGGACTCTACAATCCGTCAAGCGCAATCAATATGTCACTCCGAGAAACTCCATCCCTTAGGGTCAACATTAGATTATCAATACATCCATGGTGCATAATGTTTTCATATGTAAAGTCTCTCGCATTTGATAATTCCGTTAATTGACCACTCAGGTCAACTTTGAAAACATGAAAAACTTTCCAAAGTGCCTCCACAAAATTTAATGGGGAAACTCGACTTTCAAAGATAGTAGTTATGCTGTTAAATTCCATATACACATATGGTTTATTGGTGAAAATAGTATTAGCTGCTCCCTTTAATACTTCAGCTTCAAATCCCTCAACATCTATTTTTATTAGATCAATTGAACCAATATTGTTCTCGACAATCCATTCATCTAATGAAACTATTTCAACATTCGCATAGTTTTGGTTATTTGGTTCTAGGCGTAACACTGTCGAATGTGCACCACACTCGGGGATGTTAAAATTTACAAAACCTTTTTCCGACCCAATAGCCTTCTCGATTGCATATAGATTGCTGAGCGGGTTTTCTAATATGTTCCTACTTAGGTTCTTAAAATTTAATGGTCCTGGTTCAAAGGCATAAACTTTTCCATTTGGATTGTAATGCGCCATAAGAACCGCAGTTAACCCGATGTTGGCCCCGACATCGAGGCAATTGAAGGATTTTGTTTCTTTTTTTACAAATAAGCTTCTAAATGAAAATTATCAGTGTTGAAAGTGGGCAGATCAATAAAGTACGGATCGTTTGACTCACCATAGAATAGTTACTCGGTACTCTCAAAAGCTATCTTGTGTTCACTTTCCATACTTCGCCCCTATTTTCAAAAATAGATTTAGATTACTTGTTCGAGTTATCGATTTGTTAATTTAAGTGTACAGTACTTGGGTATGTGTCTTTTGGATATGCGCCATCAATAAGTTGACCAGTCGAAATACTTGATGTTTGCTTGCTACCTTTGAGTGGGGAAAACCCGAATACCGATAGGTGAGATTCCATGGTTACTTCAGGAATAACTAAAGTTCCACAATAAGTGCTAGGAGAGAGTACTGAGTGAATTGCAACAGGCGTGGTGATTTTGTCCGTGGAGGTTATAGGAAGTAGTAAAGGGTTTCTTACTTAGGAATGATAAAACTAATGCGGAGTCTTGATTTACTCAGAAATCTCATTATAATTCAGAACATCTACACCTCCCCCTAGGTGTTAAAAGACGCACCACCACTATCCCGAATTCATCATCGTTAGTCGACGGCTAAACAAACTCAATACCTTTGCTGGTGCTCGGCTCTCGCTCATCCGTCTCTGCCATTAGATTACAGGGCAAATGAAACCCCGGTAGTTAAACTTATGAATAAATAGTTGTGTGCTAGGTGATTACAAATTTTTTACCAGAAAGCTTAAGCATTGGGGTGGTAAGGAGATTGTAGTTTTGGGTTTGCGAGTTAGACTTATCACTGCATTCGATGCTGTGTTCAAGGTTAATTATCAGGTGTTACAGCAGACAAAGATTGAAAATCCTTCTAAATCAAGGGAGAACAGAGTTATGAAAGTAGTAACTTATTGGGAGTCTGCACCAGGATTAAAGGTTCCGACGTACATACCTCTGTGTATAGCGTCAATGAAAATTGCCTTTGGAGATTCATTTCTTTTACTTACAAATAGAAACATTGAACACTACTTAGGGTTATTAGATTTGAAGAAGGTGTGGAAGTTTGAAGGCTTTGACAATCAGTTAATTTCACCGGTGGCTTCGATTGTGGCTAAAAGCGACTGGCTCAGAATGGCATATATTCATTTGTATGGAGGATTCTGGCTGGATGCTGACACCTTAGCGCTTGAAAACTTCCTGACTTCCTTAGAAATCTCTAAGGCGGATAGCAGGCTGTTTTGGCACAGTGAACAATTCTTTGGGGCAAATAAAGGAAACTTTCTACTAGGTTCGGCTCAAGATAATCTCCTACAGGATAAACCGCAGACTTGGGGTAATCCAGGGGGGATCAAAGATTTGATTTTTAGTAATCCTGCAATGATTAGTCCTATTCCGATCAATTTCGTCGATCCAGGTTACAACCCAGCATATTGTGCTGGAAACTGGGATGTCATGTTTGACAAAACAGTATCGAGTGAAACATTTTTGATAAATCCTGAAATCAAGATCATCAAATTCTACAATTCTAACTGGCGACAATTCGATAATTCCTATGAACCAATCGAAGAATTCTTAAGGTCTGGATCTCTGATGTCTAAACTATTCTTGAGACTGAATCCATCGAATGAATTCTGGCAAGAACAGGCTCAGCGCGTTCTGGACGCTTTCTAATTCCTGTCTAGCAGTATTCCTCATGTAGGTGATTCATCAGATACCACGCAACAACTCCACATCTACCCTTAACTTCAGACGGCATTATCCACACAACCGTAGCTTTGATTACAGGCTCTGTTACTAAATCACATCCAAGCTAAAGACTAATTGTCTACTACCTAATCGAGAACTACAGCTCCTGTAGGCGTCATCAAATGCACCGCAACAATCCCCGACTCACCCTCATTTGTAGACGGGTCAATAAACTCAATATCTGTGCCATTTAATCCGGCAAGAATCTCTGTCTGAAACCATGAGTCTGAAAGATTATCAGAATCAGCGATTGTAATCTTCTCGATAGCAGCAACTGCCTTTCCATCTTGTGATGGGTGATCAGCGGTTAACCATTGTATGAAGAATGGAAGCTCGCGAGAGTCAGTGATTTCATTAACTCCAATTTGCTTCCACTTAAGATCGGTGCCATCTGGGCGTGTGCGGTGACCTTGGGTTGCACTGCGTCCGAACTTCTCTTCAACCTTTGAAATATCGTCAGTTGCAAAGACCCACGTTAGCCATCCGCCGCCTTCTTGTGCTTTCTTGCTAACAGCTTTACCCCACGGTGTTTGCTCTGTTGCTGGGTGATCTAGCGGGCAGACAACTTCGATGTATTGACCGTTTTGAAGAGGCAGTGTGAAGTTGCGTGTGCCAAATCGTGGGTGAACACCACCATCTACGAAGGTGCTGCCAAGGCGTGAGCCCAGGCGTTGAACTGTGTCGGCTAGTTGATCATGGGAGGTTACATATGAGACATGGTCTAAG
>Ga0209550_10003680_pt1 | contig 14608 bp, 7 predicted proteins | sample LauGreSuBDMM15SN_2_FD_187567 | JGI IMG/M metagenome (GOLD analysis project Ga0209550, IMG submission 187567) | Freshwater lake microbial communities from Lake Michigan, USA - Su13.BD.MM15.SN (SPAdes) (version 5) | ecosystem: Environmental > Aquatic > Freshwater > Lake | place: Lake Michigan, USA...
GGGGGGGGGGGGGGGGGGGGATCATGCTAGAAATTTCCCCGCAGGCCGAAGATCCAGAGGGCGCCGTAGCGGTCGCTCTGGCGGAACTTGGCGTAGGCGGGAGTCTGCGGGCCGCGACGTTCGAAGTCCTCGGGTTCGTCGGTCAGATTGCGGATGTTGCCGAACAGCGAGAGTTTTTTTGTGAGGTGATATTCGCCGGTGGCATCGATCAGGCGACGCGGGGTGGCGAAGGTGAAGGTGTCGGGGCCGACGCTGCCGCCGGTGATGGCGGCGAGTTGACGGCGACTTTGGTAGGTCCAGTTGAGACGGAGATTGAACTTCGTGCGGGTGAGGGAAATCCCCGCGCTCGCGGTGCGCGGAATCATGCCGGAAAAATTGTCGGCCTCGGCACCGGTCATGCGCTGCGAGACGCCGCTGGCGAAAACCTGAATGCCCCGCGCCCAGGAGGGGAGAAACGTGAGTGACTGCCGGTATTGGAGATCGACGCCATCCATGTGCACGGTGCCAGCCACGTTGTATTGAGTGCGGACATCGAACAGCCCGTACTCAGCGGCATCGAGGCCGTGGATGGCGAGGAATTCGGGCGTGCTCGCGAGCGTGGTGTTCCCGAAGAAGTTTTCGAATTGCCGGCGATATGCGCCGACTGAGATGAGGCCGATGCCTTCGAAATAATATTCGAGGCCGAGTTTGCCGGTGCGCGCACTCCAGACCTTGATCGCGGTGTTGCTGAGGGAGATGAAATTTGTCGGGCCCGGCGGAGCGGAGAGGTCGGGCAGGGTGACGCCGCCGGCGTATTGGTTGTAGTTGGGCCGGCCGACCGAGTGGTAGTAGGCCGCGCGTGCGAGCAGGTTTTCGCGGAGGTTGTAGCTCGCGTTCAGGCTGGGAAATAAACGCAGGTATTCTTTTTCCACGTGGGCGCCGCGCTCGCGATAGGTGCGCTTGGAAATATCGAGGGGTGCGGTGGAGAGGGGGAGTGGCCGGCCGTTGGCGCCGAGGATGGGGCGGCCGCTGGCGTCGCGCTGGAAATTGAGCGTGGGGTCTTCGCGCGGGCCGTCGGCGACAATGTTCGTCTGCTCGGCCCGGAGTCCGCCCGTGAGTTTGAGGCGGTTTTCTAAAACCTGAACGTCGCCGCGCAGATAAGCGGACCGGGTGATCTCTTCAGCGTATTTGGATAACCCGACACTGGAGCGATAGGCGTTGTTTTCGTTTTGCGTGAAATAGGCGGGCTTGGCCTGAGAGAGCTCCCAGAATTTTTGGTTGCTGATGCGCTGCGTGGACGGAAAGCCGAAGACGCCGGGGCGACGGGAAAATTCGGGATCGAGGACGACGGCGGCACTGTCGTCACTCGTGCCGGTGGGGGCGTTGGTGGCGCGGCCGTCGGCGCCGACAAAGGTGTAAACGGCGGACCCGCCGAGGCGGTCGCGCGAGCCTTGACGCAGATCGAGTCCGGCCTTCAAGGCGACGGGCACCCGCCACGCGAAATCGCGGGCGATGTTGGCGTAGGTGCTGCGTTTGATGTCGTGAGTGACGTCGTCGAGGCGGCGGCCGTATTGGGAATTTCCACTGCCGCTGGTGAGCGTATAACTGGAGAGAACATAGGGATCGACGAGGGTGCCGGTCGCTCCGTCGGTCACGGTGATGCGGCCCGGACGAAACGGGCCGATGTCTTCGAACGAGACGGTGACGCCGGAGCGTTGGGCCGATACGCCGCCGAAATAGCCGCGGGAAAGATTGCTGGAGATGCTGCGCGCGCGGGAGTCGCCGGCACCGGCTTCTATTTTCCAGAGGGGACCGGCGTGGCGGTAGACGAGGCTCGCGCTCAAATTGGCGGAGTCTTGGTCGCGGTCGGCATTGGCCATGGAGAGGCTCCCGCCGCCGGCGAAACCGTGGGTGTAGGTCGGCCCGAAATTTCCAACGAGCACCCGGTTGACGCTGAAGGTGAGATCGCGGCTGCTGTAATCCCCGGCGAAGGACGCACCCTGCACGGACAAGGAAAGGCGGTCGGCCGCACTGAGTTTATAATCGATGGTGGCGCCGGCCGAGGTGCGGCGCGTTTGGCGGGGGAAATCGCGGAAGAGGTAATCGCTGAGATAAGGTTTATCGGGTGTCGTGGTGGGCAGGAAACCGCCATTGGTCCCGGCGGCGGCGGCGCGCCACGTCGTCTGCACAAACGTCGAGGGTTGATACTGGGTCGAGGACCCGCCGGAGAGGGTGAATCCGAAACGGGCATTGACGGGCTTCACGTAGGAAAATTCGAAGCCCGGATTTACTTTGCGCGAGGTACCGCTCCCCGGGCCGGGGCTGGGGTGAAGGTCCCGCACGTCGTCCCGCATCAGGACGTAGGCGCTGGCGTTGAGGAGTGGCCGGGAGCGGTCAAAGGCGCTGCGGGGAACCATATTGATCGAGCCGGCGAGTGCCATGCCCGGTGATTCGGGGGTGGGGGAGAAGCGGACCTCGATGCGCGCGAGGTTGTTGGTGGCGACATTGGTCATTTGCATATTCCGCGCGGTGTTGGCCTGCGCGCTCGCCTGATCGAAGCCGTTGACCGTGACCGGCGTGTAGTCGGCGGGAGCGCCGTTGAGCTGGATGTTCATCGCCTCGCCGCCGACCCACGCGACGGATACGCCGGGCACGGACTTGAGGAGCTCGCCGACGCTGCCATCGGCGGTCGTGCCAAATTCGTCGGCGGCGATGACCTTGCGCATGTCGGCAGCGAAGCGCTGATCATTGATGGCGATCGCCGCGCCATCCATGTCGCGGGACGAGGCGACGACGAACTGGCCGAGTTTTACCGGGCCGGGGCGCGACGCGGAGTCCTCGCCGAGTGGGCGGAGGTTGAAATCCTGGCGGAAGCGCTGACCCGCGTTGATGACAACGGTCGCGGTTTCAGGAGTGAGGCCTGTGTAGAAAACCCGGATACGAGCGGTGCCGGCGGGCACGGTCGGAAAGGTGTAGAGGCCGAGCGAGTCGGTGAGCGTGGCCAAGCCGGTGCCATCGACAGTGACGCGGGCGCGCTCGAGAACTTCGCCGTTGGTGGCGAAGGCCACGAGGCCGGAGAGGGAGCCGGTGCGCGTTGCGGGAGCGTCGGCGGCCCAGGAAAACGCACTGAGGATCAGCGCGAGAAATCCGGTAGCGCTACGCACGAAAGCCGGAGGGGTTGAGCAATGTGTGCGGAGCAGAAGGCAGGACATGGGGGAGCGTGGTGGGATGACCGAGACGGAAACGGGGGGAGAAAACGTGGGCGACTCGAAGTGACGAAGCAAGGGCGCTCGTGGGAGCAGAGGATGGGCGTGGGCGGGTTGCGCGGATGGGTTCGGCAGAGCGGCGTTTCCCTTGACACGGATGCGACCGAGCGAGACAGCAGAACGATGTTCCCGCCGCCGTCGCCGACTCATTTGGTTTCAATCGGGGTGAACGGATGGGCGTGGCGGCGCGGCTGCCGTTGGGGACGTGCGCTGGGCTGGGGACTCTTGCTGGCGACCGGCTGGGCGGCTGAACCGGCCGCGAAAAATGAAGCGGTCGAGGTGAAGTTGAACGTTGCTTATGCGGACAACGCGAATCCGCGCCAGACTCTGGACCTCTACCTGCCTCGGGAGCGGGTGGCGGGGCGCCGCTTGCCCGTCGTGGTGTTTATCCACGGCGGCGGCTGGCAGAATGGGAACAAGTCCGCGGGCATGTCATGGGTGCAGCCCTACGCGGCGAGCGGGCACTACGTAGGCGTTTCGGTGGGCTATCGTCTCGCGGGCGAGGCTCCGTGGCCTGCGCAGATCCATGACTGCAAGGCGGCGGTGCGGTGGCTGCGAGCCAACGCGGCGCGCTACGGGCTCGACGCGGACAAGATTGGGGTCGAGGGAAATTCGGCGGGTGCGACGCTGGCTCTGCTCTTGGGCGCGAGCGCAGGCATCGCGGAGTTGGACGGCGCGCTGGGGCCGCATGTGGCGGAGAGCAGCCGCGTCGCGGCAGTCGTGAATTTTTTCGGACGCATCAATTTCCTAGCTGAGCCGGTGTCGGCGCGCGCCGGGTCGGGGCAAGCGGCGGCGCTGACCGGGCGACTCAAGGTCCTATTCGGCGGGACGCTCGAGGAAAAAGCGGAGCTCGCGCGGCAGGCTTCGCCGGTGAACCACCTGGGGGCGGGCGCTGTGCCCGTGATGACCGCGCATGGGACGAGTGACGAACTGGTGCCCTACGTGCAGGCGCTGGAGCTCGACGCGGCGATGAAGCGCGGCGGCGTGACGCACCTCCTCATTCCGATGACGGGCTTCGGCCATGGGTTTCAAAATGCCGAGGCGAATCGCCGCGCGCGGCAGTTTTTCGACCGGTATTTACGCGGCGTCGTGACGGAGATTTCGACGGAAGCGATCGTGGCGCCGGCTAAGAAATAGGGAAGGTGCGCGGATCCGTTTACCGCATGGCGGCGCGGGATTCGCCGGAGCGTGGATCGAAGGAGACGGCGCTGACAGTCGCGCTCACCGCGGTTTTAATTTTGTAGCCCAAGCGTGGAAGCGCGGCGAGCTCGGTGGCGGGCCACGCGCCCTCGAGCTCGACGGCGGGCGTACCCTCGGTGTGCGGGCGCGGGGCGGCGACGGCGGCTGCGAGCGGGCGGTTGAGCGCGACGAATTGGAGGAGGGTTTCGAGCGTGGCGTTGGGGATCTTGCGTCCGCCGCGGCCGCCGACGGCGAGGACGGGGCGCCCCTCGCGCAGCACGATACTCGGGCACATATTGTGGAGTGGGCGTTTGCCGGGGCCCGGCGAGTTGGCGTGGCCCGGTTTCGTTTCAAAGCGCGACATGCCGTGGCCGAGGGTGAGGCCGAGGCCGTCGACGGTGACGCCGGCGCCGAAGCCATTGCCGTGGGTGAGCGTAACCGCAGCCATGTTACCGTGGCGGTCGACAGCGCTGAGGTGAATCGTGCCCCCGTGCGGGCGCGGCGTGGCGGCCTGAGGGAGAATCATGCCGGATTTCACGGCGTGGCGAATGCGATCGGCGCAAGCGCGCGCATAGTCATCGGAAAGAAGTTTTTCCTGCGGGACAGCAGCGTGAGCCGGATCACCGAGGAGCGCGAGGCGGTCGCCCCACGCGAGGCGGAGGGCTTCGAGGTAGGCGTGCGTGCGGGCGAGGCCGGCGGGCTCGCGGTGCCAATCGAGCGCGCGCAGCGTGGTGAGGCACTGGAGCATCGTGAAGCCGCCGGCCGTGAGCGGGGCGGTGCAGACTTCGCTGCCCTGCCACGTGAAGCGCAGCGGGGCGACTTCGTGGGCGCGGTAGGCGGCGAGATCGGCGGCGGTGACGAGGCCACCGTTTTTCGCGAAGTCGTCGGCGATGCGTTGGGCGATGTCGCCGCGGTAAAACGAATCGACCGAGTTGCGTTGCGCGAGCGTCGTCAGGAGGGCGGCGAGCTCGGGGTTGCGGAACGTTTCGCCGGCGGCGGGCGGGGCGCCGTTTTTCAGAAAGAGCGCGCGCCCACCGGCGTGCGTGCTGAACGTCGGAGTGAGGTTGCGGATCGTGGTGGCGATGGCGGCGCTGAGCGGAAAGCCGTCGCGCGCGAGGGCGATGGCGGGCTGGACGGAGTCGCGGAAGGAGCGCGTGCCGTGGCGGTCGAGGGCGAGTTGAAGACCGGCCAAAATGCCGGGGACGCCGGCGGCGAGCCAGCCGACATCGTTGACGCGACCGCGGACGGCGCCCTTTGCGTCGAGGGGAAACAGGTCGGCGCGGGCGGCGGCGGGCGCGGCGGAGTTGGCGTCGATGGCGACGACTTTTTTGCCGTCGGCGGACGCGATCATGATGGCGGTACCATAACCGCCAATACCGGTCATCGCAGGGGAGCAGACGGCGGCGGCGAGGGCGGATGCGACCACGGCGTCGACAGCGTTGCCGCCGGACGCGAGGACCTCGGCGCCAATCTTGTCGGCGGTCGGTTCACCGCGGACGACGCCGTGCGGATAGGCGGGCGCGGCGGCGGCGCGGAGCACGCGGGGGAACGTGAGGGTGGTGGCGACGGCACCGGCCGCAGTGACGGAGAGGCGGAGCGCGGCGCGGCGGGTGATGGGGCGGGACATGGGGGAATTGGAGAAGGGGTGAGGAGGGAAGAAGGGGGAAGTGCGAAGGACCAAGGACCAAGGACCAAGGGCGAAGGAGCGAGGGCGAAGGAGCGAGGGCGAAGGAGCGAGGGCGAAGGAGCAAGGACCAAGGGCGAAGGAGCAAGGGCCAAGGACCAAGGAGGTGGGACGATTAACCGCTAACGACGCTCATTGTTTTTGGCGTGAGGGCGAGGGGTGAGTGTTTTACCCCACCCTGCGCTGGCACGACGGTTCAGAATCTAGGGGAAACGGGTATCCGAAGAGGGTAATGAGATGTGACCTTGCCAGTGATTAAGGCATCCCTTTCTAATTTTCCTCGTGAGAATTTCCCCATCCCTCGCAGCTCAGCAACGGTCTCGTGCCCTGCGACTGCCGTGCGCTGTGCTGGCGCTGGTTGCCCTAAAATGCGTCGGGGGAGCGCAGGACACCGCATCGTTCACCTTCGCCACGCAGACGCTCACGGTGCCGGCCGGATTCACGGTGGAGCTGGTCGCGGCGCCGCCGAGGGTAAATCGGCCGATCTCAATCGCGTTTGATGATGAAGGCCGACTCTACGCGACGGATTCGTCAGGGCTGAGCGACAAGTCCGATATGCAGTTTGAACAGAAGCCGCACCGGATCGTGCGACTCGTGGATCGCGATGGGGACGGGCGCTTCGAGGAGTCGACCGTGTTTGCGGAAAACATGATGTTTCCGCAGGGCGCGATGTTTTACGAAGGCTCACTCTACGTGGGAGCTCCGCCGCACATTTGGAAACTCACTGATACGAATGGCGACGGCGTGTCGGACCGACGGGAGCAGTGGTATGACGGCAAGACGCTGACGGGGTGTGCGAACGATCTGCACGGGCCGTATCTCGGGCCGGAGGGTTGGTTCTATTGGACGAAAGGTGCCTTCGCCGAGCAGCGGCACACGTTGGGAAACGGGCAACCTTTCGTGACGCGGGCGTCGCATATCTTTCGGGCGCGACCTGACGGGACGGGGCTCGAGCCGGTGCTCTCGGGCGGCATGGACAACCCTGTGGGGGTGGCGTTTACCGCGACGGGCGAGCGGGTGTTGAGCGGGACATTTTTTCAGATCGGCACGGCGGGGAAACGCGACGGGCTGATTCACTCGGTTTACGGTGGCGTCTACGGCAAAGAAAACGCGAGCACGGCCGGGCACGCGCGCACGGGCGACCTGATGCCGATCATGACGCATATGGGCGCAGCGGCGCCGTGCGGGTCGGTGGCGTATCGCTCGCGTGTATTTGGGGCGGACTACGCGGACAACCTCTTCGTGTGCTATTTCAATCTCCGGAAAATATCACGTCACGTGATGGTGCCCGCGGGAGCGACGTTCACGACGAAGGACACGGATTTTGTGACGTCGGACAGCCAAGACTTTCATCCCACGGATGTGTTGGAGGATGCCGATGGCAGTCTGTTGATTGTGGATACCGGTGGTTGGTATAAAATTTGTTGCCCGACATCGCAGCTCTCGAAGCCCGATGTGTTGGGTGGGATCTATCGGGTGCGAAAAACCGGCGCGCCGAAAATCGCCGATGCGCGCGGATTAACATTACCGTGGGCGACGATGGGAGCGGTGGACCTCGCCGCGCTGCTCGCCGACGGGCGGCCTGACGTGCAACAACGTGCGCTGCAGACGCTCGGGCAGCGAGGCTCAGCGGCGGTGCCGGCCGTCGCGGAGTTTTTGCGGCGCGCACCTGCGGCCGAAGCGCGGCGCAACGCGGTGTGGACGCTCGCGCGGATCGACACGGCAGCATCGCGGGCGGCAGTGCGGGCGGCCCTGGACGACACCCATGCGTCGGTGGTCACGACGGCGCTGCAGGTCCTGAGCGTGTGGCGCGATGCGGGCGCGTTCGCGCGGTTGCTGGATTTTATCAAGGCGGAGAACGTGGCCCACGCGCGCATGGCGGCGGAAGTGTTGGGGCGGCTGGGTGACGCGCGGGCGATCGGTCCCTTGCTCGCAGCGGTGGGGCGGAGCGGTGAGGTCGCATTTTCTGCGACGGGTGCACCGGAAGGTGCGGCGGAGCGCGCGTGGGAGCACTCGTTCATTTACGCGTTGATTGAAATCGGGCGACCGCAGGACGTGTTGGCCCAACTCAAGCCCGGTGCGGCGCCGCGGGTCGTGCGGGCGGCCCTCGTGGCGCTGGATCAGATGGCGGGCGGTGGGCTGAAGGCTGAAGATGTGATCGGTTGGCTCGACGCGCACAATGGGATGGTTCGGCAAACGGCGGCGTGGGTCGCGGGGCATCATCCGGAGTGGGGAGCGACGCTGGCGGACTTTTTTCGGCGGCAATTGGCGGTCAAATCGCGTGGCGTGGCCGAGCAAGCGGACTTGCAGGGCCAACTCGCACGCTTGGCCTCGGCGATGGCGATTCAGGAACTTTTGGCGGCGACGGCGAGTGATGCGCAGGCGCACGCCGAGGCGCGGCTCCTCGCGTTGCGGGCGATGGCGGCGGCGGGCTTGAAGGAAGCGCCGGTCGGGTGGCTCGCGACGCTCGCGGCATTAGTCACCGGCACTGACGCGGCGCTGATGCGCCAGACGGTCGCGACGGCGCGTGCGCTGGCGTTGCCCAAGGCGGGGCACGCGGGACTGACTGCGGCGCTGGTGCGCGTGGGACGCACCGCGGGCGTGCCCGCGGACGTGCGACTCGATGCGCTGGGCGCGGCGGCGCCAGCGGCGTTGGCACCGGTTGACGCCGTGTTGTTTGATTTTCTGCGTGCCCATCTGGACGCAAAAGAACCGATGCTCGTGCGCGCGGCGGCAGCGGGTGTGTTGGCGAAGGCTCCGCTGTCACCGGTCCAGCAGCTGGCGTTGGCCGAGACGATGACGACGGTGGGCGCATTGGAGGCGCCGAAATTGCTGCCCGCGTTTGAGAAATCTCCAAACGAAACGCTCGGCCTGAAGTTGGTGGCGGCGCTGAAAGCCTCGCCGGGTTTGCCCGGGGTGCGGGCCGGTGCGCTGAAACCGCTCCTCGCGAAATATCCCGCGGCGGTGCAGCAACAGGGCGAGGCGTTGCTCACGTTGCTTGATGCCGACGCGGCGCGGCAGAACGCGCACGTGGACGCGTTGCTGGCCGGCGTCGTCCGCGGAGACATCCGCCGGGGGCAGGCGGTGTTTAACAGCGAGAAAACTGCGTGCACCCTGTGCCACGCCATCGGGTATCTGGGTGGTCGGCTCGGGCCGGATCTCACGAATATTGGACGCACGCGCAGTGAACGTGATCTATTGGAGGCGGTGATTTATCCGAGCGCGGCGATCGTGCGGGGCTTTGAACCGTTCACCGTCACGACGAAGCGGGGCGAAACGCATAGCGGCATCATGCGCAAAGACGCGGCGGACGAAGTCGTGTTGGCGACCGGACCTGAGACGGAGCAGCGCATCGCCCGCGGGGACATCGCCGGTATCCAGCCGGGCACGACGTCACCCATGCCGCCCGGGATGGCCGCGGTGCTGTCCCAACAGGAACTCGCCGACTTGGTGGCGTTTTTGAAGTCGCGGCAATGACCCGCCTGCGCTGGAGCTGGTCGGCTGTCCTCGCCGTTTGGCTCGCGCTGCTGCAGAAGCCCGCGGCGATGGTGAAATTTCGCAATGTGACGGATGTCGGCGTGGACTTTGAGTTTTACGGCCCGAGTACGCCGGCGGTGGCGCGCTTTCAGCAGCGTGAACGCTACGGCGCGTTGTGGACCCGTGGCCTCAAGGGCGGTTTTTAGCGGCGGTTCGTGCGCACGTGGAGCGTGACGCCTTCATGGGCCCGAGGGCTGCGCAATGCGTCACCGGTACGTTGGCTGAGAACTCCGTCGACTGCCCCGCAGCGGCGCGCAGCGAGTATCTCTGTTTCAAAAAGGGGGATCCAGTCTGGAGCAATCCCCGAGCGCGGGCGGGCACGCTGCGTGAGGCCGTTTCCGAAAGCGTGGGTGTTGGCGCGGGCCGAAAATCGACGATAAGATAATTGCCCAAAATCCGGGAGCTGAGACCGGAAGCCGGTTCTGTAGGGGGATCTGATACGGGATGGGGTTTCAGCGAGCGAGTCACTACGGTGGAGTCCGAACCACCTGCAGTGGCGGCCTTGAGGTCTGCACAAAAAACTGGCGAGGAAGCTAACGATCGGGAGCTAACCGAGCCCTTTCAGGACCGCTCCTCTGAGCAAGTCGACAAATCGTTCCAGATCGGCGGGGGTCGTGTAGAGGTTAGGGGTTACCCGAATACCTTGGAATTCCGGGTGGATGACCGGCCTGACTAGCGTCCGGTGACGTTCCCAGAGCCACGCAGCGAGCTTGGTCGGGGGCAGGCCCGCGCACTCCACGGTCGCCAAAGCGCCGGCCAATTCCGGCTGGCGCGGGGTGTGGATCTTTAACCACGGTTCGTCGGCCAACGGCGCCAGCCAACGCTCACGGAGCCAACGCAACCGGGCGGCTTTGCGTTCGGCACCGATGCTCGCCCAAAAAACCAACGCCTCACGGATCGCCAGATAAGGTGCCGCCGGGGCGGTGCCGATACTCTCAAACTTCCGGATATTGCCGCGCAGTTCAGCCGGCGCTGGGTAGAGAGGCCAGATCTCCGCAATCCGCTCCCGCCGTACATAAAGAAAGCCCGTGCCGTGCGGGGCACCGAGCCACTTGTGCAGCGACGTCGCATAGATATCGCACTCCAACGCATCGCGGTTGAGCGGCACATGGGCGAACCCGTGCGCGCCATCCACCACGACCAGCACCCCACGGGCCCTGGCCATCAGCACGATTTCGCGCACGGGCAGGAATTGACCGGTCAGGTTGATCACGTGGCTGATCAGGAGCGCACGCGTGCGAGGCGTGATCGCCGCGGCGAAACGCGCCACGATCTCGTCAACCGACGCCGGCACGGGCAGCGTGATGGGACGGAAGACGATCCCGTCGCGGTCCGCGCGCTGGCGCAGCGTGTTGTGAAAACGCCAGTAGTCTTGCGTGGTCGTGACGACCTCGTCGCCCGCTGTCCAACGCAGCCCGAGCAGCACCGTCTCGATACCCTCGGTCGTATTGCGCGTGAGCGCCAGCTCCTCGGCGTCACACCCAAAGGCGGCGGCAAGATCGGCGCGCACGCCCTCGACTTGCGGCCACAGGACGCGGTTGAGCGAGTGGGCCGGGGCGTCGTGCGACGCCAACCACGCTTGGAGGTAGGCGTGATTGACGACCGCCGGCGAGGGCTGCACGCCGCCGTTTTCCAGATTGAGAATCGTGCGGTCCACCGCCCAGGACGCCTGCACCGCGGCCCAGCGCGACTCGTCCGCCGCCACGACGGCCGGATCGGACGATGCTCCGGCCATGGCTGCCGCGATCCGACCCGCCGCGTCGATCGCCGCTGCGAGACCGGGCGCGTACGCTGCAACCGGCGCCCCGGGCTCGGCGCCGCGGCTCGCCGACGAAAGCCAGGCCGGAGCGACGACTCCGGCGGTGGCAAGTTGCGTGAGGAAACTGCGGCGCGTCGGCGGCATAGACGGCGCTCAGAACGACGCGTTGACGCGCAGATACCAGCGGCCGCCATCCGCGTCGTAGGGCGCGTTGCGGGAGTAGAGCAAACCGTTGGCGGCATTGAACGTCGCCTTGTCCGGATAGCGATTGAACACGTTTTCGACGCCGGCCGTGGCGCTGACCTCGCGGGTGAATTTCCAGCTGACCGCAACATCGCAGAGCACCTGCCGGCTGAAGTCCTGCACGATCGTCGAGTTGGCCTGTGCATCGGTCCACTCTCCGAAATAACGGACGCGGCCCATCAGGCCGAGCGATCCGAGCGCGTAATTAACCGCGACATTTCCAGCGTTCTGCGGGATCCGGTTTTCGAGGTTGATCCGGCCATCGCGGGAAACGACACGGGGATCGTAGCGGGTTACACGCGTGGCGTTGTAGTTGTAGGCCGCGGTGAGCGTGATGTTCTCCTGCTTCGAGCGGGTCCACCGTTGGGAGGCGACGACGTCCACACCCTCGGTGCGGGTGTCGAAGGCGTTCGTGAGGAAATTCAGCGAGTTTAAGTTCTGCGCGTCGGTGACTCCGGAGGCGACCAACTGCGCCCGCTGGGCGGCGGTGAGCGTGAAGCCCTGGGAGAGGCCCAAGCGGTCCCGCACCGCGACGCGGTAGAGATCGACGGCGACGGTAAATCCTGGGCGTGGGGCAAACACTACACCGAGGCTGAGATTGTCCGATTCCTCGGGCTTCAAAGCCCGCGCCCCGAAGAACACGGCCACCGGATTGGTCACGCTGATCTGCCCCGAGGTGAACAAGGTGGACGTGCCGGGCAGCAACCCTTGGTTGGTGCGCGTGTAGTAGGACAAGCCGGGCGTCGGCGCGTGGAAGCCCGTGCTGGCCGCGCCGCGCAATGCGAGCGTCGGAGTGGTCTGGTAGCGGAAAGAAATCTTGCCGTCCGCGGTGGAACCGAAATCCGAGTAATCCTCGGCGCGACCCGAGAGGCCGAAGCTGAGATCCTTGAGCGGCTGGATATCGAGATCGAGGTAGCCGGCATTGCTATCGCGGTCGGCGTCGACGACCTGCGAGGGGCTCCAGCCGGGAAAGCCGTTGGCGCCCACCGCGAGATCAGCGAACGGTCCGACGTCCCACGAGTAGCGGTCGCCCACCCGGATCTTGAAGCGCTCGCGGCGGTTCTCCGCGCCGAACGCGACATTCACCGGCTTGGCAAAGAGTCCCGTCTGCCAGTTGTAGACGAAGTCCGCGTTAAGGTTGCGCTCGTCCTGGCGGAGTCCGCCCACATCGAATGCCGTCGGCGACTCGGGGCCGAAGGACGCGTTGATCGAATTCGTGAGACGATAGTCGATACGGTTGCGACCGAGGGCGGCGCTGAAATCGTAAGTGAGACCGAAGGTCGTGATGCCCTTCGCCCCTCCCACGGCGTGGAAATCGTCATCCGCGCTGGCGAAAAAGGGCGCGAAGCCACCTGGGTAACGGCTCAGCAGCGAGTAGGTGGGGGCGATCGACGTGGGGGCATTTTGAAACGACGACCGGCGGAACGCGGCGTTGGTATCGGGATTGCGCCAGTTGAAGTCGTCCAGTCCCTCGCCGTCACCGGCGACGATGAAGGCGTAGGTCTTGATCGCGGGGGTGAGCGGGAGCGCAGCGTTGAGCATGAAGCGGCGCGACTCGCGCTCGGGCTGACCCCACCGCTGGACGGGCTTCGGCACGTCCGCAGCGCGTTCGGGATGGGCCGCGATGTAGGCGAGCGCATCGGCGCGCTGTACCGAGCGGGACGTGCGGCCGGCTTTGGCATACTCCAGCGCGACGTTGAGGAATCCGCCCGCGGGCAACGCGTATCCCGCGTCGAAGCCGGCTTGGCGGTTGAAGCCATCGCCGCCAAAATACTGGCTCACCTGGGCAAAACCCTCGTAGCCGACCCGATCCTTGAGGATCAGGTTGATCACGCCGGCGATCGCATCCGAGCCGTATTGGGCGGACGCCCCGTCGCGCAACACCTCGACCCGTTGCAGGCCGAAGGCCGGGATCTGCCCGAGATCCGCGCCTTGGGAAAATCCGCCCGTGATGAGCGCCGAGCGGTGCTGCCGTTTGCCGTTAATGAGAACCAGCGTCTGGTCGGGCGAGAGACCACGCAGGCGGGCCGGTCGCACAAACGCGGCGCCTTCGCCGATGGTCAGCCGCTGCACGTTGAACGAGGGCACTGCCTGCACGAGTTTGTCGGTGAGTTCGGCCGAGACCGATGTTTGCAACGCCTCCGTGCCGACGATGTCGACGGGCACCATGGATTCAACCACGGTGCGGTCGAGCCGGCGCGTACCGGTGACGGTCAGGGCGTCGAGTTTCAGCGGTTCGGAACCAGCACTGGTTTGGGCGGTGGCCGGAGTCAGGCCCGACAACAAAATGGCGGAAGCCATGAAGGCGACCTGGGAACGGAGTGTTTTCAACATTGGTAAATGAGTTGTGACGGTGGTCGAGAGGTCGATGCGAACACCCCGCCCGCAAGTTAAGCCCCAAAGCGTCGCGTCACTCAAACGTAACGCCCCGCCTGAAAACGCCATGAATCGTCATCGGAAACGCCCAATCGCGCCCCGCCCTGCCTCTAGGTCGCACGCCGCGTTCCCTGCCTGGTTAGACGTCATCAGGTGCCGGTCGACCAGGGCTTCGCGGTGGGCGCAAAGGAAAAGCCTTTGAAGCCGTTGAGACAGGGAAGAAGGGCGTGGGTTGGCGATTGACAGAAGCCGGTGGACGATCGGCCCCGATTTTCGGCCGTTCGAAAACCCAGGGTCCAGGCGACGGCCTAGGGACGCCACGCCCACACGGCGAGGAATAGCGCCACCGCCACTGCGATTCTACCAGGGGATAGCGCCCGCGATTTGAGGGTCCTCGCTGTTTCCGATGGGTGAACAAACCAAGCCGATTCTAAGTTTCGGAGGAATCGACCGCTCATGGGCTTTATCAAGGGATGAATCCTTGAAAGAGCGCTTCGACTCATCGTCTCCGCCCGTGGGTTTCTGGGGCCTGCTCATCGAGGACAAGTCATCGCGGTCTGCGATCAGCAGACCCCGTCCCTTACA
>Ga0209550_10003682_pt1 | contig 14598 bp, 12 predicted proteins | sample LauGreSuBDMM15SN_2_FD_187567 | JGI IMG/M metagenome (GOLD analysis project Ga0209550, IMG submission 187567) | Freshwater lake microbial communities from Lake Michigan, USA - Su13.BD.MM15.SN (SPAdes) (version 5) | ecosystem: Environmental > Aquatic > Freshwater > Lake | place: Lake Michigan...
GGATTTGCAAGTAGGGGGGGCAAGCAAGACCAAAGGGAGGGTGTCCGCCGGAGAGTATTTGCAAGTGGGAGCATCGGCCGTGGTGGGCGGGGCATGCGATTCAGAGGGGCTCATTGCTCGGGCAAGCGATTTGGGCTTGCTAGTCTGCCAGCAGGGCCGCTGGCAGCGGGTTGATCGCGGCAATGGCGGCGGCTACCTAGAGCTGTCCGGCTATCCGTGCTTTGAACATGACGACTGGATTGTCCGCAAGCGCAACCCAAAAACGGGTGATTGCACATGTCCGCCTGGCTATGAGCCTTTTTTGATGTCTGTATGGAAGCACCCTGTGATGGCCTTGCATGAGTACAGCGCTTTCCTTTGTATGTGAGCTTATCCATCCCTTGAGCCGCCTAGACATCGAAGGCGGGCCATGCCCGTATAATCGATGCTCCGTTCGCCGGTCCGTTCGAGCGGTGACCCCGGGCTCGATCATCGGGTCCTTACAACCTTGCTGCTGCACGCTGAAAATCGCACGATGAAAACGTCTGAAATCCGTCAAAAATTTCTGCAATTCTTCCAGTCTAAAGGGCACACGATTGTTCCATCGTCGTCGCTTGTCCCTGGTAATGACCCCACCCTATTGTTTACCAATTCGGGCATGGTGCAGTTCAAAGATGTCTTTACTGGCAAGGACTCGCGCACCTACACACGCGCGACGTCCTCGCAGCGCAGTGTGCGTGCAGGGGGTAAGCATAACGACCTCGAAAACGTGGGATACACCGCACGTCACCACACATTTTTTGAGATGTTGGGCAACTTTAGTTTCGGTGATTACTTCAAGCGTGACGCGATTGCGTTTGCGTGGGAGATGCTGACAAAGGTCTACGGTCTACCAGCAGAGAAACTGTGGGTCACCGTCTACCAAGAGGACGACGAGGCCTACGGTATCTGGGAAAAAGAAATCGGCGTCTCCCGTGAGCGCATCGTGCGTATCGGTGACAACAAAGGTGCTCGGTATGCGTCGGACAACTTTTGGCAGATGGCCGATACAGGGCCTTGCGGCCCTTGCACTGAAATTTTCTTTGATCACGGAGCCGAGATCTGGGGCGGGCCTCCCGGATCACCAGAAGAAGATGGCGATCGCTACATTGAGATCTGGAATTTAGTGTTCATGCAGTTTGAGCGAGACGCTTCAGGTACGCTGACACCGCTGCCTAAGCCCTGTGTCGATACGGGAATGGGGCTTGAGCGCATTGCAGCCGTGCTTCAACACGTTCACTCTAACTATGAAATCGATTTATTCGCGGCGCTGATCGCCGGCGCGGCGCGTGAGACTGGGTGTAAAGATATTAAAGATAACTCGCTTAAAGTTATCGCGGATCACATCCGTGCTTGCAGTTTTCTGATCGTTGATGGTGTGATCCCTAGCAACGAAGGGCGTGGTTACGTCTTGCGCCGTATCGTGCGCAGGGCGCTGCGGCATGGCTACAAACTTGGTCAGACCAAGCCCTTTTTTCATCGTTTGGTCCCTGATCTGGTCAAACAAATGGGGGAGGCATATCCCGAACTCGCGAAGAGTGCCGTACGTGTTGAACAGGTCTTGCGCCAAGAAGAGGAACGGTTCGGCGAGACGCTTGAACACGGCATGAAGATTCTAGATACCGCACTCGCCGCCTTGCCCGCGCCGGTTAAAGGGCAGGCTGCGATGCTAGACGGTAATACCTTATTTACGCTTTACGACACCTATGGATTTCCGGTTGACTTAACGGCAGATATTTGTCGTGAGCGGGGTGTTGATATTGATCAAGCCGGCTTTGACGTCGCGATGGATCGCCAGCGCGATCAGGCCCGCGCAGCTGGCAAATTTAAAATGGCTGAAGGCTTGGTGTATTCGGGCGCTCAGACAGTATTTGCGGGGTACGATCATCTCGAACGTCAAGCGAAAGTGCTCGCGCTGTACGTTGAGGGGTCGTTGGTGCCGCGTGTGATAGCGGGTCAGGATGCCATTGTCGTGCTCGACTCCACCCCGTTCTATGCTGAGTCGGGTGGGCAGGTTGGGGACGTTGGTGTGTTGTCTGCTGGGACGACGACATTCGCTGTGCTCGACACCCAGAAAATTCAACCAGGCGTGTTTGGCCACCATGGCCGCTTGCAAAGTGGCGAGTTAACCGCGGGGATGCCTTTGCTGGCGACGGTCGACGCAGAGCAGCGCGCCCGCACGATTCGTAACCACTCAGCAACACACTTGATGCACAAGGCCTTGCGCGAAGTGCTCGGTGGGCACGTGCAGCAGCGCGGCTCGCTCGTGGACGGCGATAAGACACGTTTTGACTTTGCGCACGATTCGCCTATGTCTGATGCGGACATTCAACGCGTGGAGCAAATCGTCAACGCTGAAGTGTTGGCAAACCAGGCCGCAAACGCTCAGGTCATGAGTTATGACGATGCGGTCAAAGGTGGTGCGATGGCCTTGTTTGGTGAGAAATACGGCGATACTGTGCGGGTGCTGGATATTGGGTTTTCGCGTGAGTTATGCGGAGGCACCCACGTTAGTCGTACCGGCGATATTGGATTGTTCAAAATTGTCTCCGAAGGCGGTGTTGCAGCCGGTGTTCGTCGTATCGAGGCGGTCACTGGTGCGAACGCACTTTCCTGGGTGCAAGTGTTGAATGCCACCGCACAACGTGCTGCTGTAGCGCTGAAGACACAGCCCGCCGACCTGCCAGAGCGCATCGCCTTGCTGCAAGAGCAGTTAAAGTTGGTCGAAAAAGAGTTAGAGCAGGCGCGTGCAAAGCTTGCGTCGAGTGCTGGGAATGCGCTGAGCGATCAGGCGGTTGCGCTGCCGGCGGGCGTTAAACTGCTTGTGACGGCAGTCCAAGGCGTAGACCCCAAAGATTTGCGCAGTATGGTTGATCAGCTGAAAGACAAACTGAAGTCGGCGGTGGTGCTTCTGACGGCGACCTCTACAGATGGAAAGATCAGTGTGGTGGCTGGCGTCACAGCGGACTGGTCTGGAAAGATCAAGGCAGGGGATCTAGTCGGCTTCGTAGCCGGGCAGATTGGTGGTAAAGGCGGTGGTCGACCCGATATGGCCATGGGCGGCGGCACGGATGCTCAGGCTTTGCCCGGTGCCTTAGCTGGGGTCAAAGCATGGGTAGAGGCCAAGCTTTAATTCAAGATTTCACATATGACCGAACTGGTTTCTGGCGTTGTTCCCAACGATGTGCATCAAACGGTGGATGCCACCGGTTTGGCATGTCCGCTTCCTATTTTGCGGGCAAAAAAAGCGCTCGCAACCCTCTCGAGCGGTGAGGTGCTGTGCGTCATCACGACCGACCGCGGTGCAGTACGTGATTTCCAGGCATTTTGTCGCCAAACTGGCAATGAATTGCTGGTGCAGTTAGACGAGACTGAGCGCGTGACGCATTACTTACGGCGCCAGCTCAAATAAAAGCCTGGCACCTTAAATCTTTGCATCTTTAATGCTACACTCATGGGCTTATCTCAGCATAGTGGCTGAGCATTTTTATTGAACATTTTCAAGGGATTACGTATGGTGGTGATTCGCCTAGCCCGTGGCGGCTCCAAGAAACGTCCTTTTTACAACCTCGTTGCGACCGATTCCCGTGATCGCCGCGATGGTCGTTTCATCGAGCGCGTTGGGTTTTATAACCCCGTTGCCAATGCAAACGAAGAGCGTCTGCGCATTGCGCTTGATCGCGTACAGCACTGGACTGGCGTTGGCGCGCAGTTGTCGCCTGCCGTCGCTCGTTTGGTTAAGGACTTTTCGGCCAAAGTCGCGACAGCGGCTTAATTGATTCGGCCTGCTTGTGATGGCTGACACTGGCGCCGCAAAAGCGCCAAACGATCTAGTCGAACTCGGTTGGATCGTGTCAGCTTATGGAATACGCGGCTGGGTTAAAGCCCAACCGCATTCCGTGCAAAGCACTGTGTTACGTGCAGCGCCGGTGTGGTGGCTTTGTCCGCCTGCATCGCAGTTGCGGGGTGCATCTAACGCTTCCGCAAGCACTGAACCTTCCAAACTGTTGTTGTCTCGCTGCAGGCCGCATGCGGTCAAACAGTGTCGCCCGCAGGGGCTGACTGTTGTCGCCGAGCTTGAGGGCGTTCTAGATCGGGACGCCGCCGAGTCCAAGCGTGGCTATACGATTTATGTTTCTCGAGAGTATTTCCCACAAGCGAAGTCTGACGAGTATTACTGGGTCGATCTCATTGGCTGTCAGGTCTTTAGCGAGGGAAAGCAAATGGGCATTGTGCAAGAAGTACTCGATAACGGCGCCCATGCAATTTTGCGTGTGGAGCGGTTCGTTGTGTCACCAGACCAGCCGGCAGACTCCGAGGCAAATCCTGTTCTGATGCTCGATGCCAAAGGGCGCCCGCAAGAAGTGCTGGTGCCTTTTGTCGCTGCCCATGTGCAGGGCGTCGACATCCTGAAGCGCCGTATTGAAACCGATTGGCCGTTTGACCTTTAATTTCAAAGCGCTACGTATGCGAATTGACGCCATTACCTTGTTTCCAGAAGCGTTTAGTGTCGTGCGAGATGCGGGCATCACCGGTCGCGCCCACAAGCAAGGGCTGTGGTCGTTACAGACATGGAACCCGCGTGATCAGGCGCAAGACATTCATCGTACGGTGGATGATCGTCCTTATGGCGGTGGTCCGGGGATGGTGATGATGATGGAGCCGTTGCTCAAGAGCGTCGAGGCCATCAAACAAGATCGTCTTGCGAAGGATGCCTCTGACGTGCAGGCGCCCGTGGTTCTGCTGTCTCCCGCTGGTGAAAAATTTAGCCAGCATCATGCGGCGACCTTGGCCGCAACAAAAGGGGCTATTTTTGTTTGTGGACGCTATGAGGGCGTCGATCAGCGTTTCATTAACCGTACTGTCGATGCGCAATGGTCACTCGGCGATTTCGTATTGTCCGGCGGAGAAATTGCGGCGCTCGCAATGATCGATGCGGCGGTACGCTTATTGCCAGGTGCACTCAACCACGGCGACTCATCGGCTCAGGACTCGTTTCAGGATTCGTTGTCGGGTTTGCTGGATAGCCCGCACTACACGCGACCAGAGCTGTTTGATGGTGAGTCGGTTCCTGCGGTATTGATGTCTGGCAATCACGCGTTGATTGCACGTTGGCGGCGTGAGCAGTCCTTGAGCCTGACACTTGCAAAACGACCGGATTTGATTGCTAAGGCGCGCTCGCGTGGACTGCTCAGCGCGGCCGATGAAAAATTTCTGGCCACACTGAGCGGGTCGTAGCGTCGTAAGGCGCTGGTGCTAACCCAGTCGAGCTCGCTGGCTTTTAACTTGTACCAGCGTTTCGCCAAATTGCTCCACGCGCTGCTTCTCTTGTTCAACGACAGCAACGGGTGCACGTGCGACGAAGGATTCGTTAGTGAGTTTGCCTTGAGCCTTGGCGATTTCACCTTCGAGGCGCGCGATTTCTTTATCCAAACGGATTTTTTCCGCTGCCACGTCGATCTCGACTTTTAGCATCAGGCGTGTGTTGCTAACGACCTGCACCGGCGCGCCGTCGTCAGGGAGGGTCGCCACAACCTGAACCTCCGAGAGCTTGGCCAACGCAGCAAGGTAGGGCGCATGCAGCTCTAACTGATCTTTGGGGCCTTCAGCTATTAAAGGTACCCGTGCCGCGGGCGAGAGGTTCATTTCTCCGCGCAAGGCACGAACAGCTTCAATCTGTGCTTTCAACGCGTTAAGTTGCCGCGTCGCTGCTTCATCGATGATCCTGGCATCCCCAAGAGGAAAAGATTGAACCGATACGCTTGAGGTTTCGTTGACGTCGCGGCGCCCAGCGACCACCGATACTTTTTGCCACAGCTCTTCAGTGATGAAGGGCATGATGGGATGCAGCAGTCGTAATACTGTCTCGAGCACCTCAATCAGTGTGCGTCGCGTCGCGCGCTGTTGGTCTGCATCACCCGTTTGAATCTGAACCTTCGCAAGTTCCAGATACCAATCGCAGTACTCATCCCAGACGAAGTGATAAAGCGCATTCGCAATATTGTCGAAGCGGTAATCTGAAAAACCTTTCGCCACATCGAGCTCAAGTTGTTGCAGCTGCCCAAGAATCCACTTGTCGACAAAGCTCTGCGCGCTTGCGGGCGCAGCCGACATATCCTGGCCCTCGGTGTTCATCAGCACAAACCGCGTGGCGTTCCAGAGCTTATTACAAAAGTTTCGATATCCTTCGCAACGCTTGAGGTCAAAGTTGATGTTGCGCCCGAGCGTGGCGTACGCTGCCATGGTGAAGCGCAGCGCATCCGCCCCAAACGCTGGAATGCCCTCTGGGAATTGCTTGCGCGTCGCCTTCTCGATCGAGCCTGCTTGCTTTGGATTCATGAGGCCAAACGTGCGTTTAGTGACGAGACTTTCTAGGTCAACACCATCGATGAGGTCGACGGGGTCTAAGGTGTTTCCCTTTGACTTACTCATCTTCTGCCCTTCGGCATCTCGGATGAGTCCATGCACATAAACGTGCTTGAAAGGCACTTGACCCGTCAGATGAGTCGTCATCATGACCATGCGTGCCACCCAAAAGAAAATGATGTCAAAACCGGTGACCAAGACACTCGAGGGTAAATAGCGTTTGTAATCTGGGGTTTCTTGCGGCCAACCCAGGGTAGTGAAGGGCACTAAGGCCGAGGAGAACCATGTGTCGAGTACATCGGGATCACGATTCAGCGCAGTCGTCACGCCTGTTGCGCGCGCTTGATCGTTTGCCTCTTTTTCTGTGTGCGCAACGAACACTTGTCCGTCGGGCGCGTACCAGGCAGGAATCTGATGTCCCCACCACAATTGACGTGAGATGCACCAGTCCTGAATGTTTTCGAGCCATTGGTTGTACGTAGTTGTCCAGTTTTGTGGATAAAACTGGATACCCCCTTTGGCCACCACCTCAAGTGCAGCGTCAGTGATGCTCTTTCCGGGGTGAAGCGTATCGGCAGGTGCGGGCTTGCTCATGGCGACAAACCATTGGTCTGTCAGCATAGGTTCGAGTACGGCGCCCGTTCTGTCGCCACGTGGCTGCATCATTTTGTGCGCGTCAACTTTAACCAGAAAGCCTTTTTGCTCCAGTTCCTGAACGACTGCCTTACGCGCGTCGAATCTATCCATGCCCTTGAACTGTGCGGGCCCTTGGTCATTAATGCGTGCGTCCAAAGTGAAAATCACGATGAGCGGAAGGTGATGACGTTGCGCGCAGGCGTAATCGTTGAAGTCGTGTGCGCCGGTAATTTTTACGCAGCCCGTTCCAAACTTCGGATCCACAAAGTCATCGGCAATGATTGGAATCTGGCGGTCACACAGAGGCAGATCTACCATTTTTCCGACGAGATGCTTGTAACGCGTATCTTCAGGGTGTACGCAGAGCGCTCCGTCTGCGAGCATGGTTTCAGGGCGCGTGGTGGCGATGGTCATTCCGGTGATGGATTCTGACGTGCCATCCTCGTGGGTGATCGTTTGGGACCCGTCAACAAACGGGTAACGGATATGCCAAAGATGCCCATCGGTTTCTACCGATTGCACTTCGAGGTCCGATACCGCCGTGAGTAGCTTTGGGTCCCAGTTAACGAGGCGCTTGCCTCGGTATATCAGACCTTGCTTGTACAGCCGGACAAAAGTCTCGACGACGCCAGCAGACATCTGGTTGTCCATCGTGAAGTATTCACGGGGCCAGTCTGCCGAAGCGCCCAAACGCCGCACTTGGGTCGTGATGGTGTTGCCTGAGAGTTCTTTCCACTCCCAGACTTTTTCGATGAATTTTTCGCGACCAAGGTCATGGCGTGAGGTCTTTTGTGCGTCAAGTTGGCGTTCCACCACAATCTGCGTGGCAATCCCTGCATGATCGGTGCCTGGCACAAACACAGTGTCGTGCCCTCTCATGCGGTGGTACCGGATCAGGCCATCCATAATCGTTTGGTTAAAGGCATGCCCCATGTGCAAGGTGCCCGTGACGTTCGGTGGTGGGAACTGAATCGCGTAGGGGGTACCGTTGGCATCGCCTTTTGCATGCTGACCGGCGGCAAAGTAGCCTCGTTTTTCCCATTCTGCATACCAACGAGCCTCTAGATCCGCCGGCTCAAAGCTTTTGGATAGTTCTCCGTCGGGGAGGGTGCTGGGCTGATTCATCAAGTTATCCACAAAAAAATAGGGTGACGCAGGGGCGTTAAGGGAAACAAGGCCGCCTTACGCCGAGCCAGAAACTGGCAAAACCCTGCCATTTTAGGGTGTTGTGAGACTTAGTGGCGTGCTAGAATGATGGGCTACGGTGGGCACAAGCAAAGTCCCTGTTTTTATTGAGAATTATTGGAGTTTTACATGTCTGTTGAACGTACCCTATCGATTATTAAGCCCGACGCGGTCGCTAAGAACGTCGTCGGTCAAATTGTCGCCCGTTTTGAGGGCGCAGGACTCAAAGTGATCGCTGCACGCATGCTCCAGTTGTCGCGCGCCGACGCTGAGCGTTTTTACGCGGTCCACAGCGCGCGTCCATTTTTCAAAGACTTGGTCGACTTCATGATTTCCGGACCAGTGTTTGTGCAGGCGTTGGAAGGCGAGAGCGCGATCCAGAAGAATCGTGACCTGATGGGCGCAACAGATCCCAAGAAGGCCGATAAGGGCACTATTCGTGCTGACTTCGCGGACAGCATTGACGCCAATGCTGTGCACGGTTCCGACGCGCCTGAAACCGCGCGCGTTGAAATTGCGTTTTTTTTCCCTGAAATTAATATCCACAGCCGTTAATCCGGCTGTTTGGCTCGTGGCTTACTTTGCATGCACCCTGAACCGATCAATCTGCTTGGGCTCGACGCATCGGCACTGACCCAACTGGTCGGGCAGTGGGGGGGCAAGCCGTTTCGAGCTCGCCAACTGCAAAAGTGGGTGCACCAGCGGGGTGCGAGTGATTTCGATCTCATGACTGACCTGGCGCGTGATTTTCGTGCCCAATTGGCTGATGCATGTGTGATCCAGGCGCCCAAAGTACTCACCCAACATCGTTCTGCGGACGGTACGCGTAAGTGGCTGTTTGATGTCGGACAAGGGAATGCGATTGAATCCGTGTTTATTCCCGAAGATGACCGAGGTACCTTATGTATTTCGAGTCAAGCCGGGTGCAACGTTGCCTGTACGTTTTGTTCCACGGGGCATCAAGGCTTTAACCGTAACCTAAGCGCTGCCGAAATCATTGGTCAGCTTTGGTGGGCCAGGCACGAGCTCATGCAAGATACAACCTCCGCACGAATCGGGTCGCAAGAGAGCTCTGCAGATGCGCGCTTAATCAGTAACGTCGTGATGATGGGCATGGGCGAGCCGCTCCTGAATTACGAACCTGTGCTCGCAGCGTTACGCATGATGCTTGATGACAACGCCTACGGCCTGTCGCGCCGACGTGTCACGGTATCGACTTCCGGCGTGGTGCCGATGATGGATCGCTTGTCGCAGGATTGCCCAGTAGCGCTTGCCGTGTCATTGCATGCGCCGAACGACGCCCTGCGTGACACGCTCGTGCCGCTCAATAAGAAATATCCGCTCGATCAACTGCTGGCTGCCTGCGAGCGTTATCTAGAATTCGCGCCACGTGATTTCATTACCTTCGAATACGTGATGTTGGATGGTGTGAACGACCTTGATCAGCACGCCCAGGAACTCGTACAGATTGCGCGACGGATGCATTGCAAATTTAATTTAATTCCCTTTAATCCTTTCCCCGGTTCTGGGCTCCAACGTTCGTCTGCCGTGCGAATTCGCGAGTTCGCGCAGCAACTCATGGATGCCGGAATCGTGACGACAGTGCGCAAGACACGCGGAGACGATATTGATGCCGCCTGCGGGCAGCTGGCGGGTGAAGTGAAAGACCGTACAAAGCTGAGTGAAAGAATGGCGCAAAAGAAGATGATTGCCATCAAGGAGACCCGTGCATGAGCGCAGATGATTTTACAAGCCCACCCAGTGTTGAATCACCTCCTGCGTCGACGTCGCGTCCGACTGCAGCAGGGGAATTGCGGGCGTTGCGTGTGTCCAAGGGACTGTCACTGGAGGACGTGGCCGCGCGATTAAAGTTTCCTGCGCCCCATATCGAAGCACTTGAGTCTGAGCGTTTTGAGGATCTCCCCAAAGGACTGGGGTTAAAGAGCCTCATAAAAAACTACGCAAAGCTTTTGGGTATTGATTCCAAGCCGTTAGAGGATGCGCTGAAGTCTTATGTCGGACAAGTTGAGGGCGGTATCGCTAACCATACGTCGACGCGTACGCTCGACAATCACTCGGTCACGTCGCTGCGACCTGTGTTTGCTTGGTTATGGTGGGTTTTGATCGCTGCCGTAGTGCTCGTCGCCGCTGCGGTGGCACTTAGCCATGATATTTTGCCAACTGATTGGTTGCCAGCCGGGCTAGAGGGGTGGTTCAAATGAGCGCGTCTGACTTGGATACCCGTCCAGCCGTCGTCAAGCGCCACTCCACCCGTACTGTGGCCGTTTCCTGGGGTGACACCCGCACGCTGATCGGCGGCTCTGCCCCTGTGTTGGTTCAATCCATGACCAACACCGATACGGCTGATGCGATTGCGACGGCCATTCAGGTCAAGGAGCTCGCGCTGGCTGGTTCGGAAATTGTTCGGATTACCGTGAATACGCCGGAGGCCGCGAAAGAGGTGCCCGCCATACGCGAGCAGCTTGATCGTATGGGCATATCGGTTCCCTTGTGCGGTGATTTTCATTACAACGGCCATAAGTTGCTGACGCAATTTCCAGATTGCGCGCAGGCGCTGTCGAAGTATCGGATTAACCCGGGCAACATGGGAGGAGGCAAGCGCCGCGATGATAATTTTGCGCAGATGATTGAAGTCGCCTGCCGTCATCAGAAGCCTGTTCGTATTGGCGTGAACTGGGGGAGTCTTGATCACGAGTTGCTCGCACGCATGATGGATGGAAACAGTAAGGTTGCGAAACCTCGCAACGCACAAGCGGTAATGCGTGACGCTTTGGTGGTCTCCGCAATTAGTAACGCGCAACGTGCTGAAGAGCTTGGGTTGCCTGGTGACGCCATCATCTTGTCTTGCAAGGTGAGTCACGTGCAGGACCTTATCGCAGTTTACCGAGACCTCGCTTCGCGGTGCGACTATCCATTGCACCTTGGTTTGACCGAAGCCGGAATGGGTAGCAAAGGCATCGTGGCATCCACGGCCGCCTTGAGCGTGCTGTTGCAAGAAGGGATTGGTGACACGATTCGTATTTCTCTGACGCCCGAGCCCGGGGGTGATCGCACGCGCGAGGTGATCGTCGGTCAGGAAATCTTGCAGACGATGGGCCTGAGAGCCTTTACACCGATGGTCATCGCCTGTCCGGGATGTGGTCGTACCAGTAGTACTGTTTTTCAGGAACTCGCTGATCGAATCCAAACTTACTTGCGTGAGCAGATGCCGATCTGGAAGGACAAATATCCAGGGGTCGAATCCATGAATGTCGCGGTGATGGGCTGTGTGGTCAATGGGCCAGGTGAGAGCCGTCATGCGGATCTTGGTATTAGTTTGCCTGGAACCGGCGAGGTGCCTGCTGCGCCAGTCTTTGTCGATGGAGAGCGCACCGTGACCCTGAAAGGTGATCACATTGCTGAAGAGTTCCAAGTGATTGTCCAAGAATATGTAACGCGGCGCTACGGTGCGATGCGCGTAGCGACAAGTACCAACTGATTGTATTTATGACACAAGCGTTTGCAAAAGTTACCGCCATACGTGGCATGAATGATGCACTGCCTGGGGCGAGTGTGCGCTGGGAATTGCTCGAAGATAATGTGCGTGCCTGGATGCGCGCGTATGGCTATCGCAACATGCGTACGCCTATTCTTGAACATACGCGCTTGTTCACGCGGGGCATCGGTGAAGTGACCGATATCGTCGAGAAAGAGATGTATAGCTTTACGGATGCGCTCAATGGCGAGTCACTGACTATGCGTCCTGAGTTCACTGCGGGAATGGTGCGCGCGACAATCGAACACAATCTTATTTATGACCGCCCTCAGCGTGTCTATGCCATGGGCCCCGTGTTCAGACACGAGCGTCCTCAAAGAGGTCGCTATCGGCAGTTTCATCAGATTGATGTGGAAGCGCTCGGCCTAGCGGGTCCAGATATTGATGCCGAGATGATTATTATGGTCGCTCGCCTCTGGTCCTTGTTGGGTATTCAAGACGTACAGCTCGAGTTAAATTCTTTAGGTCAGTCCGAAGAGCGCGCAGCACATCGCGCGGCGCTCATTCTGCATTTAGAGGCGCACAAAGCTGTGTTGGATGAAGACGGCTTACGTCGTATGTATACCAACCCGTTGCGAGTACTCGATACAAAGAATCCTGCGATGCAGGAGATGGCGGATGCTGCACCGAAGTTGTTTGACTATTTGGGTGAAGAGTCGCGCGCGCATTTTGATGGCGTGTGCGCAAGGCTGCAGGATGCCGGCATTACCTACCGCATTAATCCACGGATGGTTCGAGGACTGGATTACTACAATTTGACTGTCTTTGAGTGGGTGACAGATAAGTTGGGCGCTCAAGCGACGGTTTGCGGCGGTGGGCGTTATGACGGGTTGATCGAGCTTGTAGGGGGTAAGGCCGCGCCAGCGGTAGGTTTTGCGATTGGGATGGAGCGTTTGCTGGACTTGTGGGGGCAATATCAATCCGAAACGCCTCAAACAGAATGTGATGTGTATTTTGTACATCAAGGGGAGTCTGCGCAGCGTCGGGCGGCCTTGCTGGCTGAGTCTCTGCGGGATGCGGGGATTTCGACAATTGTCCACGCCGGCGCAGGCAGTTTTAAAGCGCAGTTCAAGCGAGCAGATACAAGTGGTGCGGCGATTGCGGTTATCCTTGGAGATGACGAGTTAGCGGCAGGCGCAGCGTCAGTCAAGATGTTGCGCAGCCAAAGTACGAGCGAGCCCGTAGGACAGCAACAAGTGTCACTGGATAATTTAGTGACTTTTTTGAAAGAGAAGGTTAAATAAGTATGGCTTACGATCTTGACGAACAAGAACAACTCGACCAACTCAAGGCCTGGTGGAATAAATATGGCACGCTGGTCGTGACGTTGCTGGTGATTGCGACGGCTGTTGCCGGAGGTTGGCGCGGATGGCAATGGTATGAAGGCAACCAGGCAGTGCAGGCGCGCGGCTATTTTGAGGCGCTTGAAGATGCCGGCCGTCAAAAAGGTGATGAGTCGGTTGCTCGCATTAATGCTGCGATGCAAACGCTTCGCGCGGATTATTCCGCTACCGATTACGCTGCGCGTGGCGCACTCGTGGCCGCCTCAGCACTTGCCGAGCGCAATGATTTGGTCGCGGCGCGCGCGCAACTTGAGTGGCTAGTGAAGTCCAAGCATCCAGCCTTGGTGCCCGTGGCCAAGCTGCGTTTGGCGGGATTGTTGTTTGAGCAGAAAGAATTTGATGCGGCGCTTGCGCAATTAAAGGATCCCTCGGCGTCCTTTGCAGGCCTTTACGCAGACCGGCGTGGCGATATTCTCGCTGCGCAAGGCAAGAGTGCCGAGGCACGCAGCGCTTGGACGCAAGCTATTGAGCTACTCGGTGCGATCAATCCTTTGACACCAGTGGTCAAACTTAAGTTAGATGCGCTCGGAGCTTAATATGAATTTTTCGTTCCTTTCTCGTTTGCTTGGTTTAGGCGCAGCAGCATGCTTTTTTTTAGCATTGACTGGGTGTGCGCTGATTACAGGCGATGATGGACGATATAAGCCCACCCCACTTACGACCTATCCTGCGGGTCTGTCTGTTCAGGTGGGTTGGAAGGTGCCGATTGGTAGCGGCTCTGGGATTGGTTTTGCGCCAGCCTTGGTGGGCGATGCTGTCTACGGGGCAGCTGCTAATGGAGCGGTCGGCAAATATGACCTCAGCACAGGCAATGCACTTTGGGCTACCAAACTTGAGCAGCGTCTGACCGCAGGGGTGGGAAGTGATGGAAAAACGACGGCCGTCGTTGCACGAGATGGAACCGTTATTGCACTAGACGAGACGGGTACGGTTAAATGGCGCTCCAAGGCGACGAGTGATGTTTCGGTGCCACCGGTTGTCGGTTACGGCGTCGTTGTGGTGAGAAGTGGCGACTACCGTATCCAAGCGTTCAATGCCGAGACTGGCGACCGAATCTGGAGTGTGCAGCGTCCCGGACCAGCATTAGCCCTACGTGCACCGGCGCGCATCGCATTGTTTGACGGTTTAATCATTACGGGCATACCTGGCGGAAAACTCATTGCGATCAACGCAGTGTCGGGTGATGTGCAATGGGAAGGTATTGTTGCGGCACCGAAGGGGACGACCGATCTTGAGCGCGTGAATGATGTGGTTGGTTTGCCTGTGTTAGCACCACCACTTTTGTGTGCGGTGGCTTTCCAGGGGCGGATTCTTTGCTTTGACTTGTCCGCGGGCGGTCGTCCCGTTTGGTTTAAGAATTTTTCTAGTGCAGCGGGTCTGACCATTGACAGCAACCAAGCCTACAGTCCCAATCAGTCTGATGCCGTATCGGCGTTTGCGCTGAAAGATGGTAAGTTGAACTGGACACAGGATGCGTTGCGTTACCGTCAGTTA
>Ga0209550_10003683_pt1 | contig 14595 bp, 8 predicted proteins | sample LauGreSuBDMM15SN_2_FD_187567 | JGI IMG/M metagenome (GOLD analysis project Ga0209550, IMG submission 187567) | Freshwater lake microbial communities from Lake Michigan, USA - Su13.BD.MM15.SN (SPAdes) (version 5) | ecosystem: Environmental > Aquatic > Freshwater > Lake | place: Lake Michigan, USA...
CTCTATCTCTCTATCTCTCTCTACCTCTCTCGTCGTCTAGCAGAAAAAATATATATATATATATATATATATTCATATATTCATTCATACATTCATACTATGAATGTATGAATGTATGAATGAATGAACGAAAAAATGAAAATCAAAATAATTTTCACCAGGAAAAAGAGAGGGGTATTTTTCCAGACCCTTGCATGAATGTATGAATGTATGAATGAATGAACGAAAAAATGAAAATCAAAATAATTTTCACCAGGAAAAAGGGAGGGGCATTTTTCCAGAACCTTGCTTTACTGAATTACTTTTTTTCAATTGACAGTGTTGGACTCACCTTTTGCGTGTGCGCGGTGCTCGCTGTGGCGCAAGGTGGAGAGAGCGTTTCTCGGATGCGGTTATATAGAGGCGATTGCACGAGCAGCGCATGCGCTCGTGCGATTTGCTCGCGTTTGATTTGCTCGCGTTTGGGTTTGCATGAGGATAGACAAGTGCACGAGCAAGAGAATGGGATTAAGATCGTTTATTGAAACACGAAAACTTATGCGCGCACATTCAGAGTGGCAAAAGATCGCCGCATAGCTCGTCCAGGGTATAGTCAGGATGTCCAAATATCATCATGTCGTTGATCCAACGAGCGCGCGCAACCGGATCGACGTCGATGACGCTCCATGAAGTGATAGGCGTGGACTGGGCGCTGGTGGAGCCGGGTGGCTCTGGCGCCTGAGGATCGGTCGGCTTGGTGGGGTCGGGTGTCGATATTTTCTCAGGCAGAAGCGTGAACATGGTGAGTGTGTCGATAGTGTGGGAGAAACCCGTGGTCTTTATATAGCCGATTACGCTCGTGCGCAAAAAAAAGAATGTCTTTTCGCGCGAAGGGACGCGGGCTAAATTCGGATTCCCGCTCATTTGCAGGGGTCTACTAGTTAAGAGATGCACTCATGAGAATTTCCAGACCAGAGCTGCCACGCACCACCAGCACGTTTTGCCTGTGCTGCTGTGCGTCCTGATTGCTTGTTTTGATTTGATTTGCGCGTGCTGCTTGTCTCCATGCTTGGGTTGATTGCTTGCATCCTGTTGCTTTCATGCCCTGTCGAGTCCTGTCTGTCTGGCGGCGTGCTGACGTATATGCACACATGGCAGGAAGACGCCCAAGCGCCATGTCCGTCGAGGAGACCACGGATGCGCGCAAAGCGAACAGGGTGGAGCCTCACTCGAATATGGAAATGATTGTCAATGGGAAGGTCTACAAGGTCCCTGTCGGGACGATTTGTGGCAAGGAAGTATACAGTTGTACGGACGCGTGGTTGCCTGCTTGGATGAAGAAACGCAATGTGCTATCGCAATGGTTTAATAAGAACTTGGAAAGGATTGCTCTTGATGATAGATACTATTTGGGAAACTATGGGATGCTTGCAGTTGAGGCGCACGTTCTTATGAACTTCACGGAGACTGAGATGATGAAGCCAGTGCCATGTGTCAACATCGACAAGAATAATATCAAACAAGTCCAGGAGAACTTCACCAAGATCGTCGAGGGCAACCGGGACATGATCAAGCCCATTCGCCCGAGCGCCGCCCCGCAGACCTACCGCGCGGCGGGCGGCTCGAGTTCGAGTTCGAGTTCGAGTTCTACCATGGGCGCGGCGGGCGGGAGCAGCAACGGAAAGGAGCCTATGGCGATGGAGATCGAGCCCGACGCGTTTGAGGGCCTTTCTCTTGCGCCAAAAGACCGGTATGTGCCGTACGAGTGCAGCAGTTACTGTCAGGAAAATTTTTTCTACAACAAGGGCGGATGTCCTACTTGCAACGTTTATTGGAAGAAGGGCATGTTTCGCGACAACAGGGTGGCAACGAGGAAATGGAAAGGGAATGATGTGGTCGTCAAGACCTCGACCATCGAGGGTGATTTCATCGCGAAGCACTACGCCGAGGTCAAGAGGAAAAATCCGACGTGGAAGCTAGAAGGCGACATTCCTACTCCTCCTGACATCCTGGAAGTCCAGTCTCTGGATAAAAAACAGAAGGCCAAGCGCAAGCTTGAGTGGGACGAGGAGAATGAGAAGAATCAAGTCGACGATGACACGAAGGAGTATCCCCGCGTGCCACCGACATCGTATACAGTCCTGTGCCCAACGTATCAGTGCAGCGACGTGTGTATGACTGGGAAATTCATTGAACAAGGCTGTCCGACGTGCAGCGAGTTCTGGAAAGCGATCGATGCTCGTTATCCAGGGCGGCCCACGACTAGAACGGGTGTTGGCGGATTTGAACTGCGGAACAAAAACAATTTGAATTATGAGACCTACAAATGGGATGTACCGCCGACATACGATTTGCGTGATTTCCAATCGCATTTTATTGAACTCCTCCTTCGATTTCCGGACTGGCAAAAGAACGAGAAGGGTGAGCCTCAGATCCCGAAGGAGCTCCTCACGAAGAACAAGGACGCGGCGCTCATGCTGACGAAAGCGCCGTACTATCCGCGTGGGACCCTAGAGGCTTACGACTCGAGATTTAGTTGGCAGGACATCTCCAATGCCAAATCTTCTTTTCATAGTCGTAAGGTCTTGGCGTTTTGGCCCACAGCCAAAGGCTGGTTTCCGGCAATTATTCTCGGGTTATGTGATGCGAAACGGAAGTACCATGTCGTATTCTATCCCTTCGACTTTCACGAAATCGAAAAATGGTGGATTCCACTCGAAAACATCAAGCTCGTCGACTGGGCGCCAAGCCACTCGCCGGGAACGAAACGCAATCCATCTCTTGTGGGCAAGAAAGTCATGGCCCAAGACTTCGGGGTTGGTTGGATGCCGGGCATCATCATTCAGCCTCCTGATCCTCCCAAGGAGAAGTCGACGTTGCCCGAAGGAACCGTCGACGCTGAGTCTGAAGAGGAATCCGAAGTGGAAACGTGTCCATTGCCGTACCGAGTCAGAGACATTGCCAAGGAGCACAAGAAGTACTATGTGGTCTTCGACGAGCCTGACCAGAAACCAGGAGACCCCGTATCGTCTAACCCGGCTTACCATTACAGTCTTCATCCGTATCAGTTTTGCGTGCTGCTCGACGAGACATTGCCCGTGCCGAAAGGTCTGCCACATGTCATTGACACGATAGACGAGTCAGATCGAAACGGTAATGTTCAAGTCATGGCATGGGACGATTCGGTATGGTGTCCGGGCGGTGATGATTGGCAGTGGCGTCTCGGCTGGGCAAAGGGTGTGGATTCTGACGGTGTACATATGTCTGTGGTATTGCAGGGAGAATGTGAGATGTTAAAGATACAGTACGAAGACTGCATACCAATTGAGTCAGCACCTAAGATATCTCACGACACTCCATTCGATAGGTCCTTGGTGAAGCGCGACGGCTTTGTAATCCACGCGAATAATGATGGACTCGAGGGTTGGACTAGGTGTAAAGTGACGGGATTTATAAATTATAAGTACAGGGTTAAAATTACAGATGCACGTGAGTTGTATTCTAAGGTCTTAGGAAATTTTTACAACGTGGATTCATCCAAGTTATGGCTAATCGCGATTGATCCACTCGCTCCGGACGCGACAATGAACGAGGTACAGACGGACGCGACCGCGACCGACGCTGTGCAAGACCTCGTGGGCTCAGCCGAAAAAATCGACCTGAACCAAAAGTAAAAAAAAGAGGAGGATTCCTGTTCGCGGCATTTCGATTGCGAAAGGTCAAGAAAATTATGTTCCGTCTTTTTCGATTTCGAATTTAAGGCGGGGAGAACCTGCTCGAGAGAGAGAAAGACGCAGCCATGGACCCGCACGACCGCCACGAGCGCGAGGCGCGCATCGCGATGGTGCTTGTATCACTGCCGCTGCCGCCGCTGCCGATCGTGGCGTGCCGCGGCGAGCGCTGCACGGACGGCGTGTGCAGCTCGCACGACCTCCACGCGGTGATGATGGCGACGGACGGGCAGCGCGCAGCGCAGGGCGCGGTGACGGAAGCGGTGAAGGAGGACACGCGGCTGAGGAAGTGCGTGCTGCTGAACCGCATGCGGGAGAAGGTGCAGGCGGCGCTGGAAAAGCATGACACGGACGCGGAGGCTGCGGAGGACGCGGCGTACGCGGCGGTGTGCGACGGGCTGCGCGCGTATTGGGGGGAGTACGCGCACGCGTGCTCGGACGTGCGCGTGCTGGGCTTGGACAGCGTGGTGCGGGGCGACGCGGTGCACGCGCAGATGCTTGCGTACTCGCGCGCGCATGTGGGCGTGGGAGAGGCGGCGGCGGACGCGGAGGACGTGTCTGCCGCTCTGTCTTACCGCGCGCTGTTTGCGTGGTGGGTGCGGCGGGCGTTTGTGTAGTAGGCTTAGATGGAGACGGAGTTATGGAATCAAACGAGAAGTTTGAGTTTGTCTGTTGAAATTAAAAGCACTCGTGTTTATTGAGAAGCGCGAGAGAACTAGAAAGCGTACACCGCGTGGTTGATCGGAAAAGGCAGGGTGTTGTAGAGAATCTGCTGCACGCCTGACTTGATGATGACCCTCATCATGGAACCGGCGACTCTTGTCTGTGGATCGAGATACTTGTATATCATCGACGCAAAGATGAGGCCGGCGGTGGCACTCGGCTGGCTCGCTGCCAGGGTAAGCGCCTGCGAGGTCGATGTGGTGACCAAATCGGTTGTCTCATTCACGAAGCGATGGAGCCATTCCTTGAAACCTTGCAAAGGCTGTGAACCTGGTGTCAACGCGTAGCCCGCCTTCTCGGCGGCGACATGAATGAACCTGGTGAGCCCTTCGAAAACGACTGTGCTGAGCTTGTCAGCTAGGAACCCGCCGGCCTGGCGCAGGGCACACTGTTTCTTCGGCATCGACGACTCCACGGCCCCCGCGTCCTCGTCGCGAGAACACTTGCGCGAGCTCGCGGGGTCGCGAGCGACGGTCAAGACCGCGACGGTGGCCCGGAGGGCCGCGATGTCGCGGGCCTGCTCGGCGAATTTGGCATCCGTGAGCGTGCTGTGCGTAATGAGCGTGTGCTCGAGGAAGGCCACATTCGCCTTCTCGCGGGCAAGGTCCTCTGCCAAGGCGTGGAGAGCCTGCGATGTCAAGAGCTTTTCGTCGATAACCGCATGGAGTAACAACACCTGCTGCATCGCATACTGCGCATATTCGGTGTTTCTTGTCTGGAGAGCATGATTGATGTGCCTCTGCAGGTCTCGCACCTGTCTTTGGCATCGGGAGATGTCATTCCGAATAACGTCGAGCGTATGCGCGCTGGAGACGGAGGACGCGGAAAGGCGGGAATTCGAGCTAAAGCCCGAGGTCGAAATGGGCGTGGATGACATTCCAATCGCCGGTCGACTCGATGTGCGTCGAGGCGCGTGCTTATATACACGGCGGCGCGCAAACGGTCTCGACAAAATTCGCCGGACGGAGTATAAAGGCCGCGCGGACGCGTGGCATCTAGGAGACCGATGGTGTTCGGTCTCGGTGTCGTGTACAGGTACTTCGTGCCCGTGCGTGAGGACCCGCTCGCCGCACCAAAGCCTCTTGGAGATAGGCCATTCATGGAGCGTAAAATCGATCAAGACGCGTCGGTCGGTCTGGTGAAAGCTAAGGAGGTGCTCGATGAAACCAAGACGCAATTGACGACATGCGACGAGCAGATCCGCGTGGAGAAAGATCGTCACCAAAAGGTGATCGAAGCGGAAAAAAAAGCTCACGATCATACGATGGGCTTGCTTTCCAAGAAACGCAAAGCGTGTGTGGCCAATCTCGACAAGGCGGACGAACATGTGAAGGACGCTGACGAGGAGTTTCGCATCGCCAACGACCTCCTTCATGCGCTTACGAAGCGCAGGAAGCAGATTGCAGGGGCATCTGGGGGCGAGGGTGGTGCTAACACCCAGCCTCTTGTGACGCTCGGCGGCGAGGACAGTGTGCCAGCGTCCGGCAATGGTAGTGCTTGATTGATTTTTTTATTTTGAAGTAAAAATTTCAAACTGGTCATTTGGCGCGCATTTGCCTTTTCAAGTGAGAATCGGATTTCTGGTTCCGGAATTGCAGAGGAAGAGGAAGCCACATGCTGCAGGAGCTAGGCCGAGGCCGTGAGGCAACGGTCTTTGCCGTGCTGAGGAAGAAGACAGGCGAAGGAAAGCCAAAGACTCCGCGCGTCCTCGCGCTGCGCGTGCCGCACAAGCAGGGGCCCGTTTCAAAATACACGCGTCGGGTGTGTGCGATGCCGGTGCATGAGAACGTTGCCCAGGTCCACGCGTGTGATCTTGTTTCTGGCATTTTGCTGATGCAGTATGTGCCTTGTGGCACGGTAGCAGACGAACTCGTGTGTGATTTGGTGTCGCCGAGGCGTGCTTTGGAGGTGGCCAAGCAGGTTCTGCGCGGCGTGGCGCATTTGCACAAGCACGGCTTTTTGCATGGCGATATTAGCCCCGCCAACATCCTCGTCGGAGACAATCGCGACTGCAAGCTCACCGACTTCTTCTCTCCGCCTGACGCGTGTAGGTGTGGTTCTCCATCCTACATGAGTCCCGAGTCTGCCCGAGGAAATATCGTGCCGGCCAATGACATTTGGTCGGTAGGTTGCGTCATGCTCGCGCTCGGCGGGCGTGCTCCATGGGGTTCAGGCGAGGCTGTTTTGGAAGACGGGTCCCGTGTCGATCTCACTGACGCTGCGGCGCTGTTGTATCATATTTCGTCGCGTCCGATCGCGGAAAAGGGCCCGCCGGAGTTTCTAGAGGTCGTGGCATCAGAGGGGCTCTTTTCGAGCACGTTGGCGCGAATGTTCATGACGGAGGAGAGGCGCGCGAGCGCGAAGACGCTTTTGGACATTATATGCGTGTGATTTTATTCAATAAACTTTCAAAAAAGCATGCGGCCCAAAAAACACAGAGCAAAAATGAGACACACCACTCCGGCTATGGCCATGCCCACAACGTGTGGGACTTGCAAGCCAGTGGCCGTGGTCTGCGTGGTCGGAGGCTTGATTGCGTGCGTGTATCGGAGGGTGTCGCAGGAGAAATTCCCTTGACGCTCGAGCTTCTCCAGGCCCCAGGCGCACGAAAAGGCGCAGTTTTGCCTCCAAGTCCATGTCTTATTTTGTTCAGCGTAATCAAGACCTCGCGGAATGCTGCAATTGGCACATACGAACGCGCCGTATGCTTCGGGTCGTGCATCAGGCGCAAGAAATTTTCCAGGCGGGCAGCTGGTTGGGGACTCTCTGCGCAAAACTTTGATGGAGTTCGGCGAGGGCGGGATCGTGTATTGGCAGACGAGTGCACCGTTGATGACTTGCGCGACGTGGTAAAGAGGACATGCAAAAGAGCAGCCGACCGTGTACACGGCGGTGGCGGGAATGCCGGCGGCGCACGGAAGGCATGTACAGTTCGCCGGCCTCGCAGGCAGCGCCTGGCCTGGAGGGCACGACAGGCACTTTCTGCATATTTCTCCGTCTGTCGTGTAGAGTTTCGTGTAGCCGAGCTCGGCGCGGCAGACGAGCTCGCAGCCTGTTTTGGACCAAGTGCTGGACCAGGCGTCGAGCGAGCCACACGACGCGCACTGGCGGTTGCTTGTTGGCGTACATGGAGAGACTTCCTTTGCGCCCGAGCAATCGGCGCACGTATCGCAGCGGGCGTCTGCGGTGGCTGTTCCGGTGACCAAATACTGCAGACCTTGTCTGCACGTGAGGACAGAGTGCGGCCGGCACGCGATCGCGTCGGCGAAGTGGTTCGCGGGGCAGGCCTCAGGGCACGAGCTCGCGTCGTTGAACTTGCCTTGCGCGGAGAAGACGCTGCCGGTCAAAGCGCGAACGCACGGCTGACATGCGGTGCAGTTATCACGCGCGGAGCGGAACTGACCGGACGCGCAGTTGCTTGGACAAAAAAGACACGTGCGCGCGCTGTTCGGATGCGCGTAGAAGCTTGCGCTGCTGCGGCAGGTCGCCACGCACGCCGTGCTCATTGTGAACGCGTCGCTTGGCAGACGGACGCCGGTCCATTCCACCGGCCACGCCGAATCCGGACATTGAATGCAGCGAGTCGCGCCCCATGACTTACCGTTGATCGACACGTTCACGCGCACGGGGTGAGGTCTTGTGCTGGTAGGCGAACACTGCAGCAAGCAGTCCTCACCAAACGCGTCGCCGTCGCGTATGAATGTGCCGTATTGGCCGGCTACGTGTGCATACAAGCAGACGTCCGCGCGCGCCTGAGCCGTCGCGGTGCACTCTGCGAAGCGGTAGAATTTCCCGGCGACGCGCGTGCCGCTGATCGCGAAGTACGCGACGGTATCCTCGAACGTCTGGCACGCCTCGCAGGCGTCGGCGTTTTGAAAGTAGCCGGGCTTGCAACGCCAGGAGCATTCTGAGCTAGATACAACCCACTCGCTGTAGCGGGGCTTGGGCTGGCAGTCGATGCATTTTTCGTTTTCAAATGTCGTGCAGTTTTGGCGCCGTTGGCCGCCGGTGGCGCGGCAGACGTTTGTGAGCAGCGTTGTGCACCGTGCACATGCTTTGTCTTCTCGGTAGAAGCCGCTGAGACAAGTCCACGCGTCGCAGCCGCGTGATGTGCTTGGGAAGAAGCTGTTGTTCGGAGCGGTGCAGGCGATACACTCGAGCACTGACGCGGGGTGGACGAGCGGGCGACACCCGCGCACGTACTTTCCGGCGGCGCAGGCCGCGGCGCCGGCGTCGCACACGGCGCAAGCGAGCGTGTCGGCGTGTAGGAAGGAATTCGGCGGACACTGGGATATGCGCATGAACGGGGCGAGCTCGACGCTGATGTCGTCCGCGTCGGTGAGCGCGCGGCAGGCGCTGGAGGTTGGAGAGAGCGTGAGACCGACGACGCGCGCGGCGTTCGCGAGGCGCTCGGGCAGCTCGAGGTGGCAGTCCGCGGACAGCGCGAGGTCGAGGAGGCAGCCGGTCGCTTGAATCGACGGATTCGAAACAACGGCGAGGTTGGCGTCGACCGCAACGACACGCGCGAGGTATGCGCACTGCTGGATATCTGGTGTGATCATTGACACATGCAGCGACGCGTGCACGCGGGCCCAGTCGAGCACGTCGTCGCCGTACGCGAATTGCTCGAGGGCGAGGACGCGGAGGTTCGCGAGAGACGGCAGATAAACGATCGTCGCGAGGAGCGAGGCGTTCGCGACGACGACGGGCATGAAGTGCTCGCTGAGCATGGGCAGCACCGCGAGCGCGTCGAGCGCGAGGCGCTGTTCGGAGTCTTCGAACGATGCAAGCCAGGCGACGGACGCCGCGCGCTGGACGCGCACGTCGAGCTGCTGCAGCGGCGCGAGGCTGCGCACGGTGACGCTGTACTCGCGCCAGTCGGGCGTGAGGGGCTTGGGTGCGTATGTTGCGCGCGGCGTGGCGATCTGGAGCAGGGAGCGCCGGTCCCACGTTTTGGACTCTTCAGAGATACGTGGACGGTGTCGGACGCTCGTGATTTCGATGCCGCCTTCGATGCGCAGGCGGCCGCCGGAGATCAACGTTCGCTTGCATCCCGTCACGCAGGCGGCGCTATCGAAGTGATCGATGGACGTTGTCGCTACATCGCAGGGCAACGAAAGGAGGATTCGACTCTGCTTTGGGTTGCTGAATTCATAGCTGTCGAAGAAAACCCGTCGTGTAGGAGGCACTTGCAGGATTATCTCGAGTGCACTCGAAGTCAGGCATTTCAGTGTCAATTCCATGAGAACGCTGGACCGGCCACCCGCGTCCGTGCGGTACTCTTCACAGACCTTAACCGGCATACTGCGTGCGGTGTTTTCTTCGATGTACGTTTCATTTTCTGCACACGCGATGAGTCGCCGGGAAGAAACGAGCGCCGCACCGTACGCGAAGAATCCTGACGACGCATCGGACGTTGCGGGCATGCATTCGGCACAATACTTCACCTCACCATTTGAGATCACAGCGTTGGCCGCACGCACGAATGGGGCGTCAAAGGCGCGAGCGAGGTCGGGGTTTAGAGTGTTTTGAAGTAGCGCGAGGTCGGAGGCGTTCAGAAGCAGCGGGGCAAACTGACCAGGAAGTGCGCCTTCGACAGAGACACTGATGAGCAGGACGCGTGGCTCGAGCCAAGCACACGACACGAGCGCTTCACCGGCACTCTCGATATTCTCGTACGGGTCCTCGATTCGTTGTGGCGCTTCGCGGCTTGGCACGGTGAATACAGCCGTCGGCATGCTGTATGTGTTGAGCGGGGCGAGGCCGACGTCGAGGACAGACACGTGCACGATCACGCGAGAGCTGCTGTATTTGGCGGTGGCAAAGACCAGGACGCCGTTGGCAAACTCAAGGAGGGTGTTTTTGACGCTCACCGGCACAAACTGGGAGAAGAGGACGCACACGTCGTTTGTCAGGTACGTCGCGCTCGCGTTCATGCGAAAGGTTGCGTTTTGTGTCTCGAACTTGCTGAGCCGAAGGGACGACCCTGTGGTGCGCCGGAGAAAGTACCGAGGCGCTCCGCGCGCAAACATGATGAGACCGGCGACCTGCACGACGGCTTCGGACGTGCTATCTATGCTTGAAAGGAGCGACATGTAGTTGGCGGTGTCTCCTGACGGAAAGAGGCCGCTGTGCACCGTGCGAACGAGGACTCCTTCGTGCACGCTCAGGTCGACGACCGTGCCTTGATTTGGAGTGAGGAAAGCGAGTTCCTCCACGCCGCCCGCGCGCCGGACGCAGAAGACGCGAGTCGACGAGCACGCGTAGACGACGCATTTTCCAGACACGACGACGTCGCTCGACCGCACCAAGTCGATAGGAAGCCCGAGGAGCTTCTGTGAGCGTATGCCGAATCTGGAGACGCAGGCGTCCGTGAGCGAGCTGGCAAACATCGCGGCGAGACTGGCGTTGTATTGCGTTTGGAGGAAGGCGGGATACGCGCGGACTTGCACTGCCTTTTCACAGACGAAAAGGTCCGGAGACGGCGCGAAGAAAAACTTGTCGCCACGAAAGCTTGCAAGCGCTGTTGTTCCGCTGACCGTAGTCGCAGTCGTGTCGGGGGCTGGATACAAGTTCAGCACGAAGCACGCGAAGCAAGTTTGAAAAGCATCGAGCGCGAGCGAGAGGTTGGTCGTGTCTCCGACGACCTGACGCGCGTGGACGGCGGCGCGCCAGCGCGGGACCCACGTGGCCGCGTCGATGGCTCGGTCGGTCGGCACGAACGCTGTTAGCGTCGCGTTGTTTGTTCTGGAAAGATCGAGCTCGAGGTACACGTCGCCGGCGAAGACACCGGCGGGGCGAGGGACGGGCCCGCGCGAGTAGGCCACGGCGACCGCGCTGGTGTTGAGGAGGACGCGGCGCGGAAAGGCGGCGCTGTCGGTGGAAATTACCACGTTCTGAAGAGGCATGAGCGTGTACTGCATGCGCGGGTCGCGGGTCCACGGCCTGCAATCTTGCTGAAATCGCGCGGAGACGCCCGCCGGGTTCATGCTGTTGTCGGGGATAAAGTCCGCGTTCCAGACACAGACTGCGCGCAGGGACAGCGTCGGGGCGTCGTGATCGACGAGAGCGTTCTCGAAGCTGGAGAAGAGGTGCGGCTCTTTCGTGTTCGGCTCGAGGACGTTGACGTGCGCAGGGGCATGCGCGACGGCGCGGAACTCGGCGTCGGTGACGGATGCGTCCATGCTCACTGATTCCTTGCAGCGTCGCTGGTGCGGGAGGACGCACGGCAGTGTCACCTGCGACACGCCGCCGTCGCAAACGATCGGCTTGCATGCGGCGCCGCATATGCGGTGCGGCAGCGATTCGGTGGCCACGCCTGTGTATGCGATTTCGTCGCTCGTGAGACACGGTGGTTGCTGGCAGTAGAGAAGACGAAACGTTGCGCCGTCCCAGTATCGGCTCAGCGTTGGGGCGCGGCCATTGCCTCGCGAGCATGACCGGCAAGTTGCGACGATGTCGGCGCCGCTCTGCTCACAGGTGTGGTAATACGTGTCGAGCTCGGTTTTGCAGGATTCGACGAAGTCGGCGCACCGGACGCAGTTGCCGTACGCGATCTCGTATCCGCGCAAGGGCAGCTGGCGCTTCGGCGAGCACTGCCTCATGTAGATCTTGGGCAGCCGCCCGGAGACGTCGTAGCCGTCGAAGGCGCTCTGTTCGCTGGTGAGACACAGGCGGACGTCATCGAGGTCGCCGCATGTCTTGCACCGTGCTGTCGGGTTGGGCTCGGTCCAGTCGAAGATTAGGCCGGGCTCGCACGACAGCTGCGTGCAGTCGCGCGCGCAGCCGCGGCCCCAGTCCTGGACGCTGTTGTCTTTTGACGATGTTGTCTCTTGACCGCACGCGGCGCAGGTCTGGCATTTCTCGGCGCGCATGGCATTCACGACGCCGATCACGCCCGCGTCGCCAGTGTTCGGCGCCTCGACGGCCGCCCAGAACGCGGCCGTCATGGCCGGCGTGATGTGCACAGGACACGCGAGCTTCGGCTGGTAGTCGGTCTGCGAGTCGTCGGCGCTCCCGGGGATGTTGCAGTTCGCGACGTCGCACGCGTACGGCCCGCCGCAGTGGCCGCCGTTGAAGGCGCGCGGTATGCCTTGGACGTTTGGAAAGAGCCGGACGAGATCGGTGTACGTGGCGTTGTCGTAGACATTGACAGACATGATGTTCTGCTGGTTATCGCAGCGGCGGCGGCACTGGAAGCTCGCGTCGTCTTGCGGAACACCGAAGAGGCCGAGGAACGTGTAGCCACCGAGACCGAGGCCGGAGTCGCTCTGATCGCACAGTGGCGTGCGAGCGACGTACGTGCGGTTGCGGCACGCGCCGGGCTTGTCGGTGTTTCCCGCGCGGTTCATGCAGCCGACGTTGACGCGGTCGGGGGGGCACGCGAGGCATAGCCTACACTCGCCGCCGCCTGCGGTGGCCGTGCAGTTGGCGCGGTGGTAACCGTCGGGGCACGCGCGGCACGCGATGCATGCAGTGGTCCTCGGCGCAGTGCTGTAGAAGCCAGACGGACACGGCATGCAGCGTTTGTTGGTCTCGATGCTGGAGTAGAACCCGCGCGGACAGTCGTCGCACTGGCCGATGATTGTTGCGCTGGGCTGCGTACCGTCGGGGCAGCTTTCGCATTTGCTGCGGTCGGTGGACGAGGTCGAGCCGGCGGTGCACAGCTCACACGAGGAGCTGCCGGTGGCGCTGGAAATTGTGCCGGCGGGACACGCGATGCATGTGCCGGCAAGGGAAGCCTTGTACTTTCCGATCGGACATATCTTGCATTCCACGAACGGATTGCCTTCGAACCCAGCCGAGCAATTGCAAGAGCTGGACGCGACAGGCGAGGAAGACTGTGCTGGACAGGACGTGCAGACGAGTGTGGAGGACTTGTATTTGCCCGCCTCACACGACTGACACCACAAATTTGGATAAAATGTCGTCAATGTTTGTGGTCCTGTGTACACCTCTCCTATCCATCCGGTGTTGCAAGCACACGCGGAAATGCTAGCGAGAGATTTGTCCGTGTTCTGCATGTTTAACGGACAACTGTCGCACACGGGATATTTGACAGGGTCAGGTCCGACGGTCCAGGTCGCGGTGAATCCAGGCCTGGTGTTTCTTGATGTCAATTTCCAGGTGATCTTCATGTATCCGGATTGCGTGCTGTAAATGGTGGAACCTGGCGTGGATGAGAGTGTTCGGCCTTGTGCCCCATACAGGCGAACAGGCTCTTTTGTCCATGGCTGACCGGACTGTTTAGCGGAGAAAGACAAAATCACGGTGTCTTCTTCGCTGAGGCTCAGGGGATATTCTTCCGTATCGAAAGAAGTGAACTTGAGTTCGATTTGAGGAAACGGACCGATAGTCCATGTACACACGCTCACCTGAGTGTCTTGGTTCCGAGCGTCTGAGATCGTACCCGACTGTCCGCTCGCGGCGACTAGGTTGCCCTCAACGCAGCATTTCCCTGGGCCGGAGCACACTGGTTTTGTCACGACGTATTGATTCGACAGACAGCTTGATTGCGCGCTGGTGTGGTCGAGCACTAAAAACGAAAGTACAGCGACGACACCGAGCGACCATGTCATGCTTTCTATGCTCTCGTCATTTATACACCCGGTGCATCACAAGTACTTCGATTGCCGCGGTCAGGCGGCAGCTGTGTGAGGGGCCGGCGCGCGACACAAGAACATGTAGCCCGCGACACCGCCTAACAGGAGCACGAGGACGACGGCACCGACGGCCACGAGGATGATTATGTTGTCAGACGAAGCGGGTGGCGGGTCCGGCAACGGAGTTGGTGTCGAGGTCGTCGGTTGTGGCGTTGAGGTCAGAGTTGGTGTCGACCTCAGAGTTGCCGAGGTACTGCTTGTGGGCGCTTTTGTTGAGCTCATAGTGGGCGTGGTACTGCTTGTGGATGCTGGCGTCGAACTGGTTAGTACTGGCGTCGAACTCGTTGGTACTTGCGTCGAGGTCGTTGGTCTTGGTGTCGAACTCGATGGTATTGGCGTCGAGGTCGTTGGTCTTGGAGTTGAACTCGTTGGTCTTGGTGTCGAACTCGATGGTATTGGCGTCGAGGTCGTTGGTCTTGGAGTTGAACTCGTTGGTTTTGGCGTCGAGCTCGATGGTATTGGCATCGAGGTCGTTGGTCTTGGAGTTGAACTCGTTGGTT
>Ga0209550_10003684_pt1 | contig 14591 bp, 9 predicted proteins | sample LauGreSuBDMM15SN_2_FD_187567 | JGI IMG/M metagenome (GOLD analysis project Ga0209550, IMG submission 187567) | Freshwater lake microbial communities from Lake Michigan, USA - Su13.BD.MM15.SN (SPAdes) (version 5) | ecosystem: Environmental > Aquatic > Freshwater > Lake | place: Lake Michigan, USA...
GATCCAATCGCAAGACGAACTTCAAAGCGAGCTGGATAAAGCAATCCAACGGCAAGCGCAACTGACAGCTGAGCGCGATGCGCTGGCCAAAGCCAAAGATGAGGAATCTTTACAACTGGCTCAACTCCACGAAAAGGAGATCGCCAAATTTCTAGATCAGGCGGGGCAAGAAAAAAAATCACGAGCCGATCTGCAAAAACAAGTCGATCAATCCATGGGTAAAGTTGCAAACCAGCAATTGGAACTCCAATCCCTTCATTCTCAGCTAGACAGTCAGGCCAGAGCCACAACACTGCTGGATCAACGAAATACAGAGTTGACGCAACTACATGCGCAACTGCTTGAAGCACAAAAGCGGCAGATGCTCATGAATGATGCATTACTCAAGTCTGAGACTCAAATCGAATTGCTCAAAGATTTGTGCCTTCGTGAACCCGGTATCTGACCATGTGGAATTGGTTATCAAAGTTATTTCGGAGTCAGGCAAATGGTAATTCATCCGTTAGTCAATCCATCGGAATTGAAAAGTCCATAAGTGAAGTTATCGAGAACGCAAATGAAAAATCATCTGGCTTAACTGTTCAGCACGATAGCTTTTCTTATGACGATGGCTTGCTTGATCGCGCGCGTCAACTCTGGCAATTTGGCGAGTGGGCTCAGCTGACGTTGTTAACACAGCAAGACATTGAGCAGCACCCTGAGCGAGCCAAACTGGCTTTGCTTGCAGCAAGTGGCTTCAGCCAAATGGGGGACAAAGAACTTGCACTTCACTGGTTCAAGCAAGCCAAAAAATGGGGATGTGCCCTGAAGTTGCTCAAACAAATCATGATTTCTGGCGTAGAAAACAATTTGGCACATGCCGCTTATTTTTCAGGTCAAGCCGAAAGAGCTCAGCAATTGATGGCGTCTGGGATCCACACAGTCATGCCTCATTTGGACGGTAAATTACTCGCCAAATCCCGCTTGTCTGCTCAACATCAAAAAATTGATTTTGCTGTACCAGCTTTTGCAAAAGAGTTGCCCCTAGCCAACTCCTCAAGTATTGAAGGCACCATAACGCCAGATGAGAATAAAAAAAACAAACGCTTCAACCCACGCTTGGTAGCGTCTTTCGATTTGGGCGAAGCTTGGGCAGGTAACACTGTCAACACGGTCATCTTTAGACACCACGGCATCTTCACGCATGAAGGACATCAATTCACTTCGTTCTATGTGGACGAAAAAACACTGCGCTTTGTCTGCCGACGCCTGAGTGACGACCAAATCACTCAATACGACCTCGCGGGTGAATACAACCTCAAAGACGCACACAACAGCATCAGCATGGGCGTAGACCGTCAAGGCTACTTGCATGTCTGTTTTGACCACCACGCCACCAAACTGCGCTACCGCCGGTCGTTACAGCCCATGAGCATTGACGGCTGGACCGACGATCTGCCCATGACCGGTCAACACGAAGACCAGGTGACCTACCCCACCTTCATCCTGCCCCGCGCAGGCTTTCCGCTCACGCTCCTTTACCGCGACGGCACGCACAACAAGGGCAGTGCGCGCCTCAAGTACTACAACGAAAAAAGCCAAAGCTGGCACGACAAACCTACGCCAATCTTGAGCGGCGCTGAGCAAAAACCATGGACCAGCAACGCCTACTGGAACCACCCCGCCATTGGCACCGACGGCAGCCTGCACCTGTCTTTTGTCTGGCGCACCGGCGTGCTGGGTGATGAACAGTTGGTCAACAACATCAACATTGGCTACGCCTGGACGCCCGACAACGGGCACCACTGGTTCACTCTTCAGGGCCAGCCCTATCAGGTGCCTATCACCCCCACCACCGCCGAAACCATCTGGCCTGTGCCGCCGGGCAGCAACCTCATCAACCAGTGCAGCATGGCGCTGGGCCGCTTCAACCGGCCACACATTGTGTTTTATGCCAACGACGCCGACGGCATACCGCAATACCAACACCTGCGGTACGACGGTAAACGCTGGCACCACCAAATGCTCAGCAACAGAACCCAGCCATTTACCTTGGCTGGCGGAGGCACGCTGCAAATACCCATCAGCCGGCCCGAAGTCTTGATGGACCACGAAGACAACGCGCTGGTGATTTTCAGAGGCGACCTCACCGACGACCGCATGGCGGTCACCCGCCTGTGCGCACCTCTATACGCAGCCACGGGCGCAGCCCACCAAATGCTGAGCGAGCACCCGCTGGGGTTTGCTGAACCTTTGCTAGACCGCGAAGGCTGGCGGCAAAACCAAAAACTCACGTTACTGACCCAGCACAACAGGCAACCCAACCACGATGCCAACCCAGCATCCACTTCAAGTGCAATTGGTTTGTGTGAGTTTGATCTGTAAATTGATTCAGGGAATAGAAGAATGACCAGTGATTTGATCTTGGGCAATAAGGCTCTCAAAGAAAAAAGCTACGCCCAGGCGCTTAAGCACTATCACGCCGCCATCGTGAAGCAGCCTGAACTGACGCGCATGATCAAAGCCAACATTCAATTGGTTGAGAAAAAGCTGGCGTTGAGCGTTATGGCATCAGCCGATGCTGCAGGCAAACAACAAAGCGCCGAAACCATCGACATTGTGGTGCCGGTGTACAACGCACTGGACGATGTCAAGTTGTGCCTGCAATCGCTGGCCCGCCATACCGATGGCTTTCTGGTAAGAGTGCTGGTGGTAAACGATGGCTCTGACGAGCCCACCACCCAATGGTTGCGCGAATTTTGCGTTAGCGACAACCTGTTCCAACTCATTGAGCACCCTGCCAATAAGGGTTACACCTGTGCAGTCAACACGGGTTTGCGTGCATCAACAGCCGACTACGTCATCACCCAAAACAGTGACACCATTGTTCCGGCAGGCTGGCTGCAAGGCATGGTCAGGTGCATGAAGTCCGACCCCAAGATCGGGGTAGTTGGGCCACTTTCTAATGCAGCTACTTGGCAAAACGTGCCGACTTTGCGCGATGAATCAGGTGGCTTTGCTGTGAATGACCTGCCCGAAGGCCAAACGGTTGACACCATGGCAAAGCTGGTCGCCTCAGTTTCCCGTAAGCATTACCCACGCCTGCCATTTGTGAACGGCTTCTGTTTCATGATTCGCCGGTCTGTCATTGACAGCGTGGGGTATATGGACGAAGAAAATTTCCCGGTGGGATACGGTGAAGAAATGGACTATTGCATCCGGGTTGCTGATGCTGGTTTTGAGTTAGCGATTGCTGATGATATTTACGTATTCCACGCTAAATCAAGAAGCTTCGGACATGACAGAAGAAAAAAACTTTCGGCGCAAGGTACTGTTAGCCTTAACAATAAGCACACGTCTAAGAAGTATGCTGACTATATTGAAGGCCTGAAGCGAGTAGACCCTATTTCCAGTACCAGACAGGCTATCAAAAATGCCAATGGAGGAAAACAGGTCATCTTGAACTCTGCAGTGCTTCAGAAAAGTAACAATAGTGCGGCGAGTGAACCAGTTGCAAACCGCGCCACCTCGATTTACAAAATAAAAACCGATAATACTACCGACCGAATTATCCGAGGTTGGGCTGTTAACACCAAGAAAAATGACGATATCTTCGATATCGAAGTGTGGCTTGATGGTCATTTTCTCACAGTGATAAAAAATAATGAAAACCGACCGGATCTTAAAAAGGCAGGGTTGTCTAGCGGGTTGGGCGGTTTTATCTTCTCAAATCCCTCAGCGTATCTCTATGCTGATGTGCATTCTATTTACCTGCGTTTGCCGGATGGATCTTTATCTGAATCATTCAAGTTTGAAGGAACACATTCACCAAATCCACGGCATACTGACATTGCTCGACATCCGCGCCGAAAAGTTACAATTATCGTTCCAATCTTTAACGCGGCTGATGACGTCGAAATCTGCATACAACGGCTTCTATCATATACACCGCCGAACGCTAAAATTCTATTAATTGATGATTGTTCCACAGACACCAGAGTCAATGGCATTCTCACGAAATATTCAAGTGAGTCAACAATACGAATTCAGCATAACGTCGAGAATCTTGGTTTCACAAGAACAGTTAACCGTGGTATTGAAGAATCTGGCGAGGACGATGTCGTCCTACTGAATTCAGACGCCCGCGTGACCCCGCGTTGGCTAGAGTCAATGTTAATTGCAGCCTCTTCAGCGCCGCATATTGCCACAGTAACGGCCATGTCGGACCGGGCAGGTGCGTTTTCGGCGCCGCAGATGGGCAATGACAACAAGTTGCCGGATGGCGTCGACGAAATAACCTACGCCCGTGCATTCCGACGCCGTAGTTTGGGTTTGTATCCAAGCGTGCCCACTGGTAATGGTTTTTGCATGTTCATTAGACGAGATTGCATTAACAGCATAGGCGCTCTGGATGAGCAAGCCTTCCCACGTGGCTACGGTGAGGAGAATGATTTCTGCATGAGAGCAATGCGTGCAGGTTGGCGCAATATCATCGACGATAGAACGTATATTTTCCATGATCGCTCCAAGAGCTTTGGTGACGCCAAGACGAATTTGATGACGGCTGGCCGTGCTGTTGTAGACGCGCGCTACCCTGAGTACAAGAAGGCGATTCAGGTTTTTAGCAAAAGTGAAGGGATTGCGTTGGCGCGTAACCGAGCTCAACTTGCAACCCAGGATTGCGTGGAAAAACGGGGATGTGGCTGGAGCCCTCGCGTATTGTTCGTTACAGCCACGCAAACTGGGGGGACACCGCAAACCAACCGGGACTTGATGGTGGCGCTCTCAGGCGTTTTTGAGGGGTGGAGTTTGCGCTGCGACAGCAAAACTCTGTGGTTGAGCCGTATGAACGAAGATGGAGATACTATCCCTATCCGTTCGCACCAATTGAAAGAGCCTGTAGATCCAATAACACATGGTTCTTTAGATTATGACAATATATTATTTAATTGGCTTCAAGAGTTCGATTTTGATCTTGTACACATAAGACATCTTGGTTGGCACGGGCTTTCCCTGCCTCGCTTAGCGAAACAATTGGGGATGAAAGTAATTTATTCATTCCATGATTTTTATGCGCTATCTCCAGCTATAAAGTTGATAGATGATGTGGGCAATTTTCTCGGAGATAAATTCTTTGAAGAAGGCTCTATATATCGTGAAACCTTGTGGCCAAAAGATGCGCTGCCAGCCACGCAGGAAAACTGGAGTAATTTCTGGCGCGAGAGGTTTCAGACTGTACTGGAATGTTGCGACGCTTTCGTGACTACATCCGAAAGTGCAAGGCGTTTAATTTTAAATCATATGCCAAGGCTTGCATGTGACCGCTTTGTGGTGATACCACATGGCAGAGATTTCACAGCGTTTCACCGATTTCGTCAAAAACCAAGAAAAGGTGAGCCAATTAAAATTCTTGTGCCCGGAAATATTAATGAGGCAAAAGGCCTTGAGATTATTCGGATGTTGACCGATCATGATAAATCTGGAAAATTGAAGTTCATCGTTCTTGGAAAAATAAACAGCAAGGAGTTGAAAAAAAGTATTGTCAGTTTGGGAGCGTATGAAAGACATGAATTTGCAGAAAAGGTGAGTGACGCCCATGCGCATTTAGGGATAATATTTTCAATTTGGGATGAAACATATTGCCATACGCTAACTGAGCTATGGTCGACAGGTGTTCCCGCTGCGGTGTTGGATTATCCGAACGTCGCAGACCGCGTACGTCGCAGTGGTGCGGGTTGGGTTCTCGAACATCGCGACATATCTAAACTTTATGAAGATATTATCCGAGTCTCACTTGATGAGGGTGAGTACGAAAGAACCGAGAAGGCACTGACAGATTGGCAACAAGGCTACGGCCTTGCAAACAGTACATCGCAAATGGCAGCAGGGTATTTGAATATTTATAGCGATGTGCTACGTGAAGGAGGCCGGGAGAACCGGTCATTGTCGCCAAACCGCCGTAAGCGTATAGGGGTAGTATGCCCAGCTAGCGCTGATTTGCGTCACGCACCTGGTTCTACTCATATTCGCATATGGGAACGAACGCTCAACGCTGTAGAACGTAATGTCACTTACATAAAAATGACTCCTGAAGTTCTTATGGCTACGGCGAAAGAAAAAATGTTGGATGGTGTCATCATCCAGCGGACTGCAATTCCATCCAGCATGGTGAAAAATCTGATAACGGTACTTACAAAGTCAGATATTCCATATTCCCTTGACCTGGATGATGATTTATTAGATGTACCTGCTGACAAAGACCCACATCGAACATACGAAAATTACAAACCAGCTTTGCGTCATTTGATAGCTTCTGCTTTTACTATGACGGTTTCGACTCCTGCACTTCAGGAGAAGATGAAAACCATGCATCCGCGTGTTGTATTGCTGCCCAATCAACTAAGTGACCGCAATTGGCGTGTAGCCCCGGAGCCTCGCTTGGCGGATAACACTGTCCGCGCTTTGTACATGGGGACATCAACTCATGACGATGATTTGGCCTTAGTGCTTCCAGCCCTTGATTCTGTGGCCCAATCTTGTCCAAACTTCAGACTTTCTCTTGTAGGAGTAACGACGCGGAAAGACTTGATGAATGGGCGCTCCTGGCTCGAAATCTTAGATGTTCCAACGACGGATTATGTGAATTTTACGAAGTGGATACATAGTCAAACCCAACGATTTGATTTCGCCATTGCACCACTGCGCGACACAAGTTTCAATAGATACAAGTCTGATTTGAAACTATTAGACTGCGGGGCACTAGGTTTACCCGTCATCGCATCTGATATCAGCGTGTACCGGACTACCAATGCGCCAGGGGTTCGCTTGGTCAGAAATGACGACCAAGCATGGACCCTAGCTCTGCTTGATCAAGTTGCAGCAGGATTAGAAAGTCGCGATTCGGGTAAAAAACTGCGGCAATGGGTCTTACGGGAGCGCATGCTGGCGAAAACACTACCCGAGTTTGATAGGTTGATATTGGAACTAGTTGCTGTCCCAGACGCCACGTCTGCCGAGAGGAAGTTACCGAATTGATCTTCCGTCCGAAATTCGGGCACACAAACATAATCTGTGAAAACGCTCGTCACCTCGAAATAGTATAGATTAATGGCTCATAATTATGATTGATGGCTACACAATAGATATGCAAGATGGTAATTTCATCTTAAACAAAGAAAATATTGGCCCCGCCTCCAAAGTCTTTTTTTCAGGCAAAAATAATATTCTTATAATTGCCAACGGTGTAAGAACAAAAACCATTGAGATTGATTTCAGGGCAAGCAATTCAATTGTCTTTATAGATTCCTCAAAGGCCATAGTTAGAATCCTCATGGGACACGGCTCAACCGTATATATAGGTAGGGATACATCATGCACAAATGCTACGCATCTGACGGCAGCAGAAGAAAAAGATATTTATGTTGGCCCTGAATGTATGCTCGCAGAAAATGTATATATCTCAAACACAGACGGCCACCCCATATTCAACGAATGGGGTGCTAGGATTAATTATGGAAAAAATGTAATTATTGGTGAGCATGTATGGATTGGTAGAGACTCTGAAATTCTGAAGGGTGCAGAAATAAATTCAGGTTCAATTATCGCCGCAAGATCAGTTGTTACCAAAAAAATTACCTCCAATTCACTGGCTGCTGGAACTCCAGCAAAAGTGATAAAAGAAAATATATCATTCGAAAGAATTACCACAGTAAGAAAACCATTAATTTCCAAAAACAACGATAAACTAAAAATATATCCTCACGACCACTTAGGTGATCTTTGCGATTTGGAAAAGATTAAGAATCTAGCAAGATACATTACCACCAATATGAATCATTAGCCCACAGAGTAAAAAACGCGAGGACTGCAGCCATCCATGCTCTTAAATTCAAACAATTCTCAGCCACCACTAATGAGTAACATTAAAATATTGAGTGCAAAATCATTATCGAATGAAAATATCAAAAAATATTTAAGAAGATTTACACTAGATACGCCGAAAACAGGCAACTTGTTTAATCACTTCTCAGAGCAGTTACTCATAAGCGGGTGGGCTCTGCCACTCGAATTACGATCAATCAAATTAGTCGTTCAAGATGAAGGCCTAATAACACGCCACGACTTGACCATTGATCGACCCGATGTCGTTAAAAATGTACTTGCCAATAATCCAGATTCCAAGCTCTTTCTGCAATGCGGATTCATAATAAAACTTCACACATTCAGCAAGTCTTTTAAAATTGGGTTTGAAATAGATTCAACTATCCAATGGGCATTTGAAATATCTTACAAGCCTGTATATTATGCAGAGAAAGCCGAATATCATTCATTAAATGGTGTGGCCCCTGTTGTTTTTAGGGAAAAGAATGCATTTATCCTGACTGGCAGCAGGTTTACCTTAATGACAGGTGAGTGTGGATTATTTGAAGAATCTGAATACCTATGGAAAGACCGCTGGAGGGAGTATTTGGCTACAAGCAGCATTAGAACCAGCAACTACTACAGTGGACTTTCAATTATTGCGGGCAATGCCAGTAAAGACAACTATTATCACTGGTTGTTTCAGGTCTTCCCATCTCTGATTTTTTGCATGAGCATCCTGACCGAAAATAAGGCCAAGATCAGGGTGCTCGGACCCGTGTTGAACAAATTTAGCCGTCAATATATTGACCTGCTCGATAACATTGAATATGTTGAGGTGCTTGACGGATCGTTAGTAACTACCGAGGAAGCAATTTTTTCAAATATCCTTTGGGGAGATTTTTCTTTCAAGCCAATTAAGCTTATTGGCGATCTTCTTTCTCGCATTAGCTTACCCAATAGTCAACAAAGCAAAAGACTCTACATAAGCAGAGGGGATACTAACTTAAGAAGGGTGCAAAATGAATCTGAGGTTATTAATCTGGTGTCAAAATTTGGATTTATAGCGGTTAACCTTTCCGACTTATCGGTACCTGACCAAATCAATATATTCAGATCAGCTGAGGCAGTTGCAGGCCCACACGGAGCAGGACTAACCAATCTGTTATTCGCGAAAAAAGGAACGCCTGTTGTTGAATTGATGCAAGATAACTACATAAATGAATGTTTTAAATTTATCTCAATGGGTCGAGAATTAAATTACACATCAATCATCAACCCAACAAAAGTCAATGGAGATGACAAGCACCACGATGAAATGGTGGTTGATTTAACCTTACTTGAAAAAGCTCTTCTTAACCTAAAACTGAAAGATTTGCCATGATAAGGGTTCTTGTTACAGGTGGTGCCGGCTTCCTTGGAAGCCATCTTTGTGAAAAACTGCTAGACCAAGGAAATGAAGTTATCTGTGTAGACAACTTCTACACAGGACGAAAGCAGAACATCAAACATTTGCTGAGCAATCCGTTCTTTGAGGTCATCCGCCACGACGTAACTTTCCCACTTTACGTGGAGGTGGATCAAATTTATAACCTCGCGTGCCCGGCCAGTCCAGTCCACTACCAATACGACCCCGTACAAACCACCAAAACCAGTGTGCACGGGGCCATCAACATGTTGGGATTGGCGAAGCGGCTAAAAGCCAGAATTTTTCAGGCATCAACCAGTGAAGTTTATGGCGATCCCGAAGTACACCCTCAAACTGAAGACTACTGGGGGCGAGTAAATCCCATTGGAATTCGCTCTTGCTACGATGAAGGAAAGCGATGCGCGGAAACACTATTTTTTGACTATCATCGTCAACACTCTCTTGAAATAAAGGTGGCTCGTATTTTTAATACGTATGGCCCACGAATGCTTCCCAATGATGGGCGTGTTGTTAGTAATTTTATTGTTCAAGCATTAAAAGGCGAGACCATTACTATTTATGGTAACGGTGAGCAAACGCGCTCCTTTTGTTATGTCGATGATTTGATTAATGGCTTTATTAAGACCATGAATTCGCACAGGGATTTTACTGGACCTGTCAACCTAGGAAACCCTTCTGAATTTACAATGATTCAATTGGCGCATGAAATCATATTGCTTACAGGCAGCAAATCAAAATTATCTTTTCATCCTCTCCCACATGATGATCCTAAACAGCGTATGCCGGATATTGAACTTGCTAAAGCCATATTAAAATGGGAGCCGAGCGTTGGACTTAAAGAAGGGCTTTTCAAGACTATTGCATACTTTAAGAAAATTTTGTAATTCTCACACCGAGTAATATTTTATGAGTCAAAATAAAAAATTCAATCTTATTCACAACTTCTTGAAGATATATTTGTCCATAGAAATCATTTAAATGTTCCAAGGGATGATGTTGTCATTGTTGAAGTGGGTGCATTTGACGGGAAAACCTATTCTAATTCATTAATGCTTGAATGTGTTTTAAATTCCAAGCCTGCTTTTCTTATCGAACCGTCTCCCCCGTCAGTATTTCGTATCAGAGCTAATCGACCTAAAAGCCAAGTACTCCAATTGGCTGTAGGTATTGATTTCTCTATTGCCGAATTTTATGGCGACAAAGCTGTTTCTGGTCTGGCGGAAAACCTTACGGATTTGTACATCAAGAGGTGGGGTGTTGATAAGTTTCAAAAATTCAAAGTAATTACAGCTCCATTTAAATCTATTCAGGAGGTGATGGGTTTTAATTTTATCGATTTTCTTTCAATTGATATTCAAGGCGGCGAGTTGGATTTATTTCTTACAATGGATTGGTCGATTCCAATTGGTGTTATTTGTGTTGAACTCGAGGGTCATCATCCTGCTAAGGATGAGATGTGCCGTCAATTAATGCGCAATAATGGATTTATTTTCTCTGGCAAACTTTTAATAAGTGAAATTTGGTTCAATCCATTGAGCGAAAGAAGAAAATTAATTTATGACCCAGATAGGAGATTAAATTTGGATATGTATGAATTTAGTGAATACTCATTGAAGCACTTGAATATTATTTTGCCTGCATTGTCAGAGGCGGCCCCACAAATTTAAAAAGTCATATTAGGGAAACTCTGCAAAAGTCCGCATTCTGTGTGCTTGACGTAAGACCCGTCTGAGAAAATTCAGTCCATGAAACAAGCCGGGGTATGGCGGGCTCGGTCATTGTGCGGCCAAGGTATGCACGCGGGATTTGTTTGGGGCGACGCCTGAGCGTTATTGCGAACGAAGCGAAGCAATCCATGGATTGCCACGGCCTGCGGCCTCGCAATGACAGTTGATACGTTGATGCAGTAGTCGACCCTGGTGTTGGCACAAGAGGGTTGTTTCCGGCAAAATGAAATAAATACCATTTTTGCCGGAAACACCATGAAGCCCTTATCTAACCAGCAGCGACTTCACCAAGTCAACAGTGAACAGCTGTATGAAAACTATCAATCTACGCGCAGGCACTTGGCAGCTTATGTGTATGGCATGCGGTGGAAGACCCTACGCGGTAAAGAATACCTGTTCAAAGACCGTGACAGACGCGGGAACGGAAGTCCTTAGGGGCTAGGACCGTTGAAACCGAGGCTTTGTTTGGACACGGTGGCCATTGACGAAGACGGCTGGCCAGTGCCCATGCAGGTGCCTGATCCGCGTGCGTTTGCTTTGCATAAAGAGTCCGCCCTGAACAATTGAATTGTTCAAACTACAACGCCATAGTTTGTCCGCCGAGGTAGCGAAATGACTTGCAGCACCTCCTGCAACGCGAGACCAAACTGGGTACAAAGAAGCCGCAGCTTCCTCAGCAGCATCCTCATGTTGTGGCCTGCTCCGCACATCACCGCATGCAGCGCATCACCCAGCGCACCTTTGAGCGGGTTTCGACTCAATTTGCCGTCCATCTTCATGTGCCCAATGGCTGGCTCTATGGCACTGCGCCGCTTGATCATCGCCTTCATGGCTCTTGTTACCCGGTGTGAAACTGGATTTGGTGTCGAACTCGGGGGTGCTGTGCGCTGCGGGTTACAACATCCGGTGGTTACTGAGAATGATCACCAAGAAAGGCCTTGGGCTTTTTTTGCGCCTGCTAAATGTCTGTGGTTTCGAGAACTTGAAGCGCAAATTACATCAAATTCTTGCCCTGAACTTAAACATACGACACACTTTGAGCGGCGTTGTGATCTGAAAATGAATTTTTCAGGAACGACTCTTTAACCGGACACTAGTGATTAAATTTAACAAATTATTAATACAATTTATTTGAAAATATTCAAATAAGTTATAGCATATTAAATGGTGCCTTGAATTGACGTTCAGATTGAGGGAATTTAATGTACAGATCTTTATTGTCCGTGGAGTCATGCCAGCTTTTCCAAGATTTTCTATATTCAATACGTACTGGAGACAAACCAGCACTGGTGGTATTTATGCCTGTGTTAGGGTCATTTGTTAGACTTGATTCATGGAAAAGAGATAAAACAGTTGGAATTTTAATAAGTGGTAAGTTGTCTTTCCCGAATATTCTATAAAGACGATGTTGATACTCAGTGTCGGCTGCAAATCGTACAGAATCCCAATAGCCGGCCTTTTCCCTGCAAATATGTGTCCTGATCATCATAGTTGCAACTGCCTCATGCTGATAGCGCCCTCCTAACCATGATACATAATGGAACTTTCCATCTATAAAAAGTCGAACCCACTCATTTGTTAATCCTATATGGTTGGGATTTTTTTCAAGTTGCCTAACTTGAAGCTCAATACGTTGAGGTAAGGCAAAATCATCTGCATCCAAAATCGTGAAGTAATCCCCTTTTGCCGACTGGAAAGCTTGATTTCTATTGACGTAGGTTCCTTGATTAACTTTATTATTAAAAATTTTTACTCGGTCATCTTCTTTCTGAAGTCGCTTTATTATTGAAAGAGAATTGTCGGTACTTTTATCGTTGAAAATTAGTAACTCGATATTTTTGTATGTTTGATTGAGAATAGACCTTGCTGCGTGTTCAATATACCTTTCGGCATTATAACAAGACATGCACACGGACACCAACGGACCATTGAAGCTATTTAATTTTGGTGAAGTTAAATTTAGAAACAATTCCTTATCTGAACTTGCTTTACTGGCCTTAAAAACCAAGGGTGATAAATCAAAGCAAAGGAGATATTTATTTAATAATTTCAGCCAGCACTCTTCATTCGAATTAAATAAAATACTTGCCTTAGCAAGATGTATCTCAGGACTAGGTAGTGTAATTCCCTTAAAGCATGCTTCAATTAGATAGGGTAATTCATGATTTAAAACTAAACTTGATACACGAAGCCTTCTTTGAAAATTGGATGATTTATTAGTATGTATTTTTGAATCTCCCTTTATTCCAGCCATGAGTTTTGCTAATTTTTCGCTCTCGGAATAACATTGGAAGTCAGGTGAATTTTCCGCAAGAAGTTCATAAATTAAACAAGCATCCTTTATGTTACCTTTGCGGTACAAGGAGTTCGCCACTTGAAATAATGTTTTTTGTTTGCCATTCATAAAATAAAACTTTAATTTGATTGTGTAGGGTCAATTGGTTTCAATGGAAGAACGTTTAGTGAAGTTCTGAATAACCCCCAAGTTTGAATAAACCGCTCAGGCTTTTTCACCACATTTAAAAAAAATCGCGTCTAAATATGCACTTTTAGCAAATTTCTAGAGGTGATACATTATTTGAGCCAGCTTTTCAATCTCTTCATCATGCATATTGTCTTTACGTAGCTTTTGGATTTGATCTGTCAAATATCTTTTCAGGATTGATCGTGGAATCGTCCGCTCACCATAAACACCACCCATGGGAAGTCCCTTGACTCGAAGGAGTTCCCGAAGAGCCACTATGCTTTGTTCGTCAGTACCGTATTCAGACCAATTGATATTTGCAGATCTCTGAACATTAACTCTAATTCCTCTGGCCTCAGAGGAGTCTGAATTCAATCGCCAAGTTCTTATCCACATTGGCTTTGTAGTGTCTTTTTTGATTGCTTGCCCTCCATTTTTTTTAACAATGGCGCCAGTATTCATGTGACTGTATTTGTAGACATGACCTTTCAGTGTGTGATCAGTAACAACAGATAAACCCAAACCTGTCCATGGATAACGCTTATGAAACAAGCCCCCTTCAGTCATGTCCACCCCATTTGCATACGTAAGTGCAGTCAGTGGTTTACATCCAGACAAATCAGACTGGGTTTGCTCTACAAAGGAAATATGCACAAAATCATCATCATCTATACGAGTTGTTATATATGTTTCACTTGGCTGAACAAGCTCAACATCGATTGGCTGAAAAGAAGTTTCGAAGGGATCACGCCGCCAAACAATAACTTCTATCGAGGGGGCCAATTGACGTAAGGCATCATCAACCCACGCTGGCGCTCGCAGATCAATTGCTATTACCCATATGAAATTTTTACTGCTTTGAGCCTCCAACGATTTAGCAAGAGTTAATCTGCAAAACTCGACATGTTCCCGGTAAAAAAATTCATCTCTTTTGCCAATCCCCATCCTCGTTATGATGTAATGAACAAATTTTGGTTTTAAAATTGAATTTGTGGTGATAGAGTCATTCATAATTTTCCTCGATTGTCCGTCTTCAAATGATGGACTTCCCATGCAACTGTAGACAAACTCAAGCCTCAATTTGAGGTACGTTCACATGCCTCGGGACTAACGCCACCCAAATGGCTGTGGC
>Ga0209550_10003685_pt1 | contig 14584 bp, 21 predicted proteins | sample LauGreSuBDMM15SN_2_FD_187567 | JGI IMG/M metagenome (GOLD analysis project Ga0209550, IMG submission 187567) | Freshwater lake microbial communities from Lake Michigan, USA - Su13.BD.MM15.SN (SPAdes) (version 5) | ecosystem: Environmental > Aquatic > Freshwater > Lake | place: Lake Michigan...
TAGCCCCCGCACGCACCTTCATCTGCTGTGTATCATAGGCCACGAACACCGTAAATAGAACTGTTCCAATCCACGCAAAGACCTGCGCCATATCACGAAATGTCTGAGCGGTTACTGCACCCGTGAGTCCTAGTACAATGCCTACAATCTGAGCCACGATGAGCCCGAGGAGACCAGCCAAGAGATAGGGTCCGAAGCCCAGAAAAGAATTACGATCATAAAATGCAAGTGCGGTCATGCCGGCAAAGACACCAGCCACCATAAGAAGCACCTGTCGGAGAACCCCCTTGTCCTGTAGGTGATCTACGAGGGGCCCGAGCATCTGACCGAGGCAGCCTGCGAACGTAGCAAAAAGAATATATTTTAGGGGGCCGGGAGTCGTCCAAAACATCGCAAATAAAACAATAAACGAGAGAACAGCAATACCAAAATGGGCCCAGGTATGGGGCGCAACAAGTGGATATTCTGCCGAGAGAGCCGTGACGCCGAGGGCCCCGGCCATGTGGAGATAGATAAGTCCCATAACCGCACCTTTGGACAACATTTTCTACTTTATGACAATAATATTTGCAACAAGTATAATGGAGGCTAGTGCGATTGCAGACAAAATGACCGCATTCCTTACTGAAAATGAGAAAAATCTATTGGCAGTCGCAGCCAAGTACCCAGGTGAAGCGGAACCCATACTAGATGATATTGCATTTACATTGGAAAAATTAAATGCGGATTGGGAAGACAATATGATGTCATTTATTAAGAAGTACGAATCCCAAACAAATCTGAACGAAAATAATCTATTTGCAGAAATAGATAAAATTACAGAGAAACTCATGCCGCATTTAGAAAAAATACATGAATATATTGAATCTATTAGGCATATTGTAGGTGAAGAAGTAGTGGCGGAGCTTACACAGGATTCGGACCTGTTTTTTGGAAATTATTTAGACGAAATGAACGAATATGTTAGACGCAAAACAGCAAAAGTTGGGGGTCGTCGCAAAACCCGTAATCGCAAAAACCGTAGTCGTAAGAATAAGCGCCAGAGCAGACGCACGCAAAGAAGACAGCGGCAACAAAAGCAAAGAGGCGGGTTTATGGGATCAAAACCGAACGGTGCCTGCAAGTGTCCAGGGCCTGGCTGGTCTACGGCATGCTGCAAAAAATAAAAACTGATAAGTAGAATGTCACAGTATGACATATTTTTGAGTTACTCCCACGGTAAACATGATAAACTTATTCCACAAGCTTATCGTATTTATAAAACATTAACAAATGCAGGTTTCTCCGTTTGGTTTGATTTTGATCAAATGAAATCAAGTCATGATATTAAAAAACAAATGAGAACGGGTATCAATAATAGCTCTCTTTTTGTTGCGCTCCTATCCCCAGATTATATAAAGAGCTATAATTGCAATTATGAGTTTGCCCATGCTATCACGCGAAAACCGATCGTGGCATTCCGTGCAGTACCCGGCCACTATACGCTACCAGGTAACCTCACTGTTCATCCTATAAAAGATTTAATCTCCACTTTAACACCACTCTTTGTGTAGTGACCACGTTTTTTCCATTGTGTAGGGGACAGGATGATTCCATAATAAAACACTATCGTTTGCACAACGATCCAAATGTATCCAATGCCTACTGCCATCATATATTTTTGGAATCACAATAAGATGCCCGGTTTCTGCACCATTTACAAAAATTTTCCCGCACGTAAAGACTGTCGGTTCTGAATCCAACACGTTTAATTCCATATTATGCATTATAAAACTATTTGGAAAATACTTCATCGTGAAGGGGTCTATCACTTTATAGTTCCCCTGCCTGCATTCAACAACAAATACATGATCCATAATTTTATTCTCCTTACCTACAGTTTCTGAACTATAAAGTGTACTATAACATATTCTGTAGGATACATTTTTATCGTTATTCAATACATGACATAAAAATCCGGTAAACCAAGCAATTTCTCTGCAATCTCCAAATAAATAGGGCAGGGCCATAATACTGGTCAGCGACTCTGGTTTTCTTTTTCTACTTGCAGCACATGTTTCAGTGTCATCACAGTGAAATATTTTTTTATTAAAACACTGCTCCGCTTTATAAAAGGGTGTTGGTCTAAATTGATTAGACAGGCCCCACGGTAAAATTTGAGTTAAATTCAAATTACTGTATACTATGTCTTTTACTTTAAATAAATTATAAACTTTATGTGATATATCTGCGGTGGTTGCAAGGGAAAATCTGTCTAAAAATTGACGGGCACGATCAAAATCATCGTTCGTAATTATAATATCGGGATACCGTGCCCCAACACGAATACCACCTGGCACATACAGTGCGTGGCTCTTTACTTCATGGACGGTGGGAAATGGATGTAAGTTTTGCAACACACAATTACTAGGCCCCTTAAATTCTATTTTTTTCATACTATGAATATGATTTTTATGTGTATTTCGTTTCAGCAGTGTATAGATATACCTTGCATTTATTTTTCGCGTCTTGCGCATCCCTTATTTTATACAATCATTTTTTCTAACAAGGTGCCGAGACTCTGGAGCTGTCGTGCTACTTGTGCCACTGTAAGGGTTGCAAGCGGTGGTGAATCCGCGGGCCGGTACCAATGCCACAGACCGGCAGCAACCGTGAGCCCGTAGCCCGCTGCATTGAGCTGGGGCAGCACAGATTTAAGATCCAGTGCCTTTGGCATCGCTTTCAACGTCCAGTCCTGAACGATTTGCTGAAGTCCAGGAGCCGGCTTATCTCCTATAACAGGAAAAAACACATTATCAGGCTCAACGGCACCGGCAGGCCATCCAACAGAACCAGAACCTGCATTTCTAAGAATAACAACGGCTCCGCCACCTGAGGTTGAGGCATCTTTTAATGCGATTATAAGTTTAGGTGTCAGCACTACATCCGGCCCTATCACTAGCAACATAGGTCCAGGCATATGACTCAAAATACCCAGAAGACACGCCCACTCTTTGGCACCCGGCCCTCTCCAAATCTGCGTCCAACTCGTGTCAACTCCAAGCGAAATGGATGCAGGGGCCGATCGGCCCACCACTAGAATTCGCGTTATGTATTGGCCCAGCAGGAACTCCGTCGGGAGCCATACCGTAGCCGCCACAGCATCTGCAGAGGACCAGACCGCTACCAGTTTATTTTGCAGGACGCCCGTAAACTCTTCAAGACGAATTGTATCTGCCATTGTCTATCTGAACTATTTTTAGAAACACCGTTTAGACGCAGCATGTACTGGACGGCTTTGAAACAAATGGCTGTACTTCTTATAACCTTTGCAATCCTAGATGCCATATGGCTCGCAACGACGGCCAGTATATCCACCTCTATGATAGCAGCCATTCAAAATAAGCCACTGGAGATCAGGTGGATTCCTGCAATCATCGTCTATATTCTGATGGTCATTGCCACGTGGTTTTTTGCAGTGGAGCCATCTAAAACAGTAGTAGAGGCAGCGGGGCGCGGCGCTCTTCTAGGATTCTGCATGTACGGTCTCTATGATCTCACAAATTATGCCACGCTCAGTCGCTATACGCTCAGCTTTGCACTTACCGACATTGTCTGGGGAACTTTCTTACTTGGCACAGCAGCTGCTGCTGCAACAATAGCTGCCAAATAAAGATAGCCTTCATAGTATACTATAATGACACTCACTCTAGTAACCTATACCGATACAGTGATACCTGCTGTTTCAAGTAAATGTCCCTGTATTATATTTGGACCGGCTTCTGTCCTATCCTTCATGAGGGTCAGTCCACCGGTGCGACTTGAAATCTATGAATCAGAGTTTTCAACAGACAAAAAGATAGTCCTGCTCCGTCAGGCAGCCGCAACAAATCCTTCAGATTGGTTTGGATGGGTCAATCCTTCACTCATTCCAGCCACCGTGTCCCTCCATAGATTGGATCGTCTTTCCCCTCAATTATTCCATTTTACGACGAGTGATGAGCCGCGATTTGATCCAAAACAGATTGGCAGCCCATCCTATCATTGTATAGCAGGAGACGCTTATCTTCTTCATTCATCCTCTATTCATTATTTTGCCTATCTGTATGAATCGTATATTCGGCCGGATAGGCCGGCAGACTCTGATCAAGTACTATGGACGCGCATTCTGAGTGACCGACCGGATCTTTTTCAGGCCCACGGTCACGGCTACGGCCAGATCTTGAAACTATTGACCCCTAGTCTAACCACGCAATAAGATAGCCATTCTCAATGGATCCGAACCGCGCATCCTGGCAATCCAGAATATCAAGTCGCTTCAGACGACAGCCCGCCATTAGTTCCTGTTCATGCTCGCTCAGCCGAACAAGAGCATCCTGAGGGAGGGGACAGTCCTTCAGTGCCTCAATCTCCTTCAGGGTAACAGGCTCCTGATAAATTCGGTAGATCTGTAGAAGGAGATCATGCAGAGTCCCCCCTCCAAACGGAATCTCAATAAACTCATTTGCAGAGAGAGGAAAGGGTGCTTTCAGAATAAAGGGATTTACTGGAGCTGCTAGATCCATTCGCGGATGAAGAGCCACATTCATGTAGGGATTCGGCAGCACGGTTTGCACTGATGGCTTTTCCGCGAGATACCACGTACTAGAAAATACAAGATTCATTTGATGTAAATTCGTCGTACGAGTTTAAATCAACAGCGGCAGGCGCTTCAACTTTTTGACCACCCAGCAGTTTCATAATAATAAACATCGGCTGCCTCATCATACCGAAAGATAGAGGACCAACAACCTACTGTTTTGCATAAAAATGTCACAAAGCCATAGGCATCACCATTAGGACGGCAGCCTTCTACCGTTTTTTCCTCTTTTATAGAGCAGCCATAGCATACGGGACATATCTGGAAATTACTCTTCCAAAACATCTTCAGATCAGCCATACTTCTAAGGTTTATATTAGCACAGGGTTAACCGCAGAAAGTACCATAACAGCCGGTTCGTATACCTCTGCCGCCGTCCTACGATCTCTTACTGAAAAATGACCCATTGGCAGAAGAACAGTTTGGACCATTGCATTAATTGCGGTGGCACATGTATCAAGTTCGGCATCCGTGTAAGGAGTGCCATTATTTGTTATTCTTGTTGCGAGTGCCCTTTTTAAAGATCCCGTTTTATTATCCAGCGCACCTGGATACAGGTGGCCCAAGAGAGCTAACAGTGTCCAGGCTAGACCAAATGAATCAAAGGTATCTAATGTTTTATTCCAGATTCGTGGATTTTTATTTAATACATAGGATCCAGTGACACTCTGTAAAGTTATTTTATTCACAAGATTACTATCATTAATAGTGTCAATAATAGGACGATCTATAAAAAATTCTTTAAAATCCTTTATGTATTCGGCACTATGACCACTACCACTCGCTGTCAGGAGTGTTTCGGGAGGGTTACTGTAAAAACCAAAATGACCAAAATACTCATTCAAAAACTCAGGTTTTGTATAGAACCAGTCAAAATCAATAATGGTAATAATACCAGTAGTAGGATCTATAAGTAGATTGGTATCCCTGATATCGCCGTGAATATAACCATCATCAGTGAGAGCAATCATTTGGCGGATTGTTTTGCAAACTTGGCCCATTATTGTGTAGATTGGAATAGCACGAAGGGATGCAAGATTCCGTTCGTCAAGAATTTTTCTAACACTGAGGCCCTTATTGGGCATCCGAATCGCAAAAATGGTATTGCGATCAGGCTCAGATCGTTTTTTTGCAGAAAGAATGTTTGCTCGTTTGCTACGAGGCACATTACTAAGACTGAGAGGTCGCTTATAGGCAAATGCATTGTAATTCATTCCGATTCGCTGTATAGTTGGAATATTTGCAACAGCTTTTTCATAGGCATCTTTGCTGGCAAAAACTTTTGTTACCCAGTTTCGGCGGTCATGGGTGGCATCGGTAAAATCGGTATTTACGAAAGCAGGGGAAAATACTGTGCCGAAACCACCGCTACCTATTGCATTTGCTCCTTCAGATTTAGAAGAAGAAGAGGATCGTTTTACAGTGGATCTTGACAAGCGGGACTTGGAAGCAGAACGAGAACCGGAACCAGAACGCCGTCTAGAAGTGAGTCTGGGTCCAGACATACTCTACTAAGTAGAGATATAATCATCTCGGTTGCGCAGAGAACCCAGAAATCCTAGGAGATCATTCGCTGACGTGCCGATGTTTGTCTGAACTTGGTCTGCATTGGCCCATTGCACACATGCATCTGCAACGGTGCCGCGAAAGCCGGGATTTGCTGCCAGAAAACTCGGAATAGTATGAAGATATTGAATAAAGTTACGAAGAGCAAGGATCAGCGGCGCACCAGACTGCTCAGCATCAATCGTATCAAGATGTGCATAAAGGGTGTCCATTGGGTCGTAGACATCAAACATTTCATTTGTTGCGGAATTGTATTCAATTGGCATCGTACTGCTCATTCATCCTTGACCAGCGGTTTCAACTTTTTAGAAATAGTCCATTGAATTTATTATTCAGTAATTTGGAAACCGAGCCTAGCGCCGCTTCTGTGATTTACGAGAACGGTGTTTTCGCCGTTTTGTCCTTTTTTTAGTGGACCGAGCGCCAGCTACTAACGCGGCCGAAGCCCTCTCTTCAGCCAAAATATCTTCGTCAGTCATTTCTTCAAATAGATGAGGATCCAATAATTCCGGCGGCAAATAGCAAAATAACTTGTTGGCATTTGCAGGTACACTACAAAACGCACCATAGTCTATAGGATTATTAGAGAGATCACATCCCTGAAGACCCAGATATAATTGACTTTTTTCATTAATGAGACCGCTTTCTAACCGACAGCGAGCCTGCAATGAAGAAAACCATTCTGGCAAAGGTCGTGGGCGAATAGTACCGTCCGCGATCCCATCAAGGGTATGACTGCGATCACCTGCAGCATAGGATACAAGACGATTCAAACGAACATTAAAAGGAGAAATTGTAGCAGTGTCGCGGAGTTCCATTAAACCAATTTCATCATGTTCTGGAAAAAGATCAAGAACTTTAACAATCAAGCCGGCCATAGTATCATAGTCTGATGAACCATAGATAACAATCGTTGGCACAGGGCCTCCATCTGCCCGAATATCGCGGATTCCAGTATTTCCAGGCTGTAGATTACTGATACGATTAAATAACTGAAACTTAAACCGAAAATTATTAGCCGGATAATCAGTATGTAGTGTCGCTAGTTTCCGAACTACATAAAGTATATAATCGTGTTTTACAAATAAATGGATTTTATTCGTTTCATTTCCAATAAATAGTGGTAAACTACGTCGGTAATTAAATATAATAAAATTAGACGGTTGATCTGTAATAGTCGGACTACCAAAATAAGCAATATTGGGGTAAAAACATGTAAGTATAATTTTTAATTTTGCGCTGTCATCTGCTGCCTGTGTAGCATCCCAGGGACTATAATCTGAAATTTGGATATAAGCATAGGGCGGAATTCCAAATGCTGTATAAAAACTATATTGAAAGCGAGCTCCCCTTGTTTCATCATAACGACGTAAAATCGCCGTCATTTGGTCCCGAATAGGAGCAAGAGGGACCCTAACTGTTATTTGCCGCTCAGTATGTGATATATTATCATACGTAATTGGCATATCCGATGGAAAATACTTTATCTCTGCTACATCATCTGCTGCCATCTATTATTCTTGCCTAAATAAAAGGATCATAGGCCCACTGAAGCAGCGCTTGGCGCTCCCGAGGTCTGCAGCTCAAGTCATGAGGCTTGCAATTAGCACGAATAGCTCCCGCGTGCCGTCTGAAGGATCGCCACCGATTGATTTGTACGGCATCCAGATCGGGAATACGACGTCCCATCCAGAATCTACAATACCATTGAAACCAGCCCCGTTCATCAGGATTTCTATCTGGATCTCCTAACAGGCCGTGATAGTGATCGGCTGTTCTGCCTCTTCCTGCAAGAGTGGGAGCCCAGCCATTTTCACCCCAGACGGGTAGTGGTTGTCGCGATTTGACCTTGAACAAATTACACCGTTCTACATCAGCGCCCTCTGGTGCTAGCCGACCGTAGTGCAGCGCTCCCACGAACCATTCTGCAGGAAATTCGGCGATGCAATCATTCAAATACCGACCCTCAAATACACCGAGCATCAGCATTTCCCCTGGTGTCAGATCGGGCCGAAAATCGGCAGGTAGAGATCCAGGTTCAGCATCCAAGACATACGTGTAGCCTGATCGCAGTGACATGCCGTTGGAACCGCGTATACGGTCTCCTTTTTGAAAGGCAGCAAGTGGTCTCCCTTGACTGGCCAAATGTGACAGCATCCTTTCAATGGTTAGATGTGGCATGGCACTCCCTACTACAGATATGTTTTATGATTCTCTTGATTCAAAAGATCGGATCATTCATGAACTTGCAGCCAAAATGATGAAGACACGGTACAGCTGCCCCAGATCAAATGGATTCAAGGCATTTGTTGCAACATTTAAGCCACCGGCTCAACCGCCTGTGCAACCGGCACTACCCGTCGTCGTGCCTGTAAAGAAGAAATAGCGGCAAGGGTCTTGCTAAAGTCACCCACGTTGCTCTGCGATTTTTTGACCCAGATCCGTACATCACTGTTGCCTTGCAGATCAGCAATAACAGACCATGTGTTCCACGCAAAGTCCGAATGTTCGCGCGACGACAAGGTCACCGTCTTAGCATCAGCACGAACAACGCCAATCCAGTAGGGGCGCTTCCCGAAGCGCATGGAATTCCCCACAATATCATAATCAATGCCGGCCTCTAACCCGGTTTCCTCCTGCGTTTCACGCACCGCTGTGCGGAGGGGAGCCCCGCCATCGCACGCCTCGGGATGGCCCTTGGAGAAACTCCAAATTCCGGTATCGCGTCCCTTCAATACGAGATACTCATTGTCTTCACTTGTCAGTCCAGGGCGCATCAGAATAATTCCGGCGCCGACATACTTAAGAGAGGTGACCGTCATCTTGTCAATCACTAATTCCTACGAGGGTTTTATCAGGGGAGCTATGCGGTCAACTTTTTTTGGACCCAGCTGACAGTAATAAAAACCACTCTATTAATAGAAGAATGGCGTCTCAATGTGTAGGACGTGACTGCGGTGCTCCGATTAAAGAAGATGGCAAGGCCATCCGATATACAGAAGCTCAGTGCAAGCGCGCCTGTGCAGAGGGCAGTAATCTTTGCAAGATATGCACAGGTCGTGAGGAGGATAATGAGGCTGGCAAGCCCGGCGGGAAAAGATGGCACGGGCGCATCGGCGGCCCCCTCCCTCCCGGTTCTCATATTCTCGGATCCAATTGGAATATTGCAACTGCCGCTAAAGAGGCGACTCTCGCGGCAAAAAAGGCAGCGACCGTTGCAAAGCCGGCCACTGCCCCTAAAACTGTTAAGGCTGCTGCAGCCACCTCTGTAAAAGCTGCCGCCACCGTGCAGGTTGCAGCGGCAGCAGCTACAGCCGCTGCCCGCAGTGAAAATGCGGCATTGGCTACTGTTGCTACCCATGTAAATGCTGGTGAAAAATTAAAGGCATCGCTTCGCGCTGTAATCGCAAAAGCTACTGCGGATGTTGCGGCTATGAAAGAAAAAGTATTAAACAGCTCTGAAGATCTCCAACGTCGCATTGCATTAGCTGAAGCCGCCGCCACCGCTGCTGAGCAGAAGCGTTTACGTGCAACCGTGAAAGCTGCAAAGGTTACTGCGTCGGGTGCTCCCAAATCAGTAGTAAAAGCAGCAACAGCTGCAATTGTTGCAGCTGAGCGCAAAGAAGATGCGGCGATGGAAAGTACCTCTAAACTTACGAAAGCAAATGAGCAACTGCAAGCGGCTCTTCGTGCTATGATCGCCAAGACCGCGGCTGAAGTTGCGGCTGTGAAGGATAAAGTAGCACATAATTCTGAAAAACTTAAGACCCGTGTTGCGACAGCGTCCAAGGCTGCTACAACTGCTGAACAAAAACGTTTACGTGCCACAGTGAAAGTAGCAACGTCGGCTGCTACCGCTGTGTCTGCTTCTGCTAAGGCTGTGAGTGCTGCACGGAAAACGAAGTCTGCTAAATCTAATCGTATTATTTATGAAAAGGCATCAAAGACTACACCTGTTGGTTATATGAATCGTTGGGCGGCATCTAATGTCAATAGCAGTAATGGAAGCCAAGTGAGAACCAATAGTTCAAGTGCATTCAGTAATGCTGTGCCCGCCCGCCCTTTTAATGCACAGCGTTATAATGCTGTAACATTAGCATCCCGACCTCCTGCTGCTGCTGCTAATGCTCGGCTATCTAGTTCAAATTCCTCTAGATCCGGCTCCTCTAACTCTTCATCCAACTCTTCCTCTGGTTCCTCCTCTTCTAGCTCCTCTAATTCCTCATCCGGCTCTAACTCTTCTAGCTCTAATTCCTCCTCTGGTTCCTCCTCTTCTGGCTCCAGTTCCTCCAACTCTTCTTCCTCTGGTTCCTCCTCTTCTGGCTCCAGTTCCTCCAACTCTTCCTCTGGATCCCGGTCTTCCAAAAAGACAAATAATTCGCTAGGCAGTATTAATTTATCAGAACTCCCCGAACTCGCGTAAAGTACTGGCCTAAAGTTTTTGCGTACAGTACCTAGCAAGGCTGCCAATTCTTCATTTCTCCCGGACCGCTCTTTTAAAACAAGTGGCACTCTGGCGCACCTGTCTCCCCGGTATCGTACCCCATTACGCAGTCAAGTCCAATAACGACCAACGACTCCTCAAATGGCTCCAGACAGACGGAACAGCAGGATTTGACTGCGCCTCCCCCGGTGAAATACGGCAGGCCCTCAAGGCTGGCGCCTCCCCCTCCAATATTATTTATGCAAACCCCTGTAAATCCCCTGATGATATACGCACTGCCATGCAGCTGGGTGCTTCAACAACGGTTGTTGATAGCCCAGAAGAAGTACAGAAACTTTTGGAAGCGAGATGGTCCGGTGCCGTCTTGATCCGTCTCAAAGTTTCTGATGCTGGATCTGCACAGCCGTTTAGCCGAAAATTCGGTACACCCATCACATGGGTTCCCGAAGTCCTTGAAATGATTCGCGGCACGAGTCTCAAGCATACTGGTTGGAGTTTTCATGTAGGCTCTCTCTGTAATCAACCCAACCAATTCTCGCAGGCCATTGAACTCTGTGCTGAGGCCGATGCCATCGCAAAAAAGACCGCTCAAATCATTGACATTGGCGGTGGATTCCATCCGGACCCCGCCACCTTCCGTGCCGCTGCCATTGAAATACGTAACGCCCAACGGCTGTTTCCAACCCAGACAAAATGGATTGGTGAACCCGGCCGATTCCTGTCCGCTCCGGTGGTAACGCTCCGTGTCAAGGTCATTGGTGTTAAAAGTCGGCATGATCGTTCTGGTTGGATCTATACCGTGGATGAATCTGTTTACGGCTCCTTTAGCAACATCCCATTTGATGGGCAGAAGCCGGCCTATCATCTTCTGTCACACGATGCTGCGCAAAGACCGCGTGTAAGAGCGACTCTCTTTGGACGGACGTGTGATTCGGCGGATTGCCTTGCCGATGACATTGAACTCCCGGAACTCCAAGTTGGTGATATCCTAGAGGTTCCGAATATGGGCGCTTATACAACGGTGAGCTCTTCGTATTTCAATGGCTTTTCTAAACCTAAACGCATTTATGGTTTAGGTTAAACTGCGTAGCAAAACCTAAACGCATTTATGCTTGAAACAGCATAAAGAAGTAGTCCCGGAACTCTATAAGATGTTATCCAGACGATTAATGAGCATTTGCACAATGGCCCCGCGCCCGGCGAGTCCTTACCGTTATTCACTTCAAAACAAGCCGCATATCGCGAATATTCGTTCATGGGAGATCTATGTTGATTTCATGAGCGTTTGCGTGTCCGGCGATATTCGGTCCATGAACGTTTTTCACGACAAATATGTTCTTTGTTATGAAACGCATCTGCGAAAAGAAGATCCGCAACTGATTTTCAGAGACTCTGCTCTTTATCATTCTTCGGATCCCGACGCCAGCCTTGTGAAGATCGCGGCCCCGGTGTATCCGCGGTTGATGGGGGCGGTAGAAGAAATCCTCCGCGAACGAAAAGCTCCCGAAAAAACTCTTGAGTGGCTGCAAAAAATTAGGCAGCTAAGGTAGAACAATGGCGTCCCTCCTCGGTTTACTTCGCAAGACGCTCAAGCGCAGCACGAATCTCGTTCGCCGTGTAGGCAAGGGTGCCCGGTCCACGCTCAAGGGTGTGACGAACGCGGTGGGCCTCACCAAGCGGAAGGGTCGCAAGGGTCGCAAGAGTTCCAAGCGCAACTCTCAACGCAACTCTCAGCGCAACCGCAACTAAATGATACACAATATCATATTTCAAACGCATTTTTTTTAAAATACGTATGATGTATAATGAACCCTTGGTTTGCAGAAAATGATAAACTAATGTTTTATAAGTATTTAGATAAAGCGACTACCTATTTTGAATGGGGGTCTGGAGGTTCAACCTATCAAGCCAATAGTAGAAAGAATATTAGTAAAATATACTCGGTAGAAAGTGATAAGGAATGGTTTAATAAATTACAGCAAATTATTAAATCGGATAAAATCGTTTCTTTTTATAATGAAATGGATACACGTCCAAAAACGTGTGGTCATGCGGGACCCAATAGTACGCCTGAACAAAAAATAAACTACAGTAATCATATTAGAAAATTATCCACAGATGAGCAACAAAAACTAGATTTTATATTAATTGACGGTCGTTTTCGTGTAGCTTGTTGTTTAAAAAGTTTTGAACTCATTAAATCGGACTGTATAGTTGTATTTGATGATTTTTTAAATAGACCATTGTATCATGTTGTTTTAAATTATTATGATATGGTGGAAAAAACAGCAGATGAGCGCATGGTTATTTTACGGAAAAAGGCACATATAACATCAATACCACCTGACGTTATGAAACGATATGAATTAGATGGTGGATAGGGGTTATTGTCATAACAATACGCCTGATCTAAACCATACATATCTTTATCAAGTAGATGTCTTGGCGTATTCGCAAGCCCACTGGAGCTATTCTGTTACCCTTTACTCGTATTGGGGGGAATATTACATTCCCACCTCCGCTGCTAGCGCATGTGCAGACCGATGGCTCTTACGGTCGTAAAGGCGCCCGTGTTGCAGCGATTATTCTATCGGCTGGTCATAAACATGGATGGCGAGACCTTGCAACCATCAAAGCACACTCATCTACTGAAACAGAATGGGCCTCCGTTGCATTTGGCCTCCAACTGGCCATTAAAAATAGTCAAGAAGCAATCGGTCTGGAAAATGATAATCTGAGTGTAATTCAGGGTCTTCTTTTTCCGAAGAATCCTCTGCGGCACGAGTATGCGAATCATTATAGGAATGAAATTCAACAATTAGCTGCTAAAACGGTGTGGACTGGTGTCCGTTGGATCCCAAGGGAGCGAAACAAGGCGGATGATCTGTTTCATTTACGGTGAGTAAAATATTAAAATCGCATTAAATTATAAATGTCGTCGTCTGACACCAGTCAAACGACACGTATACGTATTTTACGTGGGAAGGCATTAAATTTATTCCATCAGTTAAATCCATCTGCATCTCAAGGTGGAAGATACACATTTTCACAATCAGACTTGTTAAGTGAAAAAGTAGGCAAACTTCTTGGAGGTTGTTGTTCTAGCCCCGATCCGGCCCCCTCCGAATCATATACAGTTACATATTATGGTAATGAAAATACAGGTGGTTCAGCCCCCGTAGATAGTTCATCACCTTATGAAAGTGGTTCTTCAGTAACACTTTTGGGTAATTCAGGAGTACTGATAAAAACGGGCTACTCCTTTTCTGGTTGGAATACTGCTGCAGATGGCACAGGGACAACTTATTTGCCTACGAACACATTTACGATCGCTGCGAACACTGCCTTGTATGCACAGTGGACGCCTGGAGAACCGGTCACCTATACTGTTACCTACGATGGTAATACCAGCACAGGAGGTTCTGTCCCTGTTGATGGTTCTTCACCCTATGAGTTAGGCTCCACTGTAACAGTTCTTGGTAACAGTGGCCCCTTAACAAAGACTGGCTACACTTTTGCTGGCTGGAACACGCTAGCAGATGGTACAGGAACAGCCTATTCACCTACTGATACATTTCCAATCATTAATGATACCACCCTGTACGCCCAGTGGACCCCTATCACCTACACCGTTACCTACAATGGTAATACCAACACGGGCGGATCAGCACCAACGGACGGTTCCTCTCCCTACACCCCTGATTCTACAGTGGAGGTTCTAGGAAGAGGATCGCTTACAAAGACCGGCTACACCTTTGCAGGTTGGAACACGCTGGCAAACGGTACAGGAACAGCCTATTCGCCCGATGACACATTCTCCATCGGTGAAAATACCACCTTGTACGCTCAGTGGACCCCTATAACCTATACCGTCACCTATAATGGTAATACCAGCACGGGTGGATCAGTACCAACGGATGGTTCCTCTCCCTACAATACCGGTTCCACCGTGACGG
>Ga0209550_10003686_pt1 | contig 14584 bp, 7 predicted proteins | sample LauGreSuBDMM15SN_2_FD_187567 | JGI IMG/M metagenome (GOLD analysis project Ga0209550, IMG submission 187567) | Freshwater lake microbial communities from Lake Michigan, USA - Su13.BD.MM15.SN (SPAdes) (version 5) | ecosystem: Environmental > Aquatic > Freshwater > Lake | place: Lake Michigan, USA...
GGCTGCTGGCTTGCGGCTGCTGGTTGCTCGCTGCTGGCTGCTGGCTGTTGGCTACTGGCCGCTGGTTGCGGGTTGCTGGCTGCGGGAGCAGCAGCTTTGCCGTCCCCAGTGTCGATGTGGGCGATAACCTGGCCCACTTGAATGACGTCGTTCTCGTTGAACAACTTCTTCACCAAAACTCCGGCAACGGGCGACGGAATGTCGCTGTCCACCTTGTCAGTGGCAATGGTCAGCACTGATTCGTCGAGTGCAATAGAGTCACCTTCGTTCTTTAGCCATTGGGTAATGGTGGCTTCGGCTACAGATTCGCCCATTTTGGGCATCGTCAATTCAAACATGGTCAGTTGGGTTGTTCGGCAAATTTACGGCACAGGTTGCCGGCGCAGAAGAGCATAAACGTCTAAATCCGCGTGCCAACGGCTCGCGTAGCGTCGGTCGGCTTCGTGGTCCCATTCCGCAACCCCGCTCGGCGTCACATGCGGAACCACTCCCGGCTTGAGCGGACTCAGTCCCATGGCAGAGCTGGTGTAGCCGACCCATGTTTTGGTTCCGGTCCACACCGAGGGCAGCCCAGTAACCAGCCGACGACCCTGCGGATGCAGCACGAGCAAGGGGCTCAGCAGGGTCACGACCACCGTGATCGCAGCGTGCAGCAGTGTGCGGCTTCGGCGTACTAAGGGCTTATCGAGCTCAGGGATCGCAGCATCAGAAGCAAGCCTGCGGTCGTCACTTCCCAAGGTCCATTGGGGGTAGATCATTCGAAAGCGGATTCCTTGACCGCGATGGGTGATCATGAGGTCGATGCTGCGGCGAAAGGGGATTCCGCCTTGGGAGTGAATGGCCACCACGGCGGGGCGAAAAAGGTTTATGCCTGATTCAATTTTGGCGTCGAGGGGCAAGTCCGTGTCGGTGGAATGGGGGTCGGAATGTGCGGTCGGTGCAGGTCGGCCGACGTGCACGGTTCCGTGGCGAAGGAGGCCGCGGTTCCGAAGTCCAATGGCAATCCGAAGTACCCGAGAAGCCATAGAGGCCGCCGCAAAAAGAAGGGATGAGAGGAGGACGAGTGCCCGCGAGAACCGCCAGTCCAAGGGTAGGAGGGCGTAGCCAACCAGTAGCGTGAGTGTCGCCAAAAAGCTGCTTGAAAACCAGCGACGGAGGGTTCCGCGTGCGCCACCCAGGGCGGTGTGTACGGCGAACCAGGTCAGCGTGTAGGCCGGAAGCACGATCCATCGGTAGGCGATGGGGTAGGCTCCGCCCTCTATGTAGCGGTGCGAACGTTCCCAGTAGCTGGTGGCCGACTCGGCCAAGAAGTAGCCCAACGCGAGGTCGAAAAGTAGCGGGAGCACGACGGCGGCCCAACGCTGCACCACGGTAGAGGTGGCCTTGGCGTAGATTCCGAAGCGAATGAGCGCGCTGAATGCCGCGGCACGGCCGGCGAAGTGCGTGCGGGCAAAGATGTCCATGGCCTCGTGAAAGGTTTTGACGTACTTCCAGGTGGCATGCTTGGTCGACTCGCCTTTGTAGTGAATGATGGGCGAGGTCGCGAGGTAGTGGTTCTGCCAACCCGCCTTTTGAATGCGGTAGCTCAGGTCGATGTCTTCGCCGTACATAAAATAGGCCTCGTCAAAGCCGCCGAGCTGGTCGAGAATGGGCTTGCGCACCATCATCCAGGCTCCGCAGTGGACGTCGACTTCGGCGTTTTGGTCCTCGGGGAGGTGGCCCAGGTAGTAGCGGGCGAATCGGGGGCTGCGCGGAAAAAGACTGCTCAATCCGAGTAGTCGGTAGAGGGCCACGCTCGGGGTGGGCAGTGCGCGTTTGGATTCGGGGAGGAATTCGCCCGTTCCGTCGATCATGCGGCACCCGAGGGATCCGACTTCGGGGTGGGCGGCGAGGTAGGCCAACGCCGTGGCGAAGTTGTCTTCAGGCACCACCGTGTCGGGGTTGAGGTAGAGCACGACATCACCGGTGGCTTCGCGCAGGGCGAGGTTGTTGGCGCGTCCGAATCCGAGGTTGGTGGGGGATGAAATCCATCGAACCTCAGGGAACTGCGCAGGGATCCACTCGCCGCTTTGGTCGGTGGACGCGTTGTCGACCACGATGACTTCGACGTCAAGACCGCGCGATGCAGCCTGCACCGAACGCAAGCATTGGTCAAGAAAGGCCTTGACGTTGTAGTTGACAATGAGGACCGAAAGGCGCACGCGGTGAAGTTAGCCCTTAATAGTTTGCTCGTAGGGAACGCGCTGCTCGACCGCGCGGCTTAGGGTGCGTTCGTCGGCGTATTCCAAAGCATCGCCGACGGGGAGTCCGCGCGCCATCACCGTCAGGTTGACTCCCAGGGGCTGAAGGCGGCGGTAGAGGTAGAATGCGGTGGTGTCGCCCTCCATGGTCGTGCTCAGCGCAAATAAAACCTCAGTGATGCCTTCGGCTGCAACGCGTTCCACAAGGTGGTCGATGCTGAGGTCGCCGGGCCCCATTCCGTCCATGGGCGAAATGAGTCCGCCCAGCACGTGGTAGCGACCCCGAAAGGCTTGGGTATTTTCAAGGGCGAGCACGTCGCGAACGTCTTCGACCACACACAAAGTCAATGCATCGCGGCGACCGTCGGCGCAAATGCTACAGATTGGCGTATCGCTCAGCGAATGGCACTGGCTGCAGAGCGTGGTCTGCTCGGCGAGGTTGTGAATCGCATCTGCAAGCTGTAGCATGCGGTCGTCGCCTTGCTGGATTAAATGCAGCGCGAGACGCAGTGCGGACCTTCGTCCAATGCCCGGAAGTCGCGCTAATTCGCTCACCGCGCGCTCTAAGGCTGCCGAAGGAAGTTCCATAGTCCAAAAATACGGCATCTTTGTGCCGATGATCAACGGACCCTACCTCGTGCTCGCGGTGCTCGCGGGCTACTTCGCACTCCTCGTAGTGGTCGCTGAATGGGCAACACGCCAATCAGCGGCTGACAACACGCAATTTTTTACGGCGGGCAGGCAGAGTCCCTGGTGGCTAGTGAGTTTTGGAATGATTGGGGCTTCGTTGAGCGGGGTGACCTTTGTATCAGTTCCGGGCTGGGTCGCTACGTCCCAATTCAGCTACCTCCAAATGGTGCTGGGTTATGTGGCGGGTTATGCCGTTGTTGCGTTTGTGCTTCTTCCGCTGTACTACCGCACGGCCACAACGACGATTTATGGCTACCTCGACCAGCGATTCGGAATTTCAGCGTACCGAACTGGTGCTTGGATTTTTATCGTTTCGCGTTGGGTGGGTTCTTCGCTTCGTCTGTTTTTGGTGGCGACCATACTGCATGACCTGGTTGCGAAACCCTTCGGAGTTCCATTTGGAGTGACTGTTTTGGGCGTTTTGGGATTGATTTGGTTGTATACCCATCGTGGCGGAATCCGAGCGGTGGTGGTGACCGACACCCTTCAAACCGCTGCGATGCTCGCGGTATTAATCTGGGTAATCGTAGTACTAATGGGTGAACTGGGTGTGGAGCAACCGTGGACCTGGTTGTGGGAACAGCCCGAATCTCAGTGGTTTTTTCCTGAGGCGTCAGATGGGCGGAACTTTTGGAAGCAGTTTCTCGGGGGGATGTTCATCACGATCACGATGACCGGATTGGATCAAGACATGATGCAAAAGAACCTTACGTGCCGCACGCTGCGTGATGCACAGCTCAACATGATGGTATTCAGTGGGGTGCTGGTTTTTGTCAATCTTCTGTTTTTGGCCCTCGGAGTGGTGCTTTACCGCTACGCATCTTCGGTCGGAATCGAGACCACAGGCGACGGTCTCTTTGCCGCCGTGGCCATGTCACCTGGCATGCCCCAAGCGGTGGCGGTGCTTTTTGTGCTCGGCTTGGTGGCGGCCGCCTATTCTAGTGCGGACTCAGCACTCACCGCACTGACCACGTCCTTTTCAGTAGACATTCTCGGAGTCGAACATATGAATTCAGACCGCGCCGAACGGGTGCGCCGGCGTGTGCATGTTGGAATGACCGTCGCAGTAGGATTACTCATGATTGGCGTGAAACCATTTGCAGATCAAAGTATTATCACTACAATTTTTACGGCCGCAGGCTATACCTACGGTCCTCTTTTGGGGCTGTTTGCGCTCGGCCAACTTACGTCAGTGAAGCCTTCAGCGCGCTGGATTCCATGGGCTGCTTTGGCTAGCCCACTGCTCACCTACGCCGCGAACTGGGCTGCTCCCAAGTTTCTTGGCTACACCTTCGGATTTGAGTTGATTTTGCTCAATGGATTAATCATGGCGCTGCTTTTGGCCATTGGATCAAAAAAAAGCCACTAGCTTTTGGCTAATGGCTCTTGGTCTTGGTTGAGGACTTCTAGAATTTCACTACCGAAGTCCGTTCGGTCCGAATGCCGCGTTGGAGCTCCACGATGTACGTTCCCGCAGCGAGGCTGCGAAGGTCGAGGCGGTTGCCGGTTGGCCATGGGCCATCAGCAAGTGTGCGTCCCGCGAGGTCGGTGATTCGGTAGGCGTCTGGCATCAGTTCACCATGTACATTGAGGAAGCCTTCAGTGGGGTTGGGTGATAGGGTCCAGCGCATGCCCATCTCATCCATGCCAACCGAACTGATGGTGACGGTGTCGGTGAGTACCACGATGCCGCAGGCTCCGCTCACAGTGAGTGAGACGGGGTAGGTGCCCGCGGCGCTGTAGGTATGGCGACCAATGATAGAGGTGGCGGTGGTCCCGTCTCCAAAGTTCCAGAGGTAACTCAGTCCAACGCCCTGAACGGCCGTCGCTTGTCCCCAAAAGGTGAAGGCCGTGTCGGTTCGGTAGGTCCAGTTGGCCGCAGTTTGCGGATAGCTGGTGAGGTTGAGCGTGTCGGAGTCGGTTCCGCCAGGACCATTCAACTGCAGTACAACCGTTTTTGGACCGGTTGAGAAAAAGTACACGGCATGGTTACCTGGCCCCGTGGCAACACTCGGCACTGCACCTGGTCCAAACGTCCATTGTGCGATTGAAGTTCCAGGATTTACTGCTGCGAAGTACACCGTGTCGAGGACACATACATCGCTCGTAGCACTTGATGAAATACTTGCAGTGGGAAGGCTGGCACCAAGGTCGTATACATTCACATTGTCCACATAGAGGTTGTTTCCGTATCCGTTAAGGCCGACAAATCGGAATTTGACACTTGGACCTGAGATTCCGGCTGGAAGTGCAATGGTGTCGCGACGCCAGTGGCTTGCAAGTGAGGGAATGAAGTTCGTCGTCTGTGACGGTTTAGTCGCGAGAACGGTGCCCAACTTGAGGTACCCAGTAGGCTGCCACGAGGTGCCGCAGTTGGTGCTGTACTCGACGCGGAGCCCGTCGACGTAGTTGACTGGGTCGTAGGGTGCGTAGGCCACGTCAAATACGAGGTAGGGCAAGGTGGTTCCACTCAAATCGATGCTCGGGGTGATGAGTCCATCTTCTTGTGGCGTGTTGTTGTAGTTGAAAAAATTCATCGACATCGAGTTGGTCGTAGTGCCCGTAAAGCCGATGCTGTTGGCTACTGCCCAAGTGAGGCCATTGTCAGGGTTGTCCACCGACCATCCGAGGGGTAGGCCAGGAGCGAAGGGCTCGGCGAAGGGTAGCGGAGCTCCGGCGGTCAGAGTGATTCCGCCTACCGAGGTCGCGGTGTCGGCTCCGAAGCTATTGCTTGCGATCAGCTGCACGGTGTAGGGAGCAAGAGAGCTAAGACTAATCCATGGGTTTTGGCTGGTCGAATCGGTTCCGTTGGTAAAGGTCACTCCGCTGCGCGGTGTGATGATCCATCGCCAGGCGGACGGGCTATTGCTCGACTGGTCAAAGAGCTGTACCACTTGGCCGAGGCACGGCGCGGTGGTCGGAAGCTGCATAGCGGCTGCTGGCGAGGTGGTTACTTCACTGACGCTAATTCCATCGATCGCCATATCACTCGAAGCGGCGTTACCGGTGATTCCCCGGAAGCGCAGCACCACATTGCCTCCGATGTAGGGAACGAGTGAGGCATTGATTGTTAGCCAATTGCTGCCTTGGTTGCCCACAATGGGAGCGATCGCATCAAGAGTCCATCGACCGCCCGAAAGCACGTCGACATGGAGTTCGCCCTGGCCGGTTCCGAGCATGTGCGCCGAGAACGTGAGTTGGGGCAAGCTGGCGTTGGTCAAGTTGATGCACGGGCTGTACAGCAGGGCTTGAGAATTGGTGCAGCTCGAGGACTCCAGGTAGAGGTAGCGATCTGAAGCACCACCGCCATTGGCTCCACCGGTGGGGCCTGTACCTGCAGTTGGCGTGGTATTGGCGTTGGTGCGCCAGTCGTGAATGTCTTCGCTTCCGTTGGTTGCATTTACCCAACCGGCACTCAGAGAGCACGCGGTGGAACCACAGTTGGCCGTGGTCGGACAGTTTGCAAACGTGTCAAAGTTTTGAGTGAAGGGCAGGCTCGCTGGGGTCCCGCTGGCTACCACATTAAACGTTTGTACGAGCGTGTCGTTGTAGGGGTTTTGGTCACCAGTAAGCTCGGTCCACACGCGCAGTGCGTATGAGCCGACAACTGATGCATTTACGGTTCCTGTTAACGTGGCAACCGAGCTTTGGCCGGGGTTGAGGTTGACGCTGATTGTGTCGCGCTGGATGCTACCGCTGCCGAGCTGGAAGGCGATGGGCACGCTGGTCAACGGGGTCGTCGCGGGGTTGAGGACGCGGACTTCAACGGGTAGTCCGCCCGTGGGTTGGCAGTCGGGCATGCGTCCCACGGGGTTGAGGACCGCGGTCAGTGCGGCGTCGTTGGTGACCAAGCATCCCTGGATGCCTGCGGGCTTCTGGACGGCCACGGCGCGCTTTCCGGCGCGTCCCGCCGGAGTCAGCGCGGCCACACTCACCCATTCGGCAGTGTTCGGGTTGCTTCCAGTGAAGACGAAGGCGGTGCTGGTCGTGGTTCCGACTGAGTCCATGTACTGAGGGCCCAACTTGTAGACCACATAGCCCGCAGCGCCCGGAACGGGTGACCACGTCACACGGAACGAGTCGGGGCACGTCCATTGGTGGTTGAGGTTGGTGGGTACACCCACGCGGCTCATTATGTAGTTGGTGGTGTCGCCTTGGGTGCCGCGCGTGAGGCGTAGCCACATCTGATCGTTGACGCCTGGTGGAACCTGCCAGTTGGCCTGGGTCGCCGTTGCGCCGGGGTTGGCAATGCTCACCCACGTGCTGCCGTTGTCTTGCGAGTAGCTCAGTTGGTAGGGGCTACCGTTGGGCTCGGCGTCCCAGCGCACCGGGGTTATTTGGCCCGGAACCAGGACCTCGCCACCAATGGGGTAGGTCAGTTCGACGTCGGCGGCCACCGTGGTCCATGTGATCCAGTATTCCTGCGAACTGCCTTGTGCGATGCTTCCCGATACGATGAGGTCGTAGTCACCCGCGGTGGGGTTCAGGACTTCAAACTGCTCGGCGGTGTTCAAGCTATCCACCGCTTGAACGGCCGGGCTGTTGAGTGCCGTAGCCGTTGGGGTGGGGTTGAGCACCCAAGGTAGCCACGACGAAGTACCTTGCTTGAGTTGGCCATTGAGGTCGTTTACTAAGGCGCGGCCGGCATTCAACGTGGCGGCGGGGTCGGTCCAGTGGAGCATCACGCGCAGCACCTGCTGGCCTGATGGGATGCTGATGCGGATGGTGTCAGTTCCGCCCTGGGCCAGGGTGTCGCGAACGAAGTAGTTTTGTTCGATGGCACGTGCGGCGCGCAGCGCGTTCATTCTGCCGTAGCCGTAAATAAAGTCGGGGCCGTTTTGCCCGAGGTCGTCAGCGGTGTTCATGAGGATGGCCTTCATGAGTCCGCCGTGCGGATCCTGGCCGCTGTGGGTTTGGCGGTATGCGTCGTAGAGTTGGGCGAGTACGCCGGCGGTTCCAGGGCAGGCCATGGAAGTGCCCGTTTTAAAACCATAGGCATTGGGCGAAACGCAGGAGTATACGTTGGTCCCGAGTGCCGACACGTCCGGCTTGATGCGGCCGTCGTGAGCGGGGCCGCGGCTGCTCGATCCGGCAATTGCATCGTTGGCCTGTACGTTGGCCACTGCAATGACGTTTTTGGCCTGCTTGTGGCCGCCTGTAATGTTGCCCCAACCTGAACCTGCTCCGTAGTTGCAGTTGGCGGTTCCGTTGTTGCCGGCAGAAAAGACGTGCATGAGGTGGTAGTTCTGCACGATGTCTTGGTCCATTTGCTGTGTGAACGAAGTATAGCCCGTATTGCAGCCGTTGGAATAGCTACTGGCTGTGACGCGCACCCCGTAGGTCGTGTAGTGCGCGTCGACGCTGTTGAGGTTGCCGGGGTAGTCGTAGTACACGAGTGAAGCGCCTGGAGCTTGGCCCTCTCCGTCGGGGTCGATGTTGCCAGCGCCCATGATTGTTCCGGCAACGTGGTCGCCGTGGTCGCCTTGGCTGGGGCCGCTGAGGTTGGCTGTGATTCGTCCTTTGAAGTCGACGTGGGGCTCAATGTCGCCGTCGTCGCCGTGGCCGACCACCACGCCGGTGCCGCGGTAGTTGCGTCCTCCGGGGAAGGGTACGCGGATCGACGTCGCGCGGTGGTTTTTGGTGCCAATGAGGTTTTCAGGCTCGCCCGGAGCCTCTTTAGGTTGTACAAACTGCACTTCGGGAAGCGCGGCGACGCGCTGCAGGTCACTTGGGTTAATCCGAACACTGATTCCGTGCGCTCCGGTGGCGACGACTGTACCGATGCGGTCGAGGTTGGCAGAGAGTGCTGTACGTGAAGCATTCGCGAGCGGAACCACAACCAATTCCACCTCGCTTCCAACCCATGCATACTCGGGAAATTCTCCGTTGGCCAGGGTATTGCTCAGCTTCATGGAGCCTGAAAAAGGAGCTGCTCCCTGCAGCGGAAGTTCCGCAACAAAGGCCCACGCCGAACGTGCATTGACAGGAATCTCAACGAGGTAGGCGTTGAGCGGGAGGTAGCCGTGGTTCACGGCTCCGCGCGCCGACCAGTTGGCCCACTCGAGCTCTGTCAGCGGACGCGCAAAGGCGAATACGCGTACCACGCGATCGCGCGATTCGCCAGTCAACGGCTTTGAAAGCTCAATCAAATTGGTTTCAGTGAGCTGGTATACTCCGGACTGCAAAAGTACCCGGGCGGGCTTTGCTGCATTGCTTTGGGCGGAAAGTTGAAGGGCCACCACGGCGGCCACGGCAAGTAGGCGTAATTTCATCGGCTGAATACGGAATAAGAGGCACAATTTAGAACCGGAATGCACAAGTATCGTTTAATGTTTGCGTGGGCGCTGATCCTGACTGCGGCAACGGCTCAGCCCGTGCAGCGCATTTTGTACGTCGCGGCGCACCCCGACGACGAAAATACCCGGCTCATCGCACACTGGTCGAGGGCCGAGGGGCGCGACGTCGCCTATGTAAGTTTGACCCGCGGAGAAGGCGGTCAAAACTTAATCGGCCCCGAATTGGGTCCTGCATTGGGTGCCATTCGCGAGTCCGAGCTCCGCGCTGCTCGCCAAATTGATGGGGCCCATCAGTTTTTTACGTCAGCTCCAGATTTTGGGTTCAGCACGAACCCTGAAGAGACGTTTTCAATATGGAACCGCGAGCAAGTCCTCGGCGAACTCTTTTCATTGGCCGCAGAATTTCGACCCGACGTGATTGTGACGCGCTTTCCGCCCGATTCAAGGGCCGGACACGGCCACCACACTGGCTCAGCCATGTTGGCCTTAGATCTTTTTGCCCGCCTGAAGCGTGACCGCAAGTGCAATGGGGATTGGGCTCCGCGCGCTGTCTACTGGAATACGTCGACTTGGTGGGCCAAGGACCTCGAGAATGCGCCATTAGGTGACAGCTTGGTGCGCCTGCAGATTGGCGGCTACCACGAGGCTTTGGGCAAGTCGGTACTTCAAATCGGAACCGAGGCCCGCAGCATGCACAAGTCCCAAGGCTTTGGGGCAGAGAACGATCATGGATTCCGAACGGAATATCTGAAGTTGCTTTCGGGAACGCCTGTGGACTTCACCGTGGCGTTGCCGGCCAACCCTGCGCAAGATGTGCACATTTGGCGTGAGGTTCGGGCCGACCGCCCTTGGTACACCGACCGCGACAGCATCGCGCTAAAGCGCACGGAAGTCATCATCAACGAGGGCAGGGAGTCCGTAGCTGTGGACGGCGCATTAATGGCTCCCGGCCAACGCTTCGAGCGTGAGGCGAGTCCGTTGCAGCCCGCGTGGTACGTCACCGCGGACCGGGTCAAGGGCGAGCTACGCCGCCCCAGCGTCCCAGCGGATCCGCTCAGCGTAGCGTTGGATGTGCCGAGTGTAATTGCGACGTCGAAGCGCCCTTACGAAATTCCGGTTCGGTTTACGCGGTGGGCCTTGGCCAAGTCGTTTGACGTAGAGGTCCACGTTCCAAATGGGTGGAAACTTTTGAGTCCGAAACGCTTAAAATGGTCGGCGCAGCCGGAATCTGATCCGGTTCAGGCCTTTGCGGTGCGCCTCGAGCCCGGAAGCAATCCGGTCGATGGCGAGCTCACCTTCACGATTGACGGCAACCCGGTGCGTCAAGTAGTCGAAGTGCGCTACGACCACATTCCGCACACCGAAGTGTGGGTAGATGGCGGAATTCCGCTGCGCTTTGTGCCCATGACGCTGCCCGCCTTGAGTGTGGGCGTCATCGAGGGTGCCGGCGACGACGCCGCGCTTGCTTTGTCCCAGCTCGGATTCGAGGTGCGGCAGCTCGACCCCTTGAGCATGACTGCCGCCGACCTTGAAGGACTTGCGGCGGTGGTTACCGGAGTCCGCGCCTACAACGCCACCCCGGGAATGGACCGTGCGAATGCCGTTCTCGAACCGTGGATCCGCCACGGAGGCCGCCTCGTCATGCAGTACGCGACCGCCAGCAGCGACCGTACGGCGGAGCAGATGGGCCCGTTGCCCTTTGCGTTGGGCCGCCAGCGGGTGACGCGCGAAGATGCGGTTCCGCAGTTTTTGGCGCCCAAGCACCCGTTAATGACGACGCCCAATGTGCTGGATGCGAGCGATTTCAATGGCTGGGTTCAAGAACGCGGACTCTACTTCGCCCAAACATGGCCCACTGATTTTACCCCGCTCATCGCATGGTCTGACCCGGGCGAGCCTCTGACTCAGGGTGCACTGATTACGGCCTCTTATGGCGACGGAAGCGTCACCTACTGTGCGCTGTCCTTGTTCCGCCAGTGGCGTGCAGGGGTTCCAGGTGCCTACCGAATCCTTGCCAACCTCGTTGCTCATGACCGCTAGTTTGCGCCCGCTCGACCTCGCTGCACTGGTGCTTACCATTGGCGGAATCGCGATCTACGGCATGTGGAAGTCGCGCCAAAAGGCCTCAGCAACCGAGTTTTTAAGTGGCCAGAATCAGACCAACTGGCTGACTATGGCGCTCGGAATTCTCGCCACACAAGCCTCGGCCATCACCTTTTTGAGCACGCCGGGACAAGGCTTTGGAGATGGACTTCGCTTCGCCCAATTCTACCTCGGAATGCCGCTGGCCCTCTTTGTCCTCGGAGCGTGGGTAGTTCCCCGCTACATGCGCAGCGGAGCTCGAACCGCCTACGAGTACCTCGAAGGTGTTTTTGGTCCGCGGGTTCGTGGTCTGGCGGCTTCACTTTTTCTTATTTCGCGGAGCCTAGCGGCCGGCATCACCCTTTATGCCCCGGCAATCGTTCTGTCTGCAATCTTTGGTTGGAATCTTAAGGTGACCGTTGTGGTAATCGGTGCAGTGGTCATTGCCTACACCGCATTTGGCGGATACAAAGCTGTCGAAGTGACCCAAACGGCACAGATGATGGTGATTTTGCTTGGCTTGGTTGCCGCCTTTGTGGTGCTGCTTCAAGGGCTTCCCGAGGGGCAGGGGTTGAACGAGGTTTGGTCGCTCAACCGGGCTTACGGGCACACTCAAGTCCTCGATTTTGAGTGGAATCCAGCCAGTCGCTACACGGTGTGGTCGGGGCTTGCAGGCGGATTCTTTTTGGCCATGGCTTACTTCGGAACCGACCAAAGCCAAGTCGGCCGCTACCTCGGGGGAAAGAGCCTCACTGAGATTCGGCGCGGATTCCTGTTCACCGGACTGATCAAGTTCCCCATGCAGCTCTTCATTTTGAGCCTCGGACTGCTCTTGCTGGCCCGAATGCACTTTGCAGATGAACCCCTTTGGCACAATCCTACTGTGGCCCGCGAGTGGGTCGGAATGCGTCCGGACCTCGACGCCCAATGGGCCGAAGTCAACGAGCAGCGCCAGCAGCTTGCTGCCCAACCTGAAACCCGGGAGCGCCAAGCCCAACTGGCTAGCCTCCACGAGCGACGCAACGCCCTTAAGGCCGATGCGGTGGCTGAGGTTCAGGCCACAGCGCCCCACCTCGAAACCAAGGACCAGGACTACGTCTTTTTGGGCTGGGCGCTTGGCCACATGCCGGTCGGCCTACTTGGCCTTTTGCTCGCGGTGATCATGGCCGGAGCCATGTCTAGTTCCAGCGCCGAAATCAATGCGTTGGCGGCCACCTCAGTCATCGACTTTGGTCGCGCGCTCGGGCTGCGCGAAACGCTTCAAACGTCTCGTTGGGTTACGGCTTTTTGGGGCCTGGCCGCAATGGGAGTGGCCCTTTTGGCGAGCCTTTACGAGAACCTGATTCAGCTCGTCAACTTAGTTGGTTCGCTGTTTTATGGTCCAATGCTCGGAATCTTTGTCTGCGCCTGGCTCTTCAAGCACCTGCCGTGGCGCTCGGTGTTTTGGGGCGGAATCCTCGCGGAATCCGCCGTCCTCTCCCTGCACGCAGCAACGCTTGCGGGCTGGCTCGAACTCGGCTACCTCTGGTACAACCTCATCGGCGCCGTCCTCGTCGTGGCGCTGGCGTGGCTGCTGCCGTTCCGCGCCCCGCGGGCGTAGCCGACTTCTCGGCATAGATGGCCTCCATGCGCTGGACGATTTCGCCCACCGCAGGGCAAACCAACGCATTCTTGGCGGTCAACTCCAAAATTTGGACCTGCTTCACTCGGTCGGTATGCGGGTACTCACGGCAGGCCTTCGGGCGATCCTCATAAATGGAGCAGGAGTTGTCGGACTCCAAAAACGGGCAAGGCAGTTGCTTGAGCACCCAGTCGTCTTCTTCGTCGAGTCGCAAGTAGCTGGCCTCAAAATCAGCTGTTTTGAGACCCAAGCGCTTGGCTACGCGATCCTTGTCGCGCTCGGTCCACAGCGGCCCCGTCGTCTTGCAGCAGTTGGCGCAGGTCAGGCAGTCCGTCTTGGCGAACACGGCCTCGTGAAGCCCGTGTACCACTGCGTCGAGGTCGCGCGGAGGCTGACGCTTTAAACGCTTTAAAAACGCCTCGGGACCCTTCTTCACTCAGCCCGAAGCTTTTCGATGAAGGCCGTGGTTTCCTGAAGCCATGGCTCGTACTCTGGGGTTCCGGGCCCGTAAAACCCGCTGTAAATCTTGCGCACCCGACCCTGCTTGTCGAGGTAAATGGTGGTAGGGTAGGACGAAAAGTTGGCGAGCCCATCGAGCACGCGCTCGACGGCTCCACGCTCGGCACGGCCGGCAAAAAGAATGGGGTATCGCAGGTCCAGTCCGCGTACAAACTTGTCGACGGCGGTAAATGCTTGTTCGCGCTCCGCGCTCCGCTCGAAGGTCAAACCAAAAAACTGGACGTCGGGGTAGGCCGCGTGAAACTGTTTGAAGGCATTGCTCTCGTCGACGCAGTTGGGGCACCAAGAGCCCATGATTTGAATCACGGCGGGCTTGCCCAATTCAGGGCTAAAAAGTGCGCCGCTTTGGTAGTGCGGAAGCGAAAACGTGAGCGATTCGACCCCCGGCTTTAGGCCGGCTAGGGTAGTGGGGTCGGCCAGCTTCGCGTCGGGATCGGCCTTGCCGGTAATGGCTTGGTCGCGGGTGGCGCTCAAGATTTGCCGTCCACGAACGGCTCCGCCCTCGAGAAGCTCTAACTCAAATACGTACGCAAACACCCCGTTGAAGGTGCTGAGGTGCACGCGGTTGCCGCGTCGGTTTCCGGCCAGGTAGCGGTAGTCGCCGGACTCGGTCATGATGGTTCCGGTCACGATTCCGTCCTCGTCCTCGCGGAGCACGGCAATGCCGGGATTGCCCTCTGCAACGGGTTGGTTGGGTTGATGAAAGCGCAGTGCGTAGCGGTCAGCTAATGGTTGTTCGCTGCCTTGCGGGCTGGGGAGCGCAAAGCGCGGGCGATTGCCCATGGTCAGCAAAAGAGGGTACTGCTCACCACGGTCGGGGCGGATCCAAAATCCGTCCATGGTGCGTCCGGAACGGCGCCACACGAGCTCACCAGGAAAGTACGGGATTTCGTAGCGCTCGAATCCGTCGGAAGTGGCTCCGGCGTAGGCCAGAAGTATTCGCTCTGTGCCGTTGGCCACGTACATGTCGGGTCGAACGGCGCCCTTGGGCTGCACCGACACAATGTCAAACGGTAAAATCCACGCGGCTTGACCGTCTTTTGCGGGACGCAGGGTGATTTCGGCGTGGAACCAGGTTTCTTTGGCTGCGTTCAGCGCGCGCGGCTGTGCCACCACGACCCATGCGGCGAGTCCTA
>Ga0209550_10003687_pt1 | contig 14584 bp, 13 predicted proteins | sample LauGreSuBDMM15SN_2_FD_187567 | JGI IMG/M metagenome (GOLD analysis project Ga0209550, IMG submission 187567) | Freshwater lake microbial communities from Lake Michigan, USA - Su13.BD.MM15.SN (SPAdes) (version 5) | ecosystem: Environmental > Aquatic > Freshwater > Lake | place: Lake Michigan...
ATCGGGATTCGAGCCGCGCACCGACTTATGCAGGGCTGAAATCTGATCGTAAAAATTATCACCGCCTTTATCGAACCGGCGCGCGTTCATACTCAAGGCGTTTTGCACCAGCGACGAATCGATGCAAGTGGCCTGAGCATTGTGTGCGGCCGTTGCCGCTTGCTCAAGCAAATTTAAAAACCGGCGCGCATCACCATCGGCATAACCGATCAGAGTATTGATGGCCGCCTCTTCAAAGCTAAGCCCACTCAAGACCGTTTGTTGCGCACGCAGCAGTAATTCGTGCAGTTCAGCATCATTGAGCGATTCAAGCACATAGACCTGCGCGCGCGACAACAACGCAGAATTCACTTCGAAAGACGGGTTTTCAGTAGTCGCGCCAATGAAAGTCACCAAGCCCGACTCAACGAACGGTAACAAGGCGTCTTGCTGCGACTTGTTAAATCGATGAATCTCGTCGACAAACAACAGCGTGCGCCGCTGATGTTGATCAAGGGTCAGTTGCGCAGACTCCATCGCTGCGCGAATGTCTTTGACGCCAGCAAATACCGCAGACAGCGCAATAAAGACGCAATCAAACGCATTGGCGGTCAGCCGGGCTAGGGTTGTTTTACCCACACCTGGTGGCCCCCACAAGATCATCGAATGCGGCCGCCCAGATTCAAAGGCAACGCGTAGCGGCTTACCGGGGCCGAGCAAGTGGCGTTGACCAATCACCTCATCAAGCGTGCTCGGGCGCAAGGCCTCGGCAAGCGGAGGCAGAGGAGTCGTTTTGAAAAGATCAGTCATCGCGCATGCTCACTGCATGCGCACAACATCAGCACCGGGCGGCGCCACAAAACGAAACACCTCTGCGGCTAATGGTGGGTTCGGCACTAAGCCTGAAAGTTCGATATGAGTACTTTGCCCAAAGGCGTCTAATAAGACAATACGGGCGGGTAAGCTGCCTGAAAAGCCGAGATCAACGTGCACAAAACCTGCCTCACCATTACGTGGCGTGGCACGCAACCACGTTAGCCCATCTTTATTTGGTAACGCGGCGACCGTAAACGATTGCTCGAGCGACCCAGAACCAAAAAGAATCGCAGCAGGCGAAGCGCCAATGGCCTGATCGACCTTGCGCACAGTCACCTGATTTAAATCCGGGTCAAACTGAAACAATTGCTGTCCGTCAGAGACAATTTGCTGTGCATAGGGCTTCACCACATCCCACTTAAACCGGCCCGGGCGCTGAAACGCAAACTGTCCAGTTTGTGCCGGTTTAGTTTGCCCTTGCGTGCCCACCGTATACTGAGAAAACTTACCCGTTGCAGCTTGCACCTGCGACACAAAGCCTTGTAATTGCTCTCGTGCAGAGGCCGCCCAAACCTCACTACCGAGCAGGCACACTGCACAAAGCACCGAACTGAACAACCCTCTTGCCCAAGTGCGAAGACACATAGCGGTTAATCCTCTTTGTTCGAAGTGGGCACTAAAATTTCGCGATTACCATTGGATTGCATCGTTGATACGATGCCGCTGTTTTCCATTTGCTCAAGCAAACGAGCTGCGCGGTTATAGCCAATGCGCAAATGACGCTGCACCAGTGAGATCGACGCGCGTTTGTGCTTGAGCACAATCTCTACGGCCTGATCGTACATTGGATCTGTCTCAGCATCGGCAAAGCCTGTGACGCTACCCACACCATCACCCGTCTCGCCTTCGACACCGCCCTCAAGCAAACCATCGACGTAGTCAGGCTCGCCTTGGGCCTTTAAGGATTCAACCACACGGTGCACTTCTTCGTCAGACACAAAGGCTCCATGCACACGCACCGGCAAACCAGTACCGGACGGCATATACAACATGTCGCCCTGACCGAGCAGCGCCTCGGCTCCCATCTGATCAAGGATGGTTCGTGAATCAATTTTTGAAGACACTTGAAACGAAATGCGGGTAGGAATATTGGCCTTGATCAGACCGGTGATGACATCGACGCTTGGCCTCTGGGTGGCCAGAATTAAATGAATGCCGGCGGCCCTCGCCTTTTGTGCCAGGCGGGCAATGAGCTCTTCAATTTTTTTACCGACCACCATCATCAGATCGGCGAGCTCGTCGATCACCACTACGATCGTGGGCAATTCTTTCAGCGGCTCTGGGGCATCTGGGGTCAGAGAAAAAGGATTTGGGATTGGCTCTTCACGCTTGATCGCCTCACGCACTTTGGTGTTGAAGCCAGTGAGATTACGCACACCAAGTTTACTCATTAAGCGGTAACGCTTCTCCATTTCGCCCACACACCAGTTCAAGGCGTTAGCCGCCTGCCGCATGTCAGTCACCACCGGTGCCAGCAGATGTGGGATGCCCTCGTAAACGCTCATCTCAAGCATTTTGGGATCAATCAAAATGAGTCGCGTTTGTGACGCATCTGCCTTGTAGAGCAAAGACAAGATCATGGCGTTAATGCCAACCGACTTACCCGAGCCTGTTGTTCCGGCCACCAGCAAATGCGGCATTTTGGCCAGATCCGCGACCACAGGGTTACCAGCGATGTCCTTGCCCAATGCCATCGTGACCACAGAATGGCTCGAGTAATACGTTTGCGAACCTAAAATTTCTGAGAGCTTGACCATCTGCCGGCGCGGGTTTGGCAACTCAAAACCCATCAGATTCTTACCGGGAATCGTTTCGACGACGCGAATACTCACAAGGCTTAAAGCACGCGCCAAATCCTTTGCCAAGTTGACGATCTGACTACCCTTGACGCCAGTTGCAGGCTCGATTTCATAACGCGTAATCACTGGGCCAGCCTGTGCGGCGACTACGTGCACCTCGACACCAAAATCGGCCAGTTTCTTTTCGATCAGTCGCGAAGTGAATTCAATGGTTTCGTCAGACACAGTTTCAAAAGCTTCTGGGGCCGGGTCGAGTAGGCTCAATGCCGGCAAGCTTCCGGCAGCGGCCGGTTCGGCAAATAACGAGTGTTGCTTCTCTTTTTGTACCTGAACGGATTTAGCAACTGTGACAATCGCCGGTTCGATCCGAATCGTATGCTCGTGCACAGTTTTTTCTTGCTTGGCCTCGACTTGCTCGTGGCGAACAGCTTGTGCGACCTGCCCTGCCTGACGATCTAGCCTTGCGGTTCGCACATTTTTGATCTTGAACACAAACCACTCAAAACACTGTCCGATTTTTTCGGCCACTGTGAGCCACGAAAATCCAAAAAATAAGCTGGTCCCTAAGGCAATCAAGGCAATCAAAATCACGGTACTGCCCGAAAATCCGACAGCCTGCGACAAAAAACCCGACCAAGTACTACCAATGACCCCCCCCGCACCGCTCGTCACGTCTGTGCGCCCAGGCAACTGCATCCCCCAAGAGCTCAAGCGATAGGCCTCGAGCCCCACCGAACCGAGCAAGGCCATCACAAAGCCAATGCCTTGCTCCCAGCGAACTCGAGCCAGCGCCTCGGGCTCGCCACGCGTTCGGATTTGAGTCGCCAAGCGCAAATACCCCGCGCGCACGCGATGCAACAACAACACCACCCACCACCACGCTGAGTAGCCGAAAAGATACAACAAGATATCAGCGGTGTACGCCCCAACCCAGCCCCCACGATTCTGCAATACCTCGGTATCGCGCCCCATCGAATGGGACCAGGCGGGGTCGGTCAGGCTCCAGGTAGAAAGCACTAAGGTCAACCAAGCGGCCATCACCGCAAACAAAATCCAACGCGCTTCTCGAATCAGCGAGAGCAATTTAGTCTGAAAGGCTGACGGCCCATTTCGGGTGTTTCGGGTGGCGCGCGGGGCGCTGGTAGTGGCAGCAGAAGGTCTAGGCATAGAGAACATTATAATTTGCTGCTTAAACTCGAGGGAAATCCTGATGACAACGCCAAAACATGCCAAAGTTCTAATTCTAGGATCAGGTCCGGCCGGCTATACAGCAGCCGTGTATGCAGCACGTGCCAATCTTAATCCCGTCATGATTACCGGTCACGCACAAGGCGGCCAGCTCATGACAACCACCGAAGTTGATAATTGGCCTGCCGACGCCGCCGGGGTCCAAGGCCCCGAACTGATGCAGCGCTTCGCCGAGCACGCCGAGCGATTTAACACCGAGATGGTGTTTGATCATATCTCAAACGTCGACTTGTCATTGCGTCCGTTTCGCTTAACCGGCGATGGTGGCACCGAATACACCTGCGACGCGCTCATTATCGCAACCGGCGCCTCGGCGAAATATCTCGGGCTTCCCTCAGAAGAGGCGTTCATGGGCCGCGGTGTCTCGGGCTGCGCCACCTGTGACGGATTCTTTTACAAAAACCAAGATGTTGTGGTGGTGGGCGGTGGCAACACCGCGGTCGAAGAAGCCCTGTACCTGTCAAATATCTGCCGCAGTGTGACGGTCGTTCACCGTCGCGACAAGTTTCGAGCCGAACCCATTATGATCGATAAGATGATGGATAAGGTCGCCAATGGCAACATGAAAATCGCTGCCTTTCGCGAGCTCGATGAGGTGCTGGGCGATGCCTCGGGCGTCACCGGAGTCCGTTTGCGGGCCACAGATACGAAAAAAACTGAGGATTTTGCGGTGACCGGAGTGTTTATCGCAATCGGTCACGAGCCAAATACCGGCATTTTCAAAGACAAACTTGACATGGCAAATGGTTACATCGTGACCAAAAGTGGCTTATCGGGTTTAGCCACGATGACCTCTGTTCCGGGTGTCTTTGCAGCCGGCGACGTACAGGATCATGTCTACCGCCAAGCCATTACTAGCGCAGGTACCGGTTGCATGGCTGCACTTGACGCACAACGCTGGCTGGAGAATGCGCAATCCTAAAGCGGGGCTAGCTGACCTGAAGCGCCTGAGCGAGGCGACCGCTCGCGCTCGCGAACAAGCTCAGGCTAGTGCCGACGCAAAAAAAGAATCGCGCCAACCTGAGGCGAGTGGCAACCTGCAAAGAAAGCCGCTTCAAACGCAGGCGAGTGCCAATCTGCAAAGAAAGCCGCTTCAAACGCAGGCGAGTGCCAACCTGCAAACAAAGCCGCTTCAAACTAGGGCAGGCAATGGCTCGTCAGAGCCAGAGCAACCCGTAACCCCGATCGCTCGTGACAAGCTCTTTGCGCAAGCGGTTCGCGCGGTTCAACCGCTAAACAAAAGGCAGACACGACTTTTGCTCAGGTCTGGCGCTGACCCAGCCGAGGCTGAGCAATTTACTGAACGTCGCCAACGCGCGGTCGGAGACACGCGTACCCGCCCTGAGCCCTTATCCGATGGCGCGGGGCTACCCAACGGCGCTGAAGTCGAGCTCGCCTGGGCAGCGGCCGGCATTGGCCCATCGGTCTTGCGTCAACTCACGCGAGCCTTTTGGCCGATCGGTGCGCGCCTTGACTTACACGGCCTCAACAGCGATCAAGCACGTGCCGCCTTAGTCACCTTTATTGAAAATAGTCAAAGGCACGCCACCCGTTGCGTGTGCATTATTCACGGTATTGGCTATGGGTCGGCCAACGGCCAAGCGGTTTTGCCTGTACGTGTGAGGCAATGGCTCAAGCAACTTCCTGCAGTCAGTGCATTCGCGCAGGCTCCTAAAGCCCATGGCGGCGCGGGTGCCCTGCTCGCGCTGCTAAGGCAGCCCTAAGGCAGCGCGCAGCGCCCAGGGTAGATGTCAGCTCGGCTCATAGACCAATGGTGCGGCGACCTAATCCGGCAACCGCAAATCGTCAACCAACGCGTCCGTCACTGGATTGCTTTTTCGAGTCAGCAGTGACACCAGGACGATGACGGCAAACGCTGCAGGCGCCCCAAAGACGCCGGCTGCGATCGGTTGAATGTCCCACCATAACGAAACGGGCTCGCTGGTTGATATCCCCAAGATCCAATGACGTAACCATGGCTGGGCTTGAATCATATAGACGACAGTGACACACAAACCCGTCAGCATCCCGCAGCAGGCACCCCACTTATTTGCGCCTTTCCAAAAAATTCCCAACACGAGTACCGGAAAAAAGGTCGACGCCGCAAACGAAAACGCTGCACCTACTAAAAATAAAATATCAGCTGGCGTTCGTGTCGCGGCCCAGGCCGCAGCAAAAGCAACGATCAACAATAATATTTTGGATAACAGCACGCGCCGCCCCGGACCCATCTTGGGTGACAGCACTCTAAACACCGTGTCATGCGATAGTGCGCTCGATAGGGTCAACAATAGGCCATCAGCCGTTGACAAGGCTGCGGCCAATGCTCCAGCGGCCACAAGCCCCGAGACGACATAGGGTAAGCCGCCAATTTCAGGACCGGCCAACACGACGACATCTGCTCCCATATGAATCTCAGCTAACTGCACGATGCCATCGCGGTTTAGATCTACGATATTGAGTAACGAGCGATCAACTGCCGACCAGGCATGCACCCAAGCCGGCAAATCTGCAAACCGACTCCCAACTAAATCCGTATAAATTTCGAACTTGACCAAGATGGCCAACGCCGGCGCCGTCAGATACAGCAGCAAAATAAAAAACAAAGACCAAAAAACCGACTTACGCGCGGCATCGACCGAGGGCGTCGTAAACGAACGCATCAAAATATGGGGCAAGCCAGCTGTCCCCATCATCAGACACAACACGATCGCCAGAAAATTATTTCTCACGGCGTCAGTTAACTCGAAGGTTCGGCTCGCAAAGGGCTCAGCATGGGGTTGAGGCGCGGTCGCACGCACAGCGTAATCGTCGCGCGCCTTAGACCAAGCCATGCGAGCACCCTCAACCGATTTAGGGTAAGCCGCTAACTCGCGCTCAAGGTTACGCACCTCGCCCATCGGGGCATCATTGGCACGCGCGCGCAACAGCTGAAGACGAAGTTTTTGTTGTTCTGTTTCGTGAGTGTCGGGCAAGCCAGAGACACGCGTCTGCATCATTTCAGCACGAGCCTGCCATAAGGCACGAACAGCCAGCTCACTTTGGTCGTGAGTCAGTTCGTGCTCACGCTCGCTGACTTGCTGCAAGACAGAACTTGCCGCCACTTGCGGCAAGGGTTCGCCTGTTTGCTTCACAGCAAGCCATACGACGGGCACCAAGTAAGCAATCAGCAAAATGATGTACTGGCCGACTTGCGTCCAGGTCACTGCGCGCATACCACCCAAAAAAGAACACACCAATACTCCACCCAAGGCGATGAAAATCCCAAGCTCAAACGAGATCCCGGTCATACGCGTGGTGATGATCCCGACCCCATAAATTTGGGCGACTAGATAGGTAAACGAACACAGTACCGCGCACAGCACCCCCAGCAGTCTAGGCCAGTTGCCGCCAAAACGAGCTCCTAAAAAATCTGGGATGGTATAGCGCCCAAACTTTCGCAAATAGGGTGCTAAAAAAAGTGCGACCAACACGTAGCCGCCGGTCCAACCCAAAATGTAAGCTAGCCCGTTGTAGCCGGTGAGGTACAAGGTGCCAGCGACGCCAATAAACGAGGCAACTGACATCCAGTCGGCAGCAGTTGCCATCCCGTTAAAGACAGCAGGCACTCGCCGACCCGCGACGTAGTATTCAACTGGATCTGAGGTGCGACACATGATGCCAATGCCTGCATACAACGCCACAGTCACGAGCAAAAAGGCATAGCCGATCCACTGCCGCGCCAACCCCATGATTTCAAACAAGGCGAGCAGCAGCACCAGCAAACAAAATCCAACGGTGTACGCGGCATAGCCGCGAAACAGTTGGGCATTCAAGCTACGTTGCGAGAGGGGCTCTTGAGACACTCAGTCGCCCGTTTGTGAGACGCGCCGAGCGCATTGGTCGCGGCGACCCATCCACCACGCATAGAACCCAACGATCGACAGAAAGAAGAGTGGCGCACCGAAGGCTGCCATCCAAAACGAAAACGGCCAACCGAAAATTGAATATTCGCTTAATTCAAGCGCGAAATAAGCTGGCACGAAGGTCACCAACCACCAAAAGCACAACAGCCCCACAATCAACAAAATATTGTGACGCCAGTAACGGGTTCGGGAGTAGGCTTGAGCGGTGCGCATGATCGCCTAAAATATACAGCTTGGCGGGCATAAGCGACAACGGCCGGCACCGAAGTGCCAGCCGTTGTGCGATTTTTTTTATTAGAGTCCTGCTTATTTTTATAATAAAGCCGATGCTGCCAGCTTGCTCATGCAGAGCCTTGTCCCCTCACCTGCATGAGAAAGATTCTGCACCGACAAGGGTATTGTTACATTGGGGTATGCCCTATATTTGGGCATTTCCGACCTGCTGTTTCACTATATGGACAAAATTGTGCGCTTGCACACGAATTTCTGTCACGGAGCCACATGTTTAACCCGTCGCGCGAGCAAGTCCGAGAATTTTTTGTCAACACCTGGCGCAAAGACCGCGCCCAAGAACTCTTGACCCCGCTTGAAGCGATCGCTTTAGATTGGATCAAACAACACCCCGAATACCATGAGGCCCTTGAAAGCTCTGGGGCTCTGACCCAAGAGTTCAAAGTTGAAGAAGGTCGCAGCAACCCCTTTTTACACCTTTCAATGCATTTGGCGATCGCCGAGCAACTTTCGATTGACCACCCACGCGGCATCAAACAAGCCTTCGAAACGATGGCCCGAGCCTCGAACGGGCACGATGCAGTGCATCAGATCATGGAGTGTCTTGGACAGGTCGTCTGGGAGTCGCAGCGCTTGGGTACCCCACTAGATAGCGATGCCTACATCGAACTCATCAGACGGCGCGCCAGCCGCGACTAGTTGAGCGCTGGCCCTGGGCTAACAGCCTCTGTCGTATCTGAAAGCCCGGCAATTAAAAACCGACCAGATGAACTGACCCCATAAAGTTGAGCTTTTTAGTCTATTGAGACATTAGCTGTTTTAGCTACCTTACCCCATTTTTCAGTTTCATCTTTTACATATTGAATGAATAACTTTTGAGTGGCTGGACCAGTATCTGCACCTTGATTGGCCCAAAGTGTTTTGATAGTTGGTGAGTTAAGTGCACTAGTCGTTGCTGCAAAAATCTGATCTTGTATTGCGCTTGGGGTGCCGGCGGGAACCCACAATCCATACCAAGATATCGACTCAAATCCAATTATGCCGGCTTCAGCCATCGTGGGTATTTCTTGAAATGCTGGAGATCTTTGTGGTGACGTAACTGCCAATGGACGAATGGTGCCTGCGCGTATGTAAGTCGCCGCGCTACCCAGACCTTCAAAGATTAGATCAACATCGCCCCCAAGAAGCGCAGTCATTGCAGGGCCTGAGCCTTTGTAAGGTATGTGCACTAGTGACGTGCCTGTCATTTTATTAAATATTTCTCCAGCAAGGTGTCTGGTTGTTCCATTTCCAGAGGATCCATAGTTCACTTTGCCAGGATGACTTTTCGAGTACTGAACTAATTCTTTAACACTTTGAATCGGAAGCTTATTGTTAACAACAATGACATCTGGGACAAAGGCCACTCCCCTGATTGGACTGAGATCTTTTTCAAGGTTATACGGCAGATTTTTGTAAATACTCTCTGCAACAGTATGGTGAACGGCTCCCATAAAAATGGTGTACCCATCTGATGGAGATTTGGCTGCTATTGCTGCTCCAATAGTTCCGCCGGCCCCACCCTTGTTTTCAATGACAACTTGCTGACCTAAATCTTTTGACAGTTGTGCAGCTAATGGTCTAGCGAAAGTATCGGTGCCACCTCCAGGAGGAAAGGGCACTAAGAGTTTGATTGATTTATTTGGCCAGGTTGACTGAGCAAGCGCTGCCTGTGTAAATGGCAGCGTGACAATCACTACAGTGACTATGCTTAATACATGCTTTGAAACTTGAGCTAAGTTCATCTTTGGTCTCCTAATGGGGTCAGACTAACAAGCATTTATTACAGTTTTGATATCTTTAACTGTATATTTGCTGACAATCCAAGGTAAGAGCGACACAAACCGAAATCCTTTGGTCCCAAGTTTAAGTCCTGGTGGCCCCACCAGAAAAGCAAAATACCAACTTTTGAGGTGCAGTTCACGGAAGCGGCTTTTTATCTAAGCGTCAGACATTAAAAAACCGCCCTTAGGCGGTTTTTTAATGCAGCAAACAGCGGTGTTTACCTGCGTACGGCCAACGGACCAGGCTGCGAAGCCAGCCAAGCGGCAACGTTTTCGACATCTTGCTTAGACATTTGTACAGCAAAAGCACCCATCACGGCATTTTTACGCACATTGGCCGAGGCAGGTGCGCCTGCAGCACCACGTTGATAGGCCTTCAAGGCGTGAGCCAAAAAGTCGGCATGCTGACCAGCCAAAATAGGATAAGCAGGCATGATCGGTGATTTAGCATCTGCACCGTGGCAAGAGGCGCAATTGAGTTTTTCCCAGGAGGCTTTGCCGGCCTTGAGATCGGCCGCTTGAGCCAGACCCGAACCAATCATTACCACGAAGCCACAGAGGGCAAGCTTTAGATGTTTCATAGTAGCCCCCGGTTATTTAAGCTTGGCATAGTAGGCGGACAGATCAGCAATATCTTGATCTGACAGGCTTTTTGCGATCGCATCCATGGTCAGATGGGTTCGCTCGCCCGAGGCATAGGCACGCAAGGCCACCTGCAGATACGCCGCGTTTTGACCCGCAATCTTCGGCACCGAGTACACCTCAGGAAAACTTGCACGATAACCAGGAATACCATGGCAACCGATACACATTGAGACTTTGGCTTTAGCGGCCTCAGCGTTACCAACAGCGGGCTCTGCAGCCAAGCCGCTTGAAGCAAAAGCACAGGAGGCTGCCATCGCTAAGCCAGCAAAAACTTGGGGGAGTCGTCGAGCAATCGACGCACTGCCCGAACGCTTCAGATTTGGAGACATAAATTTGAACAACTTCATTTAAAAGAGCTCTGGCTACACCAGAACAACAACCCGAGAATACTCTCGGCCGCAAAACGTTAAGATTGTACGATAATTGACGAAATTAAATTTCGACACCCGAACCTTTACCACTGAACCTTTTACTTTGCGGCCCCTTCATGACCTCTTCAACCCCGAATCCCGAGCAAACCAAACGTTTTGACGGTACCGAGCGCTACGTCGCCACCGACGACCTCAAACTAGCGGTCAATGCTGCCCTGACACTGCAGCGCCCCTTGCTCATTAAGGGCGAACCCGGCACTGGCAAGACCATGTTGGCCGAAGAGGTTGCCGCGGCGCTCGATCGCCCCCTGTTGCAATGGCACATCAAATCCACCACCAAAGCGCACCAAGGCCTCTACGAATATGATGCCGTGTCGCGCTTGCGTGACTCGCAGCTAGGCGAAGAAAAAGTCAAAGATATTCGCAACTACATTATGCAAGGCGTTTTGTGGCAGGCCTTTACGGCACCTAGCCCTGTTGTGCTTCTGATCGACGAGATTGATAAAGCCGATATCGAGTTTCCCAATGACCTATTGCGTGAACTCGATCAAATGCAATTTCACGTCTACGAGACACGTGAAACAATTAGCGCGCTGCACCGCCCGCTTGTGATCATCACGTCAAATAATGAAAAAGACCTGCCTGACGCGTTTCTGCGCCGCTGCTTCTTTCATTACATTCGCTTTCCTGATCGCGATACCTTACGCAGCATTGTCGACGTACATTTTCCTAATCTGCACGCCGAAGTCTTGCGCGCAGCACTTGATACGTTTTTTGCTTTACGCGAGGCGCCAGGCTTAAAGAAAAAGCCCTCAACCTCTGAGTTTCTTGACTGGTTACGCCTGCTGATCGCTGAAGACGTCAGCCCCGCAGAGATTGACGCTCACGCAGCCACCTCGGTGCCAATGCTAGCCGGTGCGCTGCTTAAAAACGAACAAGATTTGCAATTGCTCGAGCGCCTTGCTGCTGTCACACGCAGCAGCACCCGTCGTCCGTCTGGCCCAAGCAATGGTTAAAAATCAAGGCTTTCAGCAGGCTCCCTCGCCCTGTACCTTGCAAGGCTGGGGCGTGCGCCTCGAGCCACTGTCGCAAGTGCACGCCGAAGGCTTGACGGCCGCGGCACGCGACGGAGAACTCTGGAACTTGCGGGTGACTTCAGTTCCCGAGCCCGACCAAACGTCTAGCTATATCCAGATGGCGCTTGACGGCTTAGCAGCCGGGCATATGCTGCCCTTCGTGGTCAAGGAAGAAGCCTCAGGCAAAATCCTTGGCACCACGCGTTACCACGACATCATTGCCCCAGTTGCGCGTCTCGAAATCGGCTATACCTGGTACGGCAAAAGTCTGCAACGCACGCACGTCAATACCGCCTGCAAACTACTGTTGCTCACTCACGCATTTGATACTTTGGGCGCCGGCGTTGTGGGCTGGCGCACCGACAACTTTAACCATGCCTCGCAACGCGCCATCGAACGACTCGGGGCCAAACGCGACGGTGCGATTCGTCACCATGCCTTACGCCGTGATGGCACCGTGCGTGACACCGTCATGTACAGCGTCATCGCAGGCGAATGGCCCGAGGTTCGCGACCACCTAACCTACCAGCTCAAACGCCATGCTCGTTGACTTCTTCTACCACCTGCGTACGCAAAAACTCAAGGTCTCGGTTAAAGAGTACCTGACGCTTCTTGAGGCGCTTTCAACGCCGCTGATGCCGCCCACGCTTGAAGACTTTTATTTTTTAGCCCGCACCACGCTCATCAAAGACGAAACCCTTTTTGATCGCTTTGATCGCGCCTTCGCTAGCTATTACCGCAGTCTTGAGCAAATTTTGCCACCTGGTAAAAAAATCCCACTCGACTGGCTGGTCAAAGAGCTGCAAAAGCACCTCACACCCGAACAAAAAGCCGAGCTCGAAAAGCACGGGCTCGACAAGCTTTTAGAGATGTTCAAAGAACGACTCGAAGAACAAAAAGAGCGCCATGAAGGTGGCAGCAAATGGATCGGCACCGGTGGCACCTCGCCGTTTGGCAACGGCGGCTTTAATCCAGAAGGAATTCGAGTGGGCGGCGCCTCTGGCGGCAACCGCACGGCCGTTAAAGTTTGGGACGAGCGCAACTTTAGAGACTACGACGATTCAATTGAGCTTGGCACTCGCAATTTTAAAGTCGCCTTGCGACGTTTGCGTCGCTTTGCGCGCGAGGGCTCAGACTTTGAGCTCGATCTAGACGACACCATCACGAGCACTGCGCGAAACGCAGGCTACCTTGACATCAAAATGGTGCCCGAGCGTCATAACAACGTCAAGGTCTTGATGTTGCTTGATGTGGGCGGCAGCATGGATGACCATATCGCGCGCGTTGAAGAGTTATTCTCGGCGGCGAGCAGCGAGTTCAAACATCTTGAAGTCTATTATTTTCATAACTGCCCCTACGAGCACCTCTGGAAATCAAATCGGCGCAGGCAAATGGAACGTTTTGAAACGCAAGATGTGTTGCGCAAATTCAATGCTGACTGGCGACTGATTTTTGTGGGCGACGCCACGATGAGCCCTTACGAAATCTTGCAGCCTGGCGGTTCGGTCGAGCACTACAACAAAGAACCAGGTGCCGAATGGTTGCAGCGCATGATCACGACTTGGCCCAAGGCTGTTTGGCTCAACCCTGAGCCGCAGGCTTCGTGGCAGTACCGGCAATCCATTGCCCTGATTCGTAACATCGTACAAGACAAGATGTTTCCGGTGACGGTGTCTGGTATTGAGCAGGCGATGCGGCTGCTTTCGAAGTAATACAGCGAAGCAAACCTTGCGATTAGCCTACGATCGGATGATCCGGGCATACCGACCCAACGGTAAGGCCCTGATCAAAGGAACTTGGCGAGCCGACCCGCTGTTAGGCTGGCTGTTTGAATATATTTCACACAAGTGAACCATTTCGGGCGATTATGCTCAAATTGGCTTATTCACATCTTTTTGGATTTCTACTATGTGGCTGTTTACCCGCGCCTTGAAGTGCACTTTACTGGGTTCTCTATTATTGTTGGCGGCAACCCAAGGTATGGCTTTCACCCCACCCGCAGGAATCACGCAGATCACAAGTGTTGAGGGCATCACTGAATACAGGCTTGAGGCTAACGGGTTGCGTATTTTGTTGGCGCCCGACGACTCTAAACCCACCACCACCGTCAACATGACCTACCTTGTGGGTTCGCGTCATGAGAACTATGGCGAAACCGGCATGGCGCACCTGCTTGAGCACATGCTCTTTAAAGGCACACCAAACACGCCAAACGCGCTAGGTGAATTTTCAAAACGCGGACTGCAAGCAAACGGCACAACCTCAACTGACCGCACCAACTATTACGCGAGCTTTGCTGCCAATCCTGACACCCTTAAATGGTATGTCGGTTGGCAAGCCGATGCCATGATCAACTCAACGATCAAACGCGAAGACCTCGATACCGAAATGACGGTGGTACGCAATGAAATGGAAAGTGGTGAAAACAATCCCTTTCGAATGCTTTGGCAAAAGATGCTTAGCGTGGCATTTCAGTGGCACAACTACGGCAAAACACCCATCGGTGCTCGCTCTGATGTCGAAAATGTCGACATCGCTCAGTTGCAGGCGTTCTATCGCGCGCACTATCAACCCGATAACGCGGTCTTGATCATTGCCGGAAAATTCGATCCTCAAACTGCGCTCAAGGAT
>Ga0209550_10003688_pt1 | contig 14582 bp, 16 predicted proteins | sample LauGreSuBDMM15SN_2_FD_187567 | JGI IMG/M metagenome (GOLD analysis project Ga0209550, IMG submission 187567) | Freshwater lake microbial communities from Lake Michigan, USA - Su13.BD.MM15.SN (SPAdes) (version 5) | ecosystem: Environmental > Aquatic > Freshwater > Lake | place: Lake Michigan...
CCCTCGCCCCCGGACAATTTTTACGGCCTCCATGCACTGCATGGGGGCCGTATCGTTTTGGGCTCCAAACTTGTCCTCCATTTTGTCCACCACGAAGTACACGTTCTGTGGATAACTCAGAAAATTAAGCTTTGAGCGACTCGAAAGTCATGAGAACTTCAACTCATCAGGCAGAAACGCTTCAAAGTAAAACCAGACCGGAAACGGGAAAGTAGAGCGGAGGAGACAGAAAGCAGGATCGCCAAATTGGAGGGCAGCCCGTCGCAAGACAGGAGATGTAGCCAAGATGGTGGGTACGAAGAAAACGAATATCGAGTGCGGGGTCGCGCAAGTGGCACAACGCCAGATAGGATACCCAATGTACTGAGGCGAACCACAAAGGTCTTTGGCCTGGATTGGGGAACCGGACGTCAGACTGAGGAAAAAATGGCCCTTGTGGTCATAGACTTCGAAAGTCAGACGCAGTGGGCGCTGGTAGCGATGCCAGCGCCCATTTTATTAGGTGCTGGCCCCTTTCCGGCCTCTCGGCTGCGCGCGTGGCGCATGGGATTGGGCAATTCGCGCGTAATCAAAATCAAACAGGCTGGATAAACGCAAGCGGTCTCGCTAAAGCCCTCTCATGTCCGAAATCACGCCCCAAATTGTCGCCGACCATGGTCTAAACGAAGAAGAATATGCGCGCATCTTGCACGCCATGGGGCGCGAACCCAACATGGTCGAGCTTGGCATATTTTCGGTGATGTGGTCGGAGCATTGCTCGTACAAATCCTCACGTATCCATCTGAAGAAATTGCCGACTGAGGCCCCTTGGGTCATTTGCGGTCCCGGCGAAAATGCGGGCGTTATCGACATCGGCGAAGGTCCAAATGGCACCAAGCTTGCCGCAATCTTCAAAATGGAATCGCATAATCACCCATCTTATATCGAACCCTATCAGGGTGCAGCGACGGGCGTAGGCGGCATATTGCGCGATGTGTTCACCATGGGCGCGCGGCCCGTGGCCAATATGAATGCGCTGCGTTTCGGGCGGCCTGACCATCCCAAGATGAAGCATCTGGTGCAGGGCGTTGTTGCGGGCATTGGCGGCTATGGCAATTGCGTTGGCGTGCCAACCGTGGGCGGCGAAACCAATTTCCATCCGGCTTATGATGGCAATATCCTTGTGAACGCGATGACCGTTGGCGTCGCGGACCAAGACAAGATTTTTTATTCCGCCGCAACGGGCCTTGGTAATCCCATCGTCTATGTCGGTTCAAAGACGGGCCGCGATGGCATTCATGGCGCGACCATGGCGTCTGCCGATTTCGGCGCCGATATCGAAGAGAAGCGCCCCACGGTTCAAGTGGGCGACCCGTTCACGGAAAAGCTGCTGATTGAGGCATGCCTTGAACTGATGGCGTCGGATGCAATTGTTGCGATTCAGGATATGGGCGCAGCGGGTTTAACCAGCTCCAGCGTCGAAATGGCGACCAATGGCAAGGCGGGCATTATCTTGGACATGGACAAGGTGCCGTGCCGCGAGCAGGGCATGACGCCCTATGAAATGATGCTGTCGGAAAGCCAGGAGCGTATGCTCATGGTGCTGAAGCCTGGCCGTGAAGAATTTGCCAAGGCGATTTTTGACAAATGGGAACTGGATTTCGCGGTCATTGGCGAAGTCACGGACACCGGCCATATGGTGCTGACATGGAAGGGCGAAATTGTCTGCGACATCCCGCTTGGCCCGCTCGCCGAAGACGCGCCTTTGTACGATCGTCCCGCTGCGTCGAAGGAAGACTATAAGGCTTGGGCCAAGGTTCAGCCCTTGGGCGATGTTCCTGCGAGCCATGACATCGGCGCGGATTTGTTGAAGCTGATGGCCAGCCCTGACCTCGCAAGCCGCGCATGGATATGGCAACAATATGATAGCCAAGTCGGCGGCGACACGGCGCAGCTTTCGGGGGGGGATGCCGCGGTCGTCCGCATTCACGGCACCAACCGCGCTCTCGCAATGAGCACGGATTGCACGCCGCGTTATTGCTATGCCGACCCATATGAAGGCGGCAAGCAGGCTGTGGCCGAAACCTACCGCAATATAAGCGCCGTTGGCGCAACGCCGCTGGCGATTACCAACTGCCTGAACTTTGCCAACCCGCAGCGCCCCGAAATCATGGCGCAGATTGTTGGGTGCCTCGAAGGCATGGGCGATGCTTGCCGCGCGCTCGATTACCCGATCGTGTCAGGCAATGTGTCCTTATATAATGAGAGCAAGGCCACAGGCGGCGGCAGCGCGATCTTGCCGACGCCCGCCATTGGCGGTGTTGGCGTGCTTGAAGATGTCAGCAAGATGGCAACGATTGCTTTCAAGAACGAAGGCGACGGCATTTTTGTGATCGGCGATAGCAACGGGCATCTTGGCCAGTCCTTATGGCTGCGCGAATTGCATGGCCGCGAAGACGGCGCGCCGCCGCCTGTCGATCTGGCGCAGGAACGCGCGCATGCCGAATTTGTGCGCCAACTCATTCACGACGGCAAGGTGAACGCCGTGCATGATGTTGCCGATGGCGGTTTGCTCGTCGCTTTGACGGAAATGGCGTTGGCCAGTAATAAGGGATGTGCGCTTGAAGAAATCGGCGACGCCTTCACGGCCTTTGGCGAGGATCAGGCGCGCTATGTTGTGACCAGCGCCGCTGCTGACCAAATTCAGGCTGCGGGCATTCCGATGACGCGGATAGGCACTGTTGGCGGGACATCGGTCGCAGGGCCGGGGTTTGACGTGCCCATCGCAACATTGCGTTATGCCCATGACAGCTTCTTCAAGGATTGGATGGAAAGCTAAAGCTTAACGCCGATCGGCGGCGTGCATTCGTCCGATTTCCATTTTGCCTCTCCGCGTCCTCTGCGCCTCTGCGCCTCTGCGTGCAAAATGGATTCACGCAGAGGCGCAGCGGACGCAGAGTTAAAACACAAGGATAATGTCGGTACGACCCACCCCATATTTGTCACCCAAAACAAGTTCAGGGTGACGTGGGGGGATAAGCGTTACGAAGCGTATACTTCACCCGTCCCCGCTCTTGTGGAACATAGTCGATATGTGTGTCAGTCGTCCCGGCCCTTGACCGCGGTCGAGGCACATGGAATGCGCGTCTCAGGTTTAAACAGACTGTGCCAGCAAGTTATACGGATCAATGCCGCTGGAACGCATCGCGGCATGGGCTGCTTTGTAGGTCACTGGTTCGGCAATCCCCAAGCGCTTACGGGCATCGACCAAAGGCTCGCGCAACAAGGCTGCGATATCTTCCTGCGCGATGTTCTTCGCCGCTTTGCCGATACGATAGCCTTCGTGCACCGCTTTCATAATCGGTGCCGATTTCGCCACGCGATATTTCAGTTCCAGTCCGCCTGCATAAGCAATGAAGCCGACGCCCAGATTGTGATTTTGCGCATAGGTAAAACCAAGCACGCATTGTTCGCCCAGCGCATCGCGGCCATAGCCTGTGAGGATGTGCAGCATGTCATGGGTATCGCGCAGCCGGTCGCCATAACGTTCAACCACATCGCCGAACACAGGATATGTTGTTCGGAACTGGGCATATTCCGCCTCAAGACCCGCAGCGCTTAGCCCTTCGCGTTCCATGAAATCGACATAAAAGCGGCCAACCGTACCTTCTGGAAGCTTCTTGATGCTGTCATGATCATCGAGCATGTCAATCAGGCGCTCATTGCTTTCAAGCAACGCTCTGCCCTTGGGTGTTTCCCAAAATTTCCGCGCCATCTTACCAAACTTGCTACCACTTAAGGCTGCAATGATGTGAAAGACCTGCTCTGTGTCTTCTTTGTTGGCAATTAGCTTACGAAAATGACGCCACGCCTTTAACGGCTGCATTTTTGCGGTGGGGCGGTCAGGGTGCGAAAAATACAGTTCAGTCATGACGAATCCAAGTATGTTGTTAAGCTATAGTTAAAAACTACCTACATGAGTGTCAATAAGAAATATTGAAAGCACTGGACGCGCAGGTAAGAGCGCTGTATTCATGTGATTATTTAGAGGGCAAAGCATGCAGAACACTGAACAGAGGCACATCAGCTTGGACGCGATGCGCGGCTTTGCTGTGATGGGCATCTTGGCGATGAACATCATCGGCTTTGCGATGCCCGAATGGGCTTATGTTACGCCTGCAGCTTATGGCACCGACACCTTGGCCGACCAAATTGCATGGGCATTTTCTTTCATCTTCATTGACGGCAAAATGCGCGGGCTATTCTCGCTTTTGTTCGGCGCGAGCATGATGCTCATCATCGACCGCGCCGAGGCCAAGGGGGAAAGCGCCGCGCAGGTTCATTATCGCCGCATGGCGTGGCTCGCACTATTTGGCCTCGCGCATTATTTCTTCATCTGGTTCGGGGATATCCTGTTTTTATATGCCATGATCGGCATGATCGCTTTTGGCTTCCGCGATTGGGCGCCAGCGCGGTTAATCAAGGTCGCTTTAATCATTTTTGCGGTTGGGCTGGCGTTCTGGGGCCTACAATTTGGCGGGCTGCAGGTCTTTCAATATGTCGCAACCCAGCCCGACGCCAGCGCCGACACGGCCCGCCAGTTTCGCGAGCTGATGGCTAGTGGCGACCTTGCTTTTAACATTGCACCTGAACTCGCGCTGCACAGGGGCAGCTATGCCGCGATTACATTGGATAAGCTCGGCGAGTGGGCCGAGCCACTGATCTTGGTGCTGCAGTCCATTGTCGAAACTTTGCCGCTGATGATGATTGGCATGGCGATGCAAAAAAGCGGTTTCATCACAGGTGCATGGGAACTGGCCGATTACCGGCGCTGGGCCTTGCGGCTGGTGCCGATTGGGTTGCTGCTGACCCTGTCCCTGGCGGTTTGGATGGTCGCGGTTGACTTTGACCGGATCACCGCGCTTGCGGTTCTGTACGTCTGGGGCGGAATTCCGCGTCTAATGCTGACGATTGGCTATGCGGCGCTCTTGATTCTGCTCATCGGTCATTATCGCAACCATCCGATGCTCGCGCGGATCGCTGCGGCTGGACGCGCCGCGTTCAGCAATTATCTGGGCACAAGCGTTATCATGACGACGATTTTTTATGGTTATGGCTTTGGCTTTTACGGCGATGTTGGCCGCGCCGGATTATGGCTGTTTGTGCTGGGCGCGTGGGCAGTGATGCTGCTGTGGTCAAAGCCATGGCTGATGACATTCCAATATGGTCCGTTGGAATGGCTGTGGCGAAGCTTGGCGCGCGGAAAAATGCAAGCCATGCGTCGCTAATGCTATTGCAATCAGTTCTCATTAACGGTAAGGCGATTCCATAGGAGTTGATCCATGGTCGTTTGCATCTGTAATGCTATCAAGGAAAAAGACCTGCGCGCTGCGGTGCGTTGTGCCTCGGAACGTCCGAATGACGTATATGCCCGCCTTGGGCGTAAGCCAAAATGCGGCCAGTGCCTATCGTTCGCGCGAAACATTATCAGCACCGGACCTGCAACCGCTTAGCAATAGCGGGTTAAAAAAATCAGCTTTTCCGCCATTTTTTCGCCTTCACGATCATGCATTAACGCGCTAGTATCTGCGCAACTAACCTAAAGGACATGGCGATGAAAGGTGATGCAAAAGTCATCGAATTTTTGAACGAGGCACTCAAAAATGAACTGACTGCGGTCAATCAATATTGGCTGCATTACCGCATGCTCGACAATTGGGGCGTCTCGCGTCTTGCACATTTTGAACGGCATGAATCGATTGACGAAATGAAGCATGCCGACAAATTGTCGGAGCGTATCCTGTTTCTGGATGGCCTACCCAATTTCCAATTGCTCGGTCGCCTGCGCATTGGCGAGACTGTTGAGGAAATCCTGAAAGCCGATCTTGAGCTCGAATATGAAGCGCTGCCGCTGCTGAAGGATGCAATTGCGCATAGCGAAAGCGTCCGCGATTATGTCAGCCGCGACCTGTTCGCATCCATATTGGAAAGCGAAGAAGAGCATGTCGATATGCTGGAAAAACAGTTCGACTTGATTGCGCGCATGGGCATAGAAAATTACATCCAGCTACAGTCAAAACCCATTGAGGACTGATATTGCGCTGGGTAATCCTTAGCCGCAATCCTTAACTATTGTCGGCGAACGGGTTCTTTGACGACCGGAAGTTAATCCGCACAGGCACAGCACCAAAATCCAGATCGCGGCGGATACCGTTGAGCAGATAGCGCGCATAGCTGGCGGGCAACTCGTCTGTTCGGTTGCCAAAGATGACAAAGGTCGGCGGACGGTTCCGCGCTTGAGTCATGTACCGCAGCTTTATTCGCTTGCCCCCAGGGGCAGGTGGCGGGTTTGCCGAAATCGCGGCTTCAAACCAGCGGTTGAGAATGCCCGTTGGCACGCGCTTGTTCCACGCTTCGCGCGCATCGAACGCGGCGGAAATCATTTGGTCCAGACCCTTGCCAGTCAATGCCGACACTGCGATCATGGGAACGCCCTTTAACTGCGACAGGCCTTCTTCGAGCGCAGCGCGAATGCCCTTGAACAGACCGCTGCCATCAACCGCCACATCCCATTTGTTGATCGCGATGATGAGCGCGCGGCCCTCTTGGATCACATGGTCGGCAATTTTCAGGTCCTGCACTTCCAACCCCTTGGTGGCATCCAGCAGCAGCACGACAACCTCGGCAAAATCGATCGCATGGCGCGCATCGGCCACGGACAGCTTTTCCAGCTTATCCTGCACCTTGGCGCGCTTGCGCATGCCAGCGGTGTCAATCAAGCGCACGCGGCGCTCGGTCAGCAATGGCGGAATATTGCCTTCTTCATCAGGCTCGCCTTCTTTGGGATTTGGGTCTGTCCAGATCCAGTCCACCGAAATACTGTCGCGGGTAATTCCGGCTTCAGGACCGGTAATCAGGCGGTTCTCGCCTAATAATTTGTTGATCAACGTTGATTTACCAGCATTGGGCCGCCCGACAATCGCCAGCTTCAATATCGCGTCGGGCGCCTCGGGGTCAGGCACTTCAAATGCGCCGCCGTCAATATGTGGCAGCAAAGATTGAAACAGGTCGGCCATGCCTTCGCCATGCTCGCCGCTAATGGCGATGGGGTCGCCAAAGCCAAGCGCGTAGCTTTCCAGGATGCCATTATCGCCTTGCTTGCCTTCAGCCTTATTAACCGCGAGCACGACCGGCGTTGCACTGCTGCGCAGCCAGCGGGCGATTTCTTCGTCAAGCGGGGTCACGCCCACGCGGCCATCGATCAGGAACAGGGCAACTTGTGCGCCAGCAATCGCGGCTTCAGTTTGCATCCGCATTCTGCCGGGCAGGGTGTCGGGATCTTCATCCTCATAACCCGCCGTGTCGACAATGGTGAATTCCAAGTCGAACAAGCGGCCTTCGCCTTCACGCCGGTCACGGGTGACGCCCGGCGTGTCGTCGACAAGCGCGAGCTTCTTGCCAACCAGCCGGTTGAACAAAGTGGACTTGCCGACATTGGGCCGACCGATAATGGCTACCGTCGGCAACATGCCGCTACTTCTCCTTGTTTGGCCTAGCCGCGGAACGCCGAAATGCGGCCGGAATCATCCAGAATGTATAAGATGTTGTTTGCGACAATCGGCGCAAGCGACACATCGGATTTCACGTCGGCAATTTCAGTGGCTGTGCCATCTTCTGGCGCAACCGCCCAGATGGAACCGCGCGAATTGGCAATGATCAAGCGACCACCCGCGAGTATCGGGCCATACCAGCTAATCGGGCCCTTTTTCTTTTTTGCATTGTCGTACCGCTGCAGGGTCGAAATCCAACGGATTTTTCCGCTGGAACGGGCAACGCTCAATAAACGAGCTTCGTCGGTCATGACAAACACCCATTCACCCGCCGTCACGGGTGTCGAAATGCCCGCAATATTGATTTCCCAAATGCGCTGGCCAGTCACCAGTTCATAGGAGGCCATACGCCCGCCCTTACCCAAGGCAAAGACGCGGCCACGGTCGATGACAGGGTCGGCATCAATATCGGTCAACGTCGAAACCGATGTCGACATTGCGGTGCGCGACAAGGTATCGTTCCACAGGCTGCGGCCATTTTCATACCGATAGGCGGCAAGCTCACCACTGGAATAACCAGCGATAACGGTGCCCTGCGCCGCTGCAGGCGCGCCAACGCCAAATATGCCCGATGCCGCAACTGGCCCGGCCTCTTTCCATTGTGGCTCACCATCGCTTTGGCGCAGCGCGTAAATCTGGTTGTCCTGCGTCATCACATATAGGTTGCCGTTGGACAATGTCGGGGCACCGCGCAAGGGGCCCGCTGGACGCTTTTTCCACACAAGCGTGCCAGTGTCCGCCGCCAGCGCGACAACATCGCCGACACCATTGGTCGCAAAAACATTGCTGCTGGTTGCGCTGACGCCGCCGCCATAACGGGATGGCTTGCCGTCGCTGTCAACCTCAAGCGCGTTCGACCAAATTTGTGCGCCCGTGTTCGCATCAAATGCCGTAACGCGCGCGGTGGTGTCCACCACATAGACGCGGCCATCGCTCATCACTGGGCTCGCGGCCAAGCGTGCACGCGGGTTGGCACCGGTCACATCTGCGGTCCAAATGCGTGTCAGATTTTGACCAAGCGCCGCATGACCGGGCGATTTCGATGCATTACCGCCGGGCTGTGCCCATGCTTCGTTGACCATCGCTGGCGGCAGGGTGACGGCGACGTCGGCCAAGGACGCATCGACCTCAGTGTCACGCTCTGTGCCCAAAATGCTGACGCGCGCGCCGACGGTCGGCGTGTTATTCTTCTTACCGGAATCGCCGCGTACCCCGTCAAGGACGGCGCAGCCACCAAGCGACGTTGTCACGGCGAGCGCCAGAAGCAATTTGGATATGGTCTTCAAAGTCACTCTCCTTTGGCGGCGGTATCGCCAGCCTTCGATGCCGCATTGCGGGTTACGTCAAGCTGAACGGTATCAATACCAAGCGCGCCTGCCATTTGCTGCGCACGGCTGCGCAAAGTCTGCGGCGCGTCTTCTTGTTTCGCAATCTGCGCAAAAATGGGGCCAGCCAAATTGTCCTTACCCATTTTCATATAGGCTAAGGCGGTTAATTCGCCCGCGCTGCCGAAATAAGGGTGGCCAGCGGTCGCGAATGGTTTCAATCGGTCAATCACTTGCTGCGGCGGGATGGCGTCAAACTCGGCGCTCACTTGGCGGATCAGGGCCAGATCGCGGAATGTCTGTGGCAGGCTGTCGTCGCCTGCAACCTTTGCATAGATAGCAATCGCCTTCTTGGTCTCACCATCTTCGCCGAGCAGATTTGCCTCCACCAATTGCGCCATGGCGCGATATCCGGGTTGATCAGCCTTGGCGAGCGTTGCCAATTTGGCGCGGGCCTCTTTTTCTTGCCCAGCGCGCAACTTGTCCATTGCGTCTACAAATTCTTCGCTTTGCAGGTCTGCGGCGGCCTGCATCTGGTTGTTATAGATGATCCAGCCCGCAAAGGCCAAAAGTCCGGCCACCACAGTCGCCAAAAGCCAGCGGCCATAACGTGTCCAAAAACTGCTGAGATCACTCGCGCGGACGGCATCATCGACCTCACGCAAAAATGCCTCGTCGCTACCGCTCCGGTCTTTATCCGCGGGCTTTTCAGTCGGTGTCAAAGCCAAAAGGGCCTCCGAATTTGTTTAGTCAAAATTGGTCAGTGCCGTCCTTAGCCCGACTTGGTCCGATAGGCCAGCCTGCTTTATACAGGCTGATAGAGCTGGTCGGGTCCGGGGAAGCTGCGGTCACGGACGCCAGCGGCATATTCGCGCACGGCATCTTCGACGCTGACGCCCATATTGCCGAATTTCTTAACGAATTTCGGTACGCGGTCGAACAGGCCCAACATGTCTTCGGCGACCAAAACTTGGCCGTCGCATTGCGCCGACGCGCCAATGCCGATCGTTGGGCAGGCGATTGTCTGCGTGATTTCGATGGCGATATGTTCAAGCACGCCCTCAATCACCATGGCAAACGCCCCGGCGTCGGACATCGCAATCGCATCATCGACGATCGACTTGGCTTCTTCCGGGCTTTTGCCGCGCACGCCATAGCCGCCAAGGATGTTCACCGCCTGCGGGGTCAATCCCACATGCGCCATCACCGGAATGCCGCGTGAGGTCAGGAATTCCACCGTGGGCGCGAGCACCTTTCCGCCTTCCAGCTTCACCGCCGCCGCGCCAGTTTCCTTCAACAACCGCGATGCGTTGACAAATGCTTGTTCAGGCGAGGCTTCGTACGATCCAAAGGGCATGTCGACGATCACTGCCGCGTGATAGCTGCCGCGCACCACCGCCGCGCCATGCGCCGCCATCATTTCCATCGTCACCGCCACGGTATGCGGCAGGCCGTAAATCACTTGTCCCAGCGAATCACCGACCAGCAGCATATCGCAATGCGGGTCCATCAACTGCGCCATGCGTACCGTGTACGCCGTGAGCATGACAAGCGGCTCTTGGCCCTTCTGCTGACGGATGCGCGGCACGGTTAGCCGCTTCATCGGCGACGGCGTCGGGTTCGCGCGGCTGGTGGATGTATCGAAAGTGAGCGTTTTAGGATGTGTAGACATAAGGCAAGGGCTTAGCCGCTAAACGCCGCGGGCAAAAGCAAATTGAATCCCCGCCTTATTGGCGCGCCGCAACCGCCTCTGTCACATTGTCGCTGAAAATGCCGTCAATGCCCGTGGCCAAGAAGGCTTTTATCTCTGTTTCCAAGTCACCATGCCCGCGCGGATCAATGCCGGATTTTTGCGCGAGCGGAAGGAAGTAATTCTCCCGCCGGAAAGTCCACGGGTTAACCGCAAGACCCAGCCTATGCGCGTCGGCAACAAGGCTGGTGGGCGTGCCGAGATTGCCCAGCAAAGTGCGCGGAATGACGAGCGCCTTATTGGGGCCAATACCATCGGCATAGGTCGCCACGGTTTTCAGGCCCTCTGCCGTCGCCATCGCGGCATAAGTCAAATCGCTGCGGTCGGGCGGGCTGCCTATTTCCGCCATCAACTGGATCAGGCGCAATTTTGTCTTGGGCCGCAAGGCCTTCAGGTTTTCGACCTCGAACGATTGAATGAACACAGGCGCGCTTTTTGCGACATGACCATATTTGGTGAGCGCCGCCAGCAACGGCCCCGCATGCGGCAGGCCAATCGCGGTGAAATAGCTGGGATGCTTGGTTTCGGGATAGACGCCAATCGTCCGCCCCGTTGCCGTGCTTTGTGCCTTGGCCAGCGCCAAGACTTCGTCAAAGGTCGGGATTTCAAACTGCCCGTCATAGGCCATATTGGCGCCACGTAATTGTGGCAGGCGTTCCTTTGCGCGCAGGGTTTTAAGCTCGGCGAGCGTGAAATCCTCGGTAAACCAGCCCGTCATTTTCTGGCCATCAATGGTCTTGCTGGTTTTGCGGTCGGCAAATTCGCGCTTCTCGGCAACATTGGTGGTTTCCGAAATCTCATTCTCATGCCGCGCGACCAAAATGCCATCCTTGGTCAGCACAAGGTCCGGCTCAATATAATCCGCGCCTTGTTCAATCGCGAGGGTGTAGCTTGCCAGCGTATGCTCGGGCCGCTCGCCACTCGCGCCGCGATGGGCGATGACGATCACTTGGCCTTCAAGCGGTTTTTCCATGGCGTGGCTTTCCGGGGTCGAACAAGCGCTCAGCAGCGCGGCGATGAGGATCAGATGATATTTCATGTGTGTGCCATCGCCCAGCACTGTGTCAGCGCGATGACAGCGGCGGACGTTAGCTAACCTCAACGCCTTTCCAAAAGGCTATCCGGTCGATGATCTCGCGCGCTGCGTCCTTGGGCTCAGGATAATACCACGCCGCATCTGCGTTGGTTTTACCATCGACGATCAGCGAATGATAATGCGCTGTACCCTTCCATCCGCACACCGAAGTCTTGTCGCTATCTTGAAGAAAGTCGGCATTGACGCAATCGCGCGGAAAATAATGATTGCCCTCGACCACGACAGTGTCATCCGATTGCGCGATGACCATATTATTCCAACGAGCGGTTACCATGAGCGTTTCCTTATATTAAAACAATTCGGCATCATAGACCGCAGGGGTAAAGCCCACCAGCAAAGCCTTGCCGCCTTCAACCACTGGCCGTTTAATCATGGACGGGTTGGCGACCATCAACGCAATCGCCTTGGCCGCGTCTATATCGGCCTTGTCGGCATCGGGCAGCTTCTTAAACGTGGTACCAGCCCTGTTCAGCAACCTTTCCCAACCCACAACCCCGCTCCACCGCTCCAAATCCGCCGCCGTCACGCCCGCCTTTTTATAATCATGGAAATGATAGCCAAGCCCGCGCCCATCAAGATAATTGCGCGCTTTCTTGACCGTGTCGCAATTGGGGATGCCGTAGAGGGTTAAGGTCATATGCTGGGTCCGTTATCTGTCATGAATATCATTTATAATGCGCGCGCCGGTCCCCGAAATCGCGGACACGCTTGCGCCATGCGCGATAGCTTCCGGGCTTTAATTGCGTGCGCATGAGGACTTTGATTTCGTCGGGCGTGACCCCATGCTGCGCCGAAATCTGTGTGAAGCTGATATGGTCGGACAGCGCCATTTCGACGATCTCGCTAATCTGCGCAGGCGATAGCGCGGCGGTCATGTCACACCGCCGACATGATATCGGTATGCGCAAAATCATGCCCTTTGAACAGCAAAGGTATGTCGCGTGATTTGGCCAGCGCATAGGCGAAGAGATCGCCAAAATTGAGCTGCGCCGCATGACCGCTGCCTTTGCCGTAACGCACATTGGCGGCGTGCGCATGGTCTGCCTCGGGCAGCCCCGGCGGCGCGATTTCAATGCCATAGGCCAGCACCAACGCATTGACTTGGTCAACAAGCAATTCTTGTCCCCGCGCCCAGGCAACCAATCGAGTTTCGACCAATGAAGGCGCGCTCATGACGATAGCAGGGGCATTATCAAGGATATCCAAAAACGAAGCGCGCTCCGCCTCGTTCAGCATGATCGCGATCAATGCCGACGAATCGACTGCGATCGTATGGGCAGGCCGTTTTCATCCCATAACAGCGGATCGGCCATATCCCTGTTGATTGGCATGGCGTCTACCCGCGTCAAAATGGCATCAACGCGCTTGCGGCGTTCTGTGCGGTCGACGTCCATGGCCAATTGCAGCGGGACAAGTTTCAGCTTTGGCACGCCGGCATTTTGCACAATCACCTCTTCGCCGCGCAGCGCAGCGGCGCACAGTTCGGAAAAACGCGTTTTGGCTTCGCCAATGTTGACGTGAATGGTCATGATGGCGGGAAGTCTAGCTTGACCAAGCGGGTTGGTCAAGGCTGCTGCCCAAGCCGACGGGGCCTCTTGTCACTCCCACTCGATCGTCCCCGGTGGTTTTGACGTATAATCATACACCACACGGTTAATGCCCTTCACCTCATTGATGATGCGCGTGGACACACGGCTGAGGAAGGCGCTTTCGAACGGGTAGATGTCCGCCGTCATGCCATCGGTGGAGGTCACCGCGCGCAAGGCGCAGACATTGTCATAGGTGCGGCCATCGCCCATCACGCCCACGGTGCGGACGGGCAGGAGGACGGCGAACGCCTGCCAAATCGCGTCGTATAATCCGGCATTGCGGATCTCTTCGAGATAGACCGCGTCTGCCTTGCGCAACACGTCGCAACGTTCCTTGGTCACTTCGCCCGGGATGCGGATTGCAAGGCCGGGGCCGGGGAAGGGGTGGCGACCGACAAATTGATCGTTGAGGCCCAGCTCACGGCCCAGAACGCGGACCTCATCCTTGAACAATTCACGCAACGGCTCAACCAATTGCATATTCATCCGCGCGGGTAGGCCGCCGACATTATGGTGGCTTTTGATCGTGACCGATGGCCCGCCGGTGAAGCTGACGCTTTCGATCACATCGGGGTAGAGCGTGCCTTGCGCAAGGAAATCCGCGCCGCCGATTTTCTTCGCTTCTTCTTCAAAGACGTTGATGAATTCCGCGCCGATGAATTTGCGCTTCTTTTCTGGGTCCGTAACGCCTGCCAATCCCGCCATGAAGCGTTCTTCGGCGTCCACGACAACGAGCGGAATGTTATAATGGTCGCGGAATAAGGTTTCGACCTGTTCGCGTTCCTTCATGCGCAGCAAGCCATGGTCCACAAACACGCAGGTGAGTTGGTCGCCAATGGCTTCGTGAATGAGAATCGCGGCGACCGAGCTGTCCACGCCGCCCGACAGCCCGCAAATGACGCGGTCGGAGCCGACTTGCGCGCGAATTTCGGCGATTTTCGTCGCGCGAAACTCTGCCATCGTCCAGTCGCCGGCAAGGCCGCAGACTGTGTGCACAAAGCTGGAGATCAGCTTTGCGCCATCGGGGGTGTGCACCACTTCGGGGTGAAACTGGATGCCATAATATTGCCGCGCTTCATCGGCGATGAAGGCATAAGGCGCGCCGTCGCTGGTGGCGACAACGTCAAAGCCCGGGGCAAGGCTGGTGACCTTGTCGCCATGGCTCATCCATACCTGATGCTTTTCGCCCGTCTGCCAAAGGCCATCGAAAAGCGCGCAAGGCTTCTCCACCTC
>Ga0209550_10003689_pt1 | contig 14574 bp, 14 predicted proteins | sample LauGreSuBDMM15SN_2_FD_187567 | JGI IMG/M metagenome (GOLD analysis project Ga0209550, IMG submission 187567) | Freshwater lake microbial communities from Lake Michigan, USA - Su13.BD.MM15.SN (SPAdes) (version 5) | ecosystem: Environmental > Aquatic > Freshwater > Lake | place: Lake Michigan...
TCTAATATTTTTCTATAATCTACGGTAGTTAATGAACCCATGAACCGGATCCTATCTGATATAACCAAATATTTTATATCTCAACAAGTGATAATATATGTCAATTTTATAATATGACGTATATTTAGGAAGACCATAATGCCTTTGATACCAAAGGTCGTCGTGTTTGATTTAGATGAAACCCTCGGGTATTTTGTTGAATTATCTATATTATGGGATACGATTCAATTGTATCTAAAAGACAAACTTCTTGGACAGAAAGATTTTAATGCTATATTAGATCTTTATCCGGAATTTATAAAACCACATATCTATTCTATATTAAATTACTTGAAATATAAAAAAAGGACAAAGGACTGCAATTCTGTTATGATATATACCAACAACCAAGGATCAAAAGAATGGACAATTTTAATAAAGAACTATTTTGAGTCTAAGATTCATTTTACCTTATTTGATCAAATTATAAAAGCTTTTAAAATAAATGGTAAACGGATAGAGATGGGTAGAACATCAAATGAAAAAACATTTGATGATTTAGTAAAGTGCACAAAATTGCCAAAAAATACCCAAATATGTTTTTTAGACGATGTTTTCTATCCAAATATGACAGGACATAATATATATTACATTAAAGTGAACCCTTATATATACAATTTATCATATGATGAAATGATTGTTCGTTTTGAAAAAAGCGATATTGGAATTACTCTGGTCAATGGATCAGATAATTTTTCTAAATTTGCACGTGAGAATATGCAGTTGTATGACTTTAAATATGTCCCTAAATCTAAAGATGAATATGAAATAGATAAAATTGTGTCAAAAAAAATAATGATGCATTTACAGATATTTTTTGACAAGGATTGGTATAAACCTCCATCAGGAACAAGAAAAAATCGTCAGTATGTAAAAAGAAAAACATTAAAATCCCGCGGCTCTTTTTACCCTATGTAAAAAGCTTTGGGTATCTTTCAAATAATTATTTGCTACATCGTGTAATGCAATGGTGGAAAGTAAAAATATACCTGCAGTAAATGCAATTCGTTTGTCCAAATGAAGTGTTTCGCGCGATATGGAAAGTTCAATTTTGCGGAATGGATTAAATCTTATAATGAGAAATATTGAAATATAAATAGTTATAAGAATGTGCAACCTATCTAAATATTCAGGAGCACGCGATGATATTCCGAAAAGAAGAACAAAATACAGTAAATAGTTTATCACAATAAATAAAGTAAAAAAGAGTTCTTGGTATGCAATTAATTTTTTATTATCTACAATCATATTCTGTATATAATAAAAAGATAAAAGTTTTGTTTGTACTTTTTCAAAGACGTATTTGGCTATACCTTTCTTAAAGGTCTATTTGGCTCCACCTTTCACAAAGGTGGAATGAAATACCCATTTGGGTTTCCAGTATAGTTATCGTAGCGCCCAATGTATTTATAAAAATTTCCACAAGAAGAGTTTCCAGTGCAAACCGTTGCTCTTATGTTTTTCGCGCGGCGCACCGCAGTACTTTGCCCTCCAATACCACTATTTCCAGCGCTATACTTGTTATATAAATATGTCGGTTGATTGCAAATCAATCCATAAGAAGGGTTTTTGCGGACTCCAGACCCAGTATTTTTCTTATACATAAAACCATATGGTCCGTACCAATAAGACATTTATTATACAACTATAAAAAAACTATTTTCCTAAATCTGTAACGCGTTAACTTTTTTATAAATATCCAATGTCCGAGCACTTGCGTCACCAGCTTCAACATATTTGGGCATCCAGAAATACGGTAATACGGATCCCTTCCCTCCGTAACACTTTTCAAATATCATGCGGTAATATACCTGCTCATACTTTTTATAGTCTGGAGGCAAATGTTTCTTCAACGCCTTAATGTTTTGAAACAAATCTATATCATCAATTGAATCCTGTTCCCCTATCATTTTCAATAGTTCTGGCTTCACCTTTTCATCAATAATTTCATATAACGATCTTCCGTGTTTACTAACACCATCACTAAATGCCTCCTTTGTTCTCCACAAAATATTATCTGGTAACAATGATTGACCAGAACTATTCTTAAAATACGAGTTAGAAAAAGAAGTCCGTAACAAGTGTTTCTCGCAAACTTTATTATGAACATGAAAACGATACTCTAATGGAAGCGACAAATAGAAATTTACCCAAGACTTGTCCAAAAAAGGAGTTCTCGGTTCTAATCCATGAGAAGAAATGCACTTATCGGATCTCAATACATCAAACAAATATATATCCCTCAGCAATCTCCTACTTTCTTTGTCAAATTCTATCAAATCCGGACATTTGTACATGTACAAATAACCGCCGCATAATTCATCCGACCCATCTCCATTGAAAATTACCTTTGCATCACTATTAAGGCGAATATACTTTCCGAGCAAATAATTTCCAATACTTGCGCGAACCGTCGTAGTATCATAACTCTCAATTGCATGAATAACTTCAGGTATTATATTAAACATTTCATCTTCGGTCACAATAATCTCCGTGTGCTTTGTTCCAAGATAGTCTGCTACAATTCTGGCAAATTTAATATCCTCTGAATCAGGTAGACCAATACTATATGTTTCTAATTTTGTCTCGGGGCCAAATCGGCGCTTGTGTTCATCATTTACCAGAGCAGTAATCAAACTGCTGTCTAATCCACCAGAAAGTAAGCACGCAATAGGCCGATCTGTTGTCAAACAGCGCTTCCTTACAGCGTCAATGATGTGACTTTGTATTCCATTGATAACCCAGTCTGGGTACATTTTATCCAAGATCAAGCTTTTATCCAACAAGCTTTTATCCAACAAGCTTTTATCCAACAAGCTTTTATTCAAGCTTTTATCCAACAAGCTTTTAGAAAAAGCCGGAATGTGATACCGAACATTCTTCTGTTTCATCACCCACTTTGACAACATTTGTGCGCTTATTTCTAATTCACTATATGTACCAGGTAAAAATTGCTCAATCGTAGAACCAGGTAATTTATCAGTAAAATCACTCAAAACCTTCAACTCTGAAGCAAATGCAAATATTTCACAATCTATATGAGGAATATACTCATCAACATTTGATGTACGTTCCTTAAACAAATAGTACAAAGGACGAACTCCATAAGGATCGCGAGCTAAAAACAACCTACTTCCACTTTCTTCATTTTCTCCGTAAAAATCATACAAAGCAAATGCAAAAACTCCATCCAACATTTGCAATGTCTGTTCAATTCCATATCTTTTATAAAGATGTATGATGACCTCGCAATCAGAATTTGTTTTAGGAGTTATTCCCATCATCTTATACAACTCTTTATAGTTGTAAATTTCACCATTGCAAATTAAATAGACTAAACCTTTTTCGTCACTTAAAGGTTGATTTGATTCGGAATTAAGACCATTGATTGCCAGACGATGAAAACCAAACAATGTATTTCTATGATCAACATTTTGCAATTTAGAGAATTCAGGGCCTCTTCCAGAACCCTTTGAAAATTGCTGATTAATAAAATCAAGTGACAATGTATTATCATTATTTAACAAGCAAAAAATTCCGCACATCCGTCTTTATATTATATACGATAAAGAGCCTTTATATGTTTTGTACATAAAACAAATATCTATAGTATGTATAATATGAGTAATTATCCTTCATCATCTGATATTATAGAACAAACAAATGAGAGAATATCAAGTAGAAATATTCCAAGTAGTATGCTACAGCCTTATTTAGATGTAAGACCTGTTCAAACAAAATATGTTCATTTGCCGATAGTAGATATAAAGCCCGTTCAAAAGACACCCTTAGTTCAGCCTCCTTTATATTCTGTAAACCAAACCTTTAATCCTGGAACAAGAAAATCACCGTGGTGTGGCTTTACCGAAAATGTAAATGTAGAGTCTGAGCTCAGGGGGCAAAAATACGCATTACAAAAATCCGATCAGGCTGTTTATGTTCCATCCAGTAAAAGTGATTTATATAGTTATAAATTTGAGAACAACATGAATCAACAACAACAGTTTCCACAATTATTTACACCGCAAACGTTTCCTGTATTTAATCCGAATCCAGAAAATATAGGAAATGATTTTTTTAATAATAATACGCGTGTTCAATCGCAAAATTTATCACCAAACTAACCGTGTAAAATGAGGCATATTTATTTCTTTACACTCTATAATATGTCAGAACAACTGATACAAAATATAACCCTTGATTGTCTAATCAACAAAGAATTATATAAACGGTCTATTTTATCAAAAGAAATGCAACTTTCAAACAAAAAAGATAAAAAATTCTACCGAAGAAGAATTTTAAACTTGACAAAACAATTATTACTGAATGAAAGTCTTGAATTGCCGACCGATATATATTATTGTTTTAATCAGTATGTAAAATCTTGCATTCAACATTTTAAATTGGAAGATACGACAGAAATATTTCAGGAGGAATATAGTAAAAACATTATTGAGATAACAAACAACATAGAAGAGAGTGAAACAAACACGTTTGACCAATCGGACACAGACAATTTAATTATAAAAACAGTAAATGTTAAGGCACCAACGTTGGATAATTTTGTAAAAAAAATAAATAAAAAAAAGGAGAAACCTTTAATTCACCCTCAAAAGAAAGAAGTAGATTTACGCAAACCAGAATTCAAGAATAAGGGAATTTTGAAAAAAAATAATGTTACAAAAATATATACAGCTGAAGATGGGTCCCAAAACAAAGAATAATAAACATAAACACGATAATAACGATGACATGGATTATGTTAGATCTGAAATGAAGAAAGTTCAATGCAGCCCTCTTTCAAAATCCAGCAATTTAAAAAAAACATGCTTATCCAATGAAAATTTATTCAAATTAAGAGATCTTTGGAATAGTATTCATAAAGATGCAAAAATTTTATCAAACGACCCGGATGAAATTTGGGAAACCCTTGACAAAAATATGCAAAGCGTTTGTAATGATGAAATATGTTGGACCAAGCAGCCATTTGTAGATAAAAAAAGCAAAAAGGAGTTAAACGATTCATTCGCTCCATTAGCCCCTTCAGACTGGAACAAAAATCCAAACGAGTGGTTGTCAAGTGATGATATATCAAGAGTTATGGATCAATATGAAAAAGCATACCCGACCTTTAAATTTATAGGTCCGTCTCCAATTGATTATGATGCAAAACTTGGTTTCGGAGTTTGCGTGTGGAATGAATTATGCAATTTTAAATTAAAAAGGCATATAAATGACGGAAAGGAGAAACTGGGAATTATTTTTAATTTGGACAATCATTCTGGACCAGGAACACATTGGGTGTCACTTTTTATAAACATTAAATCTAAGACCATTTTTTATTTTGATAGCGCAGGTCAAAAGATACCCAGTCGTATAAAACATTTTGTAGATACCGTTGCAGAACAAGGAGAAAATTTATCAACTCCAATAACATTTAAATTTGATCAAAACTATCCTGTTGAACACCAAAAAGGAAATACTGAATGTGGTATGTATTCTCTTTATTTTATTGTTCATATGTTACAAGATCATATAAACGGAGAATATCTAAAAACACATAGAATAACCGATAAGTTTGTAGAAAATTTTAGAAAAATTTACTTTAATCAGCTATAAAAACATAAATAAATAATTATATATTTATTTATGTCTCAATTCTTAGATAATACGAATCTTCAATTGATCTGGGAAGTAGTTCTTGATCAAAATGTAATTCCAGAAAAATATGTAAACGATGTGCAGAGCTATTTTTTACAACAAGTAAAACCATTTTATGAAAATGAAAGAAAAAATCACGACTCATTAATGTCATTAAACAAACAATTTATAACATCCTTTCTCTCATCTATTAAAAAACCTTCTCCTCCTCCAGTACCCGTAACATTTGAAGACATTCAACAAAATCGTATATCCAAATTTGAAAAAGACTATTCTCAAAGACAAAACGAGTTTACCAGCGCGATGGCAGTTCCGATTCCTCAACAACCCAATTTTTCAGACGCACTTGATAGTCCGTTGCATGAAACCGAAGACATAGTTAAACGAATGATCGCGCAACGAAATTTAGAAATGGAACAAATGGCTATACAATCAAAAAATACAGATAGGTCAAAAGTTGTACAATGGTTAAAACCTGAGGAAACGTCTATCCAAGTAGAAAAAAATCCACGTGGACCTCAAGAATACATTAAAATTGACATCAAAGAGATTGAATCGCCGAGAGTATTAGAATCGGCAATAATCAATTTGGATGCTCCTCTTGAAAAACATATAAGCTGGGGTAATAATCAAATCCAAGAGTACACAATTGAGTCAAATGAAGATTTATTCTCAAAAATTAAAAAAATTTCTAATAAAAACAGTTTTGTGGATGAGGAACCAATAGATCTAACAGAAAGAATAATCAATATTGAAAAACAAATTGATAAATTAAGCAAGACTCTTGAATCTTATATGGAGAGAAACAATACAATGCTAACATTGATTTATAATCTTCTTCAAACTCCTGTGATAATAGAAAAAAAAGAACAGGAACTACAACTATGAAAAGAAAAGTAAAGAAAAAGTAAAGAAAAAGTAAAGAAAAAGTAAAGAAATAAAAATGAACAATTTTTTATATCATTCACATATAACAACAAAATGATTAAACTATTCTTATTGCTTTTACAGATTATGTCTGCAACTTCATATAATATCAGACCCTCCAAATATGTTTATAGTAATTACGTTGAACAATGGGACTGCGGAGAGATACCGTGGGAACACGAAAATAGCGAAATACTGTGCATGGAGAAAGAAGCTTACACCTCTTCAATTTTTCCGTCTAAACACTATGAAATTGGTCGTCATGTAGACACTCTAAAACGAATAAAATCTGCAAAAGATGCATTAGGAAAAACGGTTTATAACAACATGATTTCCATGGATAATTTCCTTTTAGAAATACAAGGTATAAACTATCCGCGAGCCGATCTTGATTTTGCTATTTCACTTCTTACGATTGTAACCTTTAGAAATAGTATTATTTATTATGGAAACGCGGGACCAATTGAAAAAAGAAAAAAATCAACTACTTATCGTTTATTCTTTGCATTATTCACTTTTATATCTGTTGTATTTACTAAGAATGTGTTGAGCGCAACATAATCGTACAATTAGAAAATTGAATTGCTTTATCAAACTTTTTCTTTTACATAAAAAACAATCACGAATCAACATGGCAACCTATGAGAAAGAGGATATTACTGAAATTAAGAAAATAGATGGATCTGCGGAAGTAACCTACAAAGATGGCTCTATTTATGTTGGAATGTGGGACGACGATTATATGCGTCATGGAACGGGTATTATGAAATACCCAACAAAAGAATATGACGATGATTTTGATGTTCTTCACGCTTCTTGGGTTAACAACAAGTGTGAAGATGGTTATGCAAAATATATGTGGGCCGACGGAAGCTGTTTTATCGGAGCAATAGAAAATGAAAGAAGGAATGGATATGGGTCTCTTGACGACAGAGAACATAAGTTCAAGTATATAGGAGATTTTGTAAATGGATTACGACATGGGAATGGAAAAATTGTTTATGATTGTGGAAAAGTGTATGAAGGGGAATGGGAAAAAGATAAAAAAACGGGCTACGGAATATTGACCTTTCAAAGTGGAAAAACTTATACAGGAATGTTTTTAAGAGACAAGAAACACGGAAAAGGAAAATATATGTGGGAAGACAAGAAAGAATGGTATGACGGACATTGGAAAAACGATAGAATGACTGGTTACGGAACATATCAATACGCAAACGGAGACAAATATCAAGGAGAAATGAAAAATGACGATGAACATGGGTATGGAATATTTACTTATGAAAATTATGGTCACACATATGAAGGAGACTTTAAATGTGGGCTTAGAAGCGGTCAAGGGATAATGTATTATTACAACGGAGATGTTTATGATGGTTTGTGGAAATCCGACAAAAGAAACGGCCCAGGTAAGCTTTTATATGAAGATGAATCATATTACGTTGGTACATGGGAAAATAATAAACGAACTGGATTAGGCCAGTTGTGTTCTTCGCCGATATATCATGCAGATGGAGAGATATATCGCGATGTTACTATTGGCATTTGGAACAATGATGAACAATTAGACCGTTCAATGAACTATTATGAATAAGTTAGTCGTTGTTTTCATTATTGTGTATATTTTTTCTGACATGATAAATCCCGTTATTTCCACACATATTTGTATTTATTCTGGAAACAGAAGCAAACTGATACGTTATATCACCGGTTATTATATTTTTTTCTCCAAACTTGGTACAATAACCCGGTAATTTGGATTTCTTTGAAATATAATAAAACTCACATGTCTTGCAAATAGGTAAATCTTTATTTGTAATAAACCGCTGAGTCATAATGGGTGATAGATCCTTTATAAGAGCTGAAAGTGTTCGTCTCATTAAACATATAACCCCAAATGTTTTTATACCCCTACAGTATTGAATACTTTTTTTCCATCGGGTTTAATTTCCAATGTTCCGACTGATCTCGGTTCCCCGTCCCCAGATTCTATTACTGAATTGTAACTTTCCAAGTCATATATATTATAATGTCTTGAATCCATTTTACGAGCAACATATTGAATACCTTGGATAGTAACTGGCTTTCCAGTCCATTCTATTTTCCTCTTGTTAAGTGAAGCAATAACATCACTTTGTTGATTATCAATATTTGGTGTATAACTAAATGCCGATTTCGGGGGATCAGCAAATGCAATGCATCTGAGATCCTCTTTTGAATTCTTTGAATATACAGAGCAATCAACCGATGTTTCTTTAATCGCTTTTATCAATTGGCCACTTACTTCTTCTTTAATAACACAAATCTCATACAAGTACTCATCACTCGTCTGTGGGACTTTTGGCTCTCTCTTACTCATATCATGAAGGACTAACTCACGAGAATATGTTCCAGTCCTCTGAGTTTCCGTAAATGTCATCAAATAAATAAAAACTTCAACTGTTTGTAAAGGAAGAGGCAGATCTTTGTGACTGCAAATACGACGAGCACGTCCAATAACTTGTTCTGTTCTCACTGGATGCCAATAAGGTTCCATAATATGAACATATCTGGTGTTTCTCAAGTTAATACCTTCTGATCCAGACGATGTAATCATGAATACCTTTACCACTTCTCCCATGTTATTATTATTGCTTATTCCCCGCAAATGCTCTGCAATGTCTGTTGGAATGTAATCCCATTGGCCGTTATAAATATTTCGGACTATCTCTTTTTCTTCCGCACTTTCGGTTCCAGTATAAAGAGCATATGTTGGTTTGCCACGATCTTCTGGTTTAATGTCCATTTGCCATAAACCTGAGGATGTTTTCTTTATTTTGAATTGTGTGAATCCATTTGCATCTAACACCATAGAAAAAATTCCGATGCCTTCCATAGTACGAAATTGACTATAAACAAGGTGAAGACCTCTATGATCGCGATTTGTAATATTTTGTAAAATAGCCAACATTTTAGGGCTATAGGTTTGTAGTCCAACTTCACTCAAATTGGTTGCTGCATTTTCTCTCAAAGTATCAAGGGCTTCTTTGATTCTATCAGGGTAAGATTTATCGGCTATTTTATCTAATACATTTTCGGCTTCGGGTTCTGCTTCTTCCGCGGAAATCATGTCATCTGCCGCATCATTCTCCATCTGTTCTCGTTTGGCTTCTTTATTTGCAGTTTCCAATAAAGTTGCAAGTTGGTTTACAACTTCTCCTTCTTTGGCTCCAACCTTTTCTTTTTTCAACGCTTCTTCTTCTTTATTTAATGAGATTCCAGCTTTTGGCATAGGGCGGCCAGGAGGAGTTGGCATTGCAAAATTACAAAATAGACGAGAAAAAATACGATACGTGGATACAGGTTCAATATAAATTCCTTCTGCACTAAACCCGGAACTTTTCCCTTTTTTCTCTGATTCGCGCTCACTTTGACGAGCCATTTCATGCCAATAAAATTGGTAATCGCTCATCGGAATTTTTACAATATGATGATATTGAGGAGTCTTCTCATACTTTGGTAAAAGATCTTCTTGTGCGCTACGGAAATAACTGGTTAATCCAATAATACGACGTTTAAATTGGTCAATATTTTTAATTTGCTTTGTTGAACTATCAATAAAACGAGTTAAAAAAGGCTCAATCTTTTCTGGCAATGCTGTATAGTTATGAATTTTTACATTTGCCCCGATGACTTCAATATCGTTTGATTTTAAAATACCAATAATATGTCGTTCAAATGCAGAATCATCCACATTGGCAATGCCTTTCATTTCATTTGTTACACCTTGATAACCAGAATCTTTCTTAATATAATTTGCAAACCCGATTGGATTTTTTGTAATTAATAATTTTTGGCTACTTGGGGTATAATCAATAAAGTCAACCGAGTTCTCTCGGAAAAATATTCTACGAAGGCTTTCAGTATTAATTTTCTCCTTGGATTTAACCGTTAATGGGATTTCCCATGTTTTTATATATCCACGCAGCAAATTAAACAAAATCGCAAGCTCATTCGGATAGTTGATAATAGGCGTACCAGTTAATAATACAATGCGGCAATTTTCTGCGCGTAAAAGTTGCTCATAAAGAATGACGGATAAAAAACGAGAAAGACGTTCTTTTTCACCCCTATTGTTCATAGGTATTTCTTTTTCCTTCTCTATTTTATTTACAATACGACTGATAAAATTGTGGGCCTCGTCAATAATAACAACGCAGTTATCAAATATGTTTCTCTCAAAATTAGATGATAAATCCGCAAAACGTTTTCTTGTCAGACCATTATAATTGATAAATGTATATTTAGAGCGTATCATTTCATCCAATTGGTCATCCAAGTTTTTTTTATCGGTGGTTTCAAATCCAGCATAATTGCTTCTTTTGCTAACATCAACTAACCACGCTCCTCTTTTTCGTCTTATGTACTCTACTGGAAGATTAAGAACAGACGCCAATGTTTTTACTTGTTCTTCGGATTTACCTTCAGTTGGAATCCATTCCCAATACTGATTTTTCTTAAACATGAGATCTCCGCATTTCTTGAGTTCTTCCATGTAATTTTTTTTCAAGGAAGCTGGCGTCATGACAATAATTCTCTTTTTCTCTTTCATCCCTTCCGCAATTGCAATAGACGTGCATGTTTTTCCTGAACCTAAACCGTGGAAAAGTAAAAGCCCGCGATAAGGCGTATAAAGATTCATATAATCTCGGACTAAAAGTTGATGAGTAAGTAATTGAACATTTTCTGATCCTTGGCCAATATTTTCACATGTGATTAAATTGGTGTCGGATTCCATGATTTGTTTGTAAGGTTCCAACAAAGTATTCATGAAATTTACAAATATTTCTCTGTTATTCATGTAATAACTTGAAACTTTTAGGTTAACCTGGGGAGATCGTTTTGGTAACTTCTTATCCAGGGGTCCTTCCCCGAATTCAACCCAGTCTTTTTCATCCAACAAGACAACTCCTCTGGTCTTAGGGTCATATGCTGGTTTTAAAGAACTCTGGTCAACCGATGTTTTTTCTTTTTTTCTTATAGCAGCAGCAGCTTTTTTAATTTCTTCTTCAAGTTCATCTTCAGCTTCATAAACTGCTTTCGCTTCTTTATCTTGTTCCTCTTCTTTATCTTCTTCCTCTTCAGCATCTGAATCTTCTTCCAACAAAAGTTTGTTAGAAACAGGAATTACACGAGATCGTGGTGCAACCACCGGTGCAATCCGCAGTACTTTTTTTTCAGTTGGAGCAGGAAACTGCAGCCTAACTGTTTGTAGTTTTCTTTCAGTTAATCGTTCTTGTAGGGCTTTTCTGTCAAAACCAACATCTCTCTCATCACGAACAGTAGGTGGGTTAACAACTTCTTCTCCTACAGGCTGTTTTGCAGGTAAAACAACGCCAAACTCTTCTTGAGGTTGACTTATGACAGGTTTTACTTTTAATCTATCTTTTATTTGTTCTAAAGGATTCATTTATATTCAATCTTATATAATTTGAATATAAAACTTTTTAGGTGGGGAACTCAATGTATTTATCCAAGAATCTTATTCATCATCATTTTCTTTCTTGGCCGAATCATCAACCGCTATACCATTTAATGCTTGTGATTGCAATGCTTGAAAACAAGCCTCTTGCTCTGCCTTTCTCTTAATTTTGTGTTGCCCTGAACCCATAAACAAAAGGATCTTGTTACCACTCTTTTCCAAATGGTCGTATATATCTTTAATAGACCCAAATTTTCTAATATCTAAACTTGTCGCCTTATTCGCCTCATAGATTTGTTGTCCCAAACACAAATAAACGCCCATCTTGTATCCAGATTCTGGCTCGGACTCCATCTCCAAATAATGAGGTGTCACCTTGAATGCCTTTTGAATCTTTACCTGCAATATATTCTTGTAATTATCATCATTCTTAATAAGCTCAATCCAATCAATATGCTTTTCAAATACATTTTCCACGAATTTCTGTGCCATTTGAAATCCGGGGCCGGTAACGAAAATATTACCAAACCAGTTTTCTTCGTCTTTTACTGAAATTTTATTGCAATCCAAAAATAAGGCTCCTAAAAAAGCCTCAAACAGACACCCGAGCTTCTTCAAATTGGTCCGCGTTTTCTTCTCCTCTGCGTGTTTTGAAAGAATAATCCACGGATGAAGACGCATCTCATACGCAATTTTTCCTATGGATTCATTCTTGATAATAGCAATCTTCTTTTCCGTCATAAATCCTTCGTTTTCTTTAGGAAAACGTCTGTACAAATAATACTTTGTGATCAATTCTAAAACTCCGTCTCCCAAAAACTCCAACCGTTCATTGGACTTTGTCTTTAGCGGCATACAATCATCCGGCCTATCCACAATTGTTATATTTTGTTGGATATTTTCAAATGCAGGGCGCTTTGTATATGAGCGATGAACAAATGCTCTCTTATACAAGTTTACGTTATTGATTATGTTTTCCGGCATGCCATATCTTGTGAGAATAGATTGAATATCATTCAATGTAATCTCAGTATTCAACGGGTTGTATGGATCAAAAATAAGACCCTCGTCGCTCTTAATAAGGTCATCATCATGAAGCGGGTTTTTTTGATCTGACATGGTATATAGTATACTTTAGGACAAGTCTTTAAGCGTATTTCATTGAATGTTTAGCCCGACCCTATAAAAAATAATCTTTGCACTATATATAACTATGGTTTTAAGCAATGTTCCCAGAACTGCCAGAACGGCTCTTATTGTATCCCAAACAAACGTATGCGGTGGTGTCAAGAAGGGTGGTTTATCTCCCAGCGTCGGTGTTACTTCTGCGGTATTACCCGCAATTTCCATCCGTGGTGTCAACTCTATACCATTGTTTTGCTTAGGTAACTTCAGTAATCCTTCGCAGTCCGCGTATCGTGCAATTAGGAGGTATTAATGATAGTATATAGAAAAATAGTTTAATAACATATTATTAAATTATTTATTGATGTCTGGCGTAAAAATTCATATAGATCATAGAGAAGCCGATTTAATTGCTTTCATAAAAACACAGGACTTGAAAGATACCGCCATTGTAATAGAAAATTTGCAAATCGGAGATGTTATTTTGTCTTACAATGATTCCGAATGTATTATCTTGGAGAGAAAAAGCATTCAAGATTTAGCGGCCAGTATTAAGGATGGTCGGTACGAAGAACAATCCTATCGTTTGAACGGATCAAGCTGTCATAATCATAATATTATCTACGTTATTGAAGGTGACGTGAATTCCTCTTTCTATAAAGGTCGGGTAGATAAGTCCACCATTTATTCGGCCATGGTTTCTCTCAATTATTACAAGGGGTTTTCTGTGATGAGGACATTTGGATTAGAAGAAACTGCAAAGTTCATTTGTTGCATGGCACATAAAATTGGACGCGGGTTCAAAGAGGGACGAAAACCGTTTTACTTAACTGAATATCATGCTGGAACAACAGAAGATTCAAATTTAGATAAACCCGTAGATAAATATGTAGAAGTTGTAAAAAAATCAAAAAAAGAAAACCTTACCCCTGAAAATATTGGAGAAATCATGCTTTGTCAAATCCCTGGAATTAGTTCAGTTACAGCTGTTGCAATCTTAAACAAATACAAAACAATTCGCGAACTTATTAAGGCATTAGAATTAGACTCAACTTGTCTTCAAAACATGACATATGAGAGTTCCAAGGGTCAAACAAGAAAAATTAGCAAAACTTGTTTGGAAAACATTGTCAAATATTTATTATAAACATTTTCTCATTTCATTATATGTAGCGGGGAACCCAGGTTCCCCCGCTATTACTACAATATTAGAGTCTCCAACACTTGGAAAAATGAGAATGAGAGGCGGGAAGAAATCCTATAAACGTAGATGATTTATTGACCTTCGTATAATTCGTTGTGATCTTTCATCTATATCACATGATGAACAAGTTAAATCTACTAACACGACATTCTTATAT
>Ga0209550_10003690_pt1 | contig 14573 bp, 15 predicted proteins | sample LauGreSuBDMM15SN_2_FD_187567 | JGI IMG/M metagenome (GOLD analysis project Ga0209550, IMG submission 187567) | Freshwater lake microbial communities from Lake Michigan, USA - Su13.BD.MM15.SN (SPAdes) (version 5) | ecosystem: Environmental > Aquatic > Freshwater > Lake | place: Lake Michigan...
ACATAAGATAAAGAGTATCATTTTGTATAATCGGTTATTTTTTTTTGTGTAGAACACTATAAATGAAATCAAGTATATCAACTATATCTGATACATCGTTTCTAATACAAGATGTACGTACAAAGTTTCAGTATACCTTTTCCAACTATCCAAAAGCAAAGGTACTCAAAGACCTCGAAGAAGCCATTTATTATCAAAAAACAGAAGAAGCCTTTTTCTGGACGGGTGACATGTTGTGTAGCGGGTTTATACTTGAATTATGGAACCTTTACATTCACATCTTATGTAAATATATTCATATCCAGCATCCAAAATTACCTCTTTATGTCTACAAGAAATTTGTAGAATTCAAAGAGATGATTCACGACTCTAATGACTTAGAACTACGTAATATAGAAAAGGTTAGAACCTTATTGTTTAGTCTTACCCTGATTTTATCCGAAACACAAAAACAAACTCTCTTGGACCCTATGACCTTCAAGTTTAAGTTCGAAGAAGTTTTTACGGATTTACGTGCACCCAGCCTAGAGTACGTTGCTCCGTTCTTCGCAGAGGGAGACCCAAAAGAACTATTCGTCCCTTTGAATGAATTTGTCTATCACTTGACTGAGACAAAAAACAAGACAAAGTTGTTTTATTGGATGGATTGGATACTTTGTTATGATGAGAAATGTATAAAGGAAAAGAAACCTATCTATTCCGTTGAGAGAGAAGGCATTCCCCATTTTTATCAAAATGTTGTATGGATATTGTTTGAAATCTTGTTGTCTCATCCAGACCCTTTACGTAAACGTACAGTAGAGTCTATGATGGGACTCTTTTCTATAAGGTATCGACCTTCCCATAACAAAAAAAAACGAGAGATATTAACTTTCTGTATCGTGTTGTTTATGGAAGAGACCTTGCCTTATCATCTCCCTCTAGTGGAACGAGGTGAAATATTTGGTCCTTTGCAAACAAACATTGAATTGATTTTCAAAGAAATCAAAAAAAATGAGGTCCGCTCCATTTTATAAGTATTTTATATTTTTATACTCTATCATTATAATGCCCAAGGATGTTCTTCAAAACATTTACTCGAATATGTATGGAGAAGGAAAGAACTTCCAGACAACAAAACCATCTGAAACCATGACCCGTTTAATCACCAAAAAGGGAAAAGCCCCTCTAAAGGATACGTCTGGACCAGTATATAACATGGATATTAAACCACCCTCCTTTACTATGTGGGGTATCGTGGTCTTTAGTCTGGTGTTGGCTGTATTGTCTCTGGGATATTATTTTAGAGATGTTCTTCGTTCTTATTACCATTCTTTGGTCGATGGGGTAAAACAGGTCAATCCAGCCCAAACACTGGAGAAGACATTGTCTGAGACAAAGGAAGTCAAGCCAGCACCTACACCGACCCCGACTGCTTCCACCATTAAAAGCGAAGAAAAGGAAGAGGAAGAACAGAAGCAGAAGGAAGAAAAGGGTGCGGTACGACAATTACAACAAAAAATAGATACATCTCTCTATCGTAAAGACCAGATTGTACAAAAGGACGGATTTTGTTACATTGGTTTCGAAAAAGGACATCGGGTGTGTACCGATGTCTTTCAAGGAGACGTTTGTATGAGCGGGGAGATTTTTCCCACGATGGATGTTTGTCTCGTCCCAAGCTTGCGACCTTAAATGGACGGATAATAAGGGACATTCTTATTTAAATAATATCCACTGAACGTAACGTCTTTTATACCGCTGTTGGATGGAGGATAAATCACCGTGGGGCATTCATTGAAACGGTCAATGTTTTTCATCTTCCTTCTAAACTGCATTTTACTAAAAAGAGACTTATTTGTCTCCTTTGCGTTATTGACATTATATTGAAGAACTTCCGCCTTTCGACGCATGGTCAAGTCTTCATAACTTAATATACTGTTAAATATATTGCTGTCTATTCTAATTCTACCATTTGTTTCTATAATCGGAACACTGTTTGCTCCTTGACGCAAATCCACAAGAGGCTGGAGATGGGTTGGAATAATACCTCCAACAGAACAGTCTCTCGTCACTACAGTAAGATTCAGTTTTGTTGTCATTATAATAGTATTAGATTATTCGTTCTGGGTTGGAAGGATACCGCTTGTGCCTTCAGACTTCTTCTCCAGAACAATATCCTCGCCTTCAAAGAGTTCCTTCTGGATATCCTCCAGAGTCGCATTGACACCCAGGTTCTTCTCCTGTGAATTCATGTTTTGGATAGATACTAAATCTCCCTTCTCATTGATGGTCTGTGTTAGTCGATTGTTATGCTCCTTGGCCTTCTCAATATTAGCCTGAATGGCGTTTACCTTGGATTGCTTGACACGTTTGTCAAATTCGGACTTTGCTGTATCCTCATTCTTCTTCTTTTCGTGCATCAACTCGTTCAACTCCTTCTCTAGGTATTGGACGTTGCCCGTCTTGTAAGCCTCGGGATGGAAAGGTATCCAAAGACCTACCGGACCCACATAGACGTCGTGATGCGGGTCTGCTTCTCGGATCATTCTACACCTTAGTTCAGCCTCTTGCTGTGTAGGGAATACACCTCGAATTTTCAGGCCACGCACCGAAGTCTGAAAGGAGTTCTCTTTGTTATAGGCCTCTTCCAGTTCACGCTCATTCTTGTCAACAAACCCCTTGTAATCCGTATTTAGGTCGTTTGTAAGGCTTGGCTTTTCTGATTCCAAGAAGGACGCAAACTCGGATGTGAGGTCATCCACATTTAGGTTGTATTTGTAAGAGATGAAATGAATAAACTGAGAGAACTTCTCCACGGACTTGATAAAATCATAATGCTTCAAGTAATTCTCGAAAAAGAATAACTCGCGTTTTTTAATCTCGTTCTCAGGAGAAATAAAAGACATACACGCAAACTTCTGTTCTGCGATAGGCTTGTCCTCATCCAATAAATCAATCAACTGCTTTTTGTTCATGATAGTATCTTAAAGGACAAGTTATTTATATATTTTTTTCTGTTGATTATAATATAATGTATATAGATTTCCGCGAAGTCTTGAAAAAGGTCATTAAATACATTGTGGAAGGGTTGATGGTGGCGATTGCGTGCTTTGCTATTCCAAAAAAGTCTCTGGATATTGAAGAAATTGCGATATTGGCGTTGGTCGCAGCAGCTACGTTTAGTATTTTGGATACCTACATCCCTACCATGGGGGAGAGCGCACGTACCGGCGCAGGGTTCGGCATAGGCGCAAATCTTGTCCATTTCCCAGGTGGATTTTAAAATGTTGTAACGAAGTAGCTTATAACGTAGGGATGAATTCCCAATTTAAATCGTTACATATCTGTTTCCATATTTCGTCTTGTTCCAGTTTCTTCTGGTCCTTTAACATTGGATAAAATTCGAGATATTGTGTCTCTCCCAACAATTCGCATAACTTGTAAAGGGTATAATAGTAATTAAGGAAGTTGACACGATAGTTTGGACAATGTTTTGAATAGGGTACTTGTATATCCATAAAGAGATTACATAGAGTATCTTCCAGTTTGGGGCTCATGACAGGAGGTTTAATACCTAGTTTGTCTTTGATAAAAGGAATATGTTCATAATATTTATTATAACCTAATTTTTTTAAGATTTCTTTCATCTTTTTATTGCTCAAATCATCTCGAGTAAGACGCTCTTTCTTCACCTGTCTTTGTATGGTCTCAATTGTCTCATCCGGAATGTCAGTGGACTCTTTCGCCTGAAACTGAGACAAAATTTCACGAAAATGATTGATACGCTTGTACGCATAAAAGGAGACTTCTTTAGGAGGTTCCTTGTAAGACGGTTTATCATTTTCGACCAAGAATTTCTGTGTAGAATAACACTTGTTACAAATCATAATGCCTTCCTGAGTCACCTTGATGAGTTCACCCTTATTACATGTTTCACAAATCGTTTTATTGTAGAGGTATTGGTTCAAGTCGCTTTCTAGAAAGTTGTTTCTTTCTAGGTATGTTTGTATCGAACTCACCACGTCTGCTTGCTTAATGGAATGGTCCTCTTTTAGGTTAAAAAAATGATTCATATTTTTTTTTGGATTGATGTTTTTATCAATCTCCTGCTTGGACTCAAAATAGGTAAATAAATCTTTCGAGTTCTCTAAGAAATAATTGGTCTTCTGTTGTCTCAGGTGTTTGATTTGTCCTTTTATTTTTTCGGCATTTTTTAGGTTTTCTTCAGTACCCGAGTCTTCGAATTCCTTCATCTTGGTGGTTAATTTAGGAATAACTTCGTTCTCCATTGTACCAAAATTACGTAATTGTTTTAAATATAACGCATCTATCGTATCATCCTTTTTATTCGCCATAATTGAATATACTATACAGGTAAATCTTTATATAAAAGATAATTTAGTAATTTTTTTTCTTTTGCTAGTTTATAACATGGGTGGTGGATTAATGCAACTGGTAGCTTACGGCGCACAAGATGTTTATTTGACTGGTAATCCTCAGATTACTTACTGGAAGGTTACTTACCGCCGACACACCAACTTCGCGATGGAGTCGATTGAGCAGACCTTCAACGGCCAGAGCGATTTCGGTCGTCGTGTGACCTGCACCATTTCCCGTAACGGCGACCTTGCTTACCGCACCTATCTCCAGGTGACTCTTCCTGAGATTAACCAGGAGCACGCCAAATATGCCCGGTGGCTGGATTTCCCTGGTCACCAGCTCATTGACGACGTGGAGGTCGAGATTGGTGGTCAGCGCATCGACAAGCAGTACGGTGACTGGATGCACATCTGGTCTCAGCTGACCATGGACGTGAACCAGGAGCGTGGTTACAACAAGATGGTGGGTAACACCACTCAGCTCACCTTCCTCACGGACCCTGGATTCGCTGCGGTCGATGGACCTTGTGCCTCGTCTGCCCCTCGCCAGGTGTGCGCTCCTCGTAACGCGCTCCCTGAAACTACCCTCTACATTCCTCTCCAGTTCTGGTTCTGCAACAACCCCGGCCTTGCCCTCCCTCTCATTGCTCTCCAGTACCACGAGGTGAAGATTAACATCAACCTCCGTTCGATTGATGAGTGCCTCTGGGCTGTGTCTACCCTCAACGGCACGACCGACTCAAAGGCTGCTTCGGCCTACAACCAGTCCCTTGTGTCTGCTTCCCTCTACGTGGACTACATCTACCTCGACACGGACGAGCGCCGGCGCATGGCCCAGAACCCACACGAGTACCTCATTGAGCAGCTCCAGTTCACTGGCTCTGAGTCAGTGGGTTCGTCGTCCAACAAGATCCGCCTGAGCTTCAACCATCCCTGCAAGGAGCTTGTGTGGGTGGTTCAGCCAGATGCGAACGTCGACTACTGCGCCTCGTTCAGCGGCGGAAACGTCCTCTTCAACACTTTCGGTGCCCAGCCATTCAACTACACTGATGCTATCGATGCCCTCCCCAACACCATCAAGGCCTTCGGCAGTGAGGTGGGTGTCAGCGGCGAGACCAAGTTCATCAACGCTTCGGGTCTGTTCGAGAGCGCGGGTGCTCACGGCCTTACCTCCTCCTCGGCTCTCCCTGGAAACAGCTTTGCCTGGGAGGGTCAGACCGACAGCGGCCTCCAGTCCGCCGTCTCGGATGCAGGCACCTTTGTGCTCGCGGAGACCTCCCTTGGCCTCCACTGCTGGGGCGAGAACCCAGTGGTCACGGCCAAGCTCCAGCTCAACGGCCAGGACCGCTTCTCGGAGCGTGAGGGAACCTACTTCGACCAGGTCCAGCCCTGGCAGCACCACACCCGTGCTCCTGACACGGGTATTAACGTGTACTCGTTCGCGCTCCAGCCTGAGCAGCACCAGCCATCGGGCACCTGCAACTTCTCTCGTATTGATAACGCGACCCTCCAGCTCGTTCTCTCGAACGCGACTGTCGCAAGTGTCAACACGGCAAAGGTTCGGGTCTACGCTCGCAACTACAATGTGCTCAGAGTGATGAGTGGAATGGGGGGCCTTGAAGGTATGAAAATGGTGGCGGCGGCTGCTTGACTAAATAGCATGGAAGGTGTAATCAACTTTCTAGCTATTTTGTCAATTTTCATCGACAGGGGCAGAAAAACAGTATGCCGCAGTAAAAGTGACCTCTTACTGTGGATAAACCTTTATGGCCGTCACAAACTAGATACCCTAGGCCTACTGTTAGTCGCATTTGAAATGCGGCGACATATCTTGTTGTTCTGGGACACCCTTAGAGCCTTTTCTACCAAGGTTCCATGTGAAAACATGGAACTGGCCAAGAGTAATAACTTGGGTATGGTGATAATGAAAAGGATTGGGCAATCAGCATGCTTACTACCTAAAAGCGCTACATCGCTAGCTCATGGTAGGGCGTCAGAGACTGAACGGATATGGGTCGACAATGAAGGTTTAAGCAACCTGAGTCGGCTTAAGATACAGTCCACCCCCTATGGAAACATAGGGGATAAAGTGCGCTTATTCTAATTGAAGAAGCCTTCACACTACTAGCGTCATGATCTTTATTTCTGGATCGTACACTAGCTAAAAAATAAAAAAATAAAAAAAACAAAAATATTAAAAAAACAAAAATTATTCATTAACTATTTCTTGTAAGAATAAACAATGCCGTTTATTCTTTCAAACCATCAAGTTCTTCTCTGCGCGTTTTAGTGATATCTCCTTTGCCTTTTCTTTAATAAATTCATCTGAATATCGGTCAACCAAAGCCTTTCGATTGACTTCTTTACGAATGGCATCTCGTTCTTGCTTTTCTTCCGATGTCATCTTGTTCCCTTTCACTATCGTTCTCTTTTCTTCTTCGTAAGGAGAAGGTGCGACAGGGTGTTCTTGTTGATAGTTACAAATCAAACAAAACTTTTTAACGAACGCATCATATTCGTAATTTTTTTTCATGTAGTTACATATTCCACAGCAAGAACGTATATTATCGAGTGTATACCCCTTTGAATTTTCTAAACGGTCTATTCCATTCGAATGAGTGTCAGATACTTCTTTGCCACATAGGTAACATGGCAAAACTGTATAATGCGTGAAGGTTTCTTTTGAAATCTCAAAAGGTAATTCTTTCTTCTCTGCACGGGTCTTGTATTCAGAATAGGTAGTTCCTTTAATATCCAAGAATTCAGAAGGATATCTTTCTCCCTCAATGATATTTAGGTTCGTAAGGATATGTTCAGCACGATGTATAAATACATTCGGCCCAGAAGAACCTTTCATCATGTTACACATTGTACAACAGCTAACACAATTAGATTGAATATAAGGTTCGGTTGAATTCAGACGATCTATTCCATTGAACCTTCTTTCCTCGATGATCCCGCAATAGTAACATGGAAGTGTTACCAACTGTTCATATTCTTCCACGGAGAAGGTGAAATCCAATCTTTTATCAGTCGCGGACACTTGATATACTTTATAATTACATACAAGACTATTTTTCTTATTCAGATAATTTTGTTGAACTTTTTCTGGGTTTGCCGCACGCCAATTCTTTGCGTTTTCGGCATTCATCTTGAGATAAGCCCCTACATCTTTCTGGATCAGACGCTTTCGACGTTCCATCCAACCAGTTGCCTGTTTTTCAACATTTTCATCCTTCCATGCTTGTTTCACTGCCTTGCGTTCGGGCTTCGCACTATTCATGCGAGCCAACTCACGAGTGTGTTCCATGTCACGTTTTGCATCCGCTCGCTTATTGTCCTCACGACAAGTGAAACATGTCTTCGTTTCACCCAGTTTACCCACAAACTGGTCCAATGGACACACCTTTGAACATGTTGTACACTTTTTTGTTCCCTCTTCAACAAAAGAACGGAATAAGATAGTTCACAATTATTGTATATTTTCAGCTTGATATATTCATTTGTTCGGGTGTTCACAATATAGTTCTTGATTATTCCAATCCTTATTTTGAAAGTATGTATTTTTTATAAAATTGAATGTTAGGAATTACTTTTACATATAGTTAAAATGGCAAAAAAATGTCTTGAACCTGGATGTCACAAGAATGCTCGTAACAAGTACGACAAGTGTATAGCACATGGAGGTGGTCCACGTTGTGTTGAGAGTGGCTGCGTGAAGAGTGCTCGAAGCAAGAGCGATAAGTGTATAGCACATGGAGGTGGACCACGATGTATTAACCCTGATTGCGTGAAGAGTGCGTATGATAATAGCAATAAATGTGTAGCACATGGAGGTGGTCCACGTTGTGTTGAGAGTGGCTGCGTGAACAGTGCTCGTACTGCGAGCGATAAGTGTACAGCACATGGTGGCGGAGAACGATGTGTTGTGTCTGGCTGTCAGAAGAGTGCTCGTAATGGAAGTGATAAGTGTATAGCACATGGAGGTGGACCACGATGTATTAACCCTGGATGTAATAATAGTACTCGATACAAGAGTGATATATGTATAGCACATGGAGGTGGAACACGATGTGTTATTCCAGGTTGCAAGAGGAGTGCTCGTAATGGAAGCGATAAGTGTAAAGCACATGGAGGAGGAACACGATGCATAGAGCCTGGATGTCAAAAAAGTGCTCAGAGTAAAAATTATAAGTGTATAGCACATGGAGGTGGGACACGTTGTGTGGTTACTGATTGTACCAAGAGTGCTCATAACAGCACTGATAAGTGTATAGCACATGGCGGTGGTAAACGATGTGCTATACCATCTTGTCAACGGAGTGCTCGTAGCAAGAGTGATAAGTGTATATCACATGGAGGAGGAACACGATGCATAGAGACTGGATGTCAAAAAAGTGCTATAGATAAGACAGGTAGATGTAACGCACACGGTGGTGGAACACGATGTCCTAATTGTATTACCTGGATCGATTCTAGAGCTGGTTCAAAACAGTATGATGATTATTGTGCTACATGTTTTAAACAACTCTTTCCTGAGGACGAACGTAGTAAGGTTTTATATTTACATACAAAAGAAATCCGAGTGCGTAATGTCATCAATGAGAATTTTGAAGGATTTATACACGACAAGCCACTTTATACGGGTCAATGTGATTGTACGATGAGGCGACGAATAGACCATCGAAAACTGATTGATGCGACCTTACTATGTATAGAGACAGATGAATTTGCACACAAAGGATACGACCCAAAAGATGAAGAAATCCGTTATGATGATTTGTTTATGGTTCATAGTGGGAAATGGATATTTATTCGTTTCAATCCAGATGGTAAGGGCGTAGATATGGTGGATAAGTTGAACCGTTTAATAGAAGAAATTCATTTTCAAATCATGCGGATTAAACATTCAGAGAACACTGATTTACTTGAAGTGATAAAGTTATTCTATTAATCTATTATGATTTAAGCAAAGGATTGGAATATGTAAGTTCTCCCTTATTGTATAACATCAATTTAATGTCTTCCTTGATACGGTTCAAACAATCATCATCGTCCTTGTTGTTCAGATACTTGATGAATTTTTCTTTAAGAATAGGGTCGGGGTTACTGTCCAGCCACTCCTCCAGCATCATTTCCTTTTCTTCATACAAACGATCCAACTCATCTTTCTTGTTGGCAAGGTTCCAATTGTTTCCATCATAAATCATGATATACTTGTCTTTCATGTTGGAGATATAAATGTTTCTGTTTTCTGGTTTCAACGGATTAAAGTGCACCTTGTCGATCAATGTCTTGACACAGTGGTTCACCTTCTTGATACAGAAACGATAATCATCATCCGTTAAATGGGATAGATCCGTCTCCCGGTAGGCCAAGAGCGTGAAATTGTTCTGAATGTTGGTGGTGTTAAAGGAACTATTGATCTCTAATTTCCCCATGAGTTTCTCTATTTTCTTATTCTGTGTCTCAATTTGTTTATCCTGTGTCTCGATCCGTTGGTTCAAGAGGCGGACTAGCTCCTTCAGGTCCTCATCCGTATTCTTGTTGCAACTATATTTGATATGATTCGACAAAGAAGATCTATGTTTGTATTCCTTTTCACAATATTTACACACATGAGCCTTTGTCCTAACTTTGACTAATTCCATACTAACTTTTACGAACTTTTCACTAACCTGGATATGTTTTTTCGATTTGAGATGCTTCTTAAAATTCGCTGTGAGTGTCGTCTTATATTCACAACATTCACAGTAATTATCCATCTATAGTATATAAATATAATAATTTTATATTACAAAAGTAATACGTTATAATATTCAAATGTATTATGGTCTAAAATATTTATTACTTTTGTAATATCTCCACAGCATTATTACTTTTGTAATGACTACAAAAAAAGTAATACAAGAGAGAGAGCGAGGGTCCCCGCCGAAAAAAAATCTGAAGGAGGGTAAAATGGAAATCCCGATTTCTGAGAGAAATGTCCGCCGTCCTCGCCGGCTTACTGCAACACAACAAAAAGAAGGATCTACACAAATTCTATTATGAAGTTATGTGTCATTTTAAGTATTTTAATATTAAAGAAATGAAAAATGAAACAAGGAGTTTTAATATTTGTACTTTTACAAGTATTAAAAGGAATTAAGAAAATAAAATCTATATACAGTATGAAGCTTATCACTTTGATCCTACAAAAACTTAAACCAACCGTCATGCCTTCCCATCTGGGTCGATGGAGAACAGAAACATGTAGTATAAAAATGAACCATAAAATAGATTTATCAAACGAAGACCATTGCGGACCATGTGGTCATTATGCATTAGAAAAAGTAAAAACGAATATAAAAAGGATTAAATCCACAACTTATTCTGTTCCTCGATGAATAGATAGGTGTCCTCTTTGGTGTACACAAACTTCAATGGTTTTTTTGTATTGTAGAATTGCTTCACGATACTAAACAACAAGTCCAGAATTGAATTTTTATTACTATAAATAGAAGATCCAATCAAGCAAGACATGAGCAAATCTGTGAAGCTCTCCATGAGATAGACGAATTCTTTTGTATGCTTCAGTGAAAGCATACCAAGCTGTCGGACATCCATGATAAAGGCAAATCGTTTTCCTTTTGTCTTGCATCTCTCTAGTCCTTCTTTGACCTCCTCCATCGTAAATACCCATTGCAATGGGGTAGGAAGGGGGTGATTAACTACAATATAAAAGATATCATAGGTAGGTAGTTCCTCTAGTGTAACCGTAATAAACGGTTCTACGCTCATAAAAAATAAAGCTATTAATGTTTAAATCGATTTAAAGGGAAACTTCAAAGAAATAACTCATTCAGTTTATTCTTCTCCATAGGGTTTCCATTCGAGTATAGAACCGGGATAAGTGAATTGTCCTGGAAACGAAAGGTAAATCGTTTGTTCTTCTCCTTTCGTCCTACTCGCCCGATGGCTTGGATAATCTTTTCCTGGGTCATGTTCTTCAAATCATTTGCAATATAGGCATGACAGAATTGGTAATTGGTACCATAAATATAGTCACTGTTGGCTAGGATGACACCCAGACGCTTTTGTTCAGACAACTCCGTAATCAACTCATTGTATTCATTCGAAACAGGGTTAAAGATACCGATACCCAGTAGCAGAAGGATCTTATACTGTAGGTCCACCTCCATTTTCATCACACGCTGAATGACCTGGTCATCAATGTCACTGACAAACACACTTGACGTGTCGTACTCTAGGCCATTGGTCCATTTGGTAAAGTGCTCGCGAGTGTTGGGAATGTAGATGGGGTCTAGTCGTATCTGTTTCATACGCCGTTCCAGGATCTCGTATTCTTTCATCAGTGTCTTGGTCTGCACATCAAACCGTTGTTCCTTGACCTTGTTTTCATTCTCTTCGTCCTTGGATGTCTGGTCCTCAATCTGCTTTTGGATCTTGATCATCTTCTCCGAAAGATCCTGATTGAATTCCATCTTTTTCTCAATGTCTTGCATCGTGCTTGCATGGATACCACTGAACTCCACAAAGTAATGCATCCATTCCACAGGCTTTTCGCACAAGAAGATCGTCGGACCGTAGGTCAGCGAGTGACTTGCTTCAGTCACGATCTTGTCACTGATCGCCATCAAGTTCTTTCTCGGATAGGCTGCCATATCCTCAGGCCAAAACTCTACCGTCTGGATCAAGCTACAGTAGAACATGCGTATCGAATAACTTGACATATCGGTCAACTTACTGAAGATGAGTTTGAATAATATCATCGTATCTTTGTCTTTCTCTATAAAGTATCGAATAAGGTCGGCACAGGATTGTACGCTCAGAAACTTCAGGTGACTTTTCTTGTGTAACGACATAAAGGCAACGAGTTCCTCTTGTGAATGTGCAAACACCGTGTGCGGCATAATCGTACACCCTTCTTTGTCTAGAAGATTGATCTGAGTGGTTTCGTCTACACTCTCGATGTAATGAACTTTGCCTTCATACCGTTTCAAATACTTATCGCTCAGTACAGCAAGGTCCGCCTCGTTTGGCAAGGTCGCAGAAGAGAGGACAATGTTGGGTACCTGGTTGACCTTCCAGACCTCTTTGATGAGTTCGTGTAGAGGGTGAGAATCGTAGTCCATGGTAATGGTTGGCTCATCCCAAAAGAGCACCATCTTCTCTTTCTCAAACAAGCTCATCATAAACAACATGGTAATCTCATAGGATTGAATGTCACAGAAAATCATGTCAATGTTTCGACCGTCTGAGTGAACCGGGCGTTTACGTCCATTCTTCTCCGTAAAGGTTCGCACCGCGGAATAGTGTAGACGGATGTCATCGGTCGTTTTACACCCAAAGGCAAAGGCGACCTTCACTCCCGTATTCACTGAACTCTTGGCCAGGTTTAGACCGATGTGTCTCGATGCACACAAGAAGATGACCTTGTACTCTTGTGTAATCCCGATCGGGGTCAAGGTCTTACCCGAGCTCGTCGGGGCACGGTAGTAGATGAGTTTGGATCCTGGCTCCTTCATGACTTGATAGATTTGTTTTTGGTGCGGGTGAAGGGTAATGGGTCGATATGTCAAGACTTCATTGTTCTCAAGCAACTGTGACGCATTCTCTAGTCCCTTCAAGAGGTCCATGTCTTTTTCATAACGTTCTACAAACTGCCCGACCATGAGTTTCACATAGGTGTTCAAGTCATATGTTTTTGAAAGATATTCAATGTTATAATAATAGAGTTCTCGCGACTTCTTCGATTTTGAAAATCGAGACAAATAATGTAGGAGCATGAATTCAACCGTATCCGAGAACTGCGATTTCTGGGATTGAAGACGTATCTTGTCTGCTGTCTTCAAGGGCTTCTTCGGTGCCTTGGAGACAACAGGTTTCAAATCAAGAGACTTGCAAAGTGCAGCAAGGGGCTCTTTGAAGAAATGATCATAGATAAAATAGTCTTTGTCTTCATGGTCCATCTTCATGACGTCGCGGGTCGTGAACTTGGTGGAAGCGAAACATTCAGTATCGTGATAACCATTTCGGATCAGCTTTAAAATCGTCAACTCCGCCGGTTCGAGTTTCTTCTCCATCGTCTCCCATTCGTAGCGAGTAAGTTTAGATTGATTGAAATCCATTTTGTTATTCTTATATGTATAAGTTTTTTTCAAATCAATTTTTCCAATTAGGGTTTCGATTTTAAATAAAAGACATCAAGAGGATCTTTAATCGTTCCATGAGTCTGGAAAAGAGACGCACCATAAATATCTTGTAACAAGGCCCATTCAAAAAGTCCTCCAAAATAGATACGTATACGTGTAAATCCAAGCTGTTTCAATTGATTGTACTTTTCAATCATGGTGCGGTCTAGATGGTCTTTTCCGTAGAGGATAATCTCAATGGAACGATTGTTTTTCAGATAGAAATTCATTTGGTCCGTCTCTTTACTTGCACAGAGTGTCCCAAAGATGAGATACGACTGGTGGTGTTGAGACAATGTATTCAATAAGAGAATGTCAGTACCAATCAAGGTCTGTAACTCTTTGAAATGAATGGTCTCAAATGAAGAATAAATATTCCCCATAAGTATAGACGTTACCAATATTTATATTAAGATTGTCTAACGTAAGAAAAATATATAAGAATGTCTATCTGAAAATCTATCTTAAGAAAAATGAATGACGACTTCCATGCTTTCCTTTTTGAGGCATTTTGCTGCAGAGATGGATAGTTCTTCACGCCGTTTACGATTGATCTTGAGGTTCTCTAGTGACTCATTGTGTTTCTTAATCTTTGAAATGCTATTGTTCTTGTTCATGTCTTCTTCAATAAGCTCCGTATTTGTCTCGATAAAATGAATGACCTTGTTTTCGATTGCCCATTTAAAAAAGTTCAATTGTCCGATGGTGGTTTCAATGCTGAAACTCTCATCTCCAAAAGGCATTTTGATGCGATCCCATCTACAAAATGGATCAAATCGACGCTTTGAATAGGCTTTGAGGTGAAGTTTATAGTCGTTGTAGACACGGAAATACTCACAACGATCTGTTTTGTAAAAGGTAAAATTCTTTTTTGAATAGTTGGTAGAAAACCAATCCACGATACGTAGCGATATCCGAGACTCGCCGTTGATGATGGTCAGCATTTTCTTGAGGTTGTCTTCGTTTTTATAAAACTCTTTCAATTTCATTAAGAGTAATTCATTCTGTGAATTCATTG
>Ga0209550_10003691_pt1 | contig 14569 bp, 12 predicted proteins | sample LauGreSuBDMM15SN_2_FD_187567 | JGI IMG/M metagenome (GOLD analysis project Ga0209550, IMG submission 187567) | Freshwater lake microbial communities from Lake Michigan, USA - Su13.BD.MM15.SN (SPAdes) (version 5) | ecosystem: Environmental > Aquatic > Freshwater > Lake | place: Lake Michigan...
AAAGACGTGCCCGACGCACCGCCCGAGCAAAGCGTGATCCACACCATTGACAACGCCATGTACAAGCAAGGGCACCTCGCCATCCTCAAGGGCAACCTCTCGCCCGAGGGCGCGGTGGCCAAAATCACCGGCCTGAAAAGCCCAGTGATGACAGGCCCGGCCCGCGTGTTTGAAGACGAGCAGTCGGCGCTGGAAGCCATCTTGGCAGGCAAGATCAAGGCGGGCGACGTGATGGTGCTGCGCTACCTCGGCCCCAAAGGCGGCCCAGGCATGCCCGAGATGCTGGCGCCCACGGGCGCGCTGATTGGCGCGGGCCTGGGTGAAAGCGTGGGCCTGATCACCGACGGGCGTTTTTCTGGCGGTACTTGGGGCATGGTGGTCGGCCATGTGGCGCCAGAGGCGGCCGTGGGAGGCAACATTGCCTTGATTAGGGAAGGCGACCTCATCACCATAGACGCCCACCAACTGCTGCTGGAAGTGCAGCTGAGCGAGGCCGAACTGGCCGAGCGCAAAAAAGCCTGGACGCCCCCCGCCCCGCGCTACACCCGCGGCGTGCAGGCCAAGTTCGCCTTCAACGCGTCCAGCGCCAGCAAGGGCGCGGTGCTGGACAACTACTGAGCTCAGACTGGCAGGCGCCTGGGGATGACAGCCTGCTGTCATCCTCGCGCTGAATCAGCGCGTTAAACCCATGCGTTCCCCAGCGCTGTCAGCCCACCCCTCACCACAAGGCACACCATGAAAACTTCGCTGCTGCTCACCCTGGGCCTGATGGCCGGCGCCTTGACCGCCCCGGCCCTGGCCAACCAACAACTGGCCAGCGCCAAAAACTGCATGGCCTGCCATGCAGCGGCCGCCAAGCTGGTCGGCCCGTCCTACAAAGACGTGGCCGCCAAGTACGCAGGCCAAAAAGACGCAGCCGACAAGCTGGCCACCAAGATCATCAAGGGCGGCTCAGGCGCCTGGGGCGTGGTTCCCATGCCGGCCAACCCCCAGGTCAGCGAGGCCGAGGCCAAGCAACTGGTGGCTTGGGTCTTGTCGCAAAAATAAGAAACTAAAAAGCAATAAAAAAGCCCGCTCATGCGGGCTTTTTTGCGTGCACCGCACGGCTAAAGGCTGTGCCTGAACCCGCTCAGTTGTTCTGCGCCAGCTGCTCCAAAATCGCCGGGTTCTCCAGCGTGGAGGTGTCTTGCGTGATGGCCTCGCCCTTGGCAATGCCGCGCAAGAGGCGGCGCATGATCTTGCCTGAGCGGGTTTTGGGCAGGTTGTCGCCAAAGCGAATGTCCTTGGGCTTGGCGATCGGACCGATTCGATTTCCATGGTGCCAATGCGGTGGTCTGATCAGTTCGTGAACAAGTAGGTAGGCTTGAAGAATCCATGAGGTCAAAAACACTGACAGGCACACAAGCATACCTAGGGGCGCTCAAAATCTATGCAGGTAGGCAAGGGTCCACACTTGGCTGTGGGCATTGCGCCTGAAATTCTGGGAAGACAGGGCAACGCTCCAGCCATGCCACTGTGCCTGCATCAACAAGTCACGCTGATGCATACGCCACTGCAGCGCCCCATCGAGCGGTCCCAAAGTACGACTCCACCGAAGGGAAGGAAGCCACCCAAAGTCAGGCACACGGTCACCCTGGAGTGAGAGCTGTCCTGCCGACCCAAGTCGCCAACTGGCTGCCACATCAAAGGTATAGGGCGCACGCCACCGAATCACCGGCTGGCTGTTTTGACCTTGTATGGACGGCTTGTAGACGACAAAGCCATTTTCGTCACGCTCCGAGGTGCTGGAATTCAAGCGCAAGACCTGCTGGGGAAGGCCTGTCCACCGAAGTTGCCCCCAGTCCCGAAGGCCTGCCGACAGACCGAAGGATTCGCTTCGCCAGTGGATGTGCCCATGCACAAGCAGAGCCTGCCCCAACGTCTCCACTGGCTTTTGAAAGGGCAGCTTGAGGTTCGAGCCCACCTGCGAGCTCTGTGCTTGAAAACCATAGCGTTGGTCTGCCGCGTCATAACTGACAGCCCCAGTGAGCTCTCGGCCATACAGCCGCGACAGCCTGAGCCACTGCAAGCCGCCTTCCCATGACCAGCCAATACCGGGGGAACTGCGGTAAGTCCAGTCCAGGCCTTCACCTGAAAACCCTCTGAGAAGAAGGTCTGGACGCCAGCTCCAACTCTCTGATGCGTTCTCGCCGCGATCGATCTGACTGATGCGCCGGACCGTGTCTTCGCTGGCCACCAAGCGAGCCATCTGCCTGCGGGTCCAGCCCAATTGATGGCCTTGATCGCTGCTGCCGACCGACATGCTCGCGCTCCGATCGATTTGTACAAGGTTCATACCCGATCGAGGGCGCGCATTGTCAGACCAGTTTTTCTGACCAAAGTAGCGCAGCGCAAGGCCATCGCTGTACAGGTCTGAACGCAACTGAAGGCGCCACTGCCTCACATCCAGCCCAGACCAGGCCTCGGCCGCTTGGGTGGCGTCGCTTGTTCGTTCTGCCTCGAACGGCACTGCTGCGCCGATATCACGAGCCTGGGCCTGAGCCAAAGTGCAACCCAACATGATGGCGATCACCAAGGCTGGCTTAAGCCGCGGCCTGACCTGCCCCAACGCGTGCCGCACAACCATGCCAGTGAGCTCCAAAAAAAGAGCCGGCTTGACCGCCGGCTCTTGGTGCGCCAAAAAGGTCAAATCACCATCCGAGGTCCATGGACACGACGGTGCCGTCGGTGAAGGTGGCCAGCCCCTTGGACACCTGCAGCACACCAATCTTGCTGCCGCCGGACTGCAGATCCACATTGGCATCGCCTTTGTTGTAGGCCATAAACAAGCCACTGCCCGCTTCACTCAAGGTCAGCCTTTCGCGCGCCGGGGAGGCTGCCACAGCGGGGGTGCGTTCGACTGTCACATTGATGGCTCTAGCCTTGGTGTTTCCCACCCAGCGGCTGTAAGACATGGTCGTGCTGCTCAGATTGTCAGTGTCGTTGGTCTTGCCGGTGGCTGATAAAGTTAATTCCAGGCGGGGTTGCTCGGGGGCCGTGACAGACCCAGTGAAGGTCACCGTGAACGTTGCCGCGTTGCTGACCGAGGCAGGTTTGGTGGCGTCGTACTTGTCGTAGTTGGAGATACCTATATCCAAAGCGCCTTGCAAAAAGTCGATCCGACTGCTGCCGGCCTCATTGTTCGATAAAGCACCTTCAAACCTCACCCGGGAGGCAGACTTTTTGGTGCCGGACTTGTCTATCACTGGAGATCCGGCTGTCAAAACACCTTTGGCCTGTATCGTGCTGCTGCTGCGATTGGCAGTCAGCGTGATGTCGAGTCGGGCGGATTGTTGGGCATCGTCTACAAACGATCCAGGCGCTAAAGCGATGCTGCTGAGCAGGGTGCTCCCCTGAAGCCTGCGAATTTCACCACTCAAACCGACCCGGGTCGGATCGCCTTTTGCATCAAAAGCATCGCCTACAACTGTCAGGTCCCAAGTGCTCTTGGACGAGCCTTTGTCCAGCGACACCACAGATGGCGTTGACGCTCCAATAGGACCGGCCACCTCAAAGCCTGGAGGCAAGTCACCTGCCAGGCTCATGCTGACCATCGAAGCACTCTCGATGACGCTAAAGACGCCCGAGTGAGTCACCTTCTCTCCAGCCGCATCCTTCTGCAGAAAATCATTGGACTTTATCCCGCAAGGAAAACTGCTAGTGCCCTGACCAGAGATGTTTTGCCTCGGGCGACCACTGCAGGTCCACGTGGTTTTGACGGCTCTGACATCGTATTTGTAGCTTCCGGGGGTGGCTGCAATGGGGGCGATGTTGAACAGATGCCGCCATTCGGTGTAGGCCGTTTGGTTCTTGGCGAAGTCTTCCACCGCGGCGCGACCAAAGCGGCCTGAACATCCGATGTAATTGGCATCGGCTGCAGATGTAGCCTGGGTCAGCAAGACAGCGTCCTTGTACAGGGTGCATCCTGCGCCATTGACCTGGTTAGGATCGACAGCGTCAAAGAAATCGAGCTCGCCAAAAAGTTTTCCTTTGTTGTAGCTGGCGCCAGCGACACCGCTCTTGACGTCACTGTACATCTGCACCCCCAAAAGCAAAGCCTGCAGATCGCGCTGAGCCAAACCCAAGACATCCATCTGAACCGTGTCTGCTACCTCTTTGAATTTGAAGGCCTGCGCATTGACCTTGCCCTTGGACTGTTCTGTGACGCCGTCATTGCTGAACATGGAATTGAGATCGGTGCGGACTTCGTCAAAGACCGCTTTGACTGCTGCGACAGCAGCTGCAGCCCCAGGGTCAATGGGCTTGACCGGCACGCAGCTGTTCTTGCAATCCAGCTTGGCCAGCACATTGCTCATATCGCCCAAGTTGATGTTTGGATTGGTCTCTTGAACTTTAACGACGGACTGGTTCACCGCGGCTTTAAAAACCAGGGACACATCCAGGTTGTCTTTCTGAAGCTTCAAGCTGGTGGTGCTGGTGGCCAAAGCCAGCTTGTCGGTCACGCAAGTGGTTTTGTCTACGGCCGAGTTGCAGCCGATGGCACCGTCACTGGCCATCTGCGAGACCGCTGTCAGCAGAACCTTCAGTTGTTTGCCACGCACACTGCTGTCGTCATTTTTTGCAACGCTGACCGGGTCAAAGCCGATCAGTTCTGCGACCACCGCCCGAGCTTTGGCCACATTGTCGGCACTCAAGCCTCCTGCACTCTGAGCCGCAACGACCACCTGATGACTGAAGGGCGTGATGCTCACTGTATTCGCGCCGCCAGAGGGCGTAGCCACAGCACTCAGGACAAAGGCGTCGGACAGTTTTTGCTCGCCCTTGATCTCGTCCACATGCACGGTCTTGCTATTGGGCGTGACCTTGACCACATACTGCTTGTCAGGCGCAAGACCAGTGATCTCATAAAGCCCTTTGTCATCAGTTTCAGTCGCAGCCACGGCGGGTTTGGAAGAGACGACCCCATCGGCACCTACAGCGTAAGCCGACACGGTGGCGAACTTGAGCGTGCCCTTGGCAGCAAAACCGGACAGCGTTGAAGTTGAGGCCACGGGGGTGGAGTCGCCACCACCACCGCCACCACAAGCGGTCAAAGCAGACAAGATCAACACTGTCGCTGGCACCGATATGCTTTTTAATTTCATTCTGAGCTCCTTGTTCGAAGCCAAATAGATTAGCTAATAAATATTTTATTTCTATGGTTTATAAAATAATTTAACTATTTTTAACTCATAAATTTCGAATGCTTGGCTGCCCGCGCTCGACTGCAGCTTGCTAATCAACAACGCCCACCTCAAGCGCTTTCACCCTCAGCGGAACGGTTCAGAACAGCAGCGGCGAGTTGGCGCAGGTCTACCTCCCCTTTGACGGGCAGGTCTCAAACCCGATGATGACTTGGTAGCAAGCGCCCGCGCAGAGGCAGCCATTTGCGGTGCTCATGGACACCCCGACTGGCGATGGTTCGGTGAAGTAGAACTGGGTGCTCTAGGGCAAACCAGTCGTGCGCAGCATTGCAAGCAAGCACTTTGGCAGAAAGCACCCAGGGAAATGGCAGCGATCAACGCTTCGCACATGCCCGGCCCGCTCGTTGGCAACACGCAGGCGGTGTGCTCAAGCGCTGGCCAGGCTGAACCCGCTCAGTTGTTCTGCGCCAGCTGCTCCAAAATCGCCGGGTTCTCCAGCGTGGAGGTGTCTTGCGTGATGGCCTCGCCTTTGGCAATGCCGCGCAAGAGTCGGCGCATGATCTTGCCCGAGCGGGTTTTGGGCAGGTTGTCGCCAAAGCGAATGTCCTTGGGCTTGGCGATGGGGCCGATTTCTTTGCCCACCCAGTCGCGCAGCACCTTGGCAATGGCCTTGGCCTCCTCGCCGGTGGGGCGCGAGCGCTTGAGCACCACAAAGGCCACGATGGCCTCGCCGGTCAGGTCGTCCGGGCGGCCGACCACGGCGGCTTCGGCCACCAGGTCGCTCTTAGCGACCAAGGCCGATTCGATTTCCATGGTGCCCATGCGGTGGCCAGAGACGTTGAGCACATCGTCAATGCGGCCTGTGATGCGGAAGTAGCCCCTGTCAAGGCTGCGCACGGCGCCGTCGCCGGCCAGGTAGTAGCCCTTGAGCTCATCTGGAAAATAGCTCTTTTTAAAGCGCTCAGGGTCGCCCCAAATGGTGCGGATCATGGACGGCCAAGGCTTTTTGACCACCAAAATACCGCCCGAGCCGTGCGGTATGTCGTTGCCCTGCTCGTCGACGATGGCCGCTGCAATGCCCGGCAAGGGCAGCGTGCACGAACCTGGCACCAGCGGGGTGGCGCCCGGCAGCGGGGTGATCATGTGGCCACCGGTTTCGGTTTGCCAGAAGGTGTCCACAATCGGGCAGCGCTCGCCGCCCACGTTCTTGTGGTACCACATCCAGGCCTCGGGGTTGATGGGCTCGCCCACCGATCCCAAGATGCGCAGCGAGGACAGGTCCGAGTTGTTCGGGTGCACCTTGGCATCGCCATCGGCGGCCTTGATGAGCGAGCGTATGGCCGTGGGTGCGGTGTAGAACACCGTGACCTTGTGGCGCTCAATCGTTTGCCAAAAGCGGCCCGCGTCCGGGTAGGTGGGCACGCCTTCAAACACCACTTGTGTGGCACCGGCCACCAGCGGGCCGTAGGTCACGTAGGTGTGGCCGGTGATCCAGCCGATGTCGGCCGTGCACCAAAACACATCGGCGGGCTGGATGTCAAAGGTCCAGTCCATGGTCATCTTGGCCCACAGCAGGTAGCCGCCGGTGGCGTGCACCACGCCCTTGGGCTTGCCGGTGGAGCCTGAGGTGTAGAGCACAAACAGGGGGTGCTCGGCGCCCACAAATTCGGGCTCGCACACGGTGGGTTGAGCCTGGGCGACCTCGTGCATCCAGCAGTCGCGGCAGGCCACCATGTTGCAAGCCGTGGCCGTGCGCTGGTAGACCACCACGTTTTGAATGGTGTCGCAGCCGCCCAAGGCCAGGGCTTCGTCCACGATGGCTTTCAGAGGCAGCTCTTTGCCGCCACGCATTTGGTAGTTGGCCGTGATCACGGCGACGGCGCCGGCGTCTTGAATGCGCTCTTGCAAGCTCTTGGCAGAAAAGCCGCCAAACACCACCGAGTGGGTGGCGCCAATGCGGGCGCAGGCCTGCATGGCGACCACGCCTTCGACTGTCATGGGCATGTAGACGACCACGCGGTCGCCTTTTTTCACACCCATGGCGCGCAAGGCATTGGCAAACTGGCACACCTTGGCGTGCAACTGGCCAAAGGTGACGGTGGTGACCTGGCCGTCGTCGGCCTCAAAAATAATGGCAGCGCGGTGTTCGGTGGGCGTGCCCAGGTGGCGGTCCAGGCAGTTGTAGGAGGCGTTGAGCTCGCCGTCGGCAAACCACTTGTAAAAAGGCTTGTTGGACTCATCGAGCACCTGGGTGAAGGGCTTGCTCCAGATGAGGTTGTCGCGGGCGCGTTGGCCCCAAAATCCTTCTAAATCGGTGTCCGCTTCCTGGCACAAGGCCTCGTAGGCGGCCATGCCAGAGACTCGGGCAGCCTGAGAAGCTGCCGCAGAAGGTGGGAAAACCCGGTTTTCAACCAAGGTTGATTCAATGGCTGACGATGCAACGCTCATGGGCCTTGTCTCCTTCAAATTGGTATGTAATCAAAAAGCGAACTGTCAGCGCAGGCACTTACAAGCCACTGACTAGGCATGATCTTAATGATCTTACCCAGCCCCTTCTGGCTTGGCAGCAGCCAAGCCCCAAACAAGGCAAAGGCGGCCGCAGGGTGATCCACATTTCGTCGCAAGGGCATGGTCCCCAACCCTACAATTGATTCTTTTTCTCAATTGGTCACTGCAACGCCACCGTCCGCGATGCAGGGCCTAGCCCACACCCCATGTCTGACCAACCCCGCCGCCCTTCCAAGGGCATGCGCCCGATTCCCAACTTCATCTTCGCCAGCCGCTGGCTGCAGTTGCCGCTCTACATCGGCTTGATCGCGGCTCAAGGGGTGTATGTCTACCACTTTTTGGTGGAGCTGACGCACTTGATCGAGGCGGTGTTCGGCAGCCAAACCGCGCTGCAGGCCCTGGTCTCCAGCATTGGCTACAAGTCCGATGTGGCGCTGACCTCGCTCAATGAAACCGTGATCATGCTGGTGGTGCTGGCGCTCATTGACGTGGTCATGATCTCCAACCTGCTCATCATGGTCATCGTGGGCGGCTACGAGACCTTTGTCAGCCGCATGGAGCTTGAAAACCACCCCGACCAGCCCGAGTGGCTCAGCCACGTGAACGCCTCGGTGCTCAAGGTCAAGCTGGCCACCGCCATCATTGGCATCAGCTCGATTCACCTGCTCAAAACCTTTATCAACGCCGCCAACTACGACACCAAGGTGTTGATGTGGCAAACCATCATTCACACGGTGTTCCTGCTCAGTGCGCTGGCCATTGCTTTCACCGACAAGCTGATGCACCGCGACGCGCACTGAGCTTTTCAGCCCGCAAGGGTCATGCGCGTGGGATTGACCCATTCGTCAAACTGCTGAGCGCTGACGGCACCCGAGGCGAGAGCTGCCTCACGCAAGCTCAGCCCTTGCTGGTGCGCCGCCTTGGCAATGTGCGCCGCCCGGTCGTAGCCGATGTGCGGCGCCAAGGCCGTGACCTGCATGAGTGAGCGGTCCAAGAACTCGGCCAGCCGCTCTGGGCGCGGCTGCAAGCCCTGTATGCAATGCACATCAAAGCTGCGCATGGCGCCCGCCAGCAGCCTCACGCTTTGCAAAAAGTTGTGCGCCATCATGGGCCTGAACACATTGAGCTCAAAGTTCCCGCTGGCGCCGCCAAAGTTAATGGCCACGTCATTGCCGAACACCTGACAGCACACCATGGTGAGCGCCTCGCATTGCGTGGGGTTGACCTTGCCCGGCATGATGGACGAGCCCGGTTCGTTCTCAGGCAGCGCCAACTCGCCCAGGCCGCAGCGCGGGCCGCTGGCCAGCCAGCGAATGTCGTTGGCAATTTTCATCAGGCTGGCGGCCAGGCCCTTGAGCGCGCCATGCGCCTGCACCAAAGCGTCTGAGGCGGCCAGCGCCTCGAACTTGTTGGGCGCCGTCACCCACGGCAGGCCGGTCAGCCTCGCCAACTCGGCCGCCGCCAACTCGCCAAAGCCCTCGGGGGCATTCAAGCCCGTGCCCACGGCTGTGCCACCCACGGCCAGCTCCAGCAGGTGCGGCAGGCTGGCCTTGATGGCGCGCCCGCCATGACCAAGTTGGGCCGCGTAGCCCGAGAACTCCTGGCCCAAGGTGAGGGGCGTGGCGTCTTGCAAGTGCGTGCGCCCCACCTTGACCAGCGCGGAATAGGCCACAGCCTTGCCGTGTAAGCTCGCTTGCAAGGCTGTCAAGGCCGGCAAGAGCTGGACGGTGAGCCCTTGAACGGCGGCCAAGTTCATGGCCGAGGGAAACACATCATTGGACGACTGGCTGCGGTTGACCTCGTCGTTGGGGTGCACCCGCCTGCCCTGACCGCGCTCGCCGCCCAGCAGCTCGCTGGCGCGGTTGGCCAGCACCTCGTTGACGTTCATGTGGGTTTGCGTGCCCGAGCCGGTTTGCCACACGCTCAGGGGAAATTCGCCTGCGTGCTGGCCGGCCAGCACCTCGTCGGCAGCGGCCATGATGGCCCGCGCCTTGTCGCTGGGCAGCAGGCCCCGCGCCAGGTTAACGGCTGCGCAGGCGCGCTTGATTTGCATCAGGGCCGCGATCAGCTCGGGCGGCAACTTCTCGGTGGAAATATCAAAAAAACCAAGCGAGCGCTGGGTTTGCGCGCCCCACAGGCGCTCTGCAGGCACGGCCACTGCGCCCATGCTGTCATGCTCCAGGCGCTCAGCGCCTGGCTTGGTTGAAACATTCATGAATGCCTTTCGGTAAAACTGTCCGAGACAAAGGCTGTGAGACCAGCCATAAATGCAACAAAGTCAAAGCAGTGCATGGCCCGACATGGCGCCTGACGAGAGCAATGGACGAAATGCTCAACAAAAAAATGGAAGGTTTTATATTTCCTATTTTCGAATTTTTTGTCGATTTATGGAAATTACCAATGACCTGCCTTTCCGTTTGTGGCAATCTCTGCGAATGGACTCTGCAGCCAGCACACCTTGCGCTGCGCGCCTTTAAATACCCCAAGCCCAAGGAGACCCCCCGTGCTGCGCCCCTTTTTCATGACTGTCGCTTTGACTGTGCTGGCCGCCACGGCTGGCGCGCAATCCTTTCCCTCCCAAGCGATTCGCTTGGTGATCCCTTACGCCCCCGGGGGAGGCAGCGACATCTTGGCGCGTCCCGTGGGCGCCGACATGGCCCTGAGGCTCAAGCAGCCGGTGGTCATTGACAACAAGGGCGGCGCTGGCGGCAACATTGGCACGCAACTGGTGGCCCGCGCGGCCCCCGACGGCTACAACCTGCTGGTGGCCAACAACTCGCAGGCGGTCAACCCCTTCGTTTATAAAAATGCGGGCTATGACCTGGCCAACGACTTTGCACCCGTCACCCTGCTGGGCACCTCCCCGGTGATCGTGGTGGTGCACAAATCACTGCCCGCGAACACCCTGAGCGAGTTTGTGGCCCTGGCCAAGAAAACGCCCGCCAAACTCAACTTTGGCAGCCCCGGGGTGGGCACACCAGGCCATCTGGCCACACTGCTGTTCAACAAACAAGCGGGCATAGAGCTGGTCCACATTGCCTACAAAGGCTCGGGGCCCACCACCATGGCGCTGCTGCAAAAAGAGGTCGATGTGTTCTTTGGCACCCCTGCGGCGGTGGAACCCTACATTCGGTCTGGCGACTTCAAGCCCTTGGCCGTGACCTCCAAGGCGCGGTTTGCAGCTTTTCCCACCGTGCCCACCATCGCGCAGTCTGGCCTGCCAGGCATGAGCGACTTCAACATTGAAATTTGGTGGGGCCTGCTGGCGCCCAGCAAGACCGAACCGGCCGTTTTAGACAAACTGCACGAGGCCGCCACCGCAGCGGTGCGCGACCCGGCCTTGAGCGCACGCTGGCTGGCCCAGGGCATGGTGCCCACCACCACCACGCGGGCCGAGTTCCAGGCCTTGATCAAGGCCGAGTTGGCCAAATGGGAGCGCGTGGTCAAAGACAACAACATCACGGTGGAATAACGCCCCCTTAAATCTCAAGCATGCCCCTTGCGCCTGAAATTGCAGCGCTGCTGCCGGGTATCCACGCCCAAGTGCCCATGCACCAGCGCCCGCTGGCCAGCCTGCGGCAAGTGCGCGACCGCATAGACCCCGCCAGCGAGCAAGCCGTGGGCGAGGTGCGTGATCTGCAGGTGCCCACCCGCACTGCCTCCGTGCGGGCACGCCTGTATGCCCCCGAGCAAGCACCAGCGGTGTTGCCGCTGCTGATCATGGTGCATGGGGGCGGCTTCGTCTTTGGCGACCTGCAAGGCTATTACGACCACATCTGCCGCGTGCTGTGTGCCCAGGTGCACTGCCGGGTGCTGTCGGTCAACTACCGGCTCGCGCCCGAGCACAAGTTTCCAGCTGCGGCGGACGATGTGTTTGACGCGCTCACCTGGGCCCACGCTCAGTCGGCTGCGCTGGGTGCTGATCCCCAGCGCATTGCCCTTGGCGGCGGCAGCGCCGGGGCCAACTTGGCCACCTCCACCGCCCTGCGCCTGCGCGACACAGGCGGGCCGGCGCTGGCCGGGCAGCTGTTGCTCTACCCCATCGTCGATTGGCACACGCCGGCTTCTGGCTCTATGAGCGAATTTGCCGAAGGCCACTACCTCACGGGCGCCGACGTGCATTGGTTTTGGCAGCAGTACCTGGCCACCGAGGACGACCGCCACCACCCTTTCGCCGTGCCGCTGGCCGCCTTAGACCTGTCGCAATTGCCACCGGCCTTGGTCATCACCGCCGAGTTCGACCCCCTGCGCGATGGCGGCGAGCTCTATGCCCAGCGCATGGACGCCGCAGGCGTGGCCGTGCGCCTGAGCCGCTATGCAGGCATGGTCCACGGTTTTTTGGCCTTTCCCACACCCAGGGCCGAGGAGGCGCTGCAAGAGGCGGCGCTGTGGCTGCGCGGGCTTTTTGCGGGGCCTCAGGGCACTGCCTAAAAACGAGCGAAATTCAAGCGCCTGAGAACGCCTGAGCAAGCGGGGCCTGGGCAGGCCCCGCCAGGCGGGCCTTCAGCGGCTTTCGCGCACCACGTTCTCCAAGCGGCCAATGCGGTCAATCTCGCAGACCACTTGGTCACCGTCTTGCAAGTAGCCCTTGGCCGGCACCATGCCGTCTGTGCCGCTCCAGCGCCCGCCCAGCTCGGCGTCGGTGGACCAGGCGGTGCCGCTGGGCGTGCCGGTGATGATGACCATGCCAGGCCGCAGCGTGACGTTGACCGAGAAAAAATGCACCAACTCGGCCACGGTCCAGATCATTTGCGAGGTGCTGCTGATCTGGCGCAACTCGCCGTTGACCCAGGAGCGCACCACCACGTTTTGCGGATCGCCCAGCTCGTCGGCGGTGGTGATGCACGGGCCCAGAGGCGCGCTGGTGTCAAAAAACTTGCCCCGGCCCAGCTCGTACCAGTAGCTGCCGTCGGGGCGGCGGCGCACTTGGCGGTCGCGGGCGGTCACGTCGTTGACGATGGTGTAGCCAAACACATGCTCGAGCGCGCGCTCTTTGGGAATGTGGCGGCCTGGCTTGCCTATCACGATGGCCAACTCCACCTCGCCGTCTAGCTTGTGGGTCAGCACCCGGTCCAGCTCAATGGCCGCGCCCGGGCCCACCACGCAGTCGCCGGTCTTGATGAAGAACTCTGGCTCTTTGCCGCTGGTGTCGGCGTTGGCTTTTTCAGCGTTGTGGCTGAGGTAATTGCTGCCCGAGCACAAGATGGTGCTGGGCACCATGGGCGCCAGCAGCGAAGTTTGCGCCAGGCTTGCGCGGCCCGCGCCACTGGCGCGGCTTTGGGCCACGGCCTGCTCAAAGCCGGGGCGCAGCGCCTCCCAATGCGCAATCACCGAGATGGTGTGGCCCAAGTGAGGCAGCGCCTCAGGCGCGAACACAGACTGGGCCTGGTGGGCGGCCAGCACATCGACCACGTGGTCGGCATCGAGCACGCCCACGCGGGTGCCGGTGGGGGACTGGAAATTAACGATTTTCATGAAAGGGTCCGGTGGAGTCGACTAAAAACGCAGATCACTCGATCTTGCCCATCTTGGTCAGCACGGCGTCCAGGCGCCGGGTGTCGGCCTGCAAAAAGCGGGCAAAGTCATCGCTGTCCAGGTACTGGATGGGCGTGCGCTGCGCGGCCATGGCCTGGGTGAAGCTGGGGTGCACCGAGCCGTCTTTGACGGCCGCGCGCAAGCGGTTGACCACGGCCTCGGGCGTGCCCACAGGCGCAAACACACCGGTCCAGAGGTAAAACTCGCCGTCATGGCCCAACTCGCGCGCGGTGGGCACATCGGGCAGCGAAGGAATGCGGTCGCGGCTCATGGCCGCCAGCAGGCGCAGCTTGCCCGAGGCAATGTGCGCGGCAATGGCGCCTGGGGTTTGCATGGTGGCGTCCACCTGGCCGGCCAGCAGGGCCTGGATTTGCTGGCCACCGCCGCTGAAAGGGGCGTGAATCATTTGCAGACCAGCGGCATTGGCCAAGATTTCCATGGCCACGTGCGTGGTGCCGTAAATGCCAGAGGAGCTGTACGACAGCTTGCCCGGCTGGGCCTTGGCGTCGCGAATGAAGTCGGCCAGCGTGTTCCATTTGCTCTCCGCGCGCACGGCCAGCACCGTGGGGTCGGCGGTCAGGCGGGCAATGGGCTTGAACTGGTCCATCTGAAAGGTGGCCGCGCGCCCGCTGATGCGGTCAGAAATGGGGATGGTGATGATGCTGGGCAGCGCCATCATCACGGTGTGGCCATCTGGCCTGGCCTTGGCCGTGGCCGACATGCCAATGGCACCGCCCGCGCCGCCCCGGTTGTCAATGACCACGTTTTGACCCAGATTGGCGCCCATGCCAATGGCCAAAGGCCGGGCCGTGATGTCCGACACACCGCCCGGGGTGAACGGCACGATCATGGTGATGGGGCGCTCAGGAAAGCCCTGGGCCTGGGCTGTGCTGGCCACCGCGGTCGCCATGGTCAGAACGCTGAGCGAAGTGTGGATCCAGCGGGTAAATTTCATGAACATCTCCAGAGTGTTAAAAACTGATCAAGCTTTGATTTTGACCCAGCCTGGGGCCTGACTGGCAACGGGGAACTACTGACAAGTGTGCAAGCCCTGCTTCTGTGCCCTGAAGCCTTTGAAAAGCCTCTGGAATAATCCGTGCAGACTCAGCCACAAGCCTCACGTTCCACACCCCACCACCATGCCCACCCAGATCACCCAAGCCGACCTGATCGAATCCGTCGCCGCCGCCCTGCAGTACATCAGCTACTACCACCCGGCCGACTACATTGCGCACTTGGCGCGAGCCTACGATCGCGAACAAAGCGCTGCGGCCAAAGACGCGATCGCGCAGATCCTGACCAACTCCAAGATGAGCGCCACCGGCCACCGGCCCATCTGCCAG
>Ga0209550_10003692_pt1 | contig 14567 bp, 8 predicted proteins | sample LauGreSuBDMM15SN_2_FD_187567 | JGI IMG/M metagenome (GOLD analysis project Ga0209550, IMG submission 187567) | Freshwater lake microbial communities from Lake Michigan, USA - Su13.BD.MM15.SN (SPAdes) (version 5) | ecosystem: Environmental > Aquatic > Freshwater > Lake | place: Lake Michigan, USA...
ATTTGCACCACTATAAATTTCACCAAAATTTTCAATATTGCGCGAAGCTATAATTTTTGCACCCTCATTAGCGATGATAAGAGAATTTGGTGATTGGTTAAATAAATTTTGCGCTAAAATTTCTAAAACTTTTCCTGAAATTGCGCCAGAATTTGCAAGGCTTCCATCCAAGTTTAAAATATTTTTTTCTTTAGAAACTATCCAAGCCCCATTTGCATTAATCAGACTTGCCGCCTTTATTTTCAAGTCTTTAGCGGCATTAATTTTAAATTCGTTATTAATATTTTGCGCAATTTCAAGATTAACCAAATTGCCATCAATCAATGCCAAACCCTTATTCTCTAAGCTATTAGCCGAAATATTTAACCACTCAATTGCCGAAATTTCTCCAAAATTCAACAAACCGCCAGCAACACTTAAACTGCTATTTTTTGCAATTATTTTTCTATCATTTCTAAGCTCTTTTGCCGCAATCGTTAAATTTTCCTGACTTGATATTTCGCCGCTATTTAAAATTCCCTGCGCAATTTTTAAATCATTTTTAACGCCAGCCAAAATAAGAGCAGAGCCATTATTACTCAAATTATCGGCGCTAATTATTAACGAATTTTGTCCATAAATCTGACCATAATTGTCAATTTTTGCAGCTGCATCAATTGACAAATCTTTTGCAAAAATCAGTCCTGTAGAATTATTATCTAAGCCGCGCGATTCTATTTTAAGCGCCTTACCACCCTTTATCACCGACTCATTTTTAACATCATTTGCAACATTTATTGCAGCAATATTTTTAGCCACAATCAAGCCGCCCGCTTTATTATTTAAATTATTTGTATTTATTTCAAACTCATCTCCAGCTGCAATTTTACCTTTATTTTCAAGGTCAAACTTAGCTTTAATTACAATTTTTTGCCCTTCAATTAAGCCGTCATTTTGCAAATTATTGCCTTTAATTGCCAACGCCGCGCCGCTAGAAATATTTCCAAAATTAACCAGATTTTGCGCCGCATTAATTTTAACATCCCTATCACTTGCAACCAATGTTAGCGCATGATTGAAAAGATTATCAACATTTAAAACCAACTCATCCTTAGCAAAAATTATCGCCTCATTTTCTAATGCCGCAGAATTTATAGTTAAATTTTTACCAGACAAAATTTTGCCCAAATTGCTTAAATTTTGACCATTAACAACCAAAGATATTTCAGATGAAATTTCCGAATCTTTTTCATTGTTAACAATATTAGCATTAACAACTTGACTGCTTGCAGTAATTAAGCCTTTATTATCAAGCTTCGCAGCATTTAAAGATGAGTTATTTTTTGCGGCAATTGCGCCTTTATTATCAATATTTTCAGCCGCAACCGCCAAATTATCGCCAGAAATATTTCCAAAATTCGTTAAATTTTGAATAATTGCAAAAGATGAATTACCTCCAGCAATCTTAGCCGCAAAACCGCTATTATTTAAATTTTTAGCGGCAAAATTTAAATTATTATTGGCCAAAATTTGCGCCAGATTCAAAACATCATCCTCAATATTTAAACTCAAATTATTAGCCGCAATCACTGAATTTTGTTGGTTATGCAATGATTTAGATTTTATCGATAAATCTTTGCTCGAAGAAATTTCATCATAATTTTCAAGCTTCAAAGCTATTGTTAAATCAACTTTTTGCCCCGCAGTTATAACATTATTATTGGTCAAAAAATTGGCGCTTAAAGCCAAGTTATTCAGAGCATAAATATTGCCACCATTATTTAAATTAGCTCTTGCCGCAATATTCAAATTATTTTGCGAAGCCAACACCGAAGCACTTCCAAGCTGCAAGCTTTGCGCCGCAATATTCAAATCTCCTTGCGCAAAAATTTGTGCATTATTTGTTAAATCTTGCAAAATATTTATCTGCGCAAGCCCAGCAGAATTAACCATCCCGCTAGATTTATTATTCAATTTATCCGCATCAATTTTTAAACTTTGTAGCGCGATAATTTTAGACTCATTAACCAAATCACCCTTAACTTCCAGCGTAATATTTTTAGCAATAACCGCGCCTTTTATTTTATTTTCTAAAGCGGCAGAAAAAACCTCCAAATTCAGGCTACTCGAAATCTCCCCAGCATTTTCAAGCTTTTGCGTAATTTTAATAACAGACTTATCTCCAGAAGTAATTACAGAATCCCGCCAATTTTCTAATAATTTTGTCGCAATGCTCAAATTTTTAAGTGCCAAAATTTCTGCAGAATTTATCAAACCATCCGCAATTAAAAAATTAGAATTATCCGCTTTAATTAACCCAGCGTTTTCAAGCTTTTGCGCGGTGATATTTAAATTATTTGAGGCAGAAATTTTAGCATAATTCAACGCATTATTTAGAGCCACAACATCAATATTATAAGCATTAAGCGCGGCATTTTCGCCATTATTATTAATAGATTTTACCTCAATTTTTAAATCTTCTTTAGCCTCAATTAATGCATAATTTTTTAAATCTCCACCTTTAGAAGTAATGATAATTTTTCCATTCTTAGAGTTAATCACGCCGCTATTTAAAACATCCAAGCCCGCATCAAATGAAAGCAAATTGCCTGCAATTAAAAAACCAGAATTAGAAATTTCTCCACCCGAAGCAATTTCTAAATTTGCGTTTTTACTCATAATTAAAGCCCCAGAATTATTTTCAATCTTCGCAGCCCCAATCGTCAAATTGCCAATCCCAGAAATTTCACCAAAATTTTCCGCAAGATTTTTTACATTAATATCGAGAATATTTCCACCAACAACCAAGCCATTTTTCTTATTCACCAAATTATCAGAATTTAGCGTCAGCGAGCTTTTTCCATATATCACCGACTCATTTTCAACATTTTCTCCATTAATTAAAAGACTTCCATCAGACAAAATTTTTCCTTTATTATAAAAATTTTGCTTATTATTTATCGTCAAATTTTCACCGGACAAAATCTCTCCGCCAACCTTATTATCAATGCTTTTGACGCTTATGATTTGCTGCTTTGCAGTAATTAAACCTTCATTATTAATTGCACCAACCGCAAAAGTTGAGGAATTATTTGCAACTATAAAACTTTGATTTCCAACATTATTTAAAAACCCTTCAAGCTCAATATTTAAAGCATTTTGCGATGAAATTTCTTTCGAATTGGCAAGATTATTTATCGCCTTTATTATCAATAAATTTTTAGCACTAATGATGTTTGTATTATCAATATTTTCACCATTTTCAATTAATAACTCGCCATTTTTTGCCTGAATGACTCCGCCATTTACAAGGCTTGACCCACTTAAATCAATTGCAACATCTCCACCAACAGCAATTATATTTCCAAAATTTACAAGGCGTTTGGACAAAATATTTAAATCCTCAATTGCAAAAATATTTCCATTATTTGCAAAAGAATTTCCCGCGTTAATTACCAAATTTTTATTAGAAGATATTTCGCCGCCGCTATTGTTTAAAAGCTCAAAAGCCTTAATAGAGCTAGAATTGCCAGCAAAAATTAAGCCATTATTTGTCACGACGGAATTTTGAGAATTTATCGTTAAATCTTTTTGCGAGATAATATTGCCACCATTTGCCAAACCCTCTTCACCAACCTCAATTTTAAGAATATTATTAGCCGAAATTTCACCCAAATTTAAAATTTTATTATCAATTTTAAGATCAGCCGTCAAGCCAGTAGCAAGCCCCAAAGCCTTATTTTCCAAACCATATCCAGCAATTTTTAACTCACCTTTTGTAGAAATTTTGCCAGAATTTTTTACTTCATTTGCAACAACTATCTCAAGATTATCTTTAGAAAAAACCGAAGAATTATCACCATTTTCTAAATTGCGCGCAGTCAGTTTAGCGCTGGTTGCAGCGCTTATAGCGGCATTATTTTTTATATCACCAAAAGCATTAATTTGAACTAGGCTATTTTGCGAATTTATAATATTATCATTAATAACATCGCCGCCCACAGAATTTATATTAAGCGCAAACTTGGCAAAAATAATTCCTGAATTTTTTATTTCTCGGTTTGCATCAATTAAAACTACGCCTCCAGAGCTTGCAATTAAAGCTTTCTCACCCTTATTTTCTAAAGCATCCAAATTGCTTAAAATCTTTAAATTTCCGCCAGATAAAATTTTCCCTTCATTTGCAAAAAGCTTGGTTTTTTCAATATTAACTTCTCCATAAGCAGAAATTTCTCCGCCGCTATAATTTGCAATTCTAGCACTTTCAACCTCGCTAATATTGCCAGCATTAATTAAATTATAATTATCCAAAGCATTGCCAGAAGCAATTGCAAGCCCATTTTTAGAAATTATCTCACCCTTATTAACAATATTATTTTGCGCCTTTAATTCAAAATTTTTTCCAGAAATTATGATCGCCTTAGAATTATTTTTGCCATTATTAATGTTTTTCGCATCAAGCGTTAAATTATTGCCAGAACTAGCTTCTCCACCATTTTCAAAATCATTTTTTGCTAAAATATTTAAGTCAAAACTCGCAGCCAAAACTCCATCATTAAAAAAATTATCAGAGTTAATTTTTAAATTATTTGCAGAAATAACCTTTGCTTTATTAATAAAATTTTTCTGCAAAACAATATCGATATTTTGCGAACCAATCTCTCCAGATCCTTCATTTTTAAGACTTCCAGCATTTATAGATAATTTCTCTTTTGCAAAAATTATCGCTTTATTTTCGATATTTTCTGAATTTATCGTTAATTCTTTTGCCGATAAAACCCTTCCTAAATTATCAAAATTCAATTTGTTATTTATCGTCAATTTTTCGTGAGCAGAAATTTCTCCAGTTGCTTTATTATCAATATTATCAGCATCTATAATTTGCCACTTTGCCAGAATTAAACCTTCATTATCAACCTCATCAGCCGCAATAGATAAGGTGTTTTGCGCAATAATAAAACTTTGATCGCCTTTATTATTAAAGCTTTCGCTAAGGGTTATATTTAAATTTTGCGCCGAAATTTCTTTTAAATTAGTGAGATTTTTTACACCCAAAATTTTCACTAAATTTTTAGCATTAATAACATTTAAATTGTCAATTTTTTCACCATTTTCAATTAATAAATTACCATTGCTTGACTGAATAACACCTCTATTTGCAAGGCTTGAGCCAGAAAGATTGATTGTAATATCACCATTTACCGCCACCAAATTGCGCAAATTTACAAGATTTTTTCCCTCTATATTTAGCGCGCCATTGCTACTAATATCACCATGATTTTCCACGCTAGATTTTATCACCAAATCATTTGCTAAAATTTTATTTTTATTAAGCAAATTTAAGCCGCGCATCTCAACTTTATTAGCAATCAAATTGCCAGAATTTTCCAAATCACCAAAATTAATCGCCAATTTATTATTGCTGGAAATTTCGCCAGAGTTGTTAATTAAAGCCTTCGCCGCAATTTTCACATCCAAATTAAGCGAAGAAATTAATTTGCTATTAAAAATATTTTTCCCCTCCAAATCAACTACGCCAACACTCCAAATTAAATTAGAATTTGATAAATCTTCCTCAAAAATTAATTTTAAATTGCCAGAAGAGCCAATTTCACCAGCATTTACAACATTTGCCGCATCAAGTTGTAAATCTTTTTTCGCCAAAATTTTTCCAGAATTTGCAACATCTTCACCCTCAATTATAACATCAAAATCATTCGAAGAAATCACGCCATCCCTAGCATTTTCAATATCAAGCGCATTTATATTAACCAAATTTTGCGCAAATATTTTGCCTTCATTATAAATATCGCCGCCTTTTAAATCTAAGCTTAGCGCCGAAATTTCATTAAAATTTTGTAAGCGCGCAGAATTTATGGTTAATTGATTATCCGACAAAATACGCCCGCGATTTTCCAGCCCTTGCGACAAATTAATTGCAAATGAAGGCCCAGAATAAATCGCCCCATCCGCAAAATTTACAACCGCACCACCATTAATTGCCAAAGCGCTTCTACCATAAATCAGCGCCTTATTTTCAATTTTCTCAAAAGCCGAAATCGTCAAATTATTTGCCGCAATTTCGCCAAAATTTTTGATTGAATTTGCTTTATCAAAATTAACATTTTCACCACTAATAGAGCCATAATTAACAATATCCGCACCTGAATTTATCGCAACATTTTGCGAAATAATTTGCGCCGCATTATCGGCATTAGAAATTTCGCCCTTAGCCTGAATATTAACATTTTCATTAGCTGCAATTTTTTTGTAAAAAACATTGCCCAAAGCATCTATTTGAATGTCTTTTGTCGCCAAAATATCTCCACCTAAATTCACCCCAACCCCGTCCTTATTGGCGACAATAAAAATTCTACCCGCCTGCACCGCACCTAAATTTGTGGCATCAATTGCAAATAATTCCGCATTATTTTTGCCAGAAGTTTGATTTTGCGAAAACTCCTCACTTTTATATTTATATTCACCATCGCCGCTAATCAAAGAAACCTTATTTGCTTCATTGCCATAAATAGTTGCCAATAATTTTATCGAAGAAGCAATAATATTTGCTGACGAAGTTGTGCTTGCATCAAGCCCAAGCCCAGAAATTGTAATCAAAGGAACGCCGGCGCTAATATTTTCGCGCACATTAAAATTCAAATCGCCATTAGCATCAAAGGCGCTAGAGCCAGCGATAAAAGACAGTTTGCTGGTATTGATAAATCCGCAACCATTGCAAGTTATGCCATTAGAATTGGCGATAATCAACTCCGCCTTCGACCCTGCAATTTCCGCATAACCATTTAACTGCGAATTGTGAGTTGAGGTCACTTCATTTAGAATAATAGCCGCGCTTCCTACAGCCCCAAGGTTTTGATTGACATTAACAAACCCAGCAATTTCAGTTCTAACAACCGCATCCGCCCCAGCTCCACCAGCAATCTGACTAGAATCTCGACCAGAAAAATTATTAATAATTTGCCCGCCATTATTAATATTATAGTCACTAAATTTATTATGAGAGATGCCCGAAGAATTTGGCGCCGCAATATTTATCTGATCAATACCCGACGCAGTTTGAGTCACTTGCGTATTGGTTGAGCCATCAGCTTGAATTGGTAAATTTTGGGCAAAAGCTAGTGAAGAAGAAAAAGAGAAAAATATTTGGCCATAAAGCAGCGCAAATATTGAGATGTGGGAGATGATTTGTTTAATTTTCATTTTCTTGTGGTGAAAGAATTTTTTTAGTAAGTGTATTCTGGGTTTTGTAGATTTAGCTTAGATATTAGTTTTTTAACAATTTAATTTCTTTGAAATATTTCTCCGCGCCTTCATGCAATGGAGCTGAATTTCCTTCCTTAACCATATTTTCTTTTTTCAAAGTAGAAAATACAGGGTGCAAAGTTTTAAAATTATCAAAATTTTCAAATACCGCTTTTGTCATTTGATAAACAACTTCTGGATTGGCTTTTTTAGAAGCAACTACGCTAGCTTTAACGCCAAAGCTTTCAATATCGTTAGGGTTGCCAGCATAAACTCCGCCTGGGATTATAGCTTTAACATAAAAAGGATTTGCCGCAAGCAATTTATCAATTGTTTCGCGATCAATTGAAATAATTTTTACGCGACAAGATTGCGTAGCTTCTTGCAAAACGCCGTTTGGATTTCCAGCAGCATAAATCATTACATCAATTTTTCCATCGCACAAAGCGCGCGGTTGTTCTGACGGCTGTAGATAGGTAACAGAAGAAAAACTATCTTTTTTCCAAGCTTTAATTCCCATCAAAACTTCCATTGTAGCATACATTCCAGAGCCTTCCGGACCAAAATTTACTTTTTTGCCAACAATATCATTAATAGTTTTAATTCCTGAATTTTCTAAAACCGCAACAGTAAATGTTTCGGTATAAAGCGAAAACACAGAGCGCATGTCTTTAAATGGTTTTTGATCGCTGAAAAATCCACTGCCGTTAAAGGCGTGATATTGCCAGTCAGATTGCACAATACCAAAATCAATTGAGCCACTTTCAACAGCATTTAAATTTGAAACCGAGCCGCCAGTTGATTCAACCGAACAACGAATTCCATGCTCTTTTCTGCCCCTATTAAGTAAGCGACAAATTGCACCTCCAGCAGGATAATAAACGCCAGTAATTGCGCCAGTTCCAATTGAAATATATTTAGTGGCGGCAAAAGATTCTTGCGCCATAACTAAAATAGAAGAAACAACTAATAATAGAGATATTTTCTTTTTCATTTGCTTGAAATAATGATTTGAAAAGACGAAATGTAACTTTTGCATAGCATCGAATCAGTTTTTTAAAAGTCAAAATTTTTATCACGGCTGCATTATATAAGTTAAAATTAAAAAATTTGACATTAAAGAAAGCGCTTTATAGGTTTTTTGCCTTGATTGTATTTCCCTACCACGCAACCAATCAAACAAACCCAATTAATTATTATATATATTTATGAAACTTTGGCAGCAGGTTCTTATTGGCTTAATTCTAGGCGTTATCGCAGGTTTAACTCTTGGACAAAATGCAGAAAGCCTGAAGATTTTAGGCACTATTTTTATCAACTTAATTAAGATGGTAATAGTTCCACTTATTTTCTTTGCTTTGCTTTCAGGAATTACTTCAATGAATGGTCAAGGCAATTTTACCAGAGTTGGCATTAAAGGTTTTAGCGCTTATATTTTAACTGCAATGTTTGCAGTAATTATTGGTATTGCTGCCGGAATTATCTTCAAACCCGGTGAAGGCGTTGATTTACATTCAATTTTAGACACTGGAAATAATGTTGCCGATATAGCTGGAAAAACTCCGCCATCAATTAGCGAATTTTTATTGGGATTAATCACAACCAACCCAATTAAATCAATGGCTTCTGATCAGTTTTTGCAAATCATAATTTTCTCAATTTTCACAGGAATTGTAATTAACATGATTGGCGAAAAAGCCAAACCAGTGAGAGACCTTATCCAATCAGCCTCTTTAGTCACCTTTAAAATGATTGAATTGATTGTAAGACTAGCGCCAATTGGCGTATTTGGTTTTATATCTTGGGTAATTGGAACTCAAGGCACCGAAATTTTACAAGCCTTAGCAAAGCTAATCGTAGCGGTGCTTTCTGCTTGCGTATTTCAATATTTCGTTTTCGGTATTTTAATTTTAGTTATTGCCAGAATTTCTCCACTGCCATTTTATCGCAAAATTTTAACAACCCAATCTCTAGCCTTTGCAACCAGCAGCAGCAAAGCCACTCTTTCAACCGCGCTAAATCAATTGCAAGAAAGAATGGGAGTTTCAAAAACAAATTCAAATTTTCTTCTCCCTCTTGGAGTTTGCATAAATATGGATGGAACCGCAATTTACCTTGGCATTTGCGCCCTATTCTTCTCGCAAGCCTACGGAATTGATTTAACTTACCAAAATTATTTAATGCTGGTTTTAACCTGCACACTTGGCTCCATTGGCGCCGCAGGCATTCCTAGCGGATCAATAATTTTTATGGGCATGGTTTTAACTTCAGTTGGCTTGCCAATTGAAGGCATCGGCATAATCTTGGGCGTTGATCGCATTCTTGATATGGTGAGAACAACAATTAACATTACTGGCGATAGCGCTATCACTTTAATAGTCGATAAAACTGAAGGCGCTTTGGATGAAAAGCTATATTACGATAAAAATGTTTAACATTACAAACTCAATAAAATCAGGCTTCAAAAGCTACGCTAGATTATTTTCTAGCGTAGCTTTTTTTTGTGTTTTAGCTCAAAACACTTACGCAATTGATATATCTCAACATCAAAGCGATTTGGACGAAATTGAAAAATATTTAAACAACATCTCCAATCTTTCCGCCGATTTTGTGCAAAATTCTGAAGGCGCCGTAGTTGAGGGAAAATTTTATCTAGCGCGCAACAAAGAAACTTCTGGCAAAATGCGCGTTGAATATAACGCTTCGCCGAAAATTTTAATTATTGTTAATGGCGCGGTTTTATCTTATTTTGATGTTGAGCTTGATGAAGTTTCGCACCTTAGAACCAACACCACTCCCGCCTCTCTTTTAACTCGTCCAAACATCTCTTTTAACGCTAAGGATGTGGAAGTCACCGATGTTAAAAAAACCGAAAATCAGATTAAAATTTCTTTAATGAAAAAAAATCGCAAAGAAGCTGGTGAATTTAGCTTAATTTTCAAAACCAATCCTATCGAATTTAGTAAAATGGAGGTGAAAAACGATTTAAATCAAAAAGTTTTGGTGACGCTTTCTAATATAAATTTTGAGAAAAAACTGCCAAATAATCTCTTTATAATCAAACAAAGCGCGCAGTAAATGGGGTTTTCAATTAATCAAAAAAATAACAGAAAAAGGCAAGTTTTAAGCGAAATTAATATCACGCCCTTTGTTGATGTTTTGTTGGTTTTATTGATTATTTTTATGGTTGCCGCGCCAATGATGACAAGCTCCATTCAGCTTGAGTTGCCGCAAGGCGCTGCCAAAAGCGAGAGCGAAAAAAATCCACCAATTACAATTTCAGTTAAAGCTGATGGCAAAGTTTTTTTGCAAGATGAAGAGATAAAATTGGCTTTTATTGCCGAAAAATTAATCAAACTTACCGATAGCAATTTAAGCAATAAAATCATGGTTCGCGCCGATAAAAGACTTGATTATGGTCGCGTGATGGATGTGGTTAAAACAATAAGTCAGGCAGGTTTTAGTCAAATTGCCTTGGTAACCGAAGTAGCGCAATGAATAAAAATGCTCTTTATTCAATATTTCTCCATTTAGCTGTAATTATTTCTCTTTATTTTGCTGTTGATTTAAAAGATTTTGAAGATGATTCGCCAAAATTGACCATAAGTTTTGATTCCAATCTCGAAGCGGCGATAAAGGCGCAAGAGCCAGTTTTAGAGCCTGAAAAAGAAATTATCGAGCCAAAAAAAGAGGAGCCAAAAACTCTGCCAAAAGAAATAAAAAAATCTGCAGAAAAAATTACAGAAAAATCTAAGGAAAAACCAAAAGAAATTATTAAAAAAGAGGCTGGGAAAAAAGAAGAAATAAAAAAACCGCTCGAAAAAATTAAGGACGAAATTAAGCCGCAAAAGGAAGATATAAAAGCTCCGCAAGCACCAAAGCTCAAGGAAGATAAAAAGGCGAAAGAAGAAAAAGCGGAGGAAAAAACTCAAGAAAATTTGGTTAAAATTGCCGCAACAAAAGCGGCTCCAGCGGTTGAAAATACTATTGAAAAACTTAATTTATCGGCGCGCGAAAAATTTAATATTCAAAGCCAGTTGAAGCGCTGCTATAAAAAGGCTATAGCCGAAAATAAAGGCACTAGCGAAATTTTAATCATGGTTAAGGTTGCAATTTCTAAGGATGGCTATCTTAAATCAAATTTAGATGAAATTATCGATTATGATTTATATAAAAGTCCGCAAAGCATAGCCTATAAAACCGCAATTGACAATGCTCGAAGCGCTATTAAATTTTGCAATCCTTTGCGCAATTTGCCGGCTGATAAATTTGATACGTGGAAAGACATCACCCTGCAATTTGACGGAAAAAATGATTAAATAATTGACTATTGACGCATAAAAATCACAATAATTAACGAAAAATCTTCAAACTTTAATTCAAATTTTATGAGCAAACAAACCCTTCCCCAATCACAAGATCAGCATAGCGACATCCCTCAAGAAGCTGCACATCTGATTGAAATTTTAGATCAAATTGAAAATCACACTGCAGAACTTAGAAAAAAATTGATGGAAGAATTAAAAAGAAATAACGCCGCACGCGTTTCTTTAAGTCTTGACGAAGTTAAGTAAGAGTTTTTGATGGATTGCTTAGAGCCCTTCTAAGCAATCCACAAGCGCACTTAATACCAAATATGAAAAAATCTTTATTGGCTTTTTTGCTATCTTTAACTCTTTTTAGCGCAAGTGCTTCGCGCTCTGAAATTATCGACATTCGCAGCGAAGAAAAATCTTTTGGTGAATGGAAAGTTTTTTGCGAAATTGACGATATGATGAGCAACGCTCATTGCAAAATAGCCACCAAATTTTTTGACAAAGCTTCTGCAATAACCATTCAACCCACTTTAAAATCTGCTAGTCAATTTTTTATGATAATTCCGCAAATTGAAGCTGGTGGCTTTGTGGCGGCAAGAATTGATAAAAATGATTTAATCTTATCAAGCAATGTTGCGAAAAAAGATTTTGGCTTAATTCCGCTTTCCAATACGCAAAAAGATTTAATTTTTACGCAAATGAAAGACGGAAATTTTTTGTTTTTGCGTTTTAAAATTCAAAATTTAGAAAAAGAAGTCACCGTAAAGCTGAATTTAAACGATTTCCGCAACGCCCTCAAACATTATAACAAACTTACTTTTAACACTAATTAATTAAATATATGACTATCCGCATTGCAATAAACGGACTTGGAAGAATTGGTCGCTGCGTAGCGCGCGCCATTGTTGAAGAAAATTATAAAGATATTGAATTGGTTGCGGTAAACGCTTCAGCTGGCATTGAAACTTTGGTGCATTTAATGAAATATGATTCAGTTCACGGAACCTTTAATTTTCCTGTTAGCGGACAAAATGACGAGCTAGAAATTAACGGCAAAAAAGTTAAAGTTGTTAATGAGCGCGATCCAAAAAAATTGCCGTGGAAAGATTTAAAAATCGATGTGGTTTTTGAATGCACGGGCGCGTTTACAAAAAAAGATGATGCGGCGCAGCATATTTTAGCAGGAGCAAAAAAAGTTATTATTTCCGCTCCAGCCAAGGAAGATTCAGTTAAAACAATTGTTTACGGCGTTAATCACTCAATTTTAACCAAGGATGATGTGGTAATTTCTGTTGGCTCTTGCACCACAAATTGTCTGGCTCCAATTGCCAAAGCCTTGAATGACGCGGTTGGAATTGAAAAAGGTTTTATGACCACAATTCATGCTTATACTAACGATCAAAATATTGTTGATAATCCACATAAGGATTTGCGCCGTGCGCGCGCTTGCGCAATGTCGATGATTCCAACTTCTACCGGCGCTGCAAAAGCTATTGGCTTGGTTTTACCTGAATTAAAAGGAAAATTAGACGGCGGCGCAATTCGCGTGCCAACACCAAATGTTTCAATGGTTGATTTAAATTTTTTAGCCAAAAGAGAAACTAGCAAAGAAGAAATTAACGAAGCGGTAAAAAAAGCCGCGGCAAATATGAAAGGCGTTTTGCAATTTGTGGAAGAGCCTCTTGTTTCAATTGATTTTAACCATAATTCTCACAGCTCTTGTTTTGATTCTACGCAAACAAAAGTTTTGGGTGGAAATATGGTAAAAGTTTGCGCTTGGTATGATAATGAATGGGGTTTTTCAGTGAGAATGCTTGATGTCACTGCCTTGATTGCGAAGTTATAATACCATTTCCATTAATAAAATAATCACTTCCGTCATCGCGAGCCTTGTATTGTAAGGCGTGGCGATCCACGAATGGTGCATTTAAATAATTTGCCAAATTAAGCTAAAAAAAGGGTCGGATTTTTTATAAATCTGACCCTTTTTTATTTCTGTAATTGCGAGATGCGGCATGGTTATTCATTAAACCAAGGAAGCCCTAATCTTTCCAATTGCTTCCTCAATATGATGTTTTTCTAAAATTAATGGCGGAATAATTCTAATCACATTATTGCCCGCAGGAACCGTTAAAAGCTTGTTTTTAATCATCTTTTTAACAATTTCATTATGCTCAATTTTATCGTTAATTTTAATTCCAAGCATCAAGCCAAGACCACGAATTTCGTCAATTATAGCAGGAAATTCATTTTTCAATTTCTCTAATTCACTCTTAAAAAAAGCACCATTTTCGGCAACATTTTTTAAAAAACCTTCGTGCAAAACTTCATCCAAAACTGCATTAGCAACCGCCATTGCTAGCGGATTTCCGCCATAAGTTGTGCCGTGAACGCCAAGAGTCATGCCCATTGCCGCATTTGCAGTTGCAAGACAGGCGCCCAGCGGAAAGCCTCCAGCAATGCCTTTGGCGCTAGCGATTAAATCTGGTTTTATGCCATAATATTCATAGGCATATAAAAATCCTGTTCTTCCCATGCCACACTGCACTTCGTCAAAAGCCAGAAGCAAGCCTTTTTCGTCGCAAATTTTGCGAAGTTCTTGGATGAATTTTTTATCAGAAACTCTAATTCCTTCCTCGCCTTGAATTGGCTCAATTAAAATGCCGGCGGTGTTTTCGGTGATTGCATTTTTTACCGCTTCAATATTGCCAAATTCAACATTGTCAAAACCCTCAAGCCTTGGCTCAAAACCTTCGATATATTTTGGCTTTCCAGCGGCAGAAATTGTGGCGATTGTGCGGCCGTGAAAAGCTCCAGCAAAGGTTATAATGCGGTTTTTATGCGCTTGGTTTTTTACATAAAAATGGCGACGAATCATTTTAATTACCGCCTCGATGCTTTCCGCGCCAGAATTGCAGAAAAAAACATAATCAGCAAAAGTTGCCGCGGTTAATTTTTCGGCGTAATTATTAAGCTCATCAACATTATAAATATTTGAAACATGCCAAA
>Ga0209550_10003693_pt1 | contig 14565 bp, 12 predicted proteins | sample LauGreSuBDMM15SN_2_FD_187567 | JGI IMG/M metagenome (GOLD analysis project Ga0209550, IMG submission 187567) | Freshwater lake microbial communities from Lake Michigan, USA - Su13.BD.MM15.SN (SPAdes) (version 5) | ecosystem: Environmental > Aquatic > Freshwater > Lake | place: Lake Michigan...
AAATCATCCAACGACAGCGTTGGCCCCTTGTAATACATTGCCATGAGAATGGGACGGTAGCTCAGTCGGTAGAGCAGCGGACTTTTAATCCGTTGGTCGCGAGTTCGAATCTCGCCCGTCCTACCATTTTCAATACGGTATACATAAGGTGATGGTTGGTTCTGGCTTGAGATGCAGACCTTAACCCAAATTTAGTAATTATTTAGGGTGAAACCTGTCAACAATTCTTTTTTGGAATCCCACTAAAAATCAAATCAGCTCTGAAAAGTAGCTAGATCTATCAAAAATTTAATCACTATGGCAGGCATATGAACATAAAAATTCTAATGCGTTCAAAAGCAGGGATTTATAAAATTTGTATATTTCATCTAAGCATCAATTAATTTTTTTGAAAAATTCAAGCATTTATAGATCTTAATAGATTAAATCTTAATGCTAAAAACAATAAACACTGGGTCAATACCGAAACCCAAGCGCACGCCTCAACTCCATATTGAGGCATTAGTAATGCATTGAGCACTAAATTTAAAATAGCAGCTAGGACTGTGAAGATCATCAGCAATCGCTGTAGCTCTAGCGCAACAAAAGCCTGAAATAAGACAGTATTACCTAAAAAAAATATAAACCCAATACTCAATACTTCAAATAGTGGAACTGAAGGCCTATATTGTTCTCCAAAAATCCAGGGGATGACTATTGGAGCCAATAAAAAAACGCTGCCACAGATTATTACTCCAATAAATAGTGACGCATATGTAATTTTCAAAATTTTGTTAATTGAAACCTCTTTAGACAGCACATCGATGCGAAATTTACGAAATATAAGAACCCCAACTGGACCCGCAAAAACTTGTAGGGCCTCAACCAATCGACAAGCAATACCGTACTGACCAACATCAGAACGCGGAATATCGAATAATCTACAAATCAAAAGATCTGACTTTATGCACAATGCATATGCAATGGCCCATGCGGCGAAAGGCATGGTCGCTCTAAATACACTGAAAGGTATAAAAAATAATGGCTTTATTTTGGATCTATACGCCAATATAAAATACACTACATAACCGCCAATACCTTGAGCAAATAAGACTGAAGAAGGGCTATCAAGGCCATAAAATATAAAAGCTGCAACGAAAAATGCAGTTAAAAATCGAGTCCCGACCTGCAAAAATGCATCTCGTGCCAACCTGCCATTTCCACGCAAGATAGCCATTGATTGCCCAATTAAAACTACTGGGCTAAACGCAAAAATGATTGCAAATAAAGTAGTTACATGTTGACTAAATGGATTGATGATTGTTATTAGAATTAAAGCTACTATAAACATGGATGTGTAACCTAATGCATAACGACTTAGCGTTTGGCCTTCTCGAGCAATATCCAAAGAAGCTCGAGCCGACTCTCGCTGCAGTAATGTAAAAAAACCCCCATCTAACAGAATTGTGATAAAAAATCCTGCAGACATTGCGATTGCATAGACTCCAAATTGATCCACGCCTAAATGGCGAGCAACTAAAATGCTTAGCGCAAAACTAATTAGCGCTTGGATAACCGTGGCTACCCACTGGTAACTTAAGAGCCAAAGGGTTAACAGAAGAATTTCCTCAACTGATTGATCGATTACCTAGAAATAATACGGGCGAGCGGCCGGGCTAACTTTTGCACAGGATATGGAAGAGCGTTCCAAAGCCCAAAAATAGCCTTTCTCGCCAAGGGAAATCCGAGCAATATAGACTGCATCGCTAATGCACTGCGTCTGCGAAGCATGTATCCAAAACTCATCAATATGGCCAATTTAAAGTCCTGAGGAGAATATGGATACTCTGACCTCGCTGTTCCCAGTCTATCTACCTCCTCATCAATTACTTTATCAATTATCCCAATAAACTCCCTATAACTCCAACGAGGGTTTAGCGCAACCTCTTGATATGTTCGATCTGCCATTTGTTGCAAGAAGGCATGATCCTTGATTTTTTTAACGATTTCATCAAAGTTTGAAAAATCTTTCTTGAGGATAATGAAATGGCGACCCGGCTCTAGAACTTTTGAATACTCCCCTTCAAATAAAACCATTGGTGTTCTAAGCGCTGCAGCCTCAAAACATCGTGGTGAAATCTGATGCAGCCTTAATGAGCCCTCATATCCTTTTAAAAAGAGTTCAGAAACTTCTTCAAATGTAGCTCGCGGATGCTCAGAAACATACTGATCAACCCTGCGCTCGAGCTGACCGTCAAAATCAATAATGCTAGCACCACTCTCAACTCCGATGACTGTTTTGCAAGATGCTACAAAATTAGTCCAAGCATCACCATACAAACGCTCATGTTCACGAGTCGACAAATCCAGATTTAGCCCAAGAGGCTCTACCTTTGCGCGTCGCTTGAACTCTTCTGAGATAAACCATTTTTCATATGCAAGTGCACCAAGCCAGTACCACATCTTTCTAGTTCTATATCCCACATCAATTGGTCTTTTTGCTACCGGCGCAACCTCACGCCTTAACAAGGATTCTGGTACATAACCAGTTAAAACATTGATTACTCTTAAATTTGGGACTTCTTCAGCAGGGTAAACTTTTGGTATCTCATACTCTGGAACGCATGAGAAAAGCACATTAATCCCTAACTCATTAATGTGCTTCCAATAAGTCTTAATTTCACGATACTCATCTTGCAAAAAAGCAGCTTTGAGGCCCTTAAATTGCTTTAGCTGCTCAACCAACTTCTCTCCAAAATAGTGCTTTAACAACGGACCTATAGAAAGAGAATAATGAGAAATCACCACATCAAAACGATTTAAATCAATTCGCGCTGGGAAATTGTGCAGCATCGAAATTTCGTGAACATTATTTTTAGAATATTTTAGAAGCGCATCTAAATACTCTGTAACCGTGGCTGCTTGAGTGTTAGCCGTTGGACGATTAGTTAAAAACAATATTTCCATCAGGGCTAGCTATCAATAAATTGCTGGTGCCAGAGCTCTAAGCTGAGTAAAGCCCATAAATTTCTACCATAAATACTTTGGGTATCAAGAATAGCATCAAGAGTAACGCCATCCCGTAAATAAGGCCTTGTTCTTGCCTTATGAGATGAAAATATATCACCAATGTAATCGCGAGCAGAGCCACCTTGTTGAAGCCACTGATTCAATGGCACTGGAAAGCCCATCTTATCCTTACGCTCTCGAATGGCTATGGGAAGCATGTGCGAAAAAGATTCTTTGAGTAAGCGCTTTAATTCACCATTCAGGAACTTCACATTTGCTGGTATAGTAGCGGCTAATTCAACTAAGGGGTGATCCAAAAATGGGACACGTGACTCGAGCCCATGCGCCATGCTCATTCGATCCTCCACCTGAAGAAGGGCTGGCAAAAGGGTCTTAAAGTCAAAATGGGTCATCAGGTCAAAGTAAGATTCATGCCCAACATTATTTCCCCAAAAGATCGAGCGAAACTCTTCAAATGCTTTCTCTCTCTGAATAATTCCGGGGCGCAACATTGGCTCAATCGTATTTGAGCGATTAATCAATCTAAAGTATCTTCGATCTTTAGGATCGAATATTCCTGCGGCGAAGAATTCTTTCATTAGGGGCTTGTATTCGCGCAAGGTTCTTAAATTCGGAATGATCGACTCGTAAGTCACAACAAAGTGCCCATTATTCAAGGTGCCATCAATTGCCCCTTGAATGCACTGCTCAAAATATGCAATTAAATATCTGGCATAGCCACCAAAAATTTCATCACCGCCCTGACCTCCAAGCACGACTTTTAAATGCTTGCTTGCAAGCTTTGAAACCATGTACTGAGGAAAGGAACCAGGACCTGCAATGGGGCTATCAAGGTGATAGATCACATCCGCAATGTTGTCTACAAAATCTTGCTCGGTGATAGATGCGATATACAAATCCATATCGTGATCATCAGCAACCGCACGAGCATATCTAGATTCATCAAATGCCTCACTATCCTTAAATCTACCATTGAAAATCTTAAATCTGGTTTTTGTGGCCTGGTATTTAGAACCTAAAATTGCCAAAAGGCTGGAGTCAACACCGCCACTAACATAGGCGCCAATTTCAACATCAGCGCGCATATGCATTTTTGTGGAGTCATTCATAAGTCCCTGAATCTTGTCAATAAAGTATTTATCGGCATGTTCAAAATCCAGCCTGTAATGCACCTCCCAATAACGCTTAATGGTAATCACACCATCCTTTGTAACCCAGCCGCAATGCGCAGATTCAATTTGTCTAATACCCTCAAGAAGAGTTTTAGATCCAAGGCAAAATTGAAAGCTAAAATAGTCACTAAGTGCATGTTCATCGACAGATTTGCTGTTAATGAATGGGAGAAAAGCTTTGATCTCAGAAGCAAAATAAATTACACCAATTGGATCTTGATACCAGTAAAGTGGTTTAATGCCAAAGCGATCCCGGGAAAAAAAGATAGCGTCTTTTTTAGAATCCCAAATTAAAAATGCAAACATACCCCTTAAATGCTGGACACAATCCTCGCCCCACCTTTGATAGGCATGCAAAATTACTTCGGTATCTGATTGGGTCTTAAATAGATCTAAACCCAGCTCCTCACGTAACTCAATATAGTTATAAATCTCACCATTAAAGATAATGGTGGTACCATTCTCCGAAGACATTGGTTGCGCACCACCGTCTAAATCAACAATAGTCAAGCGTACGTGGCCAAATCCTATTCGAGACTGAGGGTCAACCCAAACACCATTAGCATCAGGCCCGCGATGGGCAATTTGCTGTAGTCCAGATTCAACAATGTTGAGTAAGCTATCCTTAGGCTGCTGACGAGCATTAATGATCGAAAATATGCCGCACATATAATGTAAACACTAGTTAAGTAATAATAAAATTTGCAATATGCAACCCCTCAGAATTTATTGAAGCAAATCTTCTTATATCTGAAAAAAGAAGTTTATCGCAGGCGTAAAGGTATTGTCACAATTTAACCAACATCAAACTTACCTCTTTTTTATTTTTAATAAATTCTTTCATCGCTATTATTAATCGTCAGGAAATAATTATTAGTTTTTTATGAGGTCACCTTTAAGTTTTTTTCAATTTTTAAAGAAACTACAACTACGAACTATGATAACCCGACCCTTTTTTTAACTCCTTTAAGGATATACCAATGTTTACAGCAATAGATTATTATGGAAACTCTAATTTTTTATAGAGGCTATAAACGTGGACTATTACAACCGGCGACCCTTAAATTTCCACAAGGATATACCAATATTTAGGGAAATAGACGATTACGTAAATAACTATTTTAAAATTTCATCCGACCATATAGAATCCATAACACAAGAAAATAATAACCCATGGATAAAACAGTGGGTTTTAGAAGAGATGGAGAAGAGCACACTTCGGCTTGTTATGGACGCTATCTCTACCACTGGAACAAACCCTATTAAGATATTAGATGTTGGTGTTGGCTTGGGGAGACTTTTAGATAGAATTTCTAAAACAAAAAATCAATCAATTGATTTGTATGGTGTTGATATTTCATTGCCATACTTAGAAATAGCACGTTCAAATGGGCTGAATGTTGCGATGGCAAAAATTGAAGATATGCCCTATATTAAAAACTATTTTGACATTATTACCTGCACTGATGTTTTAGAGCATGTATACGACCTTAATCTATGCATCAGTGAAATTTTAAATTGCTTAAAACACGGTGGTGTATTAATTGTAAGAGTTCCCAATCGCGAAGATCTTTCTGCATATTTGAAGTCTGATTATCCATATTATTTTGCGCACCTCCGCGGTTTTGACGAATATTCTCTTGAATTGTTGTTTACGAGAATTTTTAAGTTAGACCTTATCGACAAGAGTGCAGGTTTGTATTATGAGAATACAAAGCTATTAAAGTATTTTCCGATTTACTCTTTAAACCTTCTTATTAGAGGATTTTTGAGATTTATAAAATTATTTAGCAAAAAAATATATCTTTTGTTGTTGCCATTGTTTTACCATCCTACAGAAATAAACATTGTATTGAGAAAACCTTTGCAGATTGATGGTGGTTAAAAATACTAAGAAATTTTTTATCGACAATGGTTTCAGTTTGATTTTTTTTGTGAGATTATTTTATGGTGGCGCATTATACTCGTTTCGATCAAACTAATATTAGACTTGGTCCACTTTATAGTTCTTAGTACGCCCTCTTGTATATCAATCATCGCCTCAAAACCAAGGATATTTTTGGCTTTATCGATTGAGGCAAAGCGCTTGCCGGACCGATCCCAATCTCTAGCCGGCCTTAAATCTAAAGGCGTCTCATTACCAGTGCATTGATTAATTAAGTCAGCCAGATTTAGGATGGTTGTTTCTTTGCCGGTAGCAAGGTTGTAAATTTCACCAGGCGCACCTTTTAGAGCACAAGCCATGAGCCCTCTTGCCATATCCTCTACGTAGATAAAGTCACGACTAGCATTACCACCATTGTCAAGTGATAAAGCTTCCTTATTGAGAGCTCTCCAAACGAAGGTTGGGATCACATTACGCCATACGGTATGAATGGTACCGCGCCATTGTCCAGCTCCCAAGATCTCTCGTGGGCCATATACATTTGAAAAACGAGCCTTAACAAAAGGAAGTTTATGACGTTCAAAATAGTAATTTCCATATAGCTCCCCAATAATTTTAGAGATCGAATATGGACTATCGTGATAAAGCGTAACAGCTTGATCTTCAGTAGTTGCAGTAGGCGTATCATAGGTTTTTTCAGCAACTGCGCAAGCTGCTGCCGCGTAGACTACTTTCTTTATTGATCTAATGTCCTTTAGGCGCTCGAAAAGCTTTAGGGTTGTTAAAGTATTGTTATCGTGATCTGCTATGGGGTTAGCAATTGATGATTGATTGCCGTGAAAGCAAGCAAGATGAAATACGTAATCTAAATTTTCGGGTAGGTCTACTAGGATTTTATCGTCCGTAATGCTACCAAATACAAAGCGAACTCTGTTGTCTGATGGTATGTTACTGACATCCGATGAAAGGAGGTTATCAACTACGATAATTTCATGTGGTTCTTCCTCAAGGATTTGATGAACTAAGTTGCTGCCAACAAAACCGGCTCCACCAACCACTAATATTTTTTGATTTTTAAAACTAAGATTTGACATTGTCAATTCCTGATTATTCAAGCTGCTGGCTTTAGATGGGTAAAAACATCACTAATTCCATGTTGATCGTACCATCCCAGTTGTCTCTTAATCATCTCAACGAAGCTTACTTTTACCCTCCATTTAAAAGCAGCATTAGTTTTGGTTGGGTCAAGTACCACGATAGCTACGTCATCATCCAAGGCAGGGGTAATAGGCACATCAATTTTTTCAAGTTTGAGATGATTAATAACGATATCAAAAATTTCTTTGACAGAATGAGCTTCACCACTTGATATATTAAAAATTCCTATTGGGGAGCTCTTGAGGATAGCAAGATCCATAAATGATAAAAAATCAGACATATCTATAAAATCACGAGAGGAATCAGAACAAAAACATTTTTGACCCGCTTTAAGACGTTTATAGAAAGTTGGAATGGGGCCAATCGACAAACGAGGGCCAGTCACGTTTGCTATTCTTAAAGAAAGGGTGGGCACTCCTGACAAAAGCATAAATTGCTCGCCAGCAGTCTTGGTTATACCATAACTAGTAAATGGTGCTGTAGGATGCGTTACAGGGATCGGCAGGGTTTGTGGTCTGCCATAGCAAAGAGCTGTCTGAAAATTAATCAAGCGTGAGACTGAATTTACTTTAGCGGCGCGAGCTACGATAGCGCTACCTATAACATTAGTAGTTGCATCCTCAATCCAGTTCTTCGGATCCTTATAGGCTGCGGCGGAATGAATAACAACCTCTGGTTTAAATTTCTCAAAACATTGATTAACGAGATCCGCGTTAGCAATCGATCCTTCAACCACTGTCAATCCCTTAATAGCAGGAACTACTTCGCGTTTACCTGTTGCAAAGTTGTCAATTACATAAATCTCATGGCCATTTGGAAGCCAGTGCTCAATTAAATTTGAGCCTAAACAGCCGGCTCCCCCAGTGATTAAAATTTTCATTGCTGAGGTCTCGCAACATCAAGCTGAAGATGGGTATATTCCCCGAGAGTCCCATATTTTTTATAGTACTCAATTCCTGCTGAAACGGTATCCTGGATTGATGTAAATACGATTTTTCCAAAGTCCTGGAAAGTACGTGATGGATCCAAAAGAATCGATTTAACATCATCAGGCCCCAACTCTTTTACTTCAGCTTTTGGATTGCCTGGAATATCCATTGCTTTGACTACCGCGTCGTAAAGCTCTTGGATGGCAACATCCGTACCAGAAGAAAAATGATAAGTGCCATTACCAATTCCATCGCAGGCCTTGATTGCAACTTTAGCCAAATCCTTAACAAACACAAAATCACGACGAGATTGCGTTACGAAACATTGTTTTCCATCCTTGAGACGCTGGTAAAAAATGGGTAGCGGACCAGCAACATTGCGGGGGCCGATGACATTGGCAAGTCTAAATGTTACAAAATTAACTCCGGAGAGCTCGAGATACAGTTCATTTGTTGTTTTTGTGATTGCATAGCTACTTCCACCCGGAAGTCGTGGATGATCCAAGCGAATGGGTTGATGTAAAGGTTTTAGCCCATAGCAAAGTGAGGTTTGAAAGTAAACGAAGCGTTTAACGCTAAACTTCTTGGCTGCATCAACAACATTTGATCCGCCAACGCAGTTGGTAAGGGTATCGTTATACCAATCGTCTGGATCTTTGTAAGAGGCTGCAGTATGCACAATTGCGTCTGGCTTAAAGTCACTTACCAACTGATCTACCAATTCTTTCTTAGCAATGGTATCAATAATAACTTTAAGATTGGAGTGTTCTGATAGATGCTCACGTCTTCCAGTCGCCAGATTATCAATGGCTATCACCTGATCACCGCGCTCCAATAGCATCTCAATAATATGCGATCCGATTTGACCAAGACCACCTGTAACAAATACTTTCATTTTTTTCCCCTGAGATTAGTTAATGAATTAATTTTAAAAGATATCGACAAATTTCTTGCGAAGCATCGCCATTGCCATAGGGGCTTTCTTGGGTTATTGGAGTAACGTCCATATTATTTACCGCGTCAAGGATCGCTTTTTTATCGGCTCCGACAAGGTGATTCCATCCAAGCGATACGGTTTCTACCCACTCCGTTTCATCACGAAGGGTGATGCATGGGGTCTTATAAAAAAACGCTTCTTTTTGTATACCACCTGAATCCGTCAAAATGATTTTTGCGCCCTGCTCAAGCGCGATCATATCCAAGAATGACAATGGATCAGTGATGATGATCGAATCTAATAGTGGATTCAGATGATTCTCAGTAATCAATTTTTTAGTTCTTGGGTGCAAAGGCATAACTAGGGGTAAATCTTTTGCAATCTCTGAAAAAGCCCCTAGTATGCTTGCAAGCCTCAGAGGATCATCCGTATTCTCTGCCCTATGACATGTAGCTAGGGCAAAGTTTTTACTAGTCAATCCGAGAGAGTTAAAAATACGACTATTTTTCTGCACCCTCTCTCGATAGAAAAGTGCAACGTCATACATCACATCCCCAACTTGGTAAACGCCATTTTTGATGCCTTCAGCACTTAAGTTTTCAACAGCTGTTTTAGTTGGGCAAAAAAGGAGGGAGGAAATTCGATCTGAAAGAATGCGATTAATTTCTTCAGGCATACGCATATTAAAAGACCGCAGTCCAGCCTCAACATGTGCTATTGGAATGTGGAGCTTAGCTGCACTAATGGCGCCAGCAAGAGTTGAGTTAGTGTCGCCATAGATTAATAGACAATCCGGGCGCTCTTGGAGTAGAGCCCGCTCAATGCCTTCAAGCATTTTTCCCGTCATTGCACCATGGCCACCGCCAGATATTCCAAGATTAAATTTGGGCTTTGGAATATCTAATTCATCAAAAAAAATTTGCGACATATTTTCATCATGATGTTGTCCAGTATGAACAATAATTTCTTCAATTGAATTGGTATATTGGTCTCGAATAGCACGAGATATAGCTGCCGCTTTAATGAACTGGGGTCTTGCCCCCACCACAGTTAACATTTTCATTGTGTTATTGCCTTAACAACAGAACTTACTATCTTGACTTGATCACTCTCTGTCAAGTAAGGATTCATTGGCAAGCTCATCACTAAATGAGCTGCTTTATCACCCTCTGGAAGTGGTGTTGCATCCGCGACAGCAGGTTGTTTATTCAGTGGCATGGGGTAATAAACTGCTGTTGGTATTCCTACCTGCTTGAGAAGATCTTGAACTTGATCTCGCCTGGGGACGCAAATTGTGTATTGAGCCCATGCGCTTTGATTGTAGGGTTCAATATAAGGAGTTTCTTTAAAGCCTTGGGCTGAGAAAAGTTTTTCATAACGTTGAGCTACTGCACTTCTTTTCTCAAGTTCCTCATTAAAAACCTTTAACTTTGGTAGAAGAATTGCAGCTTGCAAGGTATCTAGTCGGCTATTTACTCCAACTCGGATATGATGATATCTTCGATCTTGCCCGTGACGGGCAATCTGTCTGAGCACTATTGCTAGGGCATCATCATTTGTAAAAATGGCACCTCCATCTCCATAGCAACCCAAAGGTTTGCTAGGGAAAAAACTAGTACAAGCTATTTGCGATAAGTTACAACTACTTCTCCCCTTGTATGTAGCGCCAAAACTTTGTGCCGCATCTTCTATAACAGGCAACTTATAGTTAGCTGCAATCGCATTGATAGCATCAAAATCTGCGCATTGACCATACAGGCTTACTGGAATAATGGCCTTAGTTTTAGGGCTGATTACTCTTTCAAGTAAGCGAGGGTCTAAATTGTAAGTACGAGGATCAATATCGACATAAACTGGTTTGGCGCCAAGTACAGCAACTGTTTCTGCTGTAGCAATATAAGTAAACCCGGGGGTAATAACTTCGTCACCTGGCCCAATGTTCAGTGCCATCAGGGCGATTTGGAGTGCATCAGTACCATTTGCAACACTAATACAGTGTTTGGAGCCAGTAAATTTACTTAATTGAATCTCTAGCTCAGCAACTTCGGGACCTAGGATGTATTGGCCATGATCAAGGACGCGTTGAATGCCAGCGTCAATTTCCTCTTTAAGAAATGAGTACTGGCTTTTGAGATCAATGAATTCCATTACTTTGGGACTGCCGAGGATTCTGACGGTTGCTTTGTTAGTTGAGAGTCTTTCAAGACATAAAGATCGTGCGTATGGCTGCAACGAACTTCACCATCCCCAGTCAGCTCTAATCGTAGTTGCTCGCCAAACTCGCTCATCCAACCAATTTGCTTGGCTGGAACCCCAACCATCAACGCATAAGGTTTTACGTCTTTATTGATTACCGCGCCCGCCCCAACAAAAGCGAACTCACCAATCGTGACCCCACAAACAATTGTGCAGTTTGCACCTAAACTCACACCTTTTTTCACTAAGGTATTGCGGTATTCACTTTTACGCTCAATGAGTGATCGTGGGTTGTATACATTTGTAAAGACCATGCTGGGCCCACAAAAAACATCTTCTTCCAAAGTAACGTTATCATAAACAGAAACATTATTTTGAATTTTGCAGTTATCACCAATGAATACTTTATTACCAACAAAAACATTTTGACCTAGGGACACATTACGACCAATTTTTGCCCCAGCACAAACATGAGCAAAATGCCAAACTCTGGATCCATCCCCAATTTGTGCGCCCTCATCAACGATAGCGGATGGATGAATGGTATGGGTCATAAAAGATTACTTATCTTAAATTAGCTACAAATGGATGAACTTCGCTACCTTGACCTTGAATAATGGATGCTGTTCTAATCACATCGACAGTCTCAATGCAGTGTCTTGCATCATCTAATCCATAACCACGTCCCGCTATTATTTCTTGATAGCTAGTTGTATGCAAATCGGTAAATCCCTCACTAAACTCCAATTGCTGACCGCTTATGTCAATATTGCGGTAAGTTGATTTTTTACCAATTACCTCAGCAGGCAAATCATTGGCATCAATTGACAGAAACCAACGCACGCGTGCACGCTCGTACTCTAGGTAGCCAGCAGCTTTGGCTTCCCCTCTATAGTGCACCACATTACGTTGCAATTTACCAAATATGAAATGAAGCATGTCGTAAAAATGAACACCGATATTGGTTGCCACACCGAATGATTTTCGTACATCGCCTTTCCAACTTTCCATATACCATTTGCCACGACTAGTAATGTAGGTTAACTCCACATCAAATTTTTTATCTTTAGGCGCAGCCAGAACTTGATTGTGTAATTTTAAAATTGCGTCATGGTGCCGTAATTGCAAAATATTAAAAACACGTTGACCAGTTTCTTGCTCGATTAACTCTAGCTCATCCATCAGCGCAGGCGTTGGCACAAGGGGTTTCTCGCAAATAACGTCACAACCCAATCGCAAGCCTGCAGCAATATGCGCATGGTGCAGGTAATTAGGACTGCAAATAGCCACATAATCGAGCTTGTGATTAGGCGAGCGTTTAAGAGTTTGAGCATGCTCATAAAATCGCTCAAACTCAGTAAAAAATTCACTCTCAGGTGAAATGCTGTCAATAACCCCCACTGAGTCATTGACATCATAGGCTACAGATAAATGATGGCCTAAATCCTTAATTGCACGCATATGACGAGGAGCAATATAACCCGCTGCGCCAATTAGAGCAAAATTCTTCATATTAAAATCGAAACACAGTAAATCCTGCTCGGAGGAGTGAATGCCTATCATAGAGGCATTTTAGATCGCCAATTACTGGTTGCTTGGTTGTATTGCAATAAGACATTAAGGTTTCAGGGCTTAGCTCTCGGTATTGACTATGACCAACAGCCACAATAAGACTATCAACTTTATTTTGGCTGTCAATGTTGCTTAACTCAATTCCATATTCCTGACTCACCTCAAGTTCATCGGCCCAGGCATCCATTACGTGTACTTTTGCACCCCAAGCCTCAATCTCTTTAATTAAATCCGCGACTTTACTATTGCGAATATCAGGACAATTCTCCTTAAAGGTGACGCCCATCACCCCAATCGTACTGCGTGAAACATCAATTCCATTTTGCAACATTCTCTTGATAATATTTCGAGCGGCATAACGTGCCATATTGTCATTAATTCTGCGGCCCGCCAATATAACTTGAGGGTGGTAGCCGACTTCTTCAGCTTTATGGGTCAAGTAGTAGGGGTCTACGCCAATACAGTGACCGCCAACCATACCTGGACGAAAGGGCATAAAATTCCATTTACTACCAGCAGCCTCTAGCACTTCTAAGGTATCAATTCCGAGTCTATCAAAAATTACTGACAACTCATTAACAAAGGCAATGTTTAAATCGCGCTGGCTATTTTCAATTACCTTGGCGGCCTCAGCAACTTTAATGCTACTAGCCTTCCATGTTCCTGCTTTGATTATTTTTGCATAGAGTGCATCAACAATATCGGCTGTTTCTGGAGTACTTCCGCTCGTAATCTTTTTTATTGTTGTTAAGGTATTAACTTTGTCACCGGGATTAATGCGCTCAGGGCTGTAGCCACAAAAGAAATCTATATTAAATTTCAAACCGGAGGTTGATTCCAATATCGGTACACATACCTCTTCCGTACAGCCTGGATATACAGTTGATTCGTAAATTACAATTGATCCTTTCTTAAGAGCCCCGCCGACTGTTTTGCTAGCTTTTATGATTGGGGATAAGTCAGGGCGATTGGCAGAATCAATTGGGGTTGGTACAGTCACAATAAAGATCGTGCAGCCATTGAGCAAATTTGTATCATTACTAAATGAAAGAAGGCTTGCGGATTTTAAGTTAGCTGTGGGGACCTCTAGGGTGCTATCCCTGCCATCAATTAATTCGTTTATGCGCGCCACATTTACGTCAAACCCCAATACAGGCTGTTTTTTTCCAAATTCAACTGCCAGCGGTAAACCTACATAACCGAGTCCAATTATGGCAATTTTTTCTTTGGATGTGCCCACTCTTCTAGAGCCTTTTGATTAATTAGATTTTTTATAAAATGAATAGGTATTTTATATGAGTCGCCCTTAAAGCTGGTAAAACACTTACTCAAGATATGATCTTAGTAGTAAATACAAACTTTATTGAATTTACTTAGGCCGTTTTAGCAACTCTTACCGCTTGCTCAACTTCCTTGGCTAAAGGCCTCTTTTTATAGTCGCCCACATTTACAATCGCTTTACTCCAATAGCCCTCAGTCTTCCATCTAGGAGAATCGCAATAGATTTCCACGGTGGGCTTACTTAATATCGCCGATAAATGGGTTAATCCAGTATCCACACCAATGGTGAGGGCCGCATGTGCTACCAAGGAATATGCTTCCATTATCGAAAATGCACTGGGTACTATCGCCCCCGGTATTTGACTGGCGATATGGGCGCTGACTTTCATCTCATCAAGGCTGCCCCACGGGAAGATCAATTGATAA
>Ga0209550_10003695_pt1 | contig 14564 bp, 9 predicted proteins | sample LauGreSuBDMM15SN_2_FD_187567 | JGI IMG/M metagenome (GOLD analysis project Ga0209550, IMG submission 187567) | Freshwater lake microbial communities from Lake Michigan, USA - Su13.BD.MM15.SN (SPAdes) (version 5) | ecosystem: Environmental > Aquatic > Freshwater > Lake | place: Lake Michigan, USA...
TAGCACTTGTATTTGAATATAGTATGTATAGAAAATGATTCATTGCAAATTAGTAAACAAAAAACCCACTCGTTTGAGTGGGTTTCGTGGTACCTCCAGGGATCGAACCAGGGACACATGGATTTTCAGTCCATTGCTCTACCATCTGAGCTAAGGTACCGTTTGGTATTGAGGGTGCAAATATAGTATCATTTTTAATTTATCCAAACGAAATCCATAAAAAAATCATCCTTACTTTTGTGGGCTAAGCAAACTGCCAATGGTCCTCGTAATTGATGTGGGAAATACCCGAATTAAAGCCGCTGTATTTGAGAAGAATACCTTGGGTGAATCGTTTGCATTTAGTGTTGCTGATGTGAAACAGCAGTTGCAAGAAATTTTAAAAAACTACCCATCCATCAAGGCAATTGTGCTGTCCAGTGTAGGTGATTCTATCTTGGATTTACTTCAGGAAGCTGCGCAAACTATCCCCGTGTATAGCATTTCGCAGCAATCAACATTCCCTTTCCGCTCGGCCTATGCCACCCCTACAACCTTAGGAATAGACCGAATGGTATTGGCATCGGGCGCTGTCTTGCAATTTCCGGCCCAAAATCGGTTGGTGATTGATGCCGGCACCTGCATTACCTACGAGTATATCTCAGCCGACGATGTCTATTTGGGCGGAGCAATTTCGCCTGGCCTTGAAATGCGGTACAAAGCTTTGCATGCCTATACCGCCAAATTGCCGCTTTTAGAAAAAAAATATCCCGAACACCCCATCGGAAATTCTACTGCCGAATCGATGCATGCGGGCGTGGTACAAGGCGTGTTGTACGAAATAGAAGGAACCATTGCCGCCTATGAAGCGCAGGCGGGGAAATTTATCATAATTTTAACTGGCGGCGACGCAGAATTTTTGGCCAAACGAGTAAAAAATACCATATTTGCCAATTCAAATTTCCTCTTAGAAGCCTTGAATCAAACGTACCAATACCAAACCCAAAATGACTAAAAAAATTCTCCTTTCCATGCTGCTTATGGTCTCTTTTATGGCTGTTGCACAACAATCTACCTCGTCGCCCTATTCCTTTTATGGAATCGGGGAGATCCGCTTCAAAGGAACGGTAGAAAACAGGCTTATGGGAGGCTTGTCATTTATGCCAGACAGTATTCACGTTTCTATCCAAAATCCGGCTTCGTATTCGTACTTAAAACTCACTACGTTTACAGTTGGAGGCTCATTCAATTCGGGAACTTTGCGCACGTTTACTGAAAAAGAAAAAACGCAGCGTTCTACCTTAGATTATTTGGCAGTAGCCATTCCACTCAAAAATTCAGGATTCAGTTTTGGTTTAATTCCCTATTCGGCAGTAGGCTATCGCGTTCGAAATACCGATGTTACTTCGGGTTTAATTCAAAAGTTTGAAGGAACTGGCGGCATGAACAAAGTATTTTTTGGCTACGGATTACAACTAAAACCCAATTTGAGTGTTGGTGCAGAACTCAACTACAACTTTGGAGAGATACAGACCAGCAGTCTAAAATACATTGACGGCATTCAATATGGAACCCTAGAAGAAAACACAACTGTGTTATCTGGGTTTAACTATAAAATTGGCGCTTTATACCAACGTAAAATCGCGAAGTATGATTTTTACAGCGGAATCCATTACAACTACAACAGCAATTTATCTACAAACACCGATCGCTCCATCAGTTCGGTTACCTATACCGAATATCTTTCGCCACAAGTAGTCGATGTGTTATCCCAAAACCAAACTACTTCTAGGCTGCAAATGCCCAATCAGATTTCGGTAGGTGCAGGAATTGGAAAAACACGCCAATGGATGATCGGAACGGAGTTTACTTGGAATCAAACTAATGCTATGGGCAATCGCTACGACAACATTACAGTAGCCTCGTTCAAAAACGGATACAAATACAGTTTAGGCGGATTTTGGGTGCCCAATTACAATGCCTTTTCCAACTACTTTCAAAAAATCACCTACCGTACAGGCTTTCGCTATGAAAATACCGGTTTAGTAATTCAAAACCAAACCATCTCAGATTATGCGTTTACTGCCGGATTTGGTTTGCCACTAGGCGGAACATTCTCCAACCTCAATATTGGTGTTGAATACGGCCAAAAGGGAACTACAAAAGCCAATTTGGTTCGAGAAAATTACACCAACGTGGTCATGAGTTTGTCACTCAATGACAAATGGTTTGTGAAACGCAAATACGATTAATGAAACCTGTATTTGGCTTTTCTTTGCATCGAAATCATTTCCTAGCGGGATGTCTTCCTTTTCTTTTTTCACTCGGCTTACTGAGCTGTGAAAGTAATTTTAAAGAAGTTCAAAAAATTAATTTCTCCCAATTTGCTCCCGCAGGCGAAGCCGAAGATTTCAATCTCAAATACACCGATTCCGGGCGCATCACCTCGATACTGGAAAGTAAAAAAATGTTGGATTATGCCAACGTAGAATTTCCCTACACCGAGTTTCCCAAAGGGGTATTGGTCACGATGTACGACAGCAAAGGCAAAAGAACGTTTATTCGATCTAATTACGCGGTCACCTTCAAAGGCACAGACGTTATAGATTTGCAAAATCAGGTGGTAATTAGAAACGAATTTGGTCAACAAATGGAAACCGAACAGCTCTATTACGACCAAAAAAACGAATGGTTTTTTACCGAGAAAAAGTTTAAGTTTACCGACCCCAAAGGTGTTTCTTTTGGAGAAGGAATAGATTTTAGCAAAGATTTTAAACGGGTAAATTCCCAACGCATTAACGGAGAAATTGATCAATCAGAATAGCTATGAATTACTTAAAATACACCCAGTACATCTACTTAGCCTTGGCTTTGTATTGCATTTACGATGGTATTGTCAAATGGAATAATCCCGAAAAACCGTGGATCTCTTTCTTTTTTGCGGCCATCGCCTTATTTACCTTCTTCTTTCGCCGTCGATTTGCGGCCAAGATGCAACAAAACCAAACGACCAAAAAACAAGACTAAACCCCTTGTTTTGGCATACGCAAGGCGATTTCTTTAAAAAAATAGTTTTTCAAGCAAATTATATTTAATCCCTTATGGTAATTAAATAGATAATTGTATTTTCGCAAACTGAATTAAAAATTAACACGAATAAACATGGCAGTTTTACAAAAAATTAGACAACGTTCCCTACTTCTTATAGCCGTTATTGGATTTTCATTATTGGCTTTCATTGTACAAGATTTGTACAGCAATGGTGGTTTTGGAAATTCAAAATACATCGGAAGCGTAAACGGAAAAGACATTTCTTTTGAAGACTTTAGAGTGAAAGTAAGTAATGTAGAGAAAAGTGGTCAACAAGGAATGACACCTACCCAAGCAGTAAATCGTGTATGGGATCAGGAAGTGGCTATCGCCCTGTTGTCTGCAGAGTTTGAAAAACTGGGCATTCAAGCCGGTGAAAAACACATCATGGAAGCCTTGAAATCCGATCAAAATATTGGACAAAACCCGTTGTTTCAAAATGCAGCAGGTCAATTTGATTTAGCCAAATTCAAAGAATACTTCAAATCCAATCCAGAGCAAGCACAATATGTGAAGGATCGCGAAAAAGAAGCCGAACTCAACGCCAAATACCAAATCTACAACGCAATGGTAAAAGGTGGATTGTTTACTACCGAAGCCGAAGGAAAATTGAAATACGAAATGGAAGCCAACAAAGTCAACCTAGATTATGTGGCGGTTTTGTATTCCTCTATCAAAGACAGCGACGTAAAAGTTTCGGATGACGAGATTACCGATTACATCAAGAAAAACGAGAAAAAATACAAAGCAGATGCTTCTCGCGAATTGGATTATGTTGTGATAGAAGACAAAGCTTCTCCAGCAGATGAAGCCGAAGTGAAAACCAAAGTAAATGGGTTGTTGGCTGGAAGTGTTGTGTACAACCAAGCAACGGGTAAAAACGATACGTTGCCAGGTTTTAAAGGCGCTACCAATATGGTGGATTTTGTAAATGCAAATTCAGATATTCCTTATGATTCAACCTACACGGCCAAAAAAGATTTGCCTGCAGAACACGCAGACGCTCTTTTTGCTTTGGCGCCAGGCACAATTTACGGACCATACATGAGAGGACCTTACTATTGTGTTTCAAAAGCAATGGGTCGTAAAGCGGGTGCTTCTGCCAAAGCGAGTCATATCTTGATTAGCTACGAAGGCACACAGGTTCCCAACAAAAAAGAAAAACGTACCAAAGAACAAGCTCAAGCCAAAGCCCAATCATTATTGGCCCAAGTGCAAGCCAATCCAACGAGCTTCTTGATGTTGGCCTTAACCAACTCAGATGATTCCTCTGCACAACAAGGTGGCGATTTGGGTTATTTTGCACCCGGACAAATGGTAAAACCATTCAATGATTTTGTTTTTGGAAACCCAGTTGGAAAAATTGGATTGGTTGAAACCGATTTCGGATTCCACATCATCAATGTAACCGACAAACAAGACGCAGTGCGTTTGGCAACTATTGCACAAAAAATTGAGCCATCAGAATCTACTACCGACAAATTGTATACCCAAGCGGTTCAATTTGAAATGGACGCCAACGAGAAAGATTTTGAGAAATCAGCCAAAGCACAAAAATTGACCGTGACTCCGGCTGTAAAAGTGAAAGAAATGGACGAAGTATTTGGCGGATTAGGTCCACAAAGACAAATTGTTCGCTGGGCATTTGACAAAGAAACCAACGTAGGTGATGTGAAACGATTTGAAGTTGCCAATATGGGTAACGTAATCGTGAAAGTGAAAAAAGCAAGTGACAAAGGATTAATGGCCGTAGAAGATGCCAAGCCATCAGTTGAGCCAATCTTGAAAAACAAAAAGAAAGCCGCTTTAATCACGGCCAAAATGAAAGGATCAACATTAGAAGCTGTGGCGCAATCATCGGGTGTTGCAATTCAGCAAGCTGTTGATTTAACTTTAGACAATGCCAATATCCCAAATGCAGGACCAGAACGTAAGGTAGTAGGAACTGCAGTTGCTTTAGGTCAAAACAAAGTATCTGCACCAATCGAAGGAAATTCTGGAGTGTATGTAGTAAAAGCAACTGCGATTACCAAAGCACCAGCCTTGAAAAACCACGCTGATTACGTGAACAAAGTAAAATCTCAAGTGCAATCATATACTGGTCGTGTAATACCTGCCTTGAAAGAGGAAGCCGATATCGAAGACAATCGCGCGAAATTCAATTACTAATTGACATACAAACATAAAAAAGAAACCCGGTTCAGTTGAATCGGGTTTTTTTATTTAATGAGTTCTGCATAAGTTAGAATCGTAGGATAGCCTTTTTGAGTGAAATAGTTGGAAGGATCTGATGCGCTCAGCACCATCACAAAATCGCCACCCCAAGCACCCAAACTTTTCAACACCCCATCAAAATCAGCAAAATAGGCTTCTTGCACGGTTTGCATTTCCAATAAATTACTGAGTATCGTTTCGTGCTTTTGCAACTGAATAAACCAATTTGCATAGGAGGTATCGGCCAAAAGGGCTGCTGTTATGGCACTTATTTCAGCGCAATGATCAGCCAAGCGGTGTTGTTTTTTATAATAGGCCGCAATAGCTTCTTTGCTGTTTTGTTTTTGGTTGAGGTACACAAAATACAAGTTCGCTTGGCAAAGCGGATGCAGCGCGACTGGATTTACTATCGGCAATTCATTTTCTAGTCGGTATACAATTGCCGAATCATGTTGCGCACAGGCAATGTCATATCCGCTTCCGCCAAAACTGTCAAACAACAAACGATAGGCGTCAACTTGGGCCCATTGTGCCACGTTATTAATCAAAGTCGATGAAGTGCCCAAGCCCCATTTTTTAGGAAAGCTGAGTTGGGTAGTAACAGCAAAACCCTCTTGATTTTTTAAAAATGCAGAATTTAAATTTTGCGCATTTTGGAGAATGCTGAGCAAGGTATTTCGAACGCTTTTTTCGGCACTTGGTGGAGTTTGTAAATCGGCCCAATCAATATGGGTTTCAAACCAACAACTCCCATCTGCATCAAAACTTTGCCAATGTAGGCCGTTTTTCTCGGCTGATTTTACGCGAAGCCATTGTCCAAGTTTTGTGGGAACAGCCAAGGCATTGGCGCCACTCAGCACCACGTATTCGCCAGTGAGTAGAAGTTTGCCGTTGCTGTAAAATTGCTGTTCCATATTTCTCGACACTAAGCTCTTAATTGTGTCACAAACGAAACCACAGCCGCATGGGTTACGGTTTCTTTTTTGAAGTGCTGTTGCACCGCTTCACGTTCTTGTTGGGTGGCTTGCAGTTGTAGCAAAATATTGTTCAGGTGCATTTTCATGTGTCCTTCTTGAATTCCGGTTGTGGTGAGCGAACGCAAGGCGGCAAAATTCTGCGCCAAGCCCGCTACGGCTACTAGTTGCATCAGTTCGTGTGCTGATGGCTTTTGCAACAGTTCCAAACTCCATTTCACCAAAGGATGCAAGTTGGTCAAACCGCCTACAGTTCCTAAGGCCAACGGAATTTCGATCCAAAACCGGAAAATGCCATCTTCTATGGTGGCGTGGGTTAAACTGCGGTATTGTCCATCTCTGGCTGCGTAGGCATGTACACCCGCTTCAACCGCTCGAAAATCATTTCCGGTAGCCAACACCACCGCGTCAATTCCGTTCATGATGCCCTTGTTGTGGGTTACGGCTCGAAACGGCTCGACTTGGGCTATTTGTACCGCTTGCACAAATTTCTCGGCAAACTCGGCGGGATGTTCTAATTTTTTTTCGGCTAATTCTTCAATGGGACAAGAAACCTCGGCCCGGACCAAACAATTGGGGACATAATTGGACAAGATGCTCATCACGATTTGGATGTCTTTCTCGGCTTCGGTAAATGCTGCATATTGCTGGGCTTTGCTCGTGATTGTTTTGGCAAATTGTTCCAAACACGAATTGATAAAATTGGCCCCCATCGAATCTTTGGTCTCAAAGGTGGCGTGCAACTGAAAATAGTTGGGCAATTTATGGGTTTGGTTGCGCAACTCAATCTGAGTAATTCCGCCGCCGCGCGCTTCCATATTTTTGGTGATGTCACGGGTGGCTTCGCGCAAGTTGGGTTGTATGCTTTCTATGAAATTCGCCAATTTTTCGCTGTCGCCTTGGTACATAAAATGCACTTGACCAATTTTTTCAGAATTGATCACTTGGGTTTTAAACCCGCCACGACTGGCCCAAAACTTCGCCGATTTGGCCGCGGCTGCTACCACCGAACTTTCTTCGATGGCCATGGGAATGGTGTAATTTTTCCCATTAATCACAAAATTTGGAGCTACACCCAGTGGCAAATAAAAATTACTGACTGTGTTTTCTATAAATTCATCGTGTAACTTTTGGAGCGCCTGGTCGGAGTTCCAATATTGTTGAAGCAATTGGCTTGCCTCGTGGGGAGTAGCAAAATACTGCTCAGACAACCAGTTGAGTTTGTCTGCTTTGCTCAATTTTGAAAATCCGGCAATGGCATTTGTCATAATAAACGTAGTTTAAAAAAGCATACAAATATAACGGATAGCAGTGGGATTGTATGCGATTTTGAGTGCGAACTTCGTCTTAATTTTGCGTGGATTGGCTCTAATTTATTTCGAAAATGTGGCAATAATTGCATTTTTTTCACTAAAATTGAATGTTTTTAAAATTACTTTAGATTTATGAGAATAGCATCACTTTTTGCCTTTGTCTTGGCCCTACACCTATCGGTTTTCGCCCAACAAAAAATTACCGTCGAGGACATTTATACCGGAGCATTTCGCGCCAAAGGAATGGACGAATTACAAGCCCTAAAAAACACCAATCAATACACGGTGCTCAACTACGACCGCAGCACCCAAAGCATGCAAATCAACCTTTTTGATTTTGCTACACTGCAACAAATTAGCACGCTCATCGACACCAAGAATCAACCGCTACTTAAGGATGGCATTGACAGCTACACCTTTAGCCCCAACGAAAAGCAAATTTTATTGGCTACCAATTCAACCCAAATTTACCGATATTCGTTCACTGCCGATTATTATTTGTATGATATAGTCACCAAATCGGTCACCAAATTGTTAGATTTTCCCGTGCAAGAGCCTACTTTTTCTCCCGATGGTTTGCAGTTGGCCTTTGCCAAAGACAACAATTTGTTTGTCTATAATTTTTCAACCAAATCAACCACCCAACTCACCAAGGACGGCCGTAAAAACTTCATCATAAACGGAATTACTGATTGGGTATACGAAGAAGAATTTGCCTTTGTTCGCGCTTTTGATTGGAGCAAAGACAGCAAAAAGTTGGCCTACATCAAATTTGACGAATCCCAGGTGCCCGAATTTAGCATGTCGGTTTTTCAAAAGGAGTTGTATCCCAGCATAGAAACCTTCAAGTACCCCAAAGCGGGGGAGAAAAACTCAGAAGTTTCGTTACACGTCTATGATCTGGCGACCAATCAAACCCAAACCGTTGATTTGTCAACCTATCACGATTTTTATATCGCCCGGATGCAATGGACTGCCGAGGCCAATACGCTTTCGGCACAAGTGCTCAATCGCCACCAAGACAATTTAGATTTGTTGTTCATAAATGGAACCACCTTGCAAACTCGTGTGGCGCTCAACGAAAAAGACAAGGCCTATGTAGACGTGACCGACAACCTCACTTTTTTGCCCGACAATAGCTTTATTTGGACCAGCGAAAAAGACGGATTCAATCACATCTATTTGTATGATTCGGCCGGAAAACTAAAAAATCAAATCACCAAAGGCAGTTGGGAAGTAACCGCCTATTATGGCTACGACCCCAAAACCAAGTCCATTTTGTATCAATCGACCGAGCAAGGATCTATCAATAGAGCGGTGTATAAAATTGGATTGACCGGAAAAACCAAGCAATGTTTGTCGACCAAATTGGGGACGAACGCGGCCACCTTTAGTCCCAATTTTGCCTATTTTATAGAAACCTATTCTTCTGCTAATCAGCCTTTACAGTATTCACTACACGAAACCAAGTCGGGAAAATTGCTCAAAAACATTGAGTTGAATGAGGCCTTGCAAAGCAAATTGACTAACTACAACTTGGGAGCCAAAGAATTTTTTGTACTTAAAACTGCCGAAGGAAACGAATTGAACGCTTGGATTTTGAAGCCCGCCGATTTTGATCCTTCACGCAAATACCCGCTTTTGATGTACCAATATGCTGGTCCAGGATCCCAACAAGTGAATAACGATTGGAATAGTTCAGACGATTATTGGTTTCAGTCATTGGCCCAACAAGGGTATTTGGTGGCCTGTGTAGACGGAAGAGGAACCGGATTTAAAGGGGCAGCCTTCAAAAAATGTACGCAAAAAGAATTGGGTAAATACGAAGTAGAAGATCAAATAGCCGCTGCCAAGGTGTTTGGTGCTTATTCCTACATAGACGCCGCGCGCATTGGGATTTGGGGTTGGTCCTATGGAGGATTCATGGCCAGCAATTGCATCTTGAAAGGCGCCGATGTTTTCAAAATGGCAGTTGCAGTTGCTCCGGTAACCAGCTGGCGATTTTATGACAGCATTTACACCGAGCGGTATTTGCAAACTCCACAAGAAAATCCAACGGGTTATGATGATAATTCGCCCATTAATCACGTGAATAAACTCAAAGGCAAATTCTTATTGATTCACGGGTCGGGTGACGACAATGTGCACCTGCAAAATTCCATGCAAATGATGGAAGCCTTAATTCAGGCCAACAAACAATTTGATTCGCAAATCTATCCCGACAAAAATCACGGCATTTACGGCGGGAAAACGCGCATTCAGTTGTTTACTAAAATCACCAACTTTATCAAAGAAAATTTATAATTAACTAATCTCAACTAAAACCAATCAATTATGTCAGAAACACAAGCAAAAACAGGACATCCAAAAGGACTTTGGGTGCTTTTCGGAACCGAAATGTGGGAGCGTTTCAACTTCTACGGCATGCGTGCCATTTTAACTCTATTCTTAGTTAATTCCTTGATGATGAAAGAAGAAGATGCTTCTTTAATCTACGGTGGATTTTTGGGATTGTGTTACCTTACTCCCATGTTGGGCGGTTTTATTGCCGACCGATTCTTCGGAAACCGCAACTGTATTTTATTGGGTGGTTTGATGATGGCCATCGGACAATTATTATTGTTTTTTAGCGCCAGTGTATTTGGTACCAATTTGCCTTTGGCTAATACCTTGATGTGGTCGGCCTTGGGGATTATTATTTTTGGTAATGGATTCTTTAAACCCAATATTTCTTCGATGGTAGGGAGTTTGTACCCGAAACAAGAAAAAAGCAAACTAGATACTGCGTTTACCATTTTCTATATGGGAATCAACTTGGGCGCCTTTTTGGGTCAGTTGATTTGCCCCTTAATCGGGGATGTAAAAGACAATGCGGGTATTCGTGACATTCACGCGTTCAAATGGGGATTCTTGGCTGCTTCTATGGCCATGCTCATCGGGACTGCCGTGTTCTATGTCTTGAAAAACAAATATGTAGTTACTCCCGAAGGCAAACCTTTGGGCGGATTACCTTCTCAAAATGAAGCGGCCGACTTTGAAGAAGGCGAATCACAAAAAGCGGTATTTTCACAAAAATCCTTAATCCTAGCCGGATTGGCCTTTTTTACTTTAGGTGCTTTGATTCATTTTGTGTTTGGACAAAACTTAATTTATACCTTGATTTATTCGAGTGGTCTAACTCTTGCGGGCTTAATTGTTTCTGATTCATCCCTAACCAAAGTAGAGCGCGACCGTATTTTTGTAATCTACATTGTGGCCTTCTTTATTATTTTCTTTTGGGCTGCCTTTGAGCAAGCCGGTTCATCCTTAACCTTTATTGCCGACAACCAAACCGATCGTAACTTCTTTGGTTGGAATATGCCGCCTTCGATGGTGCAAATTTTTAACGGTTTATTTGTGGTGGCTTTTGCCGTTCCGTTTTCTATGTTGTGGGATTATTTGCGCAGCAAAGATCGTGAGCCCATTTCTCCGATGAAACAATCGTTTGGCTTGGCCTTGATTGCCTTGAGTTATTTTATTATTGCCTACAACGTAAAAGATTTGGGCAACAGCGGCTTATTGGCCATCAAATGGTTGATTTTGTTGTATTTAATCCAAACCTGTGCCGAATTGTGTTTGTCGCCAATTGGTTTGTCGTTGGTAGGAAAACTGTCACCAAAACGTTTTTCTTCGTTGTTGTATGGGGTGTTCTTCTTGTCGAATGCATCGGGATATGCCTTGGCAGGAACCTTAGGCTCAATCATGCCAGCTACAGGTGATAAATTCTTAAAAGCAAAAGATCTAGGCATCGATTTACAAGCGGTGTTGGACAAAAAAGTAACCTTAACGCCAGAGCAAGCTGCCTTGTTGTCTGAAAATCAAATCACCGATCACAACCCAATTTTTGCGGGGTTTGAGATTCACAACCTCTTTGAATTTTTCATGGTATTTGTAGTGCTCACTGGCTTGGCTGCATTAATCTTGTTCTTGCTCACACCGGTTTTGAAAAAGATGATGCACGGGATTCGTTAAGCAACTTTTCAATTTTTTTTATATCTTTCAAACCCACGGGAATTGTTCCGTGGGTTTTCTTTTTAACCTGAAATACTATGTGGAAAAATCACCCGAAGGCCTTGCCGTATTTGTTTTTGTCCGAAATGTGGGAACGTTTTGGATACTACCTCATGATTGGAATTTTTACCCTCTACCTGAAAGATGTAGAAGCGGGTTTTGCGATGACCGAAAAAGAATCGGCCGATTTGTACGGAACCTTTATCGCACTGGTTTTTTTAACGCCATTTATTGGTGGTTTGTTGGCCGATCGGTATTTGGGCTACAAAAAATCAATCATTATTGGTGGCCTCATGATGGGAGTGGGCTACATGCTGATGGGCGTGCACAGTTTGCCCATGCTCTATTTGGCCATGACGTTGGTCATTCTAGGCAATGGATTTTTTAAACCCAATATCTCTACGTTATTGGGTAATTTTTACAACGACTCCACATTCAAGGACAAGAAAGACGAGGGCTACAATATTTTCTATATGGGGATTAACGTGGGTGCTTTTATCTGTAATTTCTTTGGCGCCGCGCTGCAAATTTTGTTGGGTTGGCAGTATGCGTTTATGGCTGCAGGAGTAGGAATGTTTATTGGCGTTTTGGTCTTTATTCTCGGATCCAAACACTACAAGGGCTACGACCAGAAAAAGGGAACTCAAGAAGGCGATATGCCGTTTTATAAAATTGTGCTGTTTATATTATTGCCATCCGTAGTTTTTGGTATCATTGGCTGGATGCTCAAAGGCGTTACCTCAGAAGCCAATCCCAACAGTTCTGTTTTTGGTTCGGATAGCACCGATGCCTTTATATTCGCCTGTATTCCCGTAATTTTCTTTTATGCTAGTTTGTATTTTAAAGCTAAGCCCAGCGACAAAAGACCAATTGGGGCATTGCTCTCCATTTTTGCCGTTGTAATATTATTTTGGGCAGTTTTCAAACTCAACGGTTCGGCACTCACCACTTGGGCCGATCGCTATACTGATCGCGCCATTACCGGCAATACTGAAACGGTCTTTAACGGGTTGAAACTAGCCAAAGAAGTGGAGTACAAAAAAGATACTACCGAGTTGTATGACGCCACGTTTCGACTCCAAAAAGTGGATGGAGAAGTACAAAAAGTAGTCGATTACCCCGTTTATTTTAGGAATGTAGCCCCAGATAAATTGCCCAAAGAAAATACGAAAGTTAGTTTATGGGCTACCAATTTAAGCCAATCCATCAATCCGGGTTGGGTAATTCTACTCACGCCATTGGTTGTGGCTTTCTTTACGTATTTACGCAGTCGGAAAAAAGAACCCTCTACGCCCACCAAAATCGCATTCGGATTATTGATATCCGCCTTGTCGGTATTGGTGATGGTTGCTGCGGTAAAAATGGGTGGCAACGGATCAGAAAAAGTAAGCGTGTGGTGGCTCGTAGCCAATTACGGCATCATTACCATCGGAGAACTGTTCTTGAGCCCCATGGGATTGTCAGTCGTCTCAAAATTAAGCCCCACCAATATCACTTCGCTCATGATGGGCGGTTGGTTTTTATCAACTTCCATCGGAAACAAATTAAGCGGTGTGCTCGCGAGCATGTGGGATACCTACGAAGACAAAACCGATTTCTTTTGGATTAACTTTTCCTTGTTGATGTTTGCCACCGTATTGATGTTTGTGTTGTTAAAGCAACTCAATAAAGTGATGCAGGAAAAAGGAATAAATTAAAAATAGCTACTATGGAAAAGAATATAACCTTAGCACAAATCCAAAATTTTAAAGGTAAATATCCCAAACAATTGTGGTATTTATTTTTTAGCGAAATGTGGGAACGCTTTAGTTTCTATGGTATGCGCGGCATGTTGGTCGTTTTTATGGTCTCCAAATTGGGTATGGACGACACCACTTCACAACTGCAGTATGGCGCAACCCAAGCCTGGGTGTATGCCTTTACGTTTGTGGGTGGATTATTTGCCGACAAAATTTTAGGCTTTCGAAAGTCCCTGTTTTGGGGCGGACTGCTCATGATTGTAGGCAGTGTAATTTTGGCGCTCAATCCACAATCCTTTTTCTTTATCGGAATTAGTTTTACCATTGTAGGAACCGGTTTTTTTAAACCCAATATTTCCTCAATGGTGGGGCAATTGTACCACGAAAATGACGTGCGTCGGGATGCTGGTTTCTCCTTGTTTTATGCGGGAGTAAATATTGGCGCATTGGTGGGTGGCTATCTTTGTATAGCAGTGGCCAATGGCAATTTGTTTACCCAGTTTATTCCAGAAACCCTGCGTTGGAACTATGCCTTTGGATTTGCCGCTGTGGTAATGGTAATCAGTTTGCTCACCTTTACGCAAACCCAAAAAAGTTTAGGAACCATCGGACTTTCGCCTTTAGCCGATTGGACAAGTCAGAGGCGGTTTGCCTTCGAGTTGGGCACCTATGTTTTGTCGTTGGCATTGATTCCGGTGATCATTTTGATGGTAGCCAATACCACCTACACCGATTACTTTATGATGGTCATTGGGCCGGCGTCTATTTTGTATCTGTTTTATGAGATGCGTCACTTTAGCGCAGCGGAGAACAAGAAGTTGTTGGCAGCATTGGTGTTTATCCTGTTTTCGATTTTCTTTTGGGCTTTCTTCGAACAGAGCGGTGGCTCCCTGAGTTTATTTGCCTTAAACAACCTGAACAATACCGTACTGGGGATTCCATTAGACCCCAACGGGGTTAATAATTCAGCCAATTCCTTATTTGTAATTGGTTTTGCCGCCCTAGTAGGATTGGTTTGGGTAGGCCTCGCCAAGCGAAAAATGGAACCCAATACGGTGGTGAAATTCGGATTGGGCTTTTTGTTTTTGGCCGGTGGATTCTTTGTCTTTTATGCCACCCGCTTTTTTGCAGGTGCAGACGGCAAAACCTCTTTGGATGTATTCACTTTCGGATGGTTTGTGATCACCTTTGGCGAATTGTGCTTG
>Ga0209550_10003696_pt1 | contig 14564 bp, 10 predicted proteins | sample LauGreSuBDMM15SN_2_FD_187567 | JGI IMG/M metagenome (GOLD analysis project Ga0209550, IMG submission 187567) | Freshwater lake microbial communities from Lake Michigan, USA - Su13.BD.MM15.SN (SPAdes) (version 5) | ecosystem: Environmental > Aquatic > Freshwater > Lake | place: Lake Michigan...
CGATAGTCGCTTTTGCTGTCTCGATCAGATTGTCGAGTTCTAATGCTTCTGTACGTGCGGTATTAAATACTTTGGATTTATCTTTAAAGGAAATATGCTTACGACGTTCGTCGAGTTGCATAATTTCTTTAGTACCCTCATCCAGCAATTCCTGCGTACGGAATACACCGCAGTAATGCTGCATGGTTTTACGAATATCGTTAGCCACATCTTGTACACGCTCAGAGCCAGTAGAACCTTCTAACTTATTAAGTCGATCTAACGCTCCATCAATTCCATCGGCAGGTATAGGTTTGTGACTTTCTGAATGCAATTTACTTGAAATAATGTGGTTGCCCACAGCACGTCCAAAGACCAACAAATCTAATAAGGAATTTGTACCTAGACGATTAGCTCCATGTACAGAAATACATCCACATTCACCAATCGCATACAGACCGCGTACGATTTCTTGACTACCATTTTTAGGCGCAACAACTTGACCATGAATGTTGGTTGGAATACCACCCATTTGATAATGAATTGTCGGTATAACTGGAATCGGTTCTTTGGTTGCATCGACGTTCGCAAACTTATGACCGATTTCTAAAACAGAAGGCAAACGTTTACGTATGGTATCGGCACCAATGTGGCGCAGGTCTAACAAGACATGATCTTTCTTAGGACCACAGCCACGACCTTCTTTAATTTCTTGATCCATGGAGCGTGAAACAAAATCACGTGGTGCGAGATCTTTCAATGTAGGTGCATAACGTTCCATGAAACGTTCGCCTTCACTGTTAATCAAAATGCCACCTTCACCACGTACACCTTCGCTTATCAATACACCAGCACCAGCAACACCGGTCGGATGAAACTGCCAGAATTCCATGTCTTCAAGTGGTAAGCCTGCACGTGCTGCCATACCCATACCATCACCTGTATTAATGAAAGCATTAGTAGAAGCTGCCCAAATACGACCCCCGCCACCTGTAGCAAATACCGTAGTCTTTGCATGTATCTGTATTAACTCACTTGTTTCTATTTCTAATGCAAGTACCCCGACCACATCTCCCTCTGAATCTCTTATTAGATCTATAGCCATCCACTCTACAAAGAAATGTGTTTTCGCATGTACATTACGTTGATATAGAGTGTGTAGTAGTGAGTGGCCAGTACGATCAGCAGCAGCGCAAGCACGCTGCACAGGCTCCTCACCAAATCTTGCAGTATGCCCACCTATAAATCGCTGGTAAATTGTGCCATCCGGATTACGATCAAATGGCATACCAAAATGTTCTAGTTCATAAATTACTTTCGGTGCCTCACGACACATGAATTCAATCGCGTCTTGATCGCCTAAGTAGTCACTACCTTTGACCGTATCAAACATATGCCAGTACCAATTGTCTTCCGACATATTGCCTAGTGATGCACCGATACCACCTTGTGCAGCAACAGTATGTGAACGGGTAGGAAAAACTTTAGATAACACGGCGACATTCAAACCCGCTTCTGCTAATTGCAAAGAAGCGCGCATGCCAGAACCGCCGGCACCAATAATCACAGCGTCAAAACGACGTGTAGGAATGGAGGATTTAATAGCTGACACGATTTACACGCTCCAAAGAATCTGTACAGTCCAACCGGCACAAGCGACCAGCCAGAGTATGGTGAAGACTTGTAATAACAAACGTACACCCACTGGTTTAACGTAATCCATCCAGATGTCACGCATACCAACCCAGACGTGATAGTACAAAGCAAGAAAAGTCACCAGTGACAATAACTTAAACCATTGCATTGCAAATAAACCAGCCCAGCCTTCATAAGTCACTTCATCGGTAATCAAGTAAGCGACCAGCAAAACTAAAGTAAACAGCGCCATCACAATAGCTGTGACACGCTGAGCTAACCAATCTTTTAAACCATAATGCGCACCAACCACTAAACGCTTAGGTCCTATACGTTCGATCGTCATGTTTACGCTCCAAATAATTTAAGGGCGACTAATGCCGTTAAAGGCAAACTCACTGCAAAGACAATGCGTGCAGATTTACGTGCACCTTCTTTGGTCAAGCCTATATGCGCATCCATAATTAGATGTCGTATGCCACCGCATAAGTGATGCAAATAAGCCCAGCTCAATGCAAGAATTGCCAACTTGACTGACCAATGGCGCACATAACCTTGCAAATAGTTGAAGGAAATTTCAGAGGTAATACTTTTATCAAATAGATAAAGCACGAACGGCAGCAATAAAAACATTAATGCACCACTCACACGATGCAATATCGACACCACACCTGCTAAAGGCAAGCGGTAGTGCATCAATTGCGTAATGTGAATATTGGTAAATCTTCTTGCTGGCTTGGTAGTCACTTCAGACATATGCATCCTTCTAGACTAAAAGTTTCCTAAACACACTAAAACCGCTTGATTCTATCTGTTAAAACACTTCTTTGATTATCACTGTCTGACTTGCCTCATTTGGACAGCGATATCGTCGATTTTTTTCAAACCAAAAGTCTTAACTCAATTCATTTTGGTAATGATGCTGCGCTGTGACATATAAAGCACGTCTAACTTCCACCGGCTTTTCACCATAAGTAAATGCCACCCTATCAACGCTCAGTAAAGGCACGCCAAGTGATACTTTTAATAGAGCTGCAGCAGCTTCATCAGCGGCAACCGCCCTTACTTTTTCCGAGGCATGAATCATTTGCGTGCCAAATTCGGCTTCAAATAATCCATACATCGGTCCTTTGTACTCATCTAAACGCTCAACAGTTAGTCCTTTAAATAGACTACCGGGCAACCAGATTTCTTCCAAAATAATGGGCGTGCCATCAAAAAATTGCACGCGCTTGATGTAGACCACGGAATCACCGGCCTTCATGTCCAACAAACGCGTTACTTCTGCTGGCCCGCGCATGCGCTTGACCTCAATAATATGATTTTCCGGCTGCTGAGCATCGCCATTATCTGGCATTAGCCGCAAAAACCGAAACTGCACTTTTGCCTCATGATGCGTCGCGACAAAGGTACCCTTACCCTGACGCCGAACAACCAAATTTTCTGCCGACAATTCATCAATTGCTTTGCGCACTGTTCCTTGACTGACCTTAAAGCGATACGCTAACTCAACTTCACTAGGGATCAACTCACCCGGCTTCCACTCACCAGATTGCAGACTTTGCACAATCAAGGATTTAATCTGCTGATAGAGCGGACTAAATGTGGGGGAGCCGGAAGCATTGCTAGTCACACCAGAATTGCTTGGTGCGCCAGTTGGTGCCGGAGGGAGAACAGTCTGGGTCATGGGTAACGATTTCACCACAAATGCACCGTTACCGTCCAGAAAATTGTGCAGTACTATGTCTTATATAAGATATAAGATCAGGATTGACACAGTAGATCGACAGGCCTACACTCGCGAGCAAACTTTCTGGCAGGTAAAGTCTTATAAAAACCCCTCTTTTCTTATCATTTTGATCACATTGGAGATGTAACATGGCTAAAACCCCCATGCGTGTTGCTGTCACTGGCGCCGCCGGCCAAATCGGCTACTCACTACTGTTTCGTATTGCGAATGGCGACATGCTGGGTAAAGACCAGCCAGTCATCTTGCAATTATTAGAAATTCCAGATGAAAAAGCGCAAAAAGCCTTAAAAGGCGTGATGATGGAAATCGATGATTGCGCGTTTCCACTGTTAGCAGGCATGACTGCGCATGCTGATCCTATGACTGCTTTCAAAGATATCGATGTTGCGCTGCTAGTAGGTGCACGTCCACGTGGCCCAGGCATGGAGCGTAAAGATTTGTTGGAAGCCAATGCACAAATTTTCACCGTACAAGGTAAAGCACTCGATGCAGTCGCTTCACGCAATGTAAAAGTTTTAGTCGTTGGCAATCCAGCTAACACGAATGCTTACATTGCAATGAAATCTGCACCTAGCCTGCCTGCTAAGAATTTCACGGCGATGTTACGTCTAGATCATAACCGCGCACTGTCACAAATCGCAGCGAAAACAGGCAAGCCAGTGGCAGCGATTGAAAAGCTCTGCGTATGGGGTAATCATTCACCAACCATGTATGCAGACTATCGCTTTGCCAATATTGATGGCAAGTCTGTTAAAGACATGATTAACGATGAAGCATGGAATAAAGATACGTTCTTGCCTACCGTTGGTAAACGTGGTGGCGCCATTATCGAAGCACGTGGATTGTCTTCCGCAGCCTCCGCAGCCAATGCAGCTATTGATCACATCCATGACTGGGTGTTAGGCACACACGGCAAGTGGACCACGATGGGCATTCCTTCAGATGGTTCTTATGGCATTCCTAAAGATACGATGTTTGGCTTCCCTGTTACGACAGAAAATGGCGAATACAAAATCGTACAAGGCTTGGACATTGATGCATTCTCACAAGAGCGTATCAACCTCACTCTCAAAGAATTAACAGAAGAGCGTGATGGCGTAAAACATCTACTGCCTTAAGAAGTAAACCTTAAGAAGTAAAGAACAGCGTTGCATGAGATTTTTTTGTGCAACGCTATTTCAAACATAAAGCACAGATTTCTGGGATTTGATGCATGCACCCCTCCGTAGTTCTGTTTAAAGAATCGAACATAGCGGTAGCATTACCGATAGGCGATCACTATGCAGGGTCAAAAAATTATGCGCAAGCAGCAGCACGAATACCGTTTTAATTAATTTTTACTCTGAAAAAGCAAGGAGAGCACATGTCCCACAATACGCTGAATACGCTCAAAGAATTCAAAATTTCTGGTACTAAAAAAGGGAAGTTTTATTCACTTCCTGCACTACAAAAAAAATTAGATATCAATATCGACCGTTTGCCGGTCTCTATCCGAGTCGTGCTTGAATCCGTTTTACGTAATTGTGATGGAAAAAAAGTCACTGAAGAGCATGTAAAACAACTCGCACGATGGAAACCAAAAGCAGAACGCACAAATGAAATTCCTTTTGTTGTAGCCCGTGTTGTGTTGCAAGACTTCACTGGCGTGCCTTTGTTGGCTGACCTCGCTGCTATGCGTGGTGTTGCATCAAAAATGAGCAAGAATCCCAAGAACATTGAGCCACTGGTTCCAGTTGATCTGGTTGTAGATCACTCTGTGCAAATTGATCACTTCCGTGAAAAAGGTGCGCTCGATCTAAACATGAAATTGGAATTCCAACGCAATAACGAGCGTTATCAATTTATGAAATGGGGTATGCAAGCCTTTGATACCTTCGGCGTTGTACCTCCTGGCTTTGGTATCGTGCATCAAGTTAATCTGGAATACTTAGCACGTGGTGTGCATCATAAAGAAGGTTTGTATTACCCAGACACCTTAGTAGGCACTGATTCCCACACCACCATGATTAATGGCATTGGTGTCGTTGGTTGGGGCGTGGGTGGTATTGAAGCTGAAGCAGGTATGTTAGGACAGCCAGTATATTTCCTCACACCGGATGTGGTTGGTGTGAATTTAACTGGCATCTTGCGTGAAGGCGTAACCGCAACCGATTTAGTACTCACCATTACTGAACTGCTGCGCAAACAAAAAGTGGTCGGTAAATTTGTTGAGTTCTTTGGTGAAGGCACATCTACACTGTCATTGACCGACCGCGCAACCATCGCCAACATGGCACCTGAATACGGCGCAACGATGGGCTTCTTCCCCGTTGATGAAGCAACGATTGAATATTTCCATGGCACTGGTCGTAGCAAAGCAGAAATCGATGCCTTTGAATCTTATTTCAAAGCACAAAAATTATTTGGCATTCCAAAAGTAGGTGATATTGATTACAGCAGCGTGGTTCAACTCGACCTCACTACCGTTGCACCTTCACTTGCAGGTCCTAAGCGTCCACAGGACAGAATTGAAATCGGTAATGTAAAAGCAACCTTCAGCGATTTATTTTCTAAGCCAGTCTCTGATAATGGCTTTAATAAAAAAGCAGAAGATTTGGATGCGGACTACACCACTAGTGATGGCGTGCATGTTAAAAATGGCGATATCTTAATCGCTGCTATTACTTCTTGCACCAACACTTCTAATCCTAGTGTGTTACTTGCAGCAGGTTTGTTAGCTAAGAAAGCGGTTGCAGCAGGATTAACTGTTGCACCACATATTAAAACATCACTCGCTCCTGGATCACGTGTAGTCACTAAATATCTCGAAGCAGCAGGTTTATTACCTTACCTCGAGCAATTAGGTTTTGGTGTGACCGCCTATGGTTGTACAACCTGTATTGGTAATGCAGGAGATCTAACACCAGCAATGAATGAAGCCATCGTCAAGAACGATATTGTTGCTTCAGCAGTCTTGTCAGGTAACCGTAACTTCGAAGCACGTATTCATCCTAACATTCGTTCTAACTTCCTCGCCTCCCCTCCATTAGTCGTGGCTTATGCCATTGCAGGTAATGTCACACGCGACTTAATGACTGAGCCTGTAGGCAAAGGTAAAAATGGTAGAGACATTTATCTTGGCGACATTTGGCCAACTAGCGCAGAAATCGCTAAGCTCATGAAATATGCGATGAATGCAAAAACCTTTAAATCAAATTATGCAGATGTTAAAGGTGCGCCTGGCAAATTATGGGAAGACATCAAAGGTGTGGCTACAGGCGAAATTTATAACTGGCCTAAATCCACTTACATTGCTGAACCACCTTTCTTCCAAGATTTCACAATGGAGCCTAAGGCTGCAGCAACGGGTATTGCAAATGCACGCGCACTAGGCGTGTTTGGTGATTCAATCACGACTGACCATATTTCTCCAGCAGGTTCAATTAAAGAATCTAGCCCAGCAGGTAAATGGTTACTCGCGAATGGTGTATTGAAAGCTGACTTCAATTCCTATGGATCACGTCGTGGTAATCATGAAATCATGATGCGCGGTACGTTTGCAAACGTGCGCATTAAAAATCTCATGATTCCAGCGAAACCAGATGGCTCACGAGTAGAAGGCGGCGAAACTATTTTTCAACCTAGCGGTGAAGCAATGTCGATTTACGACGCTGCAATGAAATATATTCATGATGGCGTGCCCACCATGATTTTTGCAGGCGAAGAATATGGTACAGGCTCTTCACGTGACTGGGCTGCTAAGGGCACACAATTGTTAGGTGTGAAAGCAGTAGTTGCTCGTTCCTTTGAACGTATTCATCGCTCTAATTTAGTTGGTATGGGTGTACTACCTTTACAGTTCTTAGGTAATGACAGCATTGAATCCTTAGGCATTACAGGGAATGAAAGTTTTGATTTGCTGGGCATAGAACACAGCATCAAGCCACAGCAAGAAGTGACTTTGGTGATCAAGCGTGCCAATGGTCAAACTCAACAAGCTAAACTTTTACTGCGTATTGATACACCGATTGAAGTTGATTACTACCGTCATGGTGGTATTCTGCCTTTCGTACTGCGTCAATTACTCGCAGCGTAAATCAAAATAATCTGACTGATGGAATGCATTAGTTTTCGAACGATTCCGTTAGTCAGATAACGCATCACGTTAGAAAAAATTTCGGAGACATTCATGATAAAAATTTTCATTGCTTTCGTTATCTTTGCTGTTATCTCAGTCACCTTATTACTAAAAATGGGTGATAAAGTGGATATGCAAGGTGAAACACACGGCGTCCCTACTGAAACCTCCGCGCCTGCAGCGACAGAAACACCAGCAGCAGCGACACCTGCACCAGAAAAAAAATAATTCTTTTTGTTTCCCAAGAGCGTGGACTGTAAATCACAGTGCCGCGCTTTTTTTATTTTGATTTACTCGTAACGCAATTCACCCCAACTCTATTAAAATTCATCAACTTCAACTTATCTACACGATAAAGTCTATGCGCCGCCCTACCAAGAGTTCTTCTCGTAAAATTTCTGCTGATAGTCAACGTCTAGTCACGCTAGCGCAATCGCATGGGCAAGCCGCTAGTCGTATGGAGCAACGCGAATGGGAACGTCAACTCGAACAACTTCTACAAGCCCAGCTAGCGAGTAATCAGCAATTAGCGATTGATAATGCGCTTGATCATTTATTTCATGCAGATGGTGAAGCTTATGATGATTTACTCGACATCGTAGAAGCCGTAAGCTGTAGCTGCACTCTAGAACACAATGGTAAACATTTTGATGCTTTGCTCATCGCTATGCCTATCCTTAGCTGGACTCGGTTTACGATTGCATCTGGCCCTATCCAAATTGAACTCCTACAATCACTCACTACTCAGCTAATTGCACATATATTAGCAAGCGATGTGCATATCGCGATTGCGCCACATTTATTTTCTATTGATCAGCTACCACGCAGTTACTGCGAGACCTATGCACTCACACGTCGTATGGCACAAGCTTCGATATCGCAAACAGGCTTTGCCATGCCCATAGAAATACCAGATACAGCACCTTTTTTGGCAGATACAAGACAACTCCTTTTTGTCATTACAGCAGAGCATAGAAAACCACTACTGCGCTGGCAAGAAGATAATATCAACAGCAATCTTCAAATCAGTACCCAAGCTGCACTCACACAATGGCAAGTGCATGCAACACCCATCCTACAAAAATTATTACCTGGTTGCGGTATTGAGCTACTGTTACCTGAAGCTTATTTTGTCGCTTGTAGAAATGCAGACAAAATGATTCGTCCTATCTCTATACGTGCAGCAGTCCATTACTTAACGCATGCGCTGAATATCGATGCAGGTCAACTCCAAGCCGTGGTGGCATCTGTGGGTGATGATAGTCATGAATTACGCATCGATGAATACCGCGTCAGTTTTAGCGTTGTGAATAATCATGATGTATTTTATGGTGTGATCTGGCCACTGTATGACGAAGAAAGTGGCGAAGAAGATGCACAACTCAGCAGTAGTCATGCATTGAATAAAAGCACGGTCTCGCCATTGCAGCAAATCGTCATCTTATTACGTGAATCAGGCATCACGCACATCACTAAATCTGACATGCTCTTTCCACCCGAATGTTGTGATGACTGTGGCGCACCTTTGTTTTGTGATCAAGCAGAAGAAATGGTACATGCAGAAATGCCAGAAGATAGCGTGCAACAGGGTGGGCACTTACATTGAACACGATTTCACTGATTGCGCCATTTGATCGCAAAGTCCCTCTGCTATAATTTGCGGCTCGTCGGGGCGTAGCGCAGCCTGGTAGCGCACTTGCATGGGGTGCAAGGGGTCGCGAGTTCGAATCCCGCCGCCCCGACCAATAAAAATTAGGAACTAACCGAACAAATACTTACAGTTGTCGGTCTCACTCCTAATTCTTCGGAACTCAATTGATCACTCTAGTGCTTCAATCCGATCAGACTTCACATCAAAGTAATCAATCAATGTTATTGCTGTCCGCCGATTTGGTCTGCCTTAGCCAGTAGTGCCTCAGCCATACGGATGCTGGCAATATCGATCATACGACCATCCAGACTGACGGCACCCTTGCCAGCTTTAGCGGCCTCGTCCATCGCTTGCATGATACGTCGAGCACGCGTGACTTCAGCCTCGGAGGGTGTGTAAACCTGATTCGCTAATTCGATTTGTGATGGATGAATCGCCCACTTGCCTTCATAGCCCAAAACCGCAGCGCGGTTAGCCGCAGCCAGATAACCATCCGTATCGCTAAAATCACCGAAGGGACCATCAATCGGACGCAGACCGTACGCACGGCACGCCACCATCATGCGCGTTTGTGCTGCATGCCACGGGTCAGTCCAGAAGTATTCACGATTACCATCTTCGTCACGGTCAGTCAGCACACCAGAATCTTTATTGACGCCCCCAATCACCGTGGTGCGCGCGCGCGTCGATGCAGCGTAATCTGCTACACCAAAGGACATGGCTTCCAGACGCTTGCTGGATTGCGCAATGGCTTCAACATTCGCCATACCGAGCGCGGTTTCGATCAAAACTTCAAAGCCGATGCGTTTGGTGCGCCCCATCGCGGTTTCAATCTGCGTCACCATCATGTCGATAGCATACACATCAGCTGGAGTGCCAACCTTCGGTATCAGGATCATGTCTAAGCGTGGACATGCTTCGACTATATCCACTACATCGCGATACATGTAGTGCGTATCCAGACCATTAATACGAACCATCATGGTCTTGCGACCCCAGTCGATATCATTCAGGCCTTGAATAATGTTCTTGCGGGCCTGTGCCTTATCATCCGGCGCAACCGCATCTTCAACGTCGAGGAAAATAATATCTGCCGCTGATTTAGCGGCTTTCTCGAACATAGCTGGATTAGAACCAGGTACCGCTAGTTCAGAGCGGTGTAGCCGCGCAGTCGCCTGCTCGATGATGGTGAAGCTCATGACATCTCCTTAGTTAATTTATCCTGTCCAACCGAGACCGGCTGCTGCACAATTAATCGAGGTCAGCAATGCCTCGCGTACTTCGCTTCCGCCCTGCCCCTCGCGTAGCTGACGCAATAGTTGCACCTGCTCACGGCTCACATGATTGAGTGTCTCCAGACGACGCGACAAGCGTCGCATAAATTGCGGAAAACGCTCGCCAAGAACAGTCTCGCCTGAGACAGATTTAAGCATCTCGGCTGTTAACTGATACTCCTGCACGATCTGTTGGAAAATTTCTTCGCGTGTGCCCTTATCAGCCACCAGATTCGCGTACTCGCGTGCGATATCAAGATCTACTTGGCATAGAGCACGCTCCACCTCATCCATCACACTTCTGAACAAAGGATATTCTTTAAACATACGCTGCAACAGCTTGAGTCCGCTTTGCTCGCGCACATCGAGAAAAGCACGGATGCCAGAACCTACGCCGTACCAACTAGTCACCATATGTCGGTTCTGAGTCCAAGCGAACACCCATGGAATAGCGCGCAAGTCGGCCAGTGTCTGAGCCTGTGTCCGTCGCGCCGGACGCGAGCCAATGTTTAGCATCGATAACTCTTCCAGCGGAGATGACCCCTGAAGATAAGCCAACATATCCGGACGCTCCATCAGCTTGCGATAGGCCGTCCAAGAAGTGCCAGATAAAGCCTCCATTGCCTCTTCATACTCATGCAGCGGCAGCTTCTCTACCGCTTGCTGCGACAGCAGCACATGATTAAGCACCGAAGCACCGAGTAATTCAGTTTGGTAGAGCGCGGTGCCACGGTTGGCGTATTTGAGCGATACCACTTCACCTTGATCCGTCAGGCGAAACATACCTCGAATAGTGCCTAAAGGTGTCGCCTCAATCGCGCGACTGGTTGGAACACCGCCGCGACTCACCGAGCCACCGCGACCATGAAAAAAACTAATCGAGACACCAAACTCTTCCCCAACGCGCACCATCTGGCGCTGGGCTTTGGCTAACTCCCAATTCGCAGCGAAGTAGCCACCGTCTTTATTCGAGTCGGAATAACCGACCATCACCTCTTGTACTTTGCGTTGCCTTGCCAGACTGCGTTGCACCACGGGTACCGAGAGTAGTTCGCGCAAAATCGTTGGTGCGCGACGCAGATCGGGAATTGTCTCAAGCAGCGGTACCACTGGCAGGGTGCAGCCCTCCATGCCCGCGCTGTCAGTGAAGAGACCAGCTTCTTTAGCCAACAGATAAACGCCAAGCACATCAGTGGCACTGTGGGTCATTGACAAGATCAAGGCACCAAATGCTTCGCGATCAATGGTCTGACGCAATTCGGCAATTACGCGAAAGGTGTCGAGTGTTTCGCGTGCCTCTGCAGATAAATCGGAATCTTCGCGAACTACACCGCGTGGCGTCGATAACTCGTTGAGAATCCAGCGCTTCCATTCCTCGGAGTCAGATGCAGGCGCATCGGCACTTTGGCTGCGACGATATAGTTCAGAAAGCGTTTGATTAATGCGTAGCGTATTCTCACGAATATCAAGTCGCACTGTAGAAAAACGGAATATACCCACCTCACGCAAGAGAGGCAGCAGCAGCGAATCAGCAACACTCGCTATGCCCGCTTCTCGCAATGCGGTGTACATCAACTTAACATCTTGAATCAGCGCATCCGCTGAACGATAACCCGAGTCTGGATCTGGTAACGCACGATTAGTAGACTCTTCCAGCGTCTTAATCAGCTTGAGTCGCATAAAACCCAAAAACTGACGGAAAATTTCGCCAGGATTACGCTCTGCTAGATAACGCGCGGCAGGCATCCTGTCGAGACACTCCGTGACATATTGCACAAAGTTATAGGGAATACTAAGCGAGCGCTCGGATATGCTCAGTACACGAATGAGCGACGAGATACGATCGATGTAGCGTCGCAAGGCAGCTTCACGCGTCTCCCACAGTGAGCGACGCGTAACTTCACTGGTGACATAGGGATTGCCATCACGATCACCACCCACCCATGAACCAAAACTAATGAGTGCCGGCGTCTCAAGTTCATGCTCAGGGAAATAACGCCGAAATTCGGTTTCGATTTTTGCCATCACCTGTGGCACGACGTCGTACAAGTTCTCCTGGAAAAAATACAAACTCCAAGCTACCTCTTGCTCAACGGTGGGCTTTTCAAGTTTTAGCTCGCCAGTCAGCCATAACAATTCAATCTCGATACAGATCGCTTGCTCCAACTGCTCTCGTTCGCGGGGTGTCCAGTAGTTGGATTCCAGCTCATGCAGCTTGAGATAAATGCGGCGATAACACTCCAGTACCGTGACTCGCTTCGCCTCGGTGGGATGTGCAGTGATAGTAGGCCGAATACGTAGTTCGTCCAACGCTTTTTGAATCTGCTCGGCCTTAATGCCCTGCTCACGCATCTGCTTGAAGGTATAAGCGAACGTCCCCGGTACATTATCAATACCGTGATCAGTCTCGGTGAAGCGACGATTACGCATATCGCGGTTTTGCTCTGCAATCGCAAGTAGTTGAAACCAGATGCCTTGTGCACGTAATGCTTTGCACAGCAAGCCCGAGTTGATACCCGTAAATGCTCGATTTACCTCAATCAAAGGAACCAGTTCCGGTTGCAGACGCTGGAATACAGCGAGATACAACTCACGCAACAGAGTAGTGCGTGAGAAGCCATCGCCAGCCAGCGGTGACAACTCCACTGTTTCTGCGACGCCGAGGGTCACCATATTATTCACTGATGGCTCTCTTACTTGCCGATAGTAGCAAGTGCTTTTTGCACCGTTATACCCAGCTCAGATGCACTTGGCGAAACCAGCAAACCGTAGGAAGCCATGATCTCGGATTTTTCAAGTGCGGTATCACCTTCACCCGAAATAATCGCACCTGCATGGCCCATGCGACGACCTTTCGGTGCTGTCAGGCCAGCGACATAACCTACCACCGGCTTGGTCATATTTTCTTTGATCCACTTCGATGCTTCAGCTTCCTGTGGACCACCTATCTCGCCGATCATCACCACGACCTCAGTTTCAGGATCTTCCTGAAAACGTGCCATCTGATCAAGAAACGAGCTACCGTTGATCGGATCGCCACCAATACCTACGCTAGTCGTGACGCCGATGCCCAGTGCTTTCATCTGCGCCGCTGCCTCATAACCAAGTGTGCCAGAGCGAGAAACAATGCCGACATTACCTCGAATATAAATATTTCCCGGCATGATGCCGAGCATGGCTTTGCCCGCGCTGATAATACCTGCGCAATTTGGACCCACGATGGTAGTGCGTTTTTCTTTTTGGTAGCGAAGTAAATAGCGCTTAACGCGCATCATGTCTTGCGCAGGAATACCATCGGTAATGATGCATACTAAATCTAACCCTGCATCAGCAGCTTCCATTAATGCATCCGCAGCATAGGGCGGCGGCACAAAGGCCAAGCTCGCCTGCGCACCCGTCGCATTGACGGCCTCTTGTACGGTATTAAATACCGGACGATCGAGGTGAATCTTGCCACCCTTACCCGGTGTAACACCTCCCACTACATTGGTGCCGTATTGAATCATTTCTCTAGCGTGAAAGGTGGCCTTGTCGCCAGTGAAGCCCTGCACAATGACACGTGTTTTTTCATCGATCAAAATACTCATTTTCTCAATCTCCCCTTGTTTGCAGGATCAGCTGACCTGCTCGCCGCGGGCGAGCTTGACCGATTTTTCACAGGCTTCCATCAGCGAATCAGCGGTCACAATTGGTAAGCCACATTCACGAATGATTTTCTGTCCCTCTTCAACATTGGTACCAGCCAATCTAACGACCAGTGGAACGCGCAAATCTTTCGCGGCCAGTACAACACCCTGCGCCACCCAGTCGCAACGATTAATACCTGCGAAAATATTGACCAGAATGCATTTCACGTTTTGATCTGTCAGCACCAAATTGAATGCTGCGGCAACGCGTTCAGGTGAAGCACCACCACCTACGTCAAGGAAGTTAGCTGGCTCACCACCGCAGTACTTGATATTGTCCATGGTAGCCATAGCAAGGCCAGCACCATTGATGATGCAGCCGATATCGCCTTCAAGCCCGACATAATTCAAACCGAATTCGGCAGCGCGTGCTTCACGTGGATCTTCTTGTGTTGAATCTCGCATTTCAGTAACTTGCGGGCGACGAAACAAGGCGTTATCGTCGAACGACATTTTGCCGTCGAGCGCGATC
>Ga0209550_10003697_pt1 | contig 14560 bp, 9 predicted proteins | sample LauGreSuBDMM15SN_2_FD_187567 | JGI IMG/M metagenome (GOLD analysis project Ga0209550, IMG submission 187567) | Freshwater lake microbial communities from Lake Michigan, USA - Su13.BD.MM15.SN (SPAdes) (version 5) | ecosystem: Environmental > Aquatic > Freshwater > Lake | place: Lake Michigan, USA...
CATCATGCCAATACCGCTTTTACTTATGCGTGTTCTAGTGTTCACGATAAAAGTGTCATTTATATTTTTCGTAAAGAAGAATGGTTTCGTGCATTTATACATGAAACCTTTCATCATTTTGGGTTGGATTTTTTACGATTAGATCAATCAGAAAGCATAAAACGAATACAAGAAACGTTTCATCTCTCGCATATAAAAGATATACGTGTATATGAAACCTATTGTGAAGTTTGGGCAGAAATGATACAAATACTTTTTTATGTTTCGTTTTCTAGTCCATCAAGAAAAAACACAGGGAATTCTACTAGAAAACATAAAACGAATACGATGAATAACGTGTATAAATGGTTGAAATATGAACGATTGTTTTCACTTTTTCAATGTACAAAAGTATTGAAGTTTCATCATATAGATTACTTTTCTCTTTTAGATAATGTGTCCATCGGTCAAAGATATAAAGAAGACACACAGGCGTTTTGTTATTATATTCTGAAATGTATTTTAATGGTTCATATAGATTCTTTTTTAGAATTTTGTAATGGAAAGATACAGTTTTTATTAACACAAGAAAACTTAAGAAAATATACGGATCTCATTCTTTCTCTTGCACGATCGGATAGAATGAGAGAAGGTATCGGAATGGTAGAAAAAAATAAGATATTGGATTCTGGTTTTCAATCTACATTACGAATGAGTTCGTTGGAATTTTCTTAGAAATCATAAATAATAATAAAAAATTGAAAATAAAAAGAATTTTTTATTATTTTAAAATGAAAACATTGTATTCTTTACCTGATGATATACTACGGTTGATATTTGACTTTGATTCTACCTATAGAGATTATTTCTCTCAAAAAATAGTTCCTATTCTACCCTATTTTTGTTTAAGAAAAAAGAATCATTTATTGTTTCGTGCGAGAGAAATGATGGAAAAAATAGAAGATCCTAATATTTCACGTTTTTGGAAAATATATGATGATTCTGTGGAATTATTTGAAACAGTGGATGATGTAACATCTCATTATACTCTTCGTTTTGTAAATCAAAATAAAATTTCACGTTTTATTTCGTTATTTATGATGGATGAAGATCGCGAGCATTATTCTTTTTGTATGAATACGATCAATATAGAAGAATATTTCATTCATTGCATTCAACCTCTCTTACTAAAACATAAACATAATCATATTGTGGTAGATTCCGAAAACAAAGAATATTATTATCACTTGAATTTTCAACCGTATCCACGAGGTCTTACTACAGACAAGGCATTTATTTATGACGATAAAGATGACGAACAATTAAGTGCAGCCGTAGGTATATTTGATGGAAAAACACCTATTTTCTTCAAGAAACCTCAAGGAATAAAAAAGGTAATTAAAAGAGCACGTTCTCATTTTCTTAATTGAAATCGTATGTTTTACCTCCTCCATTACTATCAGAATCTACTACATTCGTATAAAAGTAAGTTTGTATTTGTTCATTTTGCCATTCTTCATAACGTTGTTGTTCATTTGGTTTGTTTCCACGTATTCTATCATAGAAAAATTCTTCAGGATAATATAGTACTCTTTCTGGATCCAGTATTGTATTGGTAGGTATGACTTCCGTTGCAACAGGTACAACTTGATTTCGCATACTCCGAGTGATACGGCCTGAATAAGGGCTAGCTAATGTTCCTAATTGTTGGACAATGATTTGACTAGTTTCTGTATCGGTTAATTCCGGAAAAGTACTACTCATCGTTTCTAAATCACTGAAAGATATGGGACATATTTTGTGGATTAAATATTCATAACCAAGCCGAAAAAGGAAAACTACCATAGTCCATTGTTGAATGGCGATAAAATAGTCACAAGTGTCGTAATCATTCTTTTTTTTATGGATATCAATAGAAATGTCAGTACAACCAATAAAGTCAAGAGTAAGTGTTGTAATGGAGAAAATAAAGATTCCTCCTAAAATAAGTTCCATTAAAATACTTTCGTTGTTTTCTCTTGTTGCACCATATGAACTTGTTCCACCATATGAACTTGTTCCACCATATGAACTTGTTCCACCGTATGAACTTGTTCCACCATATGAAAATGTTTTATTTCCGTTATACATATTTTTTAATTGTTTTTTCAATTCTTTTATCATTTTTTCGTCAAATATGTGTTTTTTATGATTTTGTTTTTTCATGTTTTTGTAGAACGTTTGAAATTCTACTGCTTTTTGATATCCATTCTTCATTGTTTCGCTCAATTGTTTTTGAAAAGAACTATTCATTTTTATTTTACTCTTAAAAAAAATATAATCGACTAATAATAACCAATTTTTGATATGAATGACGTTTTTCATACGAGTTTGTTTCTTTTTTAGAAAATCATAAATCATTTTGGAAATGTATTTCGTTTTCATTTTTTTTTCAGTTTTCCTTTTATGACTTTTGGATTTATTTCTTGTTTGGTAATACATGTTATACATTATATATGTATTTTTCTATTAGAAAAAAGAAAGTACGAGAAATAAAAAATGAGATAAGAAATAACAGAACACTTTACAAAACAGAATTATATCTATACGATATTCTCTTTCCATTCTTTTGTTAAAACACATCCTAATGTTTTCGTTCTTTCAATATTCTTTCTTTTTGTATACATAATCACTACGTTCTGAATCGTATTTAACTTCTTGGTATGTTGTTTACATAATAAAGATCCATGACGAATGACTTTTTGAAGATCTTTTTTTGTAAGTGTCATATCAGATATAACAGCGACAACATGACAAGAAGAAATATCTTTTGCATGGAACCATAGATCCTCTGGATCACTTATTTTGACTATTTGATCATTGTCTTCTGCATTTTCTCCTACACGATATAAAACCGAAAAATCTGAAAAAGAGATTTCAATACTTTTCATTCTTTTCTATGCAGAATCTTTTTTGAAAAAGTACATCCTTTCAAATTTCTAATTTTTTCCTAGAAAAGAAATATTAGTTTTTCTAGAAAAAAGAAACAAGTAAAGAATAGCATGTTCTCTATGAAAATGGTCTCTGAAATTGAAAAGAAAATAATGGAATTAGATAAAAAACGTTTGGGATTTTCTGAAAATATGCAATTAGTATGTAGAAAAAAAAACGTTTCAAAAAAGATTAGATCAATTCCTTCGTATGTTATGAACCCTAACCCGTATGATTTAGAAAAAGAATATAAAACGAAACGACGTTTTTTAAGTAACAGAAATGTTTGATATTATGATACCTGATATTTATATTCAATTAAGTACTGGATTAGGAATATATTTTATTATTAATTCTTTATTAGATAAGAAAGTCATTGTATTAACATCATCAGTATGGTTCAGAGAAAAATGGTTTGTACAAATAGTATTATTACATAATGTCGCTTTAATGCTTTATTCTGGATGGACCTTTCAAAAAAGTATTTTAATAATGTATCAATTTATGACATGGGATGATATTTTTCATCCAACAATAGAAAATACTGCTTTATTTAATTCGTCTTTTTATGATGTAGCTTATTATTTTTATGTGAGTAAATATTACGAATTTCTAGATACATGGATTCATTATTTGAAAGGACGAAAACCTATTTTTTTACAAGTTTTCCATCACACTGGAGCAGTGATTTTAATGGGTATAGGTATATTGTATAAATGTCATGGAATTTGGGTATTTGTTGTATTTAATAGTTTTGTGCATACCATCATGTATTTTTATTATGCTTTGAGTACAATTGGAATTCCTTTTCCTTTAAAATCTTGTATTACCGCAATACAAATAACACAATTTGTGATAGGAATTCAATTTGCAGTTTATTACGACCTCTATACGATTCAATCCATTCAACAAAGTATAGCTTTAAAAAGTCTTATTTTATATTTAGTTGGATTGATCTATCTGTTTACTGATTTCTATACAAGCAACTATAAAAAAAAATAAACTAGTAGAATCATTCTAAAAAAGGTTAGAATCAACTATTGAGAAAATGGTTCTTTTTTCTTTTTTCCAGAACATGAAAAAAAGAAAAGGAAAATTTCAGACTTCAATCTTAGGAACAACCTTATTTTTCGCTCTTTCACGATATGCATTAAATTTCGGAGTTTGTTTTTTACAATTAGGACAAGAAACATGTATGTGATTAGAATGACAAGTTTTAATCCAATTCACAAAACAAGTATTACCAAAATGGTGACTACAATCAGTACTTATCACATCTTTCATTAAATGTTGTTCTAAGCAAATAGAACATTTATCTTCCATTGGACTTTCTAGTTTCATCTTGGCTAAGACTCGTAAAGGAATCTCAATTGGTTTTTTATCTTGTAAAATTCGTTCCACTTCTACACTTAACCGATGATCTAAAGTTCGTATTTGTTCTACTAAAAGAATCAGACTTTCATAACATAATAAAATAGTGGTTTGAAGAGATGATTTAAATAAATCTACCATTTCTACCATATGATTATTACTTAATACATTTTCTAGTTCACTACAATCACTTCTACGTTTGTGATAAATACGAATATTAACAATTAATGAGCGAGATAAACGAGCATATTCATCTGTTTCAATCTGATGTTCAATGACTTGATTTCGTCTTTGTCTACGATTGTTTTGTATATGTCGTATTGCATTATCTAATTCGTTCAATGGGAAAAGGTACTGTCCGTCCATTTTCTATATAATATATTGTGAAGTACTAGAAGACAATTTTTTAGTTTAAGCCGTTTTTGAATAAAAATGATGTAATGTTTGTATCCCGTATTTTTTATTGTACAATTCGGTCAAGAAAGGATCAAATAATAACATTTTAATTTCATTGGAACAATATTTTTCCCTTTTCTTCATAAATACTTCTAAATCATTTGTTTCTTTATACCATTCCTCCATTTTTTTATGATATTCTATTGTTTTTTTCCCCTTGCATATATATATCTTGTCTAAAGCTAAACCTAAAAGTTGTTGTAAAGGATTCATTAATTGGTTGGTAATATAGTAAGTATAATCCAACACTAATTTCTTTTGTGTGACATAATCCAATGTTTCAATCCTTTCTCCTAATAAAACGGATTTCTTTTCTAAGGATTGTATAAACACATATTTCATTCTTTCTCCTGGTTTGGGTTTATTCCCAGGGTCTCGTTCTCCAATACGGTTCGCTAATACTTTATGTGCAATTTGATCTGGATTTTTATAATCACTACGTAATGATTTTGTAATAGCTAATTTATCCATAGAAACATTTCCTTTGACTAATTTCTTTAATGAGTCATTTAAGAATTCTAATGCTTTTTGAATATTTTCTGGTTCTTTCATCAGAATAGTTAAAATACCTCCATATACATCTTTTAGATAATCACATGAATCACGTCGTTTTAAAGGTAATCCCATAAATTTGAGTTTTCCTTTATTCGGATTGAATTCATACAAGATTCCAACATATCGTTTTTTACTCAGAAGAATAAAAGACATGAGCGTTTTCTCATAGGTTAATTTCATTGGAGGAGGTAAATGATTAGAACATAATTGTGCGGCTTCTTGAGCTAATTCAATCGTAATTTCTAATGCTTTTGTTCCACGAATTGGCTTTCCATCCAATTCTTCTAAATTAAAACTAAAGAATACACTGTCTGTATCTCCATACACATAAGACGATCTTGTTCTTACTGTTTCACCGTTTTTTGTAGTATAGATCGTATTTTCATAAACTTCTTCAATCATTCTTTTCGCATATGTGATCATTTGTCTTCCAATGGATGTAATAGATGCAGCCACATCTTTTTCAAAGAAAGTAGAAACACTAGAACCCATTTGACCATACAAGGAGTTGGCTGTTACTTTGTATCCTAGTTGACGTTTATCTAAAACATTTGCAATAAAAGGATCCGTTTCATTTTCTGCTTTTGTTCTTGTTTCTTTTCTAGCCGATAGTAAATCTCCAATGATAGAAGGAATAATTCCTTCTTGACCTTGTGCCCAACAACATACTTTTTTCCCACATTTTTCTTTTTGTTTTCTTCCTAATTTCCCATTGGCTGTATATTTTTGTACTTGTGCGAAGGTATCAAATTCTACTGTTATATATTTATATTCTGGTAAATGATAATATTTTTCAGCAGACTCTGATAGTTGTGTACGGTTTTCTTCCGTAATAGTAATATCATTTATTTTGATCAGTTCTCCTTTTAAATCATAGGTTTTTGTCCATACCTTACTATCTGGTGATAAATTCCATCCTTTTGCTATAGACGGATATAAAGAAGAATAATCTACACATGCGACGGGATTATCGCCATACATAGCACATTTCGGTGGTAACACAATCGCACCTTCATATCCATCATCTTGTTCAATAGGTTCTAAATCGGGCATAAGTGTATTTTTTTCACGACATATTTTTGCGACATAACTAGTTAATTTGATACCTTGTCCACGAAATACTAGAAAACGTATAGGTACATTACAAATACGTGACATTTCTGAATATCCCGTGATAACATCCATTTTTTTCATTAAATGTTGAACTAGATTGCAATCTTGAATACAATATTTAGCAACAATCGCACGACTAGAGGCAGATTCTTTAGATAAACGGAAAATATCTTGTGGTGTTACATCATCTTTGGCAATTCCCCATTTTAAAGAAGCTAATTGAGAGGTCAAATCAGAATAAATTCCGTCAATCGTAAATACTTGATATGTTCCAGGAGGTATTTCTACGGATGAGGATGAATCTATTATTTCTTTTTGAATCTGTTTGATTTGAAACTTTTTGCCATTTGCATAATAGTCAGTAGTAAATTTAGTAATTTCTAGATGAATATAATCATGAACATGAACCCCTGCGATATTTTTTGTATATAAACGTGTTTGTTGAAGATCTTCATCAAAAGTAATTCCTTTAATATCATCACGAATGAAAGTCCCAGCTACATCGTCTAATTTATAAGATGCTAAATTATAATCTCGTCTGAAATAGAATAATAAATCAATTTGTAATCTACCAGAAATTACTGGATAATGTAGATTATATTCCCCACTTGCTAAAACATTTTTGGTCTCTTCCAAAGTTGTTTCGCCCGTTTTAATATTTTTCTTATATCCTTGTTCTTCTAGATTTCTAGATAAAGAAGTAAATGAGGGCATACATTCTAATTCTTTTGCACGTTGAAACATAAACTCATAATCAAAACCAAAAATATTATAACCGATAATGATATCTGGATTTTCTTCATGTATGAGTTGAGTCCATTGTAATAACAAATCACGTTCTGTTGAAACGGAATCAATTTCTAGGTGTTCCACTTTATCACAAGAACCAACAACAAAACAATGATTCCGATAAGGTTCTGGTTCACCGTATTTAGAAAACGTAGTTCCTATAAAGGTGATTTGATCTCCTTCTAATGCTGGAAATAAATAAGTCATGCTTTGATTACATAACTGTATTTTTTCATCTCTTGGAATCGTTTCGTTTAATAAAATAGAGACAATGGTTTCTTGTTCTTTTTTTTTATCATATTTGATTCGTTCTTTTTCTTCTTCTTGTTCTGAAGAACTATCCTCCTCCATCTTTTTTACTTGTTTTTCAAACATTTTCGTTATTTTCCAAATTTGTTTTCCTTCTGTTAAAGACACATCATTATGAATATGTTCCATGGGTGCAGACATGAAATGCTGAATTTTTAATTTCATCATATTTTTATCAATGGGTTGTTTCGTAAAGACTTTGTCCACATTTTCATAAGTTTCTCCAATAGAAAAAGCAGAATGGATTCTTTTCTTTAACCATAAAGAAGCATTATCTTTATCCAATGCTTGTCGTTTTTGTGTAATAAGAAAACCATCCACTATTTGAGAGGCTAATCTTTTATAATCTTTCGTTGGAACTGGAAAATCACCATGACTACTACTAGCTTCAATATCAAAACTTGCTATTTTAAAGGGAACAAGTGTTTCTTTATTTGGCAAAGGTTCAATATTTGAACTTTCCACTATAAATTCGTAATCACATGTAGTGGTTTTGTCTTCTGGAATATTGGAATGTTTATCTATTTGAATCCAACCAGAAGGACATATTTGATGAATATGAAAATAACGTAACAAGGGAGGAATTTTACTTTCATATAATTCTAAATGTGGAAAAGGTTGTCCATTTTCAATCATTCTTTTGACATGTTGAAACGTACGATAATTCCGAAAAGATAATTCTGCAAATGGAAATTTGATATTACCAGTAAATTCGTATAATTTATGATGGGATACAAATTTTGCTTGTAAGAAATCACCTTTCATTTTTTGATATAACAAATCTTTAATGGCCGTATATAAACTTTCTGTATATCTAGGTCCATCTTCTAGATTTTTAATAGGCAAACGAACATAGAAAAAGGGTTTCACATTATCTACAGAAATAGAACATGTTTGTCCTTCTTCATTTACACCAAACATTTGTATACGAAATTGGTTCACATGATCATACGTTTGAAAATCAAATAAACGAAATTGATGATAAGGAGAAATCACAGAGGGACGAGGCACCACTTTAAATTTCTTTTTTGACATGAGTTTCATTATAATGGTATCGTTCTTTTAATTTCGTTTAGGCGTTTTTCTTTTTTCCTTTTTTCTTTTCAAAAAATCAATTTTTTTACCAATGTAAAAAAAGTATTGTTGTATATTAAAATGAACCGTTTTTCTGAAAATACAGAAATGTTCAAAGGTCGTGGAAAAAGTAGAAGTAAAAGTAGCAACAATATTAGTAATATGGGAAATGGTGGAATTGGAGGATCTGGTGTATTTGGAATGTTAGGTACCAATGTACAATGTCAAGCTTCTGATACTTCTTATTATTGTAGTTTCATAAAAATGATTCAGATAGTGATGTGGGTTTGTTTTTTTGTGTTTATTATTTATTTTTTATATTCCATGTTTTTTTCAAAGAAAAAGAAATAATAAAATAATGGTTATTTTATTATAGTGTATAAAAAATGTGTTAAATAAGTGTTAAATAAGTGTTAAGACATTAGAATCCCATATCATAATCATCATCTTGACATATGTTATGTAATTGTTCTGACGAAACGGTAATATGATTTTCAATAGCAACATATTTCGCATCACATTTTTCATCTTCATGTGCTTGAATATTCGTTTGAAAATCTTCTTCTATTTTTTCAAGATAATCATGTTGACCCACTTTTTGTGCATTTGGATTTTGTGCTTCCATTGCAGTTAAATCTAACAGAACTTGAAAAGCACCTGTTCCAAAATATCCCATTTGACCACACATCACATTCGCGGAAACACCACGCATATTATCTAAATGTCCATGTCTTGCGGCGTTCAAAAACATTTCTGTATGCATTTCAAAAGTTGCCTTAGCAACGGGTCCAATATTATCTTTCAAGATACCAGAACGATAAACAGCAACCATATCTTTGGTATATGTCATTCGGTCACATAAAAGACTGACATGATGATAGTTAATATAGACATCATTATGTTCCATTACTTCCATAAATTCCATAAAAAGAACTTGTCTGGCTGCTTCAATACCTAATGTTTGAAAGACTTCCATAATATCATTACTATAGGTTCGTTTGGCATCAATAAAAGGCAACCCAAGTACTTCCAAATAATTTTTACCAATCGTATCTAATACCCAAATATCTTTACGGACATATTTACCATCTTCTTTAATGACACAATTGGGCACTTTTCTTGGAACGACTTTGGTAATATCTTCTACACCACGAAGAATGATTTTCTTCAGTAGATTTTCTTGTAAATTTTTAAGAACATATAATTCATCTTGTACATCCAATGCCGTTTTTTCTTTTTCTTTACGTAAAACACGAATACGAAAGATCAATTGAGAATCGTTGTAATCAGAATAAATACAGGAGATTTTATCACGATAACTATTTTCAATCGCATAGTAAATATCATTCATACTAATATTTTTATCCAACATGACATTCGCATCTAATTCCAATCGTAAAAGCCATTTTGATTTTACTGTACCATCATTATATTGACTATTGACAATATTCATATCTTTTTCAAATTCATAATATTGTGCCAATAATCCTTTATCTTCATTTACAGTAGTAGAATGATCATCTGGATCAAAATAGATTCTGGTTCTTTTTACGACATCATATAAACGGGTATGTTCAATCATCTCGGAATATTTCATAGCACGATCTTGTTGTTGTTCGTCTACTGGTTTTAAATAAATAGTCAAGGAAGGATTTTTCGGGTGTTGTGTCAGTCTTAATATTTCTTCAATTCTAGGCACACCACGAGTTACATTTGCTTTGGAAGCCACACCGACATTATGAAATGTATTTAATGTAAGTTGTGTAGTTGGTTCACCCACCGATTGTGCAGCAACGACACCTACCATTTCTCCTGGATGTACAATAGATTGTTTGTATTTTAAAAAGATGGTTTCTAATAAAAGTATCAATGCTTTTCGGTGATATCGTTTATTCATAATCAAATCTTTGGGTGATAAGAAGAAGTAATATAAAATTTTAAATAATGGATTGGGTGAAATATATGCATTGTATCCAACAATTTTCTGATAATATTCATCTACCAACTGGAATGTTTCCAAAGGAGTAATGTCCACTGTAAAAGTATCTTTTAATTGCATTTGACCTTGAATGGAACTAATCAAACCAGAAAAACATACAGGTAAACGTACTACATTTTCATGTTTATCACGAAATACTTTTTCTACCAATTGATCACGATTTTTAATCATTTCTTCAATAATATCTCGTATTTTTTTTCTTGTATCTACTACTTGTTTTTTAATTCTTGACATGGTAGGTTTATCAAATATTTTAATCCATCCTGATTTTCCATCGGTATCTTGCAATCCTTCAATTTCATAATGCATATAAATATCTTCAATACTCATCTCCACTAAATGAATAGATTGGTTTTCCACTTTAATGGAATCAAAATGATCTTCTCCGTAGGCAAATTGAACAATTTTTCCCATATGATTTCTAACCGTCATATCATATAAAACAGCAATATCTTCCAAGGATTTTACAATACGTCTTTGAATATAACCAGTTTGTGATGTTTTTACAGCCGTATCAATTAAACCAATTCTACCAGCCATAGCATGAAAGAACATTTCATGTGCAGATAAACCACTAATAAAAGAATTTTCAATAAAACCTCTCGCATTAGGCGAATCATCATATTTACTGAAATGCGGTAATGTTCTATTTTCATAACCATAAGGAACACGTTTTCCTTCTACACTTTGTTGACCTAGACAAGAAATCATTTGAGAAATATTAATAGCAGATCCTTTAGAACCAGAATTGACAATCATAAGAAACCGATTTAAAGGACTAAGACTTTCTCTACCAATTTTTCCTGCTGATTCGGTAGCTTTATTCAAAATATTATTGACTCTTGATTCAAAATCCACTGCATTAGAATAGGCACTTGAATTTTCATATGTACCAAGATGAATTTCTTGTACTAAATCTTGAACATCTTGTTTTTGTCTTTCCACTACATTTAAAATTTTGTTTTTCGTATTTGTATCTGCTATTAAATCACTAATTCCAACACTAAAAGAAGATGTTTTCATGTATTCTGTAATAATGTTTTGTAAATCATCAATAAATTGAACACATGTTTTATTATTGAAATCGTTACATATACGATGAAGAATTCCTTTAGTTCCAGCTGCTAACATAGATTTTTCTAGTTGACCACGAACATATTGCCCATTCACAATTTCCACAATATTGTTTTTATTCACTGTACTATTCGCATCGTCTTTGTAAAGTTTCGTTTTGGCTTTCATAGACATGGGTGGAAGAATATGTGATAAGATATCAAAACTGGTGTATTCTTTTTTCTTTTTATTTTCAAAAGCAGTAACATCTACTGTTTTACTCATCATAAGAAGATTCATCGCATCTTGTGTATTGATTTTAATATTTTCTCTTGTAAATCGGAAACATCCCAATAAAGAATCTTGAAAGATACCAATAATAGGTGAATTTTTAGAAGGACTTATAAGTTGGTAAGTAACGGCTGGAAGAAACATAAGTTCTGTTTCTGCTGTTAAACTTTGAGGCATATGCATATTCATTTCATCTCCATCAAAATCAGCATTATATGGATTAGTAACACCTACATTGAAACGAAAAGTATCTCCTTTATGCATCACTTTTACTTCATGACACATCATACTCATTTTATGTAAACTTGGTTGACGATTAAAAAGAACATAATCCCCATCCATCATATGACGATGTAATCGGTCACCATTTTGTAGTTGAATAATAGATCGATCAATATATCTTAAGTTTGTAACAGATGTAGTCCCCCCATTTTTCCTTTCTAAAATCTTTGCTCCAGGATAAATATCCGGACCATTCTGTAAAAGTTTGGTTAAAAAGTTTTTATTACGATCATTGACCACTACTGGTTTAGTAATATTTTTTGCAATTTTTTCAGGAACTCCTAATTGTGTAATAGATAAATTTGGATCACCTGTAATAACTGAACGAGCACTAAAATCTACACGTTTTCCCATTAAATTACCACGAACACGACCATTTTTTGTATTTAATCTTGTACTTATACATTGATAGGTCCTTCCAGAATTTTGTCCAACAGGACTCGTCCCTGTGGCTTTATTATTTGCAATCATAGTAATAAAATATTGTAAAAATAAATAGTTTTTCTCAATATAACGACTATTTGCATCTGGTTTTTCCATGAGTTCTTTCAAAATATTATTGTATTTTAATATATTCATATAAATATGAGTTAAATCATCTTCACTTCTTTGTTGTGCATCGTGTTTTACAGAAGGACGTACAGATGGTGGGGGGACCGGTAAAACTTTACATATCATCCATTCTGGTCTAGACCAAACTGGATGAAATCCCATGAATTGAACATCATCATCAGAAATACGTTTAAACATTTTATAAACACGATCAGGTGTTAAACGCTGTGTAATAGGAGGTTGTCCTTCCATTAACATTTTTTCCCATGTCGCTGTTAATGTTGCAAATCCTTCTAGTTTGATTTTGTCAGGTTGCTTACAACCACAACCATCTTCAGTATCTTGACCACAACGAGTAAAATTACATTTATTAATTTCCTGCCATCTTTCTTCTGGTGTCATGTGGATTAAATGTTTGTTTTTTTGTTTATTGATGAGTAATTTGGAACATTTGTAACAAACACATTTACAAATCTTAACAATATCTTTCATATGTTGAACAAAGAATACTGGCATGGCTAATTCCATATGACCAAAATATCCGGGTGTATCCATATACGTCAATCCATCCGTAGGACAAAATAACCCTTTTTCTAATACACCCATTTTAGGATCAAAAAGACCTCCTAGAGAATCACGACTAGTCACTTCTACAACAGAAGTTTTCCGAATCTCTTCTGGAGATAACATACTAAACTGAATACCAATAATCTTGGAAGGATTCGTATATTCATTTGTCTGAACACGCTTCATTGAATTACAAAGTACTATATTATAAAGGAGAAAATATTTATATCGTTTTTTCAATTTTTTTGAAATACTTTCTTTTTTCTTTTTTTTTCAAAAAAATTGATTTTATGAAAAGCACATAAAAACATTTCATTCATATTTTATAGAACCATTCCTACAATGTCTTCTTCTTCCTTACACAAGTCTAAAAAGGTAAACACGAAACAAGTTATTGCACATTTACCATCAGATGACGAAGATGATGAGTATGATTCTGATTATGACGAAGATACAGCAACTTCTTCTTCTTATCTTTCATCTGAAGACGATACTCTCTATGATACTATTACTGAAGATGATGAGGAGGAGGATCAAGAATCTTCATCTGAAGAAAAACGAAAAATACTCAAATCACAAAAAAAGACAGATAAGAAAGAGATCAATCACAAATTGGACCGGACTCAAAAGAAAACAAATAAATTGGAGAAATTAGAGAAACCAGAAAAATCAGAGAAACTTTCCAAAGAAGAGAAAGAAAAGAAAAAACGAAAAGCATGTGAGAAAGAAAAGGAGAAAGAGAACGATAAAAAGAAACGAATCATAAAAGAGGAGGACGAGTATGATGATGAAGACGATGACGACGATTACGATGAATCTTGTTTGGATATTGATAAAAATCAATTAACTGCTTTAAAGAATGGAATTATATTATCGTTTGATACAGGTGGACCTGACATTCCGAATGATGAAGCTGATTACGAAAAAATGATGGAAGAAGAGAAACATGAAGAATGTAATAGTGATGATGAGAAAACATTTATGAAAGAAAATTATATTCCTGTCAAGCATCAAGATCAACAAATAAATCGTTTAAAAAAGAAGACTTCGATGAAAAAAATAAAAGAAGGAAAAGAAGAGAAAGAGGAAAAAGAGGAGGAAGAAGAAAAAACAGTGGAATTACAATATTCAGAATTAAGCACATTAAAGAAGGAATTAACAGAACAATTACAAAAAAATCCTAAAAGCAAAATATTAAAA